>ERZ650307.883-NODE-883-length-17107-cov-5.564684_pt1 | contig 17107 bp, 14 predicted proteins | sample MGYA00376243_ERZ650307 | MGnify/ENA primary metagenome ERZ650307 (study PRJEB26733, sample SAMN07839242) | wastewater metagenome | biome: urban; feature: artificial channel; material: waste water | place: USA: North Carolina | collected 2016-03-31 ... | reverse complement strand
TTCCCTACACGACGCTCTTCCGATCTATTTCTTTTAAAGGTACATCTCAATCAGTCCCTCAGGCAAATCCATAATGATTTTTTTGTTTTCGCGGTCTACTTTTACCAAGAAATGGTCAATCATTGGGATTAAGATTTCGGCGTCGCCCTTAAGTACTTCGAATAAAGGTTGTGCAGTGGTGTCGTTGATAGATTGAATTTCTCCAACGTATCCTAAACGTTTGTCTTCTACTTCAAAACCAATTACTTCGTGAAAATAGAATTTGTTTCCGCTTAGTTTTGGAAGCATTTTTAAAGGAAGATAAAGGTCACTTCCAATGAGTGCATCGGCTTGTTCTTCGGTAGTAATGTCCTCAAAACGGATGCGTAGAAAGTCGTTTTTGTGCAGTGAACTACTTTCAATAAAAAAAGGAACCAAGTGTTTGTTGTGGTCAACAAACACTGATTCCAAGTTTTCGTATAACTCAGGTTCATCCGTGTCTAAATAAGCTAGGACTTCCCCTTTGAAACTAAATTTTTTGGCTATTTTGCCTAAATAGAAACAATCTTCTTTACGCATTGTCGCCTTGTAAAATTATGCTTCAGTTGTTTCGTTATTCTCTTCTGCAGCTGGAGCTTCTTCAGCTTCAACTTCAGCAACTTCTTCAGCAGGAGTTGCAGCAGCAATAGCAGCAGCCTCAGCTTCAGCTTGTGCAGCTAAACGTTTTGCGTTAACTTCTTGTTCTGCTTTCAAAGCTTTTGCTTTATCAGCAGCTTGAGCTTTAGTCAAACCTTCTTTTTTAGCAACAACTTTGTTTGCTTTTTCCTCTAACCAAGCTGCCAATTTAGCATCTGCTTGCTCTTGAGTTAAAGCTCCTTTGCGAACACCTCCATCTAGGTGGTGTTTCAATAAAGCACCTTTGTAAGAAAGAATTGCTTTAGCAGTATCGGTTGGTTGAGCACCATTGTGCAACCATTTCACTGCACTATCCAAATTTAATTCGATAGTTGCTGGGTTAGTGTTTGGATTGTAAGTACCGATTTTCTCTAAGTATTTACCATCTCTTTTTGAGCGAGCATCTGCTGCTACAACCCAGTAAAAAGGTTTTTGTTTTTTACCGTGTCTTTGTAATCTAATTTTTACTGACATAATCTTGTGATTAAATTTTGAGGTACTCGACCTCGATTAATTAAGGGTGCAAAGATACATTTTTTATTTAAAAAAACTATAGTGGTCTATAATATTCATATTTAGATTTTTAATAACCACTACTTATGCCTTTTTTTATTGTTTGAAATAAAAAAACTATAGATTTGTACCGAATCAAATTCATTAATTAATAGAATGAAAAAAATACTTTTTTTTGTTGCTTTGGCTTTAGTTATGAGTTCTTGCTCAGACGATGTGGTTTTCAATAATCCTTCTGTTCAAGGTTTGAAGGACAATGTTTTTTGGCGTGCTTTACAAAGCAAAGCGGTTGTGTCTAATGATGGTACAATTGTAATTGAAGCTTTAACATTGAAAGAGAATTTAACTTTACATCTTTCTTCTGTTCAAGAAAAAACGTTTTTATTGGACAATAGTACTACAGATTATGTTACGTATACTTCTAGAGAGTCTTCGCCCGAGATTTCACTCACCTCAAGAAATGGAATGGGGAAAGGGAAGGTCATTGTTTCAGAATACGATGAAGTGAATAAAACGATTACGGGAACTTTTACTTTTGTTATCACTATTCCTGAAGCAGGAACACAAGAAGTTAAAGAATTTTATTTTTCGCAAGGTGTTTTTTACAAAGTGCCAGTGAGCAAAGAATCCACAACTTTGATTAAATAGCTTAATTTTGAGTAGGTTACTTTATTGTAGCCCTTGTTGTTTTTTCACAATTATTGTATAAATATTCTAATATGTAGTAGATTAGAATAAAATAAGACTACATTTGTTGCTTTATTATAAATAAGTACATATGAACATTTTTGTTGGAAGTCTTCCATTCAGTATTGAGGAAGCAGATTTAAGAGAGTCTTTCGAAGCTTACGGAGCAGTAGATTCAGTTAAAATTATAACGGATAAATTTACTGGTAGAAGTAAAGGTTTTGGTTTCGTAGAGATGCCAAACGACGCGGAAGCTCAAAAAGCAATTGACGAATTAAACGGAGCTACCGTTCAAGGACGTGCAATTGTTGTAAACAAATCTGAGCCAAAACCAGAAGGCGAAAGAAGAAGTTTCAACAACAACCGTGGTGGTGATTCACGCGGAGGTTACGGAAACAACCGCGGTGGTGGTGACAGAGGAGGAAGATATTAATATTTTTTTCTAGTATAAAAAAAGGGAGCAATTGAAAAATTGTTCCCTTTTTTGTTGTTCAAAATTTTGAACTATAAGTAATGAAGTGTTATAAATTGGCCACTAACCAATCACCCACTTCGCTAGTTTTATAGGCTTTACTTCCTTTTGCAGCTAAGTCTTCGGTAACAATTCCTTCTTCTAAAGATTTGTTGACTACGGCTCTTATGGCTTGTGCTTCTTCTTTTAATCCAAAGGCATCTTCAAACATCATTGCTGCAGATAAAATAGTAGCCAATGGATTTGCAATGTTTAGTCCAGTTGCTTGTGGATACGAACCGTGAATGGGTTCGTATAATGAGGTGTGTTCTCCAACAGAAGCTGAAGGCATTAATCCCATTGAACCTGAAATTACAGAAGCTTCATCGGTTAATATGTCTCCAAATAAATTTTCGGTAATCAATACATCGTAAGAGTTAGGCCATTGCACCAAACGCATAGCGACAGCATCAACAAATTCATAACTCACTTCTACTTCTGGATAGTCTTTCGCCATAGCTTGAACCGTTTCTCTCCAAAGGCGAGAAGTTTCTAAAACATTGGCTTTATCTACACAGCATAATTTCTTAGAACGCGTCATCGCTAATTCGAAACCTTTTTTAGCCAAACGTTGTACTTCAGCTCTGGTGTACACACAATTGTCAAAAGCAGTTTCTCCATCATCTCTTCTTCCTTTTTCACCAAAATAAATTCCTCCGGTTAATTCTCTCAAGAAAACTAAATCTGTTCCTTCGATACGCTCTCTTTTTAAAGGAGAATTGTCGATTAATGAAGGAAAAGTAAACGTTGGACGTACATTAGCAAACAATCCTAGTTTTTTGCGCATTAAAAGCAAACCTTGCTCAGGACGAACGGGAGCACTTGGGTCATTATCGTATTTTGGGTGTCCGATAGCGCCAAACAAAACCGCATCGGCTTTCATACATATTTCGTGTGTTTCGTCTGGGTAAGGTACGCCAACTGCGTCAATAGCACAAGCACCTGTTAAGGCTGGTGTCCAAGTGATGTCGTGATTGAATTTTTTGGCAATGGCATCAGCTACTTTTACGGCTTCGTTGATGACTTCTGGTCCGATGCCGTCTCCGGCTAAAAGGGCAATATTTAATTTCATGAGTTGGAAATTGTGATAGTTATGTAATGAATCCAAAGGGTTGAGATTTGGAGTTTTATTTTTTGTAATTTATACGGTTACAACATTAAGCATTTTTTGCGTAGCTACAATGGCTGCCACAGTTTGGTCGGAGTCTAATCCTCGTGTTTTGAATTCCTTTCCGTTGGCTGTCCAGGTGATAACCGTTTCACACAAAGCATCGGAGCTACTTCCTGGAGGGATTCTTACGGCATAGTCAACGAGCTTAGGTAAAGTCATTTTTTTGCTTTTGTAAATTTTGTTCAGAGCATTCATAAAAGCATCAAATTGTCCGTCGCCTTGTGCGTTTTCTTCGATTATTTCTCCATCAATTTTAAGGCAAAGTGTAGTAGAAGGGCGCATTCCTTTAGCATGAACCAAAACATAGGATTGCACCACAACACGTTCTTGGTAGGACTGACTGTCTAAAACATCGGAAATGATGTAAGGCAAATCTTCTTTGGTGACCGTTTCTTTTTTGTCGCCCAATTCGATGATGCGTTGTGTAACGAGTTTTAAATCTTCGGCATTGAGTTGTAGTCCAAGCTCTTGAAGGTTTTTTTCGATATTGGCTTTGCCTGATGTTTTTCCGAGCGCATATTTTCGTTTTCTTCCAAAACGTTCGGGTAATAAGTCGTTGAAATACAGATTGTTTTTGTTGTCTCCATCAGCATGAATACCAGCGGTTTGAGTAAAAACATTATCTCCAACTATGGGTTTGTTCGCCGGAATTCTATATCCAGTAAAAGTTTCTACAAGTTTGCTAACCGAGTATAGAGATGTTTCTTTGACATTAATTTTTACTTGAGGTAAAAAATCATTGATGACTGCAACGGTACTCTCCAAAGGAGCATTTCCGGCGCGTTCTCCCATTCCATTTACAGTTACGTGTAAACCGCTGATTCCTGCTTTTATGGCTTCCATGACATTGGCTACACTAAGGTCATAATCGTTGTGTGCGTGAAAATCAAAGTGAATGTCAGGGTATTTTTGTGTAATCTTAGAAATAAATTCAAAAGTGTCCGATGGAATTAGAACGCCCAAGGTGTCGGGTAGTAAAATTCTTTTTACGGGTTGTTGTGTAATGAAATCCAGATATTGAAACACATAATCGGGAGAATTGTGCATGCCGTTGCTCCAATCTTCTAGATAAACATTGGTAGCAATTCCGTTTTGATTCGCGAGTTCGATTGCTTGTGCAATTTCTGCAAAATGCTGCTCAGGTGTTTTTTTTAATTGGTGGGTTAAGTGGTTCAAAGAACCCTTGGTTAAAAGATTTTGAACTTTGGCTCCAGCTTTTTTCATCCATTCAATAGAAATTCCTCCATCAACAAATGATAAAACTTCTATTCTATCAGTATATCCCTTGGTAATCGCCCAGTCCATAATGCCTTTTACCCCTTGAAATTCTCCCTCACTCACACGTGCCGAAGCAATTTCGATGCGGTCAATGTGTAATTCTTCTAATAATAATTGAGCAATGGTTAGTTTTTCTGCAGCCGAAAACGATACGCCCGAAGTTTGTTCTCCGTCGCGTAAAGTAGTGTCCATTATTTCAATCTTTTTCTGTTCCATCGGGGAATTATTTGGGATTAAAGTATCCTTTTTTTTATTTAAAGCGAATCCTATATCATTTTAGAAACGATATAGGACAGTACTATTGGGTTGTAAGTAACTTAAGGTTCTATATCAATTGTTTACTCGCAAAATCAACAATTTCTTCTTTGATATTGATTAGATAGTCGATGTCATCAAAACCATTAATCATGTTGTTCTTTTTATATCCGTTGATGTCAAAAGATTCTTTTTGACCAGTAGATAATAAAGTAATGGTTTGTTCAGGTAAATTAATCTCTAGTTCTGTTTTTGGATTTGCTTCTATTGCTTTAAAAATAGTATCAGCAAATTCTGGACTTACTTGCACTGGTAAAACCCCAATATTTAAACAGTTTCCTTTGAAAATGTCTGCAAAGAAACTTGAAACTACGGCTCTAAATCCGTAATCATAAACTGCCCAAGCAGCGTGCTCTCTTGAAGACCCAGAACCGAAGTTTTTCCCTCCAATTAAGATTTTTCCAGAATAAGTAGCATCGTTTAAAACGAAATCGGCTTTTGGGGTATCGTCTCCATTATATCTCCAGTCACGGAAAAGATTGTCGCCAAAACCTTCACGTTTTGTAGCTTTCAAGAAACGAGCTGGTATGATTTGATCTGTGTCTACGTTTTCTATCGGTAGTGGCACTGCACTGCTGGTTAGTATAGTAAATTTATCGTATGCCATTTTTTTATTGCTTTTGGCTTTTGGCTTTTAGCTTCTCTGAACCAAAACTTTTGCCTATAACCTGTTATTATTTTGTTTTTTTGTTTGTCAATAGCCAATAGCTAAATGCCAACTGCTTATTTTAATTTATCAATTAATTTTCGTAACTGTTTTCTAAGAACTATTACTTTTTCTGTAAATTCATCAAATTCACTTTTAGAAACATAATTTAATTCAGCACTTAAAAAAATCAAATATTCCACTTCCGTTGCAGAGCCATGGGCCATTATTAAAAACCTTCTGAAATCAGCATCTGATTCTCGACCACAGCCTTCAGCGATATTTGTTGGAACTGAACTCGTAGCTCTCCTTAATTGGCTAGTAATTCCAAATAGTTCTTCTTTTGGAAAACTTTTTGTCAGTTGATAAGCGATTAGGGTTAGTTGATGACTTTCTTGCCAAACTGTATAGTTTTTGTAATCTCTCATTTTTTTGCTTCTAGTCTTTGGCTTTTGGCTTTTGGCTTCGAATTGATTAATTATTTTGCTATTTATTCCTATTTTGCCAATAGCCAAAAGCTAACAGCTAATAGCTTTTTAAAACAATTCCCTTGGATCTGTTAGTTTTCCTGTCACAGCCGCCGCTGCCGCCATTATTGGAGAGGCTAACATTGTTCTTGATCCAGGACCCTGACGGCCTTCAAAGTTTCTGTTAGAAGTACTTACGGCATATTTTCCAGCTGGAACTTTATCGTCGTTCATAGCCAAACAAGCCGAACAGCCTGGCTGACGCAATACAAAACCTGCTTCGGTTAAAATATCTAAAAGTCCTTCTTCTTTGATTTGTGCTTCAACAACATGTGAACCAGGTACTAACCAAGCCGTAACATTATCTGCTTTTTTGCGGCCTTTAACGATTTCTGTAAAAGCTCTAAAATCTTCTATACGGCCATTAGTACAGCTTCCTAAGAAAACATAATCGATTGTTTTGCCAATCATTGTATCAGCTTCATTGAAGCCCATGTATGCCAAAGATTTTTTGTAGGTTTCCTCACCACCTTCTACTTGGTCTGCACTTGGAATAGATGCAGAAATTCCAATTCCCATTCCAGGATTGGTTCCATAAGTAATCATTGGTTCGATATCAGCGGCATCAATAGTTAATTCTGCATCGAAAACTGCATCAACATCTGTTTTCAATGTTTTCCAGTATTCAACTGCTTTCGTCCAAGCTTCTCCTTTTGGAGCATATAGTCTGCCTTCAAGAAAATCAAAAGTAGTTTGGTCTGGAGCTATCATGCCTCCACGAGCACCCATTTCGATACTTAAATTACAAACGGTCATTCGGCCTTCCATTGACATTTCTTCAAAAACATTTCCAGCATATTCAACAAAGTAGCCTGTTCCTCCAGAAGTTGTTAGTTTTGAAATGATGTACAAAGCCACGTCTTTTGGTCCTACACCTTTGCTCAATTTTCCATTTACGTTGATACGCATTTTTTTAGGTTTCGGTTGCATAATGCATTGTGTAGAAAGCACCATTTCTACCTCCGAAGTTCCGATACCAAAAGCAATGGCTCCAAATGCACCGTGAGTTGAAGTATGTGAGTCACCACAAACAATAGTAGCACCTGGTAAAGTAATACCGTTTTCAGGACCTACCACGTGAACAATTCCATTTTTTTGGTGCCCTAAGCCCCAGTGGGAAATACCATATTCTGTAGCGTTATCCTCTAATGCTTTCAATTGATTAGCAGATAGAGGGTCTTCTACTGGTAAATGTTGGTTTATTGTTGGGGTGTTGTGATCGGCAGTGGCAAAAGTGCGCTCTGGATATAAAACCTTAACGCCTCTGGCTTTTAAACCTAAAAAAGCAACAGGACTAGTCACTTCGTGAATGAAATGACGGTCAATAAAAAACACATCTGGTCCATCCTCAATTTTACGCACCACGTGCGAATCCCATACTTTGTCGAATAATGTAGTACTCATTGTTAACTATTTTTTTTAAGTGTATTGGTCTTTTTTGTTGGGTTGCTACCCAAAAAGTATAACTTGGAAGGCAAATGTAGCAAACGAATAAAAAGTGTCAATTTTGAAATTTCATTATATACGATACCCAAATTCTTTTTCTACGGCAGATTAGAATTAAAAATTTTCTTTTTTAAGGAAAAAGGTGGATTGGTTTTGCTATTCATTTGAAAAGAGTAAACATCTTTTTTTAAAATTAAAATCCTTTTTAGAAATGGTGTTTTTGTTGTGTTATTTTTAAAACAAACCATTTTTTCAATGATTTCACTGCGTTTTTTCTATCTAAATCTCGTTTTTTGATTAAAAATAGTCAACAAGTTGTTGTTTTTGCATCTAATGAAAATGCTGCTATTTAGAAGTAAAATTGATAAAATGAGTTCTTTAAAACACTTTTTTTTTACTTGAAAACTACGACATCCAAAAATGAGATTTGCTGTTTTTTTAATGAAAATGGTGTAGATTTCTTTGGCTTTGGTGCTAAAATTTTAACCTTGATTTAGATTGGAATAAAAAGACAAATTGCCTCTAGTTTCTTTAAAAAAAAACTAAATTTGAACTTCCGCCAATTTGTATTGTACTGTTTTTTATACTCCATAAAACCAATGTTTTAAGGAGTTTCAAAATTGGATTTTGGAATTTTAATCTTTGTTATTTTAACTTATGTACTTAATATTCGATACCGAAACTACCGGATTACCCAAGCGTTGGGGCGCACCTTTATCTGACACAGATAACTGGCCAAGATGTATACAAATCGCTTGGCAGTTGCATGATGATATGGGTAATTTGGTGGAACATCAAGATTATTTGGTGCAGCCAGAGGGGTTCAATATTCCTTATGATGCCGAGCGAATTCACGGAATTTCTACCGAATTGGCGCAAGCAGAGGGAATTCCATTGGCGGAAGTATTGGAGAAGTTCAATGTAGCTTTAGGCAAAGCCAAATTTATTGTTGGTCAAAATGTAGGTTTTGATGTCAATATTATGGGGTGCGAGTTCTATCGTTTGGGTGTTGCGTCGCCAATGGGTGAAATGCCAATTCTAGACACGTGTACTGAGGTTACGGCTTCCTTACTGAAATTGCCTGGTGGTAGAGGAGGTAAATTCAAATTGCCAACGCTTACCGAGTTGCATCAGTATTTATTTGACCAACCTTTTGCAGAAGCACACAACGCTACGGCTGACGTTGAGGCGACTACAAGATGTTTTTTGGAGTTAATTAGAAAAGAAGTTTTTACCAAAGAAGAGTTGGAGGTGGAACCCATTTACTTCAAGGAGTTCCAAAGTAAAAATCCAGACCCTTTTCCGTTAATTGGATTAAAGCACATCAATCTTAAGAAGGCTTCTGATGCGATTCGAGAACAACTTAAAGCTTCTGGCGTTGTTACCGATGCACCAATTTTGACCGAAACAGAAAAGAAAGATTTTTCGGCAGCAGCTTTCGCACATTTGCACAATCATACGCAGTTTTCAGTCTTGCAATCCACCATTGCTATTGGTGGTTTGGTGGCAGCTACGGCCAAAAATAAGTTTCCTGCAGTAGCGATGACGGATACGGGTAATATGATGGGTGCTTTTCATTTTGTGAGTGCCGTTATGAATCGCAACAAATCGGCATCGGCAAAAAACAAAGCATTGGTAGAAAGTGGAGAAGAACCTACTGAAACCGAGATAAAACCTATTGTAGGTTGTGAGTTTAATATCTGTGATAATCATTTGGATAAAACCAAGAAAGACAATGGTTATCAAGTAGTTTTATTGGCAAAGAATAAAAAAGGCTATCACAATCTGGCCAAAATGGCTTCTATAGCTTACACGGCTGGTTTTTATTATGTGCCTAGAATTGATAGAACTATAGTCGAACAGTACAAAGAAGATATAATGGTTTTGTCTGGGAATTTATACGGAGAAATTCCGAGTAAAATTCTGAACGTAGGAGAGAACCAGGCGGAGGAAGCTTTACTTTGGTGGAAAGCACAATTTGGAGACGATTTGTATCTCGAAATCATGCGCCACAATCAAGAAGATGAAAATAGGGTAAATAAAACACTCATTGAATTTTCTCTGAAACATCAAGTCAAACTTATTGCCACGAACAATACTTATTATTTAAATAAAGAAGATGCCAATGCGCACGATATTTTATTGTGTGTAAAAGACGGCGAAAAACAAGCCACGCCTATCGGTAGAGGACGAGGCTATCGTTATGGATTGCCCAATCAGGAATATTATTATAAGTCGGGTGAGGAGATGAAAAAACTCTTTGCCGATTTGCCTGATGCGATTATCAACATTCAAGAAATTGTAGATAAAGTTGAAATTTACTCCTTGTACCGTGACGTATTGTTACCTAAATACGACATTCCACAAGAATTTGTAGTGCCAGAAGATGAAGTTGATGGTGGAGTTCGTGGTGAAAATGCCTATTTGCGACACCTTACGATGGAAGGAGCAAAGCGACGTTATGGTGAAATCACGGAGTCGATTCAAGAACGATTGGACTTTGAATTATTGACCATTTCCAATTCGGGTTATCCTGGTTATTTTTTGATTGTACAAGATTTTATCGCCGAAGCCAGAAAAATGGATGTTTCTGTGGGACCTGGGCGTGGTTCGGCTGCGGGTTCGGCGGTAGCGTATTGTTTAGGAATTACCAATATTGACCCTATTAAATACGATTTGCTTTTTGAGCGTTTCCTAAATCCGGACCGTGTGTCGATGCCCGATATTGATATCGATTTTGATGACGAGGGTCGTGGTCGTGTCATGGATTATGTAATCAATAAATATGGTGCGAATCAAGTAGCGCAAATCATTACTTATGGTAAGATGGCTACGAAGTCGGCTATTCGTGATACCGCTCGTGTGCTGGATTTGCCTTTGTTTGAAGCCGATAGAATTGCGAAGCTAATTCCAGGGATGATGCCGTCAAAATGGAATTTGGCGCGTTTTATTTCTGAAAAAGAAGAAGATGTAAAAAAAGCGTTGCGTTCAGACGAGTTCGATGCTGTAAAAGAATTGATTGCCATTGCTAATGGAGGAGATTTAGCTGGAGAAACCATTCAGCAAGCCAAGATATTGGAAGGCTCGATGCGCAACACGGGTATTCACGCTTGTGGGGTGATTATTACGCCATCGGATATTACCAATTATGTTCCAGTAACTACAGCCAAAGATTCGGATTTGTATGTTACCCAGTTCGACAACTCGGTGGCTGAAAGTGCAGGATTGTTGAAAATGGACTTCTTGGGGTTAAAGACCCTTACTTTGATTAAAGACACCGTTAAATTAGTAAAATACCGAACTGGAATTCAGCTCGACCCCGATACGTTTCCTATTGATGATGTTAAAACCTATGAGCTGTTCCAAAGAGGAGAAACAATTGGGATTTTCCAATACGAGTCACCCGGAATGCAAAAATACATGAAGGACTTGAAGCCTACTGTTTTTGGGGATTTGATTGCGATGAATGCCTTGTATCGTCCGGGGCCGTTAGAGTATATTCCGTCTTTCGTTCGAAGAAAAAATGGCGAAGAAGAAATCAAATACGATTTAGAGGCTTGTGCGGAATATTTGTCTGAAACCTACGGAATTACGGTATACCAAGAGCAGGTAATGCTTTTGTCTCAATCGTTGGCTGGTTTTACCAAAGGTGAGGCCGACGTTTTGCGTAAGGCAATGGGTAAAAAGCAAAAAGACGTTTTGGATAAAATGAAGCCGAAGTTTGTGGAGCAAGCAGCTGCCAAAGGTCATGATGCAACGGTTTTAGAAAAAATTTGGAAAGACTGGGAAGCTTTTGCGAGTTATGCTTTTAATAAATCGCACTCTACTTGTTATGCTTGGATTGCCTACCAAACGGCTTATTTGAAAGCGCATTACCCTGCGGAATATATGGCTGCGGTACTTTCGAATAATATGAATGATATCAAGCAAGTGTCGTTTTTTATGGAAGAATGTATGCGCATGGGATTGCAAGTTTTAGGTCCTGACGTTAATGAGTCTTTCTATAAATTTACTGTAAATGAAGATTACGCCGTTCGTTTTGGAATGGGAGCTATCAAAGGAGTAGGTTCTGGTGCTGTGGCTACGATTGTAGAAAACAGAAAAGACGGTAAATACAAATCCATTTTTGATTTGGCCAAACGTATCGATTTGAGAGCGGCCAATAAAAAGGCAATCGAAAATTTGGCTTTGGCAGGAGGATTCGATTCGTTTGAAGGTACTACAAGAGCGCAATATTTTCATGATGATGGCGATGGTATTACGTTTTATGAAAAAGCCATGCGTTATGGGGCTAAATACCAAGAGAATGAAAATTCCTCCCAAGTGAGTTTGTTTGGGGAAACCAGCGAAGTGCAAATTGCTGAGCCAGTTGTACCGCCATGCGAAGATTGGAGCACAATGGAGAAATTGGCAAAAGAAAAAGAGGTTGTTGGTATCTATATTTCAGGTCATCCATTGGATGATTACAAATTTGAGATGAAATACTTCTGTAATGTTAGGTTAGAAGCACTCAAGAATTTAGAGCAACATGTTGGAAAAAACTTGACGTTTGGTGGAATTATCAATAACGTACAGCATAGGGTAGCGAAAAACGGAAAAGGATGGGGGATGTTTACGCTCGAAGGCTATGATGAGAATTTTGAGTTCCGAATTTTTGGAGAAGAATACTTGAAGTTTCGCCATTTCTTTATTCAAAATAATTTCACCTATATAAAGATACTAGTTAAAGAAGGTTGGGTGAATCAAGAAACGGGAAAAAGAGCCGAGCCTAGAATACAGTTTGTTGAGGTGAAACAATTGCAAGATGTACTGGAGGCGTATGCTAAAAAGCTGGTTTTGTTGTTGAACGTTACAGACATCGAACCGGAATTTATTTATAAGCTCAATCAGTTGTTTTTACAGAATAAAGGAGAGCATACCGTAACTTTTGAAGTAATGGAGTTGGAACGAGTGCGCCGAATGGTAGAAAGAACAACTGCTATTGATGAAATTGACGATGCAGATTTTGTAGATAATAGTGAGACCGAGGAGGTGGAAAATAGTGAGAATCCTGTAGCAAGTACTGCTACCAAAGTAGAGGAAATAGAAGAAATTAAAGTAGTGACTAAGCTGTCTATGCCAAGCCGAAAAGTAAAAATAAAAATTTCTAATGAGCTGTTGTTTGAGTTAGAAAAGATGCAAATCAACTTCAAGCTGAATTAATTTTATGAGTTAAAAAAATGACGTATTCTTTTTAATTTAACATAAAAAAACGAATTCAAAAATCTATTCTTAATTACTGTGAAGAGAAAACGTTTTCGGGAATTAGGCGACTATGGTGTCCTTTGAAATGACTTATTTTATTATAAGTTTGTAACGTTAAACAAAATTACTATTATGAAAAAGAATTTATTTTTATTTGGTTTCGTTTTGATTGCTACTACTATGATGGCGCAAACCGAAAAAAGCGAGAGTTGGTATTTTAAAGTAGGTGGGTCTTATTTTATGCAAACTGCTGCTACTGAATTTCCAGTTGTAAATGGTCAAGCTCCTAATAAGGATGTGTATGCTGCAAATGGAACTACTTTGATTTCAAGAGAAACTATCACGGGTTCTTTTGGAGAAGGTTTCCGTTTTGGAGGAAATGTAGGATATCGTTTTACTACTCGTTTAGGAGTGGAAATGGGAATTAACTACTACAACAGTAAAGATAAAACAATGGTTGAAACTACAAACAGATTAGTGGCTGCGGGTCCTACTTTTGTTTCTGGTAATGCTGTTGGGCAAATTAGTGCTTTGGATTTAGCGCCTGCATTGGTTTTGTTTTTAGGAGAAGTTAAAGGATTTGAACCTTATTCTAAAGTTGGAGTTATTGTTCCTGTTCACGGAGATTTGACTATCGAAACCAACCGTACCTATACAAGTCCTCTAGGTGTAACTAAGACTTATGCTAAAGATGTGGTGAAGCCAAATCCAACAGTTGGTTTTATGGCTGCAGTAGGAACTTCTTATAAATTAGGAAAAAAGTTATCTGCATTTGCTGAAGTGGAGTACCGTAACTTTACAGTTCACGGTAAAACAAAAGAAACTACTGTTTTTACTGAAAATGGGGTGGATAAATTGCATACACCTTCTACTTTTAGGCCAGATGCATCATATTCTGCTATTCATGCTAATTATGTTGATAAATTAACAACGTCTTCAAATAGTAAAGTAACTAATGCTGCTGGTTTTGATGCTACAAAAGCAACAGATGATGTTAGTTCTTTCGTTGGAATTAGTGGTTTAGGATTAACATTGGGCTTGAAATACAGTTTGTAATCCTCTTCAGGAAACGATTAAAAGGAAAAGAGTTGCTCGGATAGAGCAGCTCTTTTTTTTTGGAAATAAGCACAAACAATGGAATGATAGCCAAAACTAATTTGTAGATGCTTTGGGATTGATTTTTAATTCCTAAATTTGAGCCTTATTAAAAAAAATAGCAACCGATACCCAAATCATCGAGGAGGGTTCATTTAAACAAATAGAAAATGGCTTTAGCAATAACAGATGCTACTTTTGAAGAAGTAGTTTTGAAATCAGACAAACCGGTAATGGTTGATTTTTGGGCAGCATGGTGTGGACCTTGTAGAATGGTTGGACCAATCATTGATGAATTAAGCAATGAATACGAAGGAAAAGTGGTAGTAGGTAAAGTAGATGTTGATGCTAATCAAGAATTTGCTGCCAAATACGGAGTTCGTAACATTCCAACAGTATTGGTTTTCCATAACGGGGAAGTAGTTGGAAAACAAGTAGGGGTTGCTCCAAAACAAACGTATGCAGATAGTTTAGATGCTTTATTGTAATCTAGAGATTCTAAAACATAGAAAGGTTTGGCGAAAGTCAAGCCTTTTTTTGTGTCCAAAAAGAAGTGTGTTTTGCTTCCAAAAAGGTACTATGTGTCTCTCTAGCCCCGATGGGAGCGGCATCCTGTGACTCTGGGGTTCAGAGGCACAGATATAGTGGACAGAGGGAACAATGATGGTTAAAAAAGCCTTTGTTTCTGCTTCAAAAAAAAGAATTGAACGTTGATTTTTGATATATTTGGAAGATGAAGATGGAATCACAAATAGATAAGATAAGTAAGTTTCAGCATTTGGAGTTGCTGGCGAATCAAGTTGTAGAAGGCTTTATATCGGGGATGCATAAAAGTCCGTTTCATGGCTTTTCGGCAGAGTTTTCGGAACATAAAGTGTATAATTCTGGTGAAAGCACTAAGCACATGGATTGGAAGCTGTATGCCAAAACGGACCGGTTGTATACTAAGCGCTACGAGGAAGAGACAAATTTGCGCTGTCATATTATTATCGATAATTCGTCGTCGATGCATTATCCAAAACTTAGTAGTGGTCAGTTGTTTTATGAAAATAAGATTGGTTTCTCGGTTTTGGCTTCGGCGGTGTTGATGAATATATTGAAAAAGCAAAGGGATGCGGTGGGTTTGAGTGTTTTTTCGGATTCGTATGAATACTATGCTCCTGAAAAAGGCAGTGACCGTCATCATAGAATGTTGTTGAATGTACTCGAAAATTTACTCGAAAATCAAACGCCAAAGAAAACTACCGATACAGTTACTTACTTACATCAAATTGCCGAGAAAATGCATCGTAGGTCGATGATATTGCTTTTTACGGACATGTTTCAGTCAGATGAGGTGAGTTCGTCGGAAGAGAAGTTATTTGCAGCCTTACAACATTTGAAACATAATAAGCATAAAGTGGTGTTGTTTCATGTAATGGATTATAAAACGGAGTTGAATTTTGACTTCGATTCGGCACCAAGACGGTTCGTGGATTTGGAATCTGGAGAAGAAATTGCTGTTTTTGCAGATACTATTAAAGAATTTTACGAGAAAAAGATGCAAGATTACTTTGAAAAAGTAGCAATGACGTGTGCACAGAACAAGATTAAGTACATTCCGGTGAGTGTAGGTGAAAATTTTGAAAAAATTTTGACTGCCTATTTAATTGAAAAACAAAACTTTGGATAATAATCGTTATTTTTCTTGAAATTTTTTTTCAAAAACGCTTGGAAAACTAGAAATCTGTTGTATCTTTGCCACCGCAATAACGCAGAGGTTTGGTAGTTCAGTTGGTTAGAATACATGCCTGTCACGCATGGGGTCGCGGGTTCGAGTCCCGTCCAGACCGCAATATTGGGGAAAGCACTTCAGAGATGAAGTGCTTTTTTGCCCAAATACGGTATCTAAAATTAGTTGTGTTGTTTGCTACGAATTTGTAACTCGTAGCGCGGTTTAGTAGTTAGACCAATGAAAAGCTTTTCGTCTCGGCGAACGGCTTTTTTGATTTTAGGGTGTTTTGTGTTTTCATAATCAGTTACGAATTTGTAACTCGTAGCGCGGTTTAGTAGTCTCGTCCTTCAGACGAGATGAAAAGCTTTTCGTCTCGGCGAACGGCTTTTTTGATTTTATAGTGTTTTGTGTTTCAAAAAAACCGTTTAAAATCTCAGAACAATTTGTCTTTATACTGCCAAACTACCCACACGAAAACCCCAAAATGCATCACACATACAATAAATTTTAGGAAACTAGAAGCTAAAAACCCAATAAAGGAACCTGTGGCAGCTTTAAGCGCACGTTGGTGGTCTTTGTTGTCATAGATTATCTCGCCAATAAAAGCACCCACAAAAGGACCAATAATGAATCCAAAAGGAATAGGCGCCAGTAATCCAACAATTAAACCAATATTCGTTCCCCAAATTCCATACGAACTGCCTCCAAATTTTTTAGTTCCCTTGGCGGGAATGATATAATCTAAAACCGTTAAAAGAAGCGTAATCACTAAACTGATGCCCAAAATCCAATAATTCACCGGAATGGCATCGGTGCAGTACAATAAAAGTAAACCTATAAAACTCAAACTAGGTCCAGGTAAGACGGGCAAAAAGCTGCCAAAAACTCCTAGAATAACAAATAACAGTCCGACTCCCAAAAGCAGTATGTCCATAAATTTATTTTTAGTAATTTTGAAATCAGATTTGTAGTATTTTGGCGGTATTGTAAAAGTATTAAATTTCTTTGAATAAGAATTTTATTAAGAACAATAATACGATTCTTTTGAATTATTAATAAAGAAATTACAGCATTATAAGACAATATATAGCCCAAGCCACAGTCGAAATTAATTAGAATAATAAGTGTATTTTTGTTTCATATAAAATCAATCCAAACAACTGCTTTGAGTAAAAGTTATTGCTACATTTTGTTACTGGTGTTCTCCTCTTGTCAATACTTTGAGAAGCAAGTTCCCTCTGAAAAGGAATTGCTCCAAAAGGAATTGAAATCCATTAATTGGAAAGAAGTAGACGAATATCCTTCT
>ERZ650307.882-NODE-882-length-17112-cov-4.765316_pt1 | contig 17112 bp, 12 predicted proteins | sample MGYA00376243_ERZ650307 | MGnify/ENA primary metagenome ERZ650307 (study PRJEB26733, sample SAMN07839242) | wastewater metagenome | biome: urban; feature: artificial channel; material: waste water | place: USA: North Carolina | collected 2016-03-31 ... | reverse complement strand
TGGCACCTGTTGGTCCGGGTTCGCCGAATATTGCGGTTAGTATGACTGGGAACCGTTTTTGAAGGAATTGAACTTGCCGGAAGGCCGTAAGGTAGGGGGCGCCATTATGGTCGGTTATCCGCAATATCAGTATCGCTATATGCCGAATCGTCGCCCGCTTGATGTGACCTTTGACGAAGACTAAAAAAGAGTTGAGAGAGGAGACAACTAAATGGAACAGAAGTCCCTGGAGCGGAAGCTGAAGCCGCGCCATGTGGAAATGATTGCGCTAGGCGGTACGATTGGGGTAGGCCTTTTCATGGGTTCCGCCAGCACCATTCAAACGGCAGGGCCATCAGTGCTACTTTGCTATGCCTTGGCGGGTTTTGTCATGTTTTTGATTATGCGTATTATGGGCGAAATGCTGTACTTGGAGCCGGTTACCGGTTCCTTTGCCGATTATGGCTATCGGTACATTACGCCGTATATCGGTTATTTGACGGCGTGGTGCTATTGGTTCATGTGGGTTACGGTAGGCATGGCAGAGGTCACTGCCGTCGGCATTTTCATGAGTTATTGGTTCCCGGAGCTACCGCATTGGATATCGGCGCTAGGGGCCATGGCGATTATCGCCGCAGCCAACATTGCATCTGTTAAGTATTACGGTGAATTCGAGTTCTGGTTTGCCTTTGTAAAGGTAGCGACCATCATCGTCATGCTCGTCGTTGGCGCCGCTATGATTATCTTCGGCATTGGCAACGGCGGCATTCCGGTTGGTATTTCCAATCTGTGGACTCACGGTGGCTTTATGCCGCATGGCTGGTCCGGCATGGTTATCGCCATGTGCGTTGTAGCCGCTGCATTCCAAGGCGTTGAGCTTTTAGGTATTACCGCCGAAGAAGCGCAGAATCCGCGCAAAACCTTGGTAAAAGCCGTTAAGAATATTATCTGGCGTATTTTAATCTTCTATATTGGCGCCATATTTGTTATCCTCTGTATTTACCCGTGGAATGAACTGGCTATGTTAGGCAGTCCCTTCGTGCAGACGTTCACGAAGGTTGGCATCGTCGGTGCGGCGGGCATCATCAACTTCGTAGTCTTAACCGCTGCCTTGTCCGGCTGTAACAGTGGTATTTATAGCTGCGGCCGCATGCTGTACACGTTGGCGAAGAATGGCCAGGCGCCGAAAACCTTTGCTAAATTATCTAAGTCCGGCGTGCCGCGCAACGGGATTTATTTCACCATGGTGATCCTCGTTATCGGCGTGGTGCTGAATTACTTGATCCCGGATTCAAAGCTGTTCCTCTACATTTACAGTGCCAGCGTGTTCCCGGCTATGGTGTCGTGGCTCGTGCTTGCTTTAGCGCAGAAGGGCTTCCGCCGTCAGTGGGGCGATGCTGAAATGAAAAAGCATCCGTTCAAGTCCATTGCGTATCCGTATGCTAACTACTTCTGCTTGTTGTTCTTAGCCCTCGTCACCGTAGGTATGTGGCTTAACGACGACACGCGCATGTCCCTCATCATGGGCTGGTTATTTATGGCCATCGTCACGGTTGGGTATCTCGTAAAAGGCTTTCACAAAAAGCCGGTAGTCTTGCAGGATCCGCGCCGTTACGCCGACGAAGAAGAATAGACAAAAAAATATGACGTAAATTTCGAGCTAGCGAACGTAAGCCTTATGCGGTTTACGAATACGCTAGCTCGATTGCGTATGAGTATATCGAAAATTTTCCTTTTCTAATTCCTCATAATATGGTAGGATAGTAACAACATTAGTAGCTACTGACGAGACGGTTGTTGGTGAGAGAACGACCGCCGATTTGGGTAGTGTTGGTGCTACTGAATTACTTTGAGAAAATTGTGTTGAGAGAGAAAGAGGGTATACTATGAATTTACGCAAATTGTTGGCCCCTTTATTGGTGGGCGTATTGGCGCTCGGTATTGCCGGTTGTGGCTCTACGAGCAGTGATAATGGTTCGGCGAAGCCGGATAAGGAGATTAAGATTGGCGCAACGGCCGGCCCACACGCTGAAATCGTTGATGCCGTAGCTAAGGAAGCTGCTAAAGAAGGCATTAAGATTAAAGTGGTGGAATTCTCCGATTACATTACGCCGGATAAGGCGTTGGCTGACGGCAGCTTGGATTTGGCCAGCTACCAGCATCAGCCGTTCTTGAATAACTTCAACAAACAGAACGGTACGAACCTTGTATCGATTGGCAAGACGGTAGTAATGCCGATGGGTATTTACAGCAATAAGGTTCACGACGTAAAAGATATTCCGGATGGCGCAACGGTAGCTATTCCGAACGACCCCACAAACGGTGGCCGTGGTTTGGCGTTGTTAGCGAAAGCGGGTCTCATCAAGTTGAAGGACGGCGTTGGCTTCAAAGCAACTGTTAATGATGTTGTAGATAATCCGAAACATCTCGTAATCAAGGAACTGGAAGCAGCACAGTTGCCCCGTAGTCTTGATGACGTAACTATTGCAACGGTACCGATGAACTACGCAATGAGCGGTGGTTTGAATTACCAGAAACAGGGTATCTTCAAGGAAGCTAAGGATGAACCGTTGGCAGTTATGATCTTGGCCGCCCGCGATAAGGATAAAGACAATGCGACGTACAAACGCATTGCCGAATTGTATCATAGCGAAGCGGTGAAGAAATTTATCGAAGAAAAATACCACGGTGCGATTACACCGGCTGAATAAGCAGCAAACGTTAAGTTAGGCGCTTACGAAGTTAGCGCATACAAAGCTAGCGCTTACAAAGAAATATAGGCTCGCTAATTAGTGAGCTAAGGGACCCCGGTCGTAGGTAGGAAAACCTGCGGTCGGGGTTTTTATTTCACAGACTTTATATTTTGTGAGCTAAAGTTTACCTTGTGTTTAGATAGTAGCGTTTATCAAAGCATGGTATAATAAGAAGGAATCCCGATTACATGCAAAGGATGAGGTAGGCTCGGTTCAAGGGAGCCGATGCTAAAATTCAAAGCATAATGCGGCAAGGAGGTTTTATATGTACAAAATGAAAGTGGTGTTAACGGAAGCTGCAGAAGCTATCGTGGGGAAGATGACGGACCGCCCGATTGTGCGGCCTGATTACACGGATTATACCGATGTGGGAGCTGTGGTGTTGGCGGACTTTGAGAAAGGCTTATTGGTCAATTCGCCGGTGCGTGCCTTTGGCATCCCCGTATTCTTCGTGCGAACGCCTCGAACGGTAGCAGGCCTGACACCCTTTGAAGCAGCAAAGGCAGAAGATGGCGTCTTAGCCGATGCGTATGGCGTCATGGATGATGAACCGGCCGATCACGAGTTCTATGCGCGACGGTTGGAAACTGCCATTCAGAACTATGAAATGAGAGCGTTGCCGCCGTTTTTCCGTACCTTGCGTCGGTATGTGGAAACCGGTAACTCGCAATTTAATTGCCCCGGTCATCAAGGCGGGCAGTTTTTCCGTAAACATCCGGCCGGCCGTGCGTTTTATGATTTCTTCGGTGAGGAAATTTTCCGCAGCGACTTGTGTAATGCGGACGTACAGCTCGGTGATTTATTGATACATGAAGGCTATGCACTGGATGCGCAAGAGCATGCGGCGCAGGTTTTCAATGCCGATAAAACGTATTTTGTATTAAACGGTACATCGATGTCCAACAAGGTGGTTCTCAACGCTGTGTTGGCTCCCGATGATATCGTGTTATATGATCGCAACAACCATAAATCGGTATGCCATGGGGCGCTGGTGCAAGCCGGTGCACGTCCGGTATACCTGGAAACCGCTCGTAATCCCTTCGGTTCTATCGGTGGGATTTTAGAGCATTGCTTCGATGAGGACTACATTCGTGGCCTCATCGCCGAAGTGGACCCGGAAAAGGCGAAGGAAAAACGCCCGGTCCGCTTGGCAGTTATTCAGCTTGGTACTTATGACGGGACGATTTATAACGCCCGTCAGGTTATCGATAAGATTGGTCACCTTTGTGACTACATATTATTTGATTCGGCTTGGGTTGGCTATGAGCAGTTCATCCCGATGATGAAGGATTGCTCGCCTCTTTTGTTGGATTTAGGGCCGGAAGATCCGGGGATTTTCGTAACGCAGTCGGTGCATAAGCAGATGGCCGGGTTCTCCCAAACGTCGCAGATTCACAAGAAGGATTTGCACATTAAAGGCCAGGACCGCTATGTGAATCAGAAGCGTTTTAATAACGCGTTCATGATGCATGCGTCTACGTCGCCGTTCTATCCGCTGTTTGCTGCACTGGATGTAAATGCGAAGATTCACGAAGGCGAAGCAGGTCTTGCCTTGTGGCATGACTGCCTGGAAGTCGGTATCGAAGCGCGCAAGACGGTGCTTCGTAACTGCCGTTATTTGCGGCCGTTGGTGCCGCCGGTGGTGCATGGTAAGCCGTGGGAAGATGGCGAAACGTCTATCATGATTGACGATATTTCGTATTTCCAGTTTGAACCGGATGCGAAATGGCATTCCTTCCAGGGCTATGGCAAGGACCAGTATTTCATCGACCCTTGCAAGTTCCAGCTCATCACGCCGGGCATTGATGTAGAAACCGGCGAATATGAAGAGTTCGGCATCCCGGCTACGATTTTAGCCAACTATTTACGAGAACATCAGGTAGTGCCGGAAAAATGTGACTTGAATACCATATTGTTCTTGCTCACACCGGCCGAATCACATACTAAGATGGACGCATTGATCGCTAAGCTTATGCGTTTTGAACGCATGATTGACGAAAATGCGCCTATGCAGGCTGTATTGCCTGGCGTATATGCAGCGTACGTGGATCGCTATCGCGGCTATTCCATTAAGAAGCTGTGCCAGGAAATGCACGATTTTTATCGGGAACGCAATGTAAGCGAATTGCAGAAACGGTTATTTCAGAAGGAATACTTGCCGGAATACGCTATGTCGCCGCAAGATGCGAATACGGAATTTATTCGCAACCATGGCGAGCTAGTGCCCTTAAGTGATGCGGTTGGTCGCATTGCTTTAGAAGGGGCGCTGCCGTATCCGCCGGGGGTTATCTGTATTCAACCGGGCGAACGTTGGTCGCAGACGGCGCGGGATTATTTCATCGCCTTAGAAGAAGGTATCAACCAGCTTCCGGGCTTTGCGCCGGAATTGCAAGGCGTTTACATTGAACGGGACGACACGGGCTATAAACGGGCCTATGCGTATGTGCTTAAAGAGGAATACGATAAGTAAACTTTTGAGCGGCACGAGGCATGGCCTAGTAGCAATCGGTTGAACGTATTTTGCGAATATAACAACTACAAATAGAGTCACTCGGCAGGTAATGGTTGGCCCCGTGCGGGGCTAGTCAGGGTAAGTCAGCCAAGGAGGTGCGCTGTGATAGATACAAAGCAGATCGAACAACGATTATTGCTCCAATCAGCGTTGCTCATGCTCCTCGTAGCAGTCAGTGGGACTGTGACCGGGGTGCTAACGGGTTCGGCGGCTGTACTGCTGGACGGAATTGCTTCGTTCATTGCGGTTATCATCAAGATTATGATGATTATCACGTCGAAGTTAATCGCCCGAGAAACGAGTAAACGCTTTCAATTTGGTTACTGGCAGTTTGAACCGCTGGTGCTGCTGTTGGAAGGCGGCTTCACATTGTTGTTTGTTATTTACGGTTTAATGACCGGGGTCATGGATTTATTGGGCTCCGGCAATGCGGTTAAGGTAGGACCGGTCGTGTTTTACGCGCTGTTCTTCACCTTAGCCGATGGTTTATATTATGTGTACGTCAATCGCGTGAACGCGCGGTTGAAGTCGAATTTGGTGAAGTTCGATAACATTAGTTGGTCCGTTGACGCGGTGCTGGCCGGTGGGATTCTCATCAGCTTTAGCATTGCGTGGCTGTTACAGCAAACGGAGTGGGCCCATTACGCGCGCTACGTGGACCCGCTGGTGCTTATCGCGTTGTCCATCCAGATGATGCCAAGTGCCTTGCGCATCGTCGTGCCGGCCTTCAAGCAGGTGGTGGGCGTGGCGCCGACGGAGCTTCACGAACGAATTCAGCGCATCATGGACGATTACATGGCGCGCTATCAATTCAAGGATTACGTAAGCAGTGTGCAGGCTTACGGCAAGTACAAGATTATTGAAATCGACATACTAATTCCTAAGAATTATGCCCATCAGACGATTGCGGAGTTAGATGCCATTCGCAATGATATTGACAATGACATTGGCGGTCGCGCCGATGAAAAGTGGGTGACCATCACCTTTACGACGACGAAGCGTTGGATGGCCAAAGATTATTTGCTTGACGAAGAGGATGATTGATATGACGAATACCGGTGAAATGACGGAAACGGCACAGGGTACGGAAGTTCTTGATGAGAAGGACTTACATTTGATTAAGGAAGATGTAATCGCAGCAGCGAACGAGATCATGGACCGCGCTAAGCTTGGTGTTGGCGATTTGCTCGTCGTAGGCTGTTCTACCAGCGAAGTGCGTGGTGCTAAGATTGGTACTGAGTCCGGTGAGGATATCGGTAAGGCGATTTTCTCCGCCTTGTACGGCGCTACCATGGCGCGCGGTGTAGAGCTAGCCATTCAGTGCTGCGAACACTTGAATCGTGCCCTTGTAACGGAACGCGCTACGGCGAAACGCCAGAATGCGACCATTTGTAATGCTGTACCGCAGCTTCATGCCGGCGGTGCTACGGCCATGGCTGCCTATAAGGGCTTCGCTCATCCGGTAGTGGTCGAAGAAATCCAGGCCGATGCCGGTCTTGATATTGGGGATACCTTCATCGGTATGCATCTGAAGCGAGTAGCTGTACCGGTTCGCTTAGCCGTTAAGAATATTGGCTATGCGCATTTGACGGCTGCTCGTGTTCGTCCGAAATATATTGGCGGCGTTCGCGCTGTGTATGATGAAGATTTAATGTAAGTAAGCATAGGGATGTTGCTTACAAGCCGGTATAGGCCGTAGCCATTAGGCGCGGCTTTATGCCGGGGCTAGCTTTGGGCTAGCGAGGATAGGCAAGGGGCTTTCTTAGACGGGAAAAGGAGGCAAAGAGAGATGAAAGTATTTATAACGCCTGCCGAATTGGCAGCGCATCAGAATGAGTATATTGTTATCGACGGTCGTGGTGCTATTGAAGCAGGACGCGGTCACATTGAAGGGGCTTATGTATTAGGTCTTGAAGATTTGACGGCGCCGGCCCAGGAACATGGTGGTCGTCATCCGTTGCCGAATTTAGATACCTTTGCAGCTAAGCTCGGCAAGTTTGGCGTTGACGGCACGAAGCCTATTGTTATCTATGATGACTGGATGTCGACGGTAGGTCGCTTGTGGTGGATGCTCCGCTACATCGGTCTTGATACGGTGTATGTACTGTCCGGCGGTGTGCGCCGCTGGGTGGCAGAAGGTCATGAATTGGTGACTACGGCTACGCCTGCGTGCCCCGGTTGTACGCTTAGTGTAAAGCTGCGCCCGGATTTTTATTTCACCCACGAAGACGTGCTGGCTATCACAAAGGATCGCTCTAAGGTGCTTGTGGACGTGCGCGCGCCGGAACGATATCGCGGCGAAACGGAACCGCTGGACCCGGTGGCCGGTCATGTGCCCACAGCTATTAATCTGTATTACGAATCGCCGTACACTGCGGACGGGCTGAAGGACAAAGCTACGTTGGATGGGTTATTTCAGCCTATCGCCGACGATGGTCGCCCCGTTGTGGTGTATTGCGGCTCCGGCATTACGGCGCCTATCGAGCTCCTCGCCATGTACGAATGGGGGCTGAAACCGGCGCTCTATTTGGGCAGCTTCAGCGACTGGATTAGCTATCCGAATGCGCAGATTGCGACGGGCACCGAATTAATCACGGATCGTTGAAACGGGAGGTAACGGTGAAACGATTACAGCGAATGTTAACGCTCATCGCGTTTTTATACATTTTGTATCACATGTACACCTTCGGCATTGGCGCCTTGAACGGCACGCTGTTGGTGATGTGTTTTATTTCGTTCTATTTGGAAGTGATGCGCGAACGACGCCAGAAGGAGGACTTGCGTAAGAAGCAGGCCCAAGCGGCGGCGGAAGCGGATAAGGAGCATAGATGAAATTAATCTCTTGGAACGTTAATGGCTTGCGGGCGGCAGTGACCAAAGGGTTCATGGATAGCTTTGAAGCCCTTGATGCGGATATTTTCTGCTTGCAGGAAACGAAGCTGCAGCCCCATCAGATTGAGCTGGAATTGCCCGGCTACGAGCAGTATTGGAATAGCGCGGTGAAAAAAGGCTACAGCGGCACGGCGGTGTTCACGAAACAGAAGCCGATTAGTGTGACGAATGGCATTGGCATCGAAGAACACGACCAGGAAGGCCGTGTTATCACCGCCGAATACGATAACTTCTACTTGGTAACGTGCTATACGCCGAACAGTCAGCGCGAATTGGCGCGCCTTGAATACCGCATGACCTGGGAAGATGCTTTCCGCGATTATTTGTTAGGTCTTGATGCGAAGAAGCCGGTTATCCTCTGCGGCGACTTGAACGTAGCCCACGAAGAAATCGACTTGAAGAATCCGAAGACGAACCGCAAGAATGCCGGCTTTACCGATGATGAACGTCAGAAGATGACCGAGCTTTTGGGCACGGGCTTCACGGATTCGTTCCGCTATTTATATCCGGATAAAACCGATGCGTATAGCTGGTGGTCCTACATGGGCAAGGCCAGAGAACGGAACGTAGGATGGAGAATTGACTACTTCATCGTGTCTAATCGCATTGCGGATAAGATTGTGGAAGCGAAGATTCACGCCGATATCATGGGTAGTGACCATTGTCCTGTAGAGTTGGAAATTAACTTGTAAGTTTATTGTCTATAGACAATTTATCATGGGATGAAATAAGTCCCTTTGGGCTGAAAATCTACGTATAGTCTATAGATTGACCAAAAATAGCCGTTTTGGCTCATATAGAATTGTCATAGTTGATGTACTTTCACAGTAGACCGGGACTATCCAGTCCCGGTCTTTTTTGATGGATATTGAACTTTTTAACTATGAGTTAAAATTATAGGCCTATGCGAGAATTGAAATTGACTGTAGGCATTCTAATTGCCCCGTGTTATAGTGAAGGTGAAGAAAGCAGTATGGCTTAGTTATCAATATATATAACATGAGGTGAACGATTATGACAAAGTACAATCCTTACGAAAATATGTTGAACACTCTTGATGAAGCAGCTAAGAAACTTGGCATGGATCGTAATGATTATGAAATTTTACGCCATCCGGAACGCGAATTGACCGTATCGATTCCGGTACAGATGGATGATGGCCACATTGAAGTTTTCAGCGGCTATCGTACGCAGCATAGCAGCATTATGGGCGCATCTAAAGGTGGTATTCGCTTCCATCCGGACGCTGATGAAAACGAAGTTCGCGCGTTGGCAGCTTGGATGACCATTAAGAACTCTATCGCACACTTGCCGTACGGCGGTGGTAAAGGCGGTATCAAGGTTGATCCGAAGAAATTAAGCGCTCGCGAATTGGAACGCTTGACTCGTGGCTTCGTTCGTAAAATCGCGCCGATTATCGGCGTTGACACTGACGTACCGGCTCCGGATGTTAACACGAACCCGCAGATTATGGCTTGGTTTGTTGATGAATTCTCTACCTTAAAAGGTGTTTGGTCCCCTGGCGTTGTAACCGGTAAACCCTTAGAAGTAGGCGGTTCCTTAGGTCGTAACGAAGCAACCGGTCGCGGCTGTATGTTTACCTTGAAGAGCTACTTAGAAAAGAAAGGCAAGAAAATGTCTGACGTTGTCGTAGCGGTTCAGGGCTTTGGTAACGTAGGTAGCGTTGGTGCCTTGCTCATGCATCGCGAAGGTGCTAAGATCGTAGCTATTGGCGACGTTCACGGCTCCATTTACAATCCGAACGGCATCGACGTAGAAAAAGCTTACGTATATGCTAACAGCCATGGTCGTTCCTTGGAAGGCTATGAAGAAACCGGTATGCAGCGCATCGAAAACAGTGCTCTCTTGGCATTAGATGTAGATGTATTATACTTAGCCGCTTTGGAAAACCAGATTAACGGCGAAAATATGAAAGACGTTAAAGCGAAAGTATTGTTGGAAGGCGCTAACGGTCCGACCACCAACGAAGCTGACTTGTACTTATTTGAACATGGCGTAGACATTTTGCCGGACGTATTGGCAAATGGCGGCGGCGTTGTAACGTCTTACTATGAATGGGTACAGAACAAAGAAGGCTTGTACTGGACGGAAGAAGAAGTTAATACGCGCTTAGAACAGAACATGAAGAAGAGCTTCGAAGAAGTATGGGCTATGCAGCAGGAATACAAAGTATATCCGCGCTTGGCAGCATACATGGTAGCGTTAAAACGCTTGGTAGCCGCTAGTAAGCTTCGTGGCTTTAATGGCTGATTGTAGATAACTCGTGTGAACACAGCGAACGATTTGTGGCTGTATCACTAATAACGTGTGTTGCGATATGTTGGCAACCGTAGGCTCCCATGTCGTGTGCATAGCAGTGTAAGGGCCTGGACGGCATCATTATAGGGTATTCCGTAATGATGCCGTCTGTTTTTTTTGTGTTCTAATGTATTGTTTATATATTAAGAGGTTGTGAAAAGTATTTAGTGTAACTAAGTTTCTTCATAAATGATGAAAGTATATAACACAATAATAATGTTGTTGATATATAGTTAATAAGTAACTTTGGTGCATAATTTGTTGAATGTATACAACGGTTTAAATACTTGACAATTTTGGTATGAAATATGATAATGTATTTAGATGTTAGATAATTGTTATTGCGATAACTGCTTTTTGTGCTAGCAAAGGCTCGGATAAAGTAGGGGTTACGGCATTCGTCGTGTAATCGGGCTTCGTGTGAAACCGTGTTATGTAGAAACGTATATAAGTAGCCAATCGTTTGGCGTCGGGAGAGACGTTCCGTTGAGGAGTGAACGTTTTAATTCTGACGCTTTTTTTGCGTTTAACAAAGTGTAAAGGATGTGCAACACTGATGAAAATGGAATCGGTAGCAATGTCGCCGCAACTACTGCACATGTTGCGGTCCTTGTACCAGGAAGTACATATTATTAATTTAGAAACGCATAGTGCGTATTGCTTGTTGCCGGACGGTAAGGGCGTGATGATGGAGTCGTCCTTTATCCCGGTTTGGGAAGCGTATGTGAAATCCAGAGATGAATTGCTCTATGAAAACCATAAGGTAGCGGTGCGCCAGCTGTTATCCTGTGAATCTTTAAAAGCTGAATTTAATAGGGGTAAACATCACCTTTCTTGTGCATATCCAAGCCGCGAAGGGGAAGATCATCGCATTTCCTTTAAGATTACCATGAGTTACCAGTTCTTTGACGAGAAGTATCCTAATGCGCTGTGCGCCCGTGTTATCGTCAAGAAGGAAGATGCCAGTGATTTCTTGCGCCACGTGGTAATGCAACAGGTCTGTAATGAAAGCGGTGGCTATTATTGTATTGACGCGGTGAATGATCAGTTTACGCCGTTGCGCGGTGCCGAAAGCCAAGTGGCGTTGTTGTCTCGTCACTATGCAGGCTACACAGATGTGCTGCGCTCTTACATCGAATCATACGTAGTACCGGAAGAACGGGATAGGGTGTGGCACGAAGCAAATATTAAGACTGTGTTGAGTCGATTAGAGGAAAAGGCCTATCACAGCTTTTATTGCGATGTTATCCTTGATGATGGCACGCCGGCCAGTCGCGAGTGGCAGTTTAGCTATTACGACAAGATGACGAAGCGCATTTTACTGCACCGCACCAATGTATCCGATTTGTACTTGTCGAAGCGCCAGCTTACCGCTGAACTGGCAGAAGCACGGCAGGCGGCCGAAACAGATCCGTTGACGGGCATTCTCAATTACCGCGGTATTGTAACGAAGGTGAAGGAGCTGTTGATGAAGGATGCTAGCCATGCAGCGCTGCTGTTCCTGGATTTAGATAATTTCAAACAGGTCAATGATGTATTTGGTCATCCTACCGGCGATTCGGTGTTAAAGCAAGTAGCCGCCGCCTTTGGGCGCATGAACTGGATAGGGGAACAGTATGTAGGCCGCGTTGGTGGTGATGAGTTTGTAGTCTTCTTGCCCCATATGGAGTCAGAATTTTCTGTGGCCCGGTATGCAGAAGCTTTATGCAAGGAAATTAGCACCATTATCGCCGGTTCCAGCCGTATTTTCACCGTTTCCGGCAGTGTAGGTGTTTCATTTTCTTCACGGGATGGGAAGACCTATGAGGACCTGCTACAAATAGCGGATGAACGAGCCTATAAAGCGAAGAGTCAGGGGAAAAACCGGTTTATTATGACGTGATTAATAAGAAATGGCGATGATATCACGTAGAATGGTAAGTTTGAGAAGAACTGATTGCGTTCAGCAATACATAAAACTATAAAAATGTAGAGTATAATTGATAATGAAGGTATAAAATCATGGCAAACTTGCATTGCTGGCGCAATTTCTGTAAAATGTTGACATGACAGGTGACTTGGGGGAACTTTTCACCTATTACTTAGATATGGCAGTGTAACGGAGGCATATATGAATACGTTTGAAATGCTCACTAGCGGCAATGGACATGTAGTAGTAGTGGGCTTAGGTTACGTAGGTTTGCCGTTGGCAGTGGCATTGGCTAACAAGGTACCGGTTATTGGCTTTGATAGCAGCGAAGCTAAGGTACAGCGATTGCAGGGCGGCGTGGAGCCTACGGAGGAAGTAGGCGATGAAGCCTTGCAGGCTAGTTCGTTGCGCATTACGTCTGACGAATCGGCTATTGGAGAAGGCGATTTTGTCATTGTAGCCGTACCGACGCCGGTTAAAGGCGACCACACACCGGATTTGGAGCCGGTGTTACAGGCTAGTCATAGCATTGGGCGTCATTTGAAACCGGGCGCTATTGTGGTATACGAATCCACTGTGTACCCTGGCGTAACGGAAGAGCTGTGCGTGCCGGCTATTGAAGAAACCTCAGGCAAGAAATGCGGCACCGATTTTTACATCGGCTATTCGCCGGAACGCATCAATCCCGGCGACAAGGTGAATACCTTGAAAAATATTACGAAAATTGTATCGGGCATGACGCCGGAAGTTTGCGAAGAAATTGGCAAGGTCTACAAATTGGCAGTAGATAACATCTTCCCCGTAAGCTCCATTAAAGTGGCTGAATCGGCAAAGCTTTTAGAAAATACGCAGCGCGATATCAATATTGCCCTCATGAATGAAGCGGCCATGATGTTTAATTCCATCGGCATTTCTACCAAGGAAGTGGTGGATGCCATGAATACGAAGTGGAACGCCTTAGGCTTCCGTCCCGGTTTGGTAGGCGGTCATTGCATCGGCGTTGACCCCTATTACTTGATTTACAAGGCCAGCCTCGACAGTTCTCGCAGTGAATTAGTCTCCACGGCGCGTCAGATTAACGATGGCATGAGCCGTTTTGTGGTAGATGTGATCCTTAACAAGATGATTGTGGAACGTCACGCCTTGAAGAACGATAAAATCTATTTCTTTGGCATTACCTTCAAGGGTAACTGCCCGGACACGCGCAATTCCCGGGCTATCGATATTTTGAAGCTGTTGCGCAAATACGATTTAACGCCTATCGTGGTGGATCCTTATGTGGACAAGGACCAGCTTATGCGCGATTATGGCTTGCAGGCTATGAATTTCAGCGATGTGCAGTCCATTACGGACGCCGATTGCTTAATTTTCGCTGTGGACCATGACGCGTTCCGTGATTTCACAACGGAACAGCTGAAAGCCTTTACGACGAATTCCTACGCCGGCAATAAGTCGGTGGTAATCGATATTAAGAATATGTACGATAAAGAGGCGGTAGAAGCGGAAGGTCTATCGTATTGGGGCTTGTAATTTGAAGCTTATAATGGAGTGACCATGACGAGTACGAATCAACAAAGGAGAAACGGGCAAGGGCCCCGAATTGGAAAGCGTCTGCACCGGCGTGTTTCCTATAGTGCGCTAGGTGCTGTGGGCGCATTATTGGCTACCATGGTGCCCTTTCAGGCTATGGCAGCACCGGTGACCATTAATATTGCCGATGCAGAAACGGCGAAAGCTATCACCATTAATGTTGGTGGTCAGACGGCGATGGCTGGCAATGGCAACGGCGTAGTCATCAATTTGGCGGACAGTAGCGCTCAGGATGGGGTCGTTATCAACATCGGTAATTCCCGTGAAATGAAAAGCCCCACCGTCGTTTCCACGCCACCATCGGTAGCCAGACCGGTACGCCGTGGCGCTACGAACAGTGGTTATGGGGCGGGCCGTACAGCCATAGCTGCAGGCACTGCCTATGGTGCGGCTACAGCGGTAGCTAATAACGAGGATATGATTCCAACGGTGGCACCGGTAGCGAAGCCTATAGGCGGCACTATGCCTACGTCTACCTTTATGGCGGTACCGTCAGCTACGACTACTACCAATAGCGCTATGAATAACACGGTTACCACCCCGGCCACGACGAGCCGCAGTGGTGCTGCCAATGGCGACATGCGCGTTCGTCTCAACGAATTAGCGCCGAATTGGGCACAGGATACATTGCGTGCCTTGGCCGGTGACGGTCGTTTAGGGGCAACGAAAGCATCGGACATTACAAATAGCATTACCCGCAAAGAAGGGGCAACCTTAACGGCGCGGGCTTATAACTTAATGCGTCGTCAGGAAGAAAACCGCCTTAACGGCAATGGTTCGCAAACACCGGTGAATTCCGTTACGAACCAGCGCATTCAAGCATTGGTCGAAGAGTTTATGCCGGAATTACAGGCTATGGGCTTTGGCAGTATGGCCGTTATTTCAGATACGCAGCCTGGTGAAGGGGATACGACGCCGCTCAAATTAGGTGGCGAAGTGCGCTACAATAACATGCACAATACGGGCGACAAAGGTTACAACTACAACGATAATCGCTGGCGTGTGCGCTTGCATGCAGACAAGCAGATTACGGATCAGTGGTCGGTCCATGGCTTAGCCGAATTCGACCATAGCTCCTTGTCGGGCACGGATGCGGATTCGGTGGTGTTGCCGAACACCCGAGATGGGAAGGTGCGCTTAAGCCGCCTCTATGCGGAAGGCACCTACCGTTGGTTTGATATACCGTTTATTATTGATGCAGGCCGTACCTACGCCTATTTGGCGAACGGTACACTGCTGGATTCTGATTTCAAAGGGGTGACCGTAACCGCGCAGCCGGCGCCGAATTTGACCATTAGTGCCGGTCACGGTCAGGTCAACTCTAATCAGAAAATGACTTACATCGAAGGCGTGCAGCGCCGCGGCATCATGGATTACATGGCCGGGTATTATCGTTGGAATCACTACGGTGATCCGGTGACGATTCTCTACGGCGGCATGAATTACTACATCGGCAATTACACGTTGACGGGCCAGTATTTGGGCGCCGACAAAGCTGATGGTAGTGGTGCCAAGGATGGTTACCAAGCGACGATTAAGTATGGCAAGGATTTCTCGTGGATTCCCCATACCTATGAGTTTAACCTCGATTACTATGATTTGCCGGGCACCACGTATATTACGCATACCATGAATGGCCTAGGCAACTGGATGAATGGCTTTACCGGTTGGGGTGCGCGGTTCTATTACACCTTGCACCCAAACGTGATGGTAAGCCTGCAATATTACGATTTACAGGATAAGACGACTAAGCAGAAGGGTCGCACCTTGTGGAGTGAAATTAACTGGGGCTTCTAAGTAGGGATGCTTGGCGAGCGACAAAGCCTCAGGGCAGTATGGGTGACGTTGTTGTTCGTAGTAACGGTGATTAACAGCAAGCGCTGTGAAAGGAGACATATCATTGACGGTTAAGACAAAATATATAGCAGCATTGGCAGTACTGCTTATCGGGGGCTTGCTGTATTATTTTTGGTACTTAGGCGACAAAGCGGCGGCATATGAAGATATTCCGGATTTGTACGGTGAATATACCATTACGCAGGAGCTGGCCACCGCGGAAGATAAATACAAGCAAGGCGTGCAGCCCGCTGTAGTCTACACGCGCAATCCGCAGGTTAAGGCCTTCGCCATTACCTTCGATGGTCTTCCTGAGCCGGCGGATGCCCAAAAGCTTGTGGATGTGATTAAGACTTATGACGTAAACGTGACGGTATTCGCCGAAGGCAGTACGGCGGCGATGGACAAGCAGACGATTCAGACGCTGTCGGACCGCCACATCGTGTTAGGCAATTATACCTTTTCGGCGCTGGCGAATTTACAGCAGGTACCGGCTGACTCGGTGTTGGATCAACTGGTGCGGACCCAAAAGGTATTATCCGTGCTGACCGGTCATGAACCGGCGCTCTTTAAGGCGCCGGCTACGGTGTATACGACGCAGGTGTTGCAGGAAGCAGCGGCGGCGGGCCTTAAGGGTGCCGTAAAGACGGATGTCTATGTGCCTATTGATAAAATAAAAACCGACGCTGATGCAGCGGCGTTTGTGGCTAAGATTCAGCCAGGCTCCGTCGTGTCCTTTGTGGTGACAAAGCCAGTCAACGAGATTGCGAATACACCGGGTAAAACCGATGAAAAGCCGGCGAAGGATAAGCAGCCGGGCCTTAAGATTCGAAGCGGCGGCGAACCGGATGAAGCGCAGTTATCTGCCGTAGCGGAACGCATTTTTAAAGCCATGAAGGCACGGGGCATTCTGACGGTTCCGGTAACGCAGTTACAATCTGTAGCCGGACAGGCATTGCCGCCGCAACCGGCCAAAGCACCGGCTAAGGCGCCGGCTCAGAATGTTTCCTTGTTGGAACGGTTGATTCCTGCCGTTTATGGTGCCTCGGTGCAGCCGACATCGCAGCTGAACACGCCTATGCAAGTGGCCAGCCAAAACACGGCGGTTACGACGACGGCTACTTCGGCTGGTGTTGATGGAACGGGAACGGCCCTTTCGAGCCAGACCACGGCCCAGTATGCTCGTGATGCAGAAAACCCTTACGCACCGCGTACGGTGAAGGTGGCCAAGGATTACTCCTATGAAGTAACACCGATTACGCCCATTCAGCCTGCAACGGCTACCGGTGATGATGCGGTGATGAAACAGATTCCGCGTATGA
>ERZ650307.873-NODE-873-length-17168-cov-5.280021_pt1 | contig 17168 bp, 13 predicted proteins | sample MGYA00376243_ERZ650307 | MGnify/ENA primary metagenome ERZ650307 (study PRJEB26733, sample SAMN07839242) | wastewater metagenome | biome: urban; feature: artificial channel; material: waste water | place: USA: North Carolina | collected 2016-03-31 ... | reverse complement strand
CGCTCTTCCGATCTGCTGACGTCGGGGGAGGCGAAGTAGCCGCGCCAGTTCGCAAACACGGTGGGGTTGCCCTGCTCGGAGAAGGTGGGCACCTGGCTGGCGTCCGGCATCCGCTCCGGGGCGGTGACGCCGAGGATCCGCATCTGGCCGGACTTGACCGCCTCCATCGCCTCGCCAAAGCCGGTGGAGAGCACCTGGGTTTCCCCCGCCAGCACAGCCGCCATGGCGCTGCCGCCGGCGTCATAGGCCACGTAGCGCAGCTTGCCGGCATCGGCCCCCGCATTCTTGAAGGTCATGGCGGCCACCAGGTGATCCAGGCTGCCACGGGCGGAGCCGCCGGCAATCTTCACCTTGGCGGGGTTCGCCTCATAGGCGGCCAGCAACTGGGCCCAGTTCTGATAGGGGGAGTCCGCCTTCACCGCCAGCGCCTGGTAGTCGGCGATGATGGCGGCCACCGGCGTCAGATCACGGAAGGACTGGGGCAGCTCCTTGGAGAGGGATTTGACGATGATGGGGGTGGAGTTGACCATCAGAGTCTTGTCGGACTGGGCCGAGGTCTCGATGAGGTGGGCGATGGCCTTGGCGCCGCCACCGGCGGACATGTTCTGGTAGGAGACGGTCTTGACCAGACCGGACTTGGCCAGCACTTCACCGGTGCCGCGGGCCGTGGTATCCCAGCCGCCGCCAGCGCCGCCCGGGATCAGGAAGTGGACTTCGTTGATCTGGGCGTGGGCGCCGACGCTCAGTGCGAGCAGACTACCGATCAGGGTACGCTTGAAGGTTCCTTGCAACATGGTGCTCTCCTTGTGATTGTTGCAAAGAGGTTAATGAATGGTGTGTGGTTGGAAAACAATCTGGCCGTAATGGCTATTAAGGCTGTTGTGCCCATTCTGTTCATTCTGGTCATGGGGAGAAGGGGTCTTTTCGCCTAAAAAGAGGCGGGGCTCGCCTCTACTGAAGAGGGAGCCCCGCCTGCGGCTGGTCTTGGTTTTAGCTGCCTATGATTTCTCTGCCGCCGAGACTTTCTCGACCATCTTCTCCTGCTGCTTGAGAGTCTCTGTGGCCTGCTCCTTGAGCTGCAACTGCTCCATCACCAGCTTGTAGGCGATGTAGTACTTGTAGATGTTGCCCACATAGGTGACCGTCTCGGGGCCGATTTTCTCTGCCGCCACGTACTCGACATTGTGGAACCAGACGTTGGGATCCAGCCCCCGTTTCTTGGCCTCGGTGCGCAGCCGCGCCACCCGGGCGGGGCCGGCATTGTAGGAGGCGAACGAGAAGAGGGCCTTGTCGAGGGCGGTCATGGGCTCGTCGGCATAATAGTGATCGATCATCCAGCGCATGTATTTGACGCCGCCGTGGATGTTGGGCTCGAGCTGGCGGATGTCGCCGACCTTCAGCCCCTTGCCGGTGGCGGGCATGATCTGCATGATGCCGATGGCGCCCACATGGCTGCGGGCCTGGTGGTTGAGGGCGGACTCCTGGTAGCCCTGGGCCGCCATCAGCAGCCAGTCCATGTCATAGCGTTCGCCATATTCACGGAACAGCTCGACCACCTGCAGGAATTTCTTGCGCTCCGCCTCGGCGGCGGCGCTTTTGACGAACTTGTTCTGCTTGAGATAACGGGCCAGGATCTCATCCCCCGTCGCCTTGCCGCGCAGCGCCTTGATCTGCTCGTTGAGCATGGCGAGCAACTGGGGGCTCTCCTTGCGCACCGCCCAGGCGATGACGCCCCCTTCCCGGAACACGGGGGCGTCGTGAATGGTGATTCCGGGGAAAATCTTTTGCCAGAAGCGGGCCTTGTGCTCGTCCATGACGATGAAGGGGAGCAGGCCTGCGTTCACCATCTCCACCAGATCTTCATCTTCGAGTACCTCCGAGGCGGGTTGGAGGTCGATGAGGGGCTCTCCCGCCGACTTGCGGGCCTGGTTGTAGGCCATGAGGCTACTCGTAGTAGCTGGAGGAGGGGCGCACGAAGACGCGCTGGCCCCCGAGATCGGCGGCGCTTTCCACCTTGGGGGAGAGGGGGCCGGAGACGAGCAGCTCCCGCACGTTTTCAAGCAGGGGATCGGTGAAGGCGATACCCTGCTTCTTGCGCTTGTCCGTGATGGTGAGATTGGCGGCGGCGATGTCGCCTTTGCCCTCGATGAGGGAGCTCAGCAGCGCTTCCCGGGCCACGGGAATGAAGACGAAGTGCACCTTGAGGTGGCGCTTGATCGCCTTTTGCTTGCGCAACTGTTCGTTGAGACGCTTTTCCACCTACATGAAGGCATCGTAGGTGACGCCCCGCTGCACGCCCTTGGTGATGAAGAACCCCGTCTTGTTGTAGGTGGTGAGCACTCGGATGGTGCGCTGCTCCAGCATGACGTCGAGATCTCCCAGCCTGGGTCTGGCAAGCTCGTCCCCCTCAAAGCTCAGGGCGCTTTTCTCCGTCTCTGCCTCGGGGGCCACCTGCTTGCCGGATTCGGCCCCCCAGGCTGGCGTCAGGGAGCAGAACCACCAGATCACGACCATCCATGCGCGTTTCATCACTTACACCTCGCTCGTTTTATTGAGTGTAAGTGGCGCCTTGTGGGTGATTTAGCTTATTGGGTTTGATAGAGATGGCCCCATAGCACGATTTCCACTATTCCATCCAGGAGTGCCCGCCCATGAAAAAAGGAGCCCCGAGGCTCCTCTTTTTCTGCGTGTTGCGGGCCCGTTTGGCTAGAACCAGAAGCCGATGATGAAGGAGCCCGCCAGGGTCAGCATGACGTTGGCCACCGCATAGGTGCCGGCATAGCCGAGCGCCGGGATGGAGCTGTTGGCCGCTTCGTTCACCACGTCCATGGCCGGGGCGCAGGTACGTGCGCCCGTGATGGCGCCGAGCAGCAGGGCTGGGTTCATTTTGAGCACCCAGACACCGAACAGGTAGCCTACCAGCACCGGCAAGGTGGTCACCAGCATGCCGGAGAAGAGCACCACCATCCCCACTTCGCTCAGGTGATCAAGGATGCCGCCCCCCGCCTTGAGGCCGGTACTCACCATGAAGACAGCGAGCCCGAGATCCTTGGCAAGGCGCAGGGCCCCCGGCGGCACATAGCCCACCGTGGGGTGGTTGGCCCGCAGGTAGCCCATCAGGATCCCCGCCAGCAGCAGGCCGACGGCATTGCCGAGGCCGAACTCTATCTGGCCGAACACCAGGGAGACGGAGCCGATGAGCAGCCCCAGCACGAAGAAGGTGGCAAAGGCCACCAGATCCGTGGTCTGGCTGTGGATGCTGATGAAGCCGATCTTGTTGGCCAGCAGCTTGACCCGCTGCTTCTCGCCGCTGATCTGCAGCACGTCACCCTTTTGCAGCATGATATTGCGATCGAACGGCATCTCGATCTGGGAGCGCACCACCCGGTTCAGGAAGCACCCCTTCTCGGTGAGGTTGAGCTCCACCAGGTGGCGACCCACCACGGCATCGTTCTTCACCACGATCTCTTCGGTGACGATCTGGAGGTCAAGCAGGTTGCGATCGAACACCTCTTTGCCGTTGCGGTAGTTGACGTCGAGCTTCTCGTGGCTCTCGGGGTAGCCCACCAGAGCTATCTCGTCCCCTTCCTGAATGACGGCATCACCGTCGGGGCTCGCCAGGATGCCGTTGCGGCGAATGCGCTCCACATAGCAGCCGGTGTGGGGATAGATGCCGGTCTCCCGCAGGGTACGCCCCCCGATCCAGGCGGCGAGCTCTGGGCCGACCCGATAGGCGCGGATGATGGGCAGATAGGTCTTGCGGCTCTCGCTGTCGGACAGCCCCCGCTCGCGCGCAATCTTCTGCGCTTCGGTATTGAGATCCAGCCTGGCCAGGGAGGGGAGGTAGCGCACCACCAGCATCAGCCCCACCAGCCCCACCAGGTAGGTCAGGGCGTAGCCGATGCCCATGTTGTCCAGCACCGACTGCATGTCGGTCTGGTGGGGCAGGTTGAGCAATCCGCTTCGCAGGGCGTCCTGCGCCCCCACCAGGGCCGGCGTGGAGGTGAGGGAACCTGCCAGAATGCCGGCGGCCATGCCGGGCCCCAGATTAAAGAACTTGGCGAGCCCCACGGTCAGCAGCAGGGCCGACAGCAGGATCACCAGGGTCAGGGTGATGTAGTGGATGCCGTCGCGAAGGAAGACGCTGAAAAAGTGCGGCCCCGCTTCAATTCCCACACAGAAGATGAACAGCATGAAGCCGACGTTTTCAGTGGAGGTGGAAAACTGGAATCCCATCTGGCCAAACAGCAGGGCGGTGAAGAGCACGCCTATGGTGTTGCCTATCTGGAAGTTGCCGATGCGTACCTTGCCCAGCAGCAGCCCGAAGGCTAGTACCACGAACAGCAGCAGGGAGTCGCTTTGATGTAGCAGTGTCACGAAATCTATGGTCATGCCCGGAAAAACCGAGGATAAAAGTGAGGCCGATATTGTGCCGGATCCTGTATCAAGAAAGAAGCGCCAAAGCGGATTAACAGCCAGTTAAGTGCTGGTCTCTTCGATGAAGATAGGGATGCGAGGGGGGGGCTGGGGAAAACACCTCTATTTTACGCTGCAAGGCCCGCTGTCAATGAGTGAAATATGCTGTCGAGCAGAGAGGGGATGACGCTCCTGTGGACAATTTATTACCTGCTGCATGGGGAGCAAACGGGCATGTTTTTCAGCATTTTCCACTGAGGAAATTGAAGGGTAACAAAAGAGACTCATGACTCATCCGGCGAGGGCTGACCCGCAGGACGCGGCATAGCGAAAAAAAATCACCCACAGGCAGCACCGCGAGTCAATTCATCCCATTTAGGGGGGAAGGGAAAAACAGCAGAAAATGGGGAAGAGCGGGGGCAGCCATCGCAAACCGGGGACAATGGCTGCCAGCCCAGATGAACCGTGGCTTTGGTCAAGTTACCCACAGAAACTGTGGATAACCCTGTTTATGAAACTTGGCGATCAGGCTGAAAGCCGCGCCAATACTGGGCTGCAAGGACTGTTCAAAAAATACCTGCAATAAATTGTTTCTATAAAAATCAAATAGTTATACGCAGCAGAACAAAACGCTGCTGGTCAGTAACGGGAGATCAAAAGGGAGTCAGGCCGCAGGGGAGGGCTTGTGCATTAAAATTGGAAGAGGAAAGCACTAAAGTGGATAACTTGCACCGAGATGGTGAGGAATTGGCTCCCCCGACTGGACTTGAACCAGTGACATACGGATTAACAGTCCGCCGTTCTACCGACTGAACTACGGGGGAACATCAGGCAAGGAGGTGCATCATACAGAGGTCGTATTTCAGGGTCAATAGCCATCAGGGAGGGTGAGCGGATACCCAGCTCCTTCAACTCGGGGTACACTGCTCCCTTGCCGTTTTTTGCCGGGAGTCGTCATGAGCAAGTTATTCCAGTTGGCCAGCCAGTTTCAACCCGCCGGGGATCAGCCGAGGGCCATCGCCCAGCTGCTCGATGGCATCGAGTCGGGACTGGCCCACCAGACCCTGCTCGGGGTGACCGGTTCGGGCAAGACCTTTACCATGGCCAACGTCATCGCGACTCTTAATCGTCCCACCATGATCCTGGCCCCCAACAAGACCCTGGCGGCCCAGCTCTATGGGGAGATGAAGGAGTTCTTCCCCGACAACGCGGTGGAGTATTTCGTCTCTTATTACGATTACTACCAGCCCGAAGCCTATGTGCCGACCACGGACACCTTCATCGAGAAGGATGCCTCCATCAACGATCACATCGAGCAGATGCGGCTGTCAGCCACCAAGGCGCTGCTGGAGCGGCGCGACGTGGTGATCGTCGCCTCGGTATCGGCCATCTATGGTCTGGGGGATCCCCAGGCCTACCTCAGCATGATGCTGCACCTCAAAGTGGGGGACGTGATCAATCAGCGGGATATCCTGCGCCGCCTCGCCGAACTGCAGTACACCCGCAACGACATGGCCTTCCAGCGCGGCACCTTCCGGGTGCGGGGGGAGGTGATCGACATCTACCCCGCCGAATCGGACAAGCTGGCCCTGCGGGTGGAGCTGTTTGATGAAGAGGTAGAACGCCTCTCCCTGTTCGATCCCTTGACCGGCGCCATCGAGCAGACGGTGGTGCGTTACACCATCTACCCCAAGACCCACTACGCCACCCCGCGGGAGACCATTCTGGGTGCCATCGAGCACATCAAGGAGGAGCTCAAGGGGCGGCGCGAGCAGCTGATGAACCTCAACAAGCTGGTGGAGGAGCAGCGCATCAGCCAGCGCACCCAGTTCGACATCGAGATGATGCAGGAGCTGGGTTACTGCTCCGGTATAGAGAACTACAGCCGCTACCTCTCCGGCCGCGCACCGGGTGAGCCGCCGCCCACCCTGTTTGACTACCTGCCGGGGGACGGCCTGCTCATCATCGACGAATCCCACGTCACGGTGCCGCAGATCGGCGCCATGTTCAAAGGGGACAGATCCCGCAAGGAGACCCTGGTGGAGTACGGCTTCCGCCTTCCCTCGGCGCTGGACAACCGGCCCCTCAAGTTCGACGAGTTCGAGGCGCTGATGCCCCAGACGGTGTTCGTCTCGGCGACCCCCGGCCCCTACGAGCTGGAGAAGTCAGGCGGTGACGTGGTGCAGCAGGTGGTGCGTCCCACCGGCCTGCTCGATCCTGAGGTGGAAGTGCGGCCGGTCAGCACCCAGGTGGACGATCTGCTCTCCGAGATCCGCAAGCGGGTGGCGGTGGAGGAGCGGGTGCTGGTCACGACACTGACCAAGCGGATGGCGGAGGACTTGACCGAATACCTGGCGGATCACGAGGTACGGGTGCGCTATCTGCACTCGGATATTGATACCGTGGAGCGGGTGGAAATCATCCGCGACCTGCGCCTTGGCAAGTTCGACGTCTTGGTGGGCATCAACCTGCTGCGCGAAGGACTCGACATGCCGGAAGTCTCCCTGGTGGCCATTCTGGATGCGGATAAAGAGGGCTTCCTGCGTTCCACCCGCTCCCTCATCCAGACCATCGGCCGGGCAGCGCGCAACCTCAACGGCAAGGTGATCCTTTACGGGGATACCATCACCAACTCCATGAAGGTGGCGATCGAAGAGACCGAGCGGCGCCGCGCCCTGCAACACGCCCACAACCTGGAACACGGCATCGTGCCGAAGGGGCTCAACAAGGCCATCGGCGATGTGATGGACATGGGGGGCAGCCGCACGGCGGGCAAGGCGGGCAAGGGGAGTCGCAAGGCTGCCGAACCGCAAGGGGAGTACCATGCCCGCTCTGCCAGCGAGATCAGCAAGGAGATCAAGCGGATGGAAGAGCAGATGTTCCAGCATGCGCGGGATCTGGAGTTCGAACAGGCGGCGGCGCTGCGGGATCAGATCCAGCGGCTGCGCGGCGAGCTGATCGAGTCATGAGCACCAGACGCTGGCTCATCTGGCGGCGTTTGCGCCGCCTCTATCAAGGCTTTCGCCACCCAGGCACGCCCTGGTGGGCGAAGGGGCTGGTGATCCTTATTCTGCTCTATGGCATCAGCCCGGTGGACGTTGTCCCCGATGTGGTGCCTCTCCTTGGCTGGCTTGACGACGCTACCTTGTTGCTGCTCCTCTTGTGGGGCTGGGAGAAATGCTTGCCCGGCGAGGTGCTGGCCGCTCTGGACAAGGCCGAGTGAGCAGAAGCCTACGTTCAGGGAGAGGGGAAAAGAAGGGGGGACTGAATGACTCCCTTCATGGGATTCGAAAAAGGGGACCATGGGGAGATTGTGAGCCAGGTCTCATTGGCGTAGACTCCACGCCGTTCACTTCATGGGTACCAAAAAATGGATCTGATCCTCTTTGCCATCGACTTTATTCTGCACGTTGACGTGCATCTGAAAGAGCTGTTCGAGAACTATGGCGTCTGGGTATACGCCATCCTGTTTCTCATCATCTTCTGTGAAACCGGGCTGGTGGTGACTCCCTTCCTGCCGGGGGACTCCCTGTTGTTTGCTGCAGGTGCCCTCACCGTGGGCAGCGTGTTGGACGTGCACACCCTAGCCGCCGTGCTGATCATCGCCGCGGTGCTCGGCAACGTGGTGAACTACACCATAGGCCACTTCTTCGGTGAGCAGCTGTTTCGCAACCCCGATTCCAAAATCTTTCGCCGGGACTATCTGGTCAAGACCCATGCCTTCTATGCCAAGCATGGCGGCAAGACCATCATCATCACCCGCTTCCTGCCCATAGTGCGCACCTTCGCCCCCTTCGTGGCGGGCATGGGGGCCATGACCTATCCCCGCTTCCTGGCGTTCAACCTGGTGGGGGGGCTCTTGTGGGTGCTCTCCTTCGTCTATGCCGGCCACTTCTTTGGCAATCTGCCGGTAGTGCGCCACAACTTTACCCTGCTCATCTTCGGCATCATCGCGGTCTCCTTGTTGCCCATGGTGATCGGCATGGTGAAGGCCAGGAGAAGTGCCAGCAAGGCTACCTCCGAAGGCGCGTGACATCGCCGTGCACGACATGAAAGAAGGGAGCCGATGGCTCCCTTCTTGTTGGTAGGCCGAGTGGCAGGTCGCTGCTGCGCCCTTTGACCCGCTTGTGGCCTGTTACGATGATGCACACCCGCAGGCAGCCACTTCATTGGCAGAACAGGGAGAAGGAGATCCGGCCCTCTGGGCATGGGGTCGTGAGGCGATAAAGAGGAAATAAAAAGGGAGCCATGGGCTCCCTTCTTAGGGTCGAGTGACGAACTAGTTGCAGCAGCGCCCTTTTATCAGGTTGCCAGCAGCCACGATGACGAACACCAGCAGATAGGCGGCAAAGATGACCACGAGCCACTGCGGCATGGAGAAACCGAGGAACTGCCAGCTGATCTCGCTGCAGTCGCCGTCCGGGTAGAACATCCAGGGAACCCACTTATCCAGTGGTGCCCAGGCAGGGAAGTCAACAAATCCCTCGCATACGTTGAAGGGGGAGGGGTTCATCTGGTAATCCACATGCTTGAGCGCCAGTTTCAGGCCCCAGAAGGCGCTGTAACCCCACAGGAGCATGGCACTCCAGCGCAGGTACCAGCGCTCTGGCGCGACCATGCCGAGGAGGCCGGCCGTGAGTACGCCGAGGAGGGCGATACGTTCATAAATGCACATCACGCAAGGGTGCAAACCCAACACGTGCTGGAAGAAGAGGGCGCAGAGTTCCAGCGCGAAAGCGGAGGCTGCCAGCAATCCCCAGGCCAGACGATGACTGGCAATGCGGCGAAGATACTCGATCATATGATTGATCTCTCAGAGAAAAATAGTGGCTGAATTAGAGCAGAGCCCCATCTGAAAAGAAAGGGGCCGAACAGCCCCTTTCATGATCAGTGTGTGGACGGGGTGGGCAGTGGCAGTGCCCCATGATCCAGCAACCACCCTGCCTGATAGAACCATTCGGTTGCAGGACCGAGGAGCAGTTCCACGGAGAAAAAGCCGACAAGCCCCAGCACCAGGGTATAGGGCAGCGCCATCCAGACCATACGGCCATAAGAGAGGCGCAGCAGGGGAGCGAGGGCCGAGGTGAGCATGAACAGGAATGCGGCCTGGCCATTGGGGGTGGCGACCGACGGCAGGTTGGTGCCCGTGTTGATGGCCACGGCCAGCAGATCAAAATGCTCCCGGTTGATGGCGCCGTTGATCAGGGCGGTCTTCACCTCGTTGATGTAGACGGTGCCGACGAAGACGTTGTCACTGACCATGGAGAGCAGACCGTTTGCCAGGTAGAAGAGGGCAAGCTGATCCTCCGGCTTGGCCGCCAGTACCCACTGGATCACCGGCTTGAACAGCTGTTGATCGATGATGACCGCCACCACGCTGAAAAAGACGGTGAGCAGGGCGGTGAATGGCAAAGCCTCCTGGAATGCCTTGCCAAGCGCGTGTTCTTCAGTCACGCCGGTGAACGCCGTCGCGAGCACGATGACCGTCAGGCCGATCAGCCCAACTGCAGCCAGATGGAGGGCAAGACCCGTGATAAGCCAGGTGGCAATCAGCGCCTGGACGATCAGCTTGGCCTTGTCCTGCGGGGTACGTTGTGCGTCTTCGTCGCGCTCGTAGGATTCCATGATGTGACGCACGGGCTCGGGCAAGCGGGCGCCATAACCGAACCAGCGGAATTTTTCGACCAGGATGCAGGTCAGCAGGCCGCAGATGAAGACCGGAATGGTGACTGGTGCCATGCGAATGGCAAATTCACCGAAGTGCCACCCGGCCTGTTCACCGATGATGAGGTTCTGGGGTTCGCCGACCAGGGTGCAGACGCCCCCCAGGGCGGTACCGATGGCGGCGTGCATCATCAGGCTGCGCAGGAAAGCACGAAACTCGTTCAGATGCTGGCGGGAGAGCTCGTCAATCTCTTCGTCATCATGATGCAGATTGCCGGACTCATCCCGGGAGGCCACCTTGTGGTAGATGGCGTAGAAGCCGGTGGCGACGCTGATGACCACGGCGATCACGGTCAGGGCATCAAGGAACGCGGAGAGGAAGGCAGACACCAGGCAGAAGGCGAGAGAAAGCAACGTTTTGGAGTGGATGCGCACCAGCATCTTGGTAAAGACGTAGAGCAGCAACTGCTTCATGAAGTAGATGCCGGCCACCATGAAGACCAGCAGCAGAAGCACTTCGATATTGGCCACCAGCTCATGCTTTATCTGGTTGGCGGAGGTCATGCCGATGAGCACGGCTTCGATGGCCAGGAGTCCGCCCGGTTGCAGCGGATAGCACTTGAGGGCCATGGCCAGGGTGAAAATGAACTCGACAACCAGCAGCCAGCCGGCCAGGAAGGGATCAACGTAGAAAATGACCGGGTTGATCAGCAGGAATAGAACGATGGCAATTTTGTACCATCGCGGAGCATTGCCCAAAAAGTTCTTTGTAAACGCGCGCCCTAGGCTGATTGGCATAATGATGGTTCTCTGTTCTGTTGTTGATATCTGCGTCTATGCAGTCGAGCCCGACCCGAGCCGAACATCCGGATATTCACCTGTATCAGATTGATTGCACATGATTTTAATCAAGGGAGCGATAACTATAAATAAGCTCGCCGAACTTGCCCAGCGAGCAAACGCTTATATCCCCATCATTTGGTGTTGGTTGACTCCCCACTTGTTGCTGTATACATATTTTTAACAAAAAGATCGGGGTAATGTGAGCAGAGGACCGACCTTCTGCTTGCCAGCATGACCGGCTTTGCTATTATTCGGGGGCCTTTTTACGCACTACAACAGAGTCATTACATGGTCATTAAAGCGCAAAGCCCTGCCGGGTTTGCCGAGGAATACATCATCGAGTCCATCTGGAACAATCGCTTTCCTCCAGGATCCATTCTGCCGGCGGAGCGCGAACTGTCCGAGCTGATTGGCGTGACTCGCACTACCTTGCGCGAAGTGCTGCAGCGCCTTGCCCGCGATGGCTGGCTCACCATCCAGCATGGCAAACCGACCAAGGTCAACAATTTCTGGGAAACCTCCGGTCTCAACATTCTGGAGACACTGGCACGTCTCGATCAGGACAAGGTGCCGGATCTGGTGGCACAGCTGCTCTCCGCCCGGACCAACATCTGCACCATCTTCATCCGTGGCGCCATTCGCAACAACCCGGAACAGGCCGCCGAGATCTTGCGGGGTGCCGATGATGTGGAGAACACGGCCGAGGCCTATGCGGACTTCGACTACCGTTTGCATCACCAGCTTTCATTTGCCTCGGGCAACCCCATCTATGCCTTGATTCTCAACGGTTTCAAGGGCTTGTACAGCCGGGTTGGCCGCTACTACTTCTCGGACAAACAGGCGCGGGAAACCGCAGATGCCTACTACAAGACGCTGCGCAAGCTGGCCGAAACCAAGGATCACGAAGCCGTGTTCATGACGGTACGCCAGTACGGCATCGAGTCTGGCAAGCTTTGGACCCGTCTGCGTCAGGACATGCCAAGCAACCTGTGTGACAACTGATTGCCCTGATCCAAGAAAAACGCGCCTGATGGCGCGTTTTTTTATGCCCGGCACTGACGTCAGGTCATGCTCTTGCGGTCCGGACAACGGCCGATGATATCTGCGGATAGCTCGCCATTGTCCTGCTCCAGCACCACATCGAAGCCCCACAGCTGATGCAGATGCTTGAGCACCTCGTGGCGTGACTCGCCAAGGGGGATGCGGTTGTGGGGAACATAGCGCAGGGTCAGGGAGCGATCGCCTTTCACTGCCACGTTGTAGACCTGAATGTTGGGCTCCAGGTTGCTCAGGTTGTATTGAGCGGACAGGGTGCTACGCACCAGTCGGTAGCCCTCTTCATTGTGAATGGCGGACACCTTGAGGTAGTTCTTCAGATCGTCGTCATCGATGGCAAAGAGCTTCATGTCGCGCATCACCTTGGGACTGAGGAACTGGCTGATGAAGCTTTCGTCCTTGAAGTTCTGCATGGCGAAATGCAATGTCTCGACCCAGTTGGTGCCAGCGTAATCGGGGAACCAGTATCTGTCCTCCTCGGTCGGGTGTTCGCAGATGCGACGCAGGTCCGTGAACATGGCAAAGCCAAGGGCGTAGGGGTTGATCCCCGAGTAATACCGGCTGTTGTAGGGGGGCTGATAGACCACGTTGGTGTGGCTGTGCAGTACCTCCAGCATGAAGCGATCGCTGATTTTTCCCTCGTCATAGAGGTGGTTGAGAATGGTGTAGTGCCAGAAGGTGGCCCAGCCCTCGTTCATCACCTGCGTCTGCTTCTGCGGGTAGAAGTACTGACTGATCTTGCGCACGATACGCACCACCTCGCGCTGCCAGGGCTCGAGCAGGGGGGCATTCTTTTCGATGAAATAGAGGATGTTCTCCTGAGGCTCGGCAGGATAGCGCCTGTCTTCCACCCCGGCAATCTTGTGCTGCTTGGGCAGGGTACGCCACAGCTCATTGACCTGGGTTTGCAGATAATCTTCCCGCGCCTTCTGGCGCCGTTTCTCCTCGGCCAGAGAAATCTTCTGGGGCCGCTTGTAACGATCCACCCCGAAGTTCATCAGGGCATGGCAGGAGTCAAGCAGTTTCTCCACCGCATCGATGCCGTGTTTTTCCTCGCACTCGGTGATGTAGTTCTTGGCAAACAACAGGTAGTCGATGATGGAGGAGGCATCGGTCCAGGCCTTGAACAGATAGTTGTTCTTGAAGAAGGAGTTGTGACCATAGCAGGCGTGGGCCATGACCAGCGCCTGCATCGGCATGGTGTTCTCTTCCATCAGATAGGCGATGCAGGGGTCCGAGTTGATGACGATCTCGTAGGCCAGTCCCATTTGGCCGCGCTTGTAGTTGCGCTCGGTGTGGATAAAGCGCTTGCCGAATGACCAGTGTTGATAACCGATGGGCATGCCGACACTGGAGTAGGCATCCATCATCTGCTCTGCAGTGATCACCTCGATCTGGTTGGGATAGGTGTCGAGCCGATAGAATTTGGCGACCCGGGCTATCTCCTGGTGATAAAGCTCCAGCAGATCGAAGTTCCAGTCAGGACCATCGTCCAGCGGCGCTATCTTTCTTGCGGTTTCTACCATATGTGATCCCTCAAGCCGCTTGCTTCTTGAACAATTCCCGGAACACCGGATAAATGTCCTCGACCTTGCGAATGTGCTCCATGGCGAAGTGGGCGTATTGCTCTGCCACCGCCTCATATTCGTGCCACAGGGTCTGGTGGGCGCGGGTAGTGATCTCGATGTAGGAGTAGTAACGCACCCGCGGCATGATGTCGCGCATCAGGATCTCCCTGCACTGGGGTGAGTCATCGGCCCAGTTGTCACCATCAGAGGCCTGCGCCGCATAGATGTTCCACTGGTTGGCGGGATAACGTTCGTTGATGATGTCGTTCATCATCTTGAGCGCACTGGAGACGATGGTGCCGCCGGTCTCCTGGGAGTAGAAGAACTCGTGCTCGTCCACCTCCTTGGCCTGGGTGTGGTGGCGAATGTAGACCACCTCGACATTCTTGTAAGTCCGGCTCAGGAATAGATAAAGCAGGATATAGAAACGCTTGGCCATCTCCTTGGTAGCCTGATCCATGGAACCGGAGACGTCCATCAGGCAGAACATCACCGCCTGGCTCGAGGGGACGGGCCGTTTGACAAAGTTGTTGAATTTGAGGTCGAAGGTGTCGATAAAGGGGACCGCATCGATGCGTCGTTTCAGCTCCCTGATCTCTTTTTCAAGTTGCGCCATTTCGGCGAAATGGTCGTTGGGCTCGCAAGCCAGCTGGGCCAGGCGCTCCTCCAGTTCACACAACTGACGTTTCTTGCCTGCCTGCAGCGCCATGCGCCGCGCCAGCGAATTTTGCAGGGAGCGCACCACGTTGATGTTGGCAGGCACCCCGTTGGAGGTGTAGCCGGCCCGATAGGTCTTCATCTCCATCAGCTGGTTGAGCTGGGTCTTTTGCAGCCGCGGCAGCTCCAGATCCTCGAACAGCAAGTCCAGGTACTCGTCCTTGGAGATCTGGAAGACGAAATCATCGACTCCCTCTCCTTGATCCGAAGCCTGGCCCTCGCCACTCCCTTGGCCGCCGCCACCCCCTTTGGGCCGGTCAATCTTGTCACCGGAGACAAACTGGTCGTTGCCCGGATGCACCATCTCCCGTTTGCCGCCATGACCCTGATGAAAATGGGGTTCCCCGATGTCCTTGGTCGGGATGCTGATGCTCTCACCCTTGTCCACGTCCTGAATGCTGCGCTTGGAGACAGCATCCGAGACCGCTTGTTTTATCTGCTTCTTGTAGCGGCGGATGAAGCGCTGCCGATTGACAGCGCTTTTGTTTTTGCCGTTGAGCCTGCGGTCGATAAAATGCGCCATAACTCCCCCTTGAACACGGCAGGGTCAGGATGACTTGCGTACCCTGAGATACCACTCGGAGAGCAGCCGCACCTGTTTGCGGGTGTAGCCTTTCTCCATCATCCGTTCGACAAAGTTATCGTGCTTCTTCTGCTCCTCGGCCGAGGTTTTGCTGTTGAAGGAGATAACCGGCAGCAGCTCTTCCGTGTTGGAGAACATCTTCTTCTCGATCACGGTGCGCAGCTTCTCGTAACTGGTCCAGTTGGGGTTACGGCCTGCATTGTTGGCCCGGGCACGCAGCACGAAGTTGACGATTTCGTTGCGGAAATCTTTCGGGTTGCTGATCCCGGCAGGTTTTTCAATTTTCTCCAGCTCGCTGTTGAGAGACGCTCTGTCAAACAGCTGGCCGGTTTCTGGGTCACGATACTCCTGATCCTGGATCCAGAAGTCGGCGTAGGTGACGTAGCGATCGAAGATGTTCTGACCGTACTCTGAATACGACTCGAGGTAGGCGGTCTGGATCTCCTTGCCGATGAACTCGACGTAGCGCGGAGTCAGGTAACCCTTGATGAACTCCAGATAGCGATCGTGCAGCTCTTGCGGGAACTGCTCGCGCTCTATCTGCTGCTCCAGCACATAGAAGAGGTGCACCGGGTTGGCTGCCACTTCCGCGTGGTCGAAGTTGAAGACACGGGAGAGGATCTTGAACGCGAAACGGGTGGAAAGGCCGTTCATGCCCTCGTCGACGCCGGCGTAGTCGCGGTACTCCTGATAGCTCTTCGCCTTGGGATCCGTATCCTTGAGGCTCTCGCCGTCATAGACCCGCATCTTGGAGTAGAGGCTGGAGTTTTCCGGCTCCTTGAGTCGCGACAGCACCGAGAACTGGCCCAGCAACTCCAGAGTACCCGGTGCGCATTTGGCCTCGGTCAGCTCGCTGTTGAACAGCAGTTTTTCATAGATCTTCACCTCTTCCGAGACGCGCAGGCAGTAGGGCACCTTGACGATGTAAACACGGTCGAGGAAGGCTTCGTTGTTCTTGTTGTTGCGGAACTGCTGCCACTCGGATTCGTTGGAGTGGGCCAGCAGGATGCCGTCGAAGGGGAGGGCGGAGAGCCCCTCGGTACCGTTGTAGTTCCCCTCTTGCGTCGCCGTCAGCAGCGGGTGCAGCACCTTGATGGGGGCCTTGAACATCTCGACGAACTCCATCATCCCCTGGTTTGCCTTGCATAGCGCACCGGAGTAGGAGTAAGCATCGGCATCATCCTGGGCGAAGTGTTCCAGCATGCGGATATCGACCTTGCCGACCAAGGAGGAGATGTCCTGGTTGTTGTCGTCCCCCGGTTCGGTCTTGGCGATGGCGATCTGATCGAGGATGGAGGGGTTCACCTTCTCCACCTTGAACTTGGTGATGTCGCCGCCAAACTCGTGAAGGCGCTTGGCGACCCAGGGAGACATGATGGGGCGCAGATAACGGCGAGGGATGCCGTACTCCTTCTCGAGGATTTCGCCATCTTCGTCGATGTCAAACAGGCAGAAGGGGTGATCGTTCACCGGTGAGCCCTTGATGCGATAGATGGGCACTTTTTGCATCAGGGATTTGAGTTTCTCTGCCAGCGAGGATTTACCGCCGCCAACCGGTCCGAGCAGATAGAGGATCTGTTTCTTCTCTTCCAGACCCTGAGCGGAATGTTTGAGATAGGAGACAATCTGTTCGATGGCTTCTTCCATGCCATAGAAGTCTTTGAAAGCGGGATAACGCGCGACGACGCGGTTGGAAAAGAGACGGCTGAGACGTGGATTGGTCGAGGTGTCGATCATTTCCGGCTCGCCGATGGCGGTCAGCAGACGTTCGGCGGCAGAGGCGTAGCAGGATTTGTCCTGTTTGCACATATCCAGAAACTCCTGGATGCTGTACTCCTCCTCTCTGGCCTTCTCATACCGCTGTTGATAGTGCTCGAAGATGCCCATAACTTAGCCCTCGTTATAGTCGCTTACCCTGAAAAAGAGTGGATCACTACTTTTGTTCTGTTTACCTCTTAAGCCTAGTCAACAGCCCCCAGTAATCCATCGCCATCATTGGTTTAAGTTTGTGCGGGAGCTTCCCGATCCTCGTGCGGGAAGAAGCAGTAAGTGACATACCTATGTTACTGACTGTTAAATTATTTTTGCCACGACAGTGATGCAAATGTCAAAGACATAAAAAATAAATCTTTGTGTGCCAGAGGGAGAAAATGGTGACGCTCTGTTTTGTCAGGGGGCGGTGCCAGCAAGGGCAAGGGCGGCAGGGAATAGAGGGTAAAAAGACGTGTCGCTTACGTCAACGTAATGTTACTTGCTTGGTGCTTTTGCTCTAATTTTTACATTGACGCTACATTCTGGCTGCTCTAGATTGGCCCTGTGTC
>ERZ650307.871-NODE-871-length-17187-cov-22.422893_pt1 | contig 17187 bp, 14 predicted proteins | sample MGYA00376243_ERZ650307 | MGnify/ENA primary metagenome ERZ650307 (study PRJEB26733, sample SAMN07839242) | wastewater metagenome | biome: urban; feature: artificial channel; material: waste water | place: USA: North Carolina | collected 2016-03-31 ... | reverse complement strand
GAGCGCACCGCCAGCGCCACGCTGGAAATCGCCACCATGATCCAGACCATCCAGCGCGACATGCAGGCCGCCACCCAAGGCATGGACACCGCGCTGGGCCGCATCAGCAGCGGCGTGGCGCACTCGGAAGACACCGCCGAGGCGATTGCCGGCATTCACAACACCATGGCCAATATGGTCAACCGCATCCGCGACATCGCCCGCGCCACCGAAGAACAATCGGTTGCCAGCCAGGACATCAGCAGCCATGTCGAGCACATCAACCACATGAGTCAGCAGACTGATCAGCAGATTCATGTTGCCAGCGAAGAAACCGCGCAACTGCGGGCATTGGGGCAACAGCTGGAAGCGCTGGTGCAGCGTTTCCGCACCTGAGCGGTGGTTTCCGTGGCCGCACACCACGCACTGGGCTGCGTGGTGTGCGGCAGAAGCTGTCGCCGCCCGAAACGGCCTGGGGCATCGTCAGTTTTGCCTGGTGCTGTGTCTGGGCGCGGCCGCCCAATGTCTCAGTGCGCGGCTTCCCAGTTATCCCCGCTGCCGACTTCCGCCACCAGCGGGGTTTTCAGTTGCGCGACGCGCGCCATGGCGGCCACTACGCCGGCTTTGACGGTGTCCAGTTCGTCGGCCGGGGCTTCCAGCACCAGTTCGTCGTGTACTTGCATGATCAGCCGGCTGCGCAGGTTTTCGGTGCGCAGCCAGTGTTGCACTTCAATCATCGCCAGTTTGATCAGGTCGGCGGCGGTGCCTTGCATCGGGGCGTTGATGGCGGCGCGTTCGGCGCCTTGGCGTTTCATGGCGTTGGCGGCGTGGATGTCGGGCAGCCACAGGCGGCGGCCAAAGACGGTTTCCACATAGCCTTGTTCGCGCGCGTGCTCGCGGGTGCGCGCCATGTAGTCGGCCACGCCGGGGTAGCGGGCAAAGTAGCGGTCGATAAAGCTTTGCGCGGCGCTGCGGTCGATTTCCAGCTGGGCGGCCAGGCCAAAGGCGCTCATGCCGTAGATCAGGCCAAAGTTGATGGTTTTGGCATAGCGGCGTTGCTGGCTGCTGACTTCGGCCAGCGGCACGGCAAACACTTCGGCGGCGGTGGCGCGGTGGATGTCTTCGCCGTCGGCAAAGGCTTGCAGCAGGCGCGGGTCGTCAGACAGATGCGCCATGATGCGCAGTTCGATCTGTGAGTAATCCGCCGACACAATCTGCCAGCCGGGCGGGGCGATAAACGCCTTGCGCACGCGGCGGCCTTCTTCGGTGCGCACCGGGATGTTTTGCAGATTGGGGTCGCTGCTGGCCAGGCGGCCGGTGACGGCCACGGCTTGCGAGTAATGGGTGTGCACGCGGCCGGTGTCCGGGTGGATCATGGTCGGCAGCTTGTCGGTGTAGGTGGATTTCAGCTTGGCCAGGCCGCGATATTCCAGCAGCAGCTTGGGCAGCGGGTGGTCGGCGGCGAGTTTTTCCAGGGCGTCTTCGTTGACCGAAATCGCCCCGGTCGGGGTTTTTTTCAGGCCCTTGCTGTCGATGCCCAGCCGGCCGAACAGGATTTCCTGCAATTGCTTGGGCGAGTTCATGTTAAACGGCTGGCCGGCCAGTTCGTAGGCGCGGGCTTCCAGTTGCTGGATGCGCTGGCCCAGTTGGTGGCTTTGCCGGGCCAGTTCGTCGCGGTCGATCAGCACGCCGGTGCGCTCCATGGCGAACAGCACCTCGGCGGTGGGCAGTTCGATGCGGCGATAGACGTCTTCCAGCGCGCCGTGCAGTTGCGGGGCAAAGGCATGCGCCAGGCGCAGGGTGATGTCGGCGTCTTCGGCGGCGTAATGGCCAGCGGCGTCGATGTCCACTTCGTCAAAGCCGATTTGTTTTGCGCCCTTGCCGCAGAGCGCTTCGTAGCTGACGGTGCTTACGCCCAGATGGCGCTCGGCCAGGTCGTCCATATTGTGGGTGAGGTGGCTTTCCAGCACATACGAGGCCAGCAGGGTGTCGTCCACCACGCCGGCCAGTTGCACGCCGTGGTTGGCCAGCACGTGGCGGTCGTATTTGAGGTTCTGGCCGAGTTTTTTGGCTTGCGGGTTTTCCAGCCAGGGTTTCAGCGTGGCCAGCGCGGCGTCCAGGCTGAGCTGATCGGGCAGCAGGCCGCCGGCATCGCGGTGCATCAGCGGCAGGTAGGCGGCTTCGCCGGGGGTGAGGCTGAAGCTCAGGCCCACCAGTCGGGCGCGCAGCGAATCCAGGCTGGTGGTTTCCGTGTCCAGCGACACCACAGGCGCGGCTTGCAGGCGGGCCAGCCAGGCGTCCAGCTCGGCCTGGGTGCGGATCAGCGTGTAGTTGGCGGATGCCGGCGCCGGCTTGGGCGCGGCGCTGGCGGCTGGGGTCTTGGTGTTATCCACCGCCTGAGCAATCAATGGTGCTACCCGCCTCAGCCCTTCCAGCGTCAGTTCACCTTGCAAATACATGGCATACCAGGACTGTCGCCAACGCAAAATGCGCTCGCCATCGCGCAGTTTCAGGCGAGTCAGCGTGTATTCGGCCTTGGCACGAATCTCGGCGGGTACGGCATCGGTGACGCGCATTTGCAGGGAAGGCAGCAAGATTTCAAACCAACCCTGCCCCACTTCATAGGGATCCAGTACGGCTTCATCTGCGGTTCTTTTGCATGCATTCAATGCACCGCTGGCAAAGCGGTAGTTACTCCATTCATATGCCAGTTGAGGGTGATTCTTATAGCTCAAATAATGATCTACTGTTCCGCCAGTGGGATCACACATGGCCGCGTAGGCGCACAACTCGTGAAATCCCTCGGCCAGTGCTGGCGTGAAAGGTATCCATAGCGGTTTAGGCCGTGTGGCGTCGGGATTATCGGTCAGCCACTGCTGCCCTGGCTTGCGGGCAAGGGCAGCAAATGTAGCTGGTTCTGCTACCTTGGCAACCGGGATCATGTCAAGCTTCCTGTTTGCACCAACCAACGCGGCCAGAATGGATCACCAGCAGGCAATAACTGCTGTAAGCGGGCATGAATCGCTGTCAGCGTATTAAGTGTGGGGTCGGGGGGTGGGGCACCGCGCATCAGCGCCTCGGCTGCTTCGATGGCGTGTTCTGCCTCAATCGAACGCGCTTGTTCCAGTCCAAAGGCTTCTGACACCAGCCAATTGGTGACGTCGCCCTGTGTGGCCCAGCCTCCCTGCTCAACATGTACCTGACCTTGGTTCAAGGTGAGGTGAATCAAATCGTCTTGCTGAGCGTCAAAGCTTGGCTCCAGCGACGCAGCCACCAGTGGAGAATGGGTCGCGGCAAGCAATTGTGTGTGCGGTGGCTTGCCTTGTTTTCCATGCAGGGCTTGCACAGCCGCCAGCAGGCTGGGCAGCACAGTGCGTTGCCAACGTGGATGTAGGTGCGTTTCTGGTTCATCAAACAAGATCACCACCCGGTTTTCGGGATGTTTGCCCAGCAGTTTGGCTGCCATGTGGTGCTCATGCCAGGCCCACACTAAAAAATATGCCAGCGCCAGCATGCGGCGTACTCCGGCAGAGGCTAACGCTACTGGCACGCAATGATGACCGATCTGTAAGGTGGGGCGATCACGCCCTTCACCTAGAAACACCCGCTGAGGTGGCCCAGGCTGCAAACGCTCCCCAGGTGGCGACAAGACGGCCAGTACCGCTTCCAATGAAGCAAACTGTGGCTTACGGCCTTCTTGCCAGCTAACCCAATCGCGCTCCAGCCCTTCACACACACGCACTCCATCGCTGTCTAGGCCATCCCATACTTGGGCTGCTTGAAAATGATAGGCAGCGGGTCTACCTGGGTCGGTGCGCCAGTAGTTGCGTGCGGGATCCCACACAGAAAACCCACCATCAATGCGCAGGTAAATCACAATACCCGGCATAGCTGGCCTAGCTTGGCCCAATGGCCAAGAGGCATCAGCACGCCGAAAGTCAGATATCACCGGCATGGCTTTCCTGGTTTTGCCCTGCACCACGTATTCGATCCTGGGCTTGTGCCGGCCAGGGGCTGGCAATGCCACTGGTCCAGCCCAGGTGCGAGTGAGTGCCCACCAAGCCACATCCAACAAGAAACTTTTGCCTAGGCCGTTGTCTCCCACAATCAGATTGATGCGCTCGGCCCAATCTACATGTAGCTCTGATGCTAAGCCAACATGTTTCAGATGCAAGGATTTCAGCATGGCTTCACGCTCCTAGATTGGGGAAATAAGCACATGAACAACAAATGGTTAAGTGATTTCAGTACTACCGTCAGCGCAAACATGCCGCCAAGCAAAAAAGGATGAAAGAAAACATCCATTTGGGTGTGATATTCAATTGTAGGCATGAAGTGAGTGACACTCCGATCCTGAACAAACAGAATGCAATCAATAGGAAGGGTCATCATGTGGCTATATTACTCGAAATTGTCGAAATGGCTTCAAACCTGTCATTTCATCACAAAGACATCATGGCTTCTCACGACTTACCTCTCAATGCGCTGCCTCCCAGTTATCCCCGCTGCCGACTTCCGCCACCAGCGGGGTTTTCAGTTGCGCGACGCGCGCCATGGCGGCCACTACGCCGGCTTTGACGGTGTCCAGTTCGTCGGCCGGGGCTTCCAGCACCAGTTCGTCGTGTACTTGCATGATCAGCCGGCTGCGCAGGTTTTCGGTGCGCAGCCAGTGTTGCACTTCAATCATCGCCAGTTTGATCAGGTCGGCGGCGGTGCCTTGCATCGGGGCGTTGATGGCGGCGCGTTCGGCGCCTTGGCGTTTCATGGCGTTGGCGGCGTGGATGTCGGGCAGCCACAGGCGGCGGCCAAAGACGGTTTCCACATAGCCTTGTTCGCGCGCGTGCTCGCGGGTGCGCGCCATGTAGTCGGCCACGCCGGGGTAGCGGGCAAAGTAGCGGTCGATAAAGCTTTGCGCGGCGCTGCGGTCGATTTCCAGCTGGGCGGCCAGGCCAAAGGCGCTCATGCCGTAGATCAGGCCAAAGTTGATGGTTTTGGCATAGCGGCGTTGCTGGCTGCTGACTTCGGCCAGCGGCACGGCAAACACTTCGGCGGCGGTGGCGCGGTGGATGTCTTCGCCGTCGGCAAAGGCTTGCAGCAGGCGCGGGTCGTCAGACAGATGCGCCATGATGCGCAGTTCGATCTGTGAGTAATCCGCCGACACAATCTGCCAGCCGGGCGGGGCGATAAACGCCTTGCGCACGCGGCGGCCTTCTTCGGTGCGCACCGGGATGTTTTGCAGATTGGGGTCGCTGCTGGCCAGGCGGCCGGTGACGGCCACGGCTTGCGAGTAATGGGTGTGCACGCGGCCGGTGTCCGGGTGGATCATGGTCGGCAGCTTGTCGGTGTAGGTGGATTTCAGCTTGGCCAGGCCGCGATATTCCAGCAGCAGCTTGGGCAGCGGGTGGTCGGCGGCGAGTTTTTCCAGGGCGTCTTCGTTGACCGAAATCGCCCCGGTCGGGGTTTTTTTCAGGCCCTTGCTGTCGATGCCCAGCCGGCCGAACAGGATTTCCTGCAATTGCTTGGGCGAGTTCATGTTAAACGGCTGGCCGGCCAGTTCGTAGGCGCGGGCTTCCAGTTGCTGGATGCGCTGGCCCAGTTGGTGGCTTTGCCGGGCCAGTTCGTCGCGGTCGATCAGCACGCCGGTGCGCTCCATGGCGAACAGCACCTCGGCGGTGGGCAGTTCGATGCGGCGATAGACGTCTTCCAGCGCGCCGTGCAGTTGCGGGGCAAAGGCATGCGCCAGGCGCAGGGTGATGTCGGCGTCTTCGGCGGCGTAATGGCCAGCGGCGTCGATGTCCACTTCGTCAAAGCCGATTTGTTTTGCGCCCTTGCCGCAGAGCGCTTCGTAGCTGACGGTGCTTACGCCCAGATGGCGCTCGGCCAGGTCGTCCATATTGTGGGTGAGGTGGCTTTCCAGCACATACGAGGCCAGCAGGGTGTCGTCCACCACGCCGGCCAGTTGCACGCCGTGGTTGGCCAGCACGTGGCGGTCGTATTTGAGGTTCTGGCCGAGTTTTTTGGCTTGCGGGTTTTCCAGCCAGGGTTTCAGCGTGGCCAGCGCGGCGTCCAGGCTGAGCTGATCGGGCAGCAGGCCGCCGGCATCGCGGTGCATCAGCGGCAGGTAGGCGGCTTCGCCGGGGGTGAGGCTGAAGCTCAGGCCCACCAGTCGGGCGCGCAGCGAATCCAGGCTGGTGGTTTCCGTGTCCAGCGACACCACAGGCGCGGCTTGCAGGCGGGCCAGCCAGGCGTCCAGCTCGGCCTGGGTGCGGATCAGCGTGTAGTTGGCGGATGCCGGCGCCGGCTTGGGCGCGGCGCTGGCGGCTGGGGCGGCATTGGCAGTTGGCGCGGCGGGCGCTTCGGCAAATAAATCACCGGGCGGGGCCGGCTCGCTGGCGGCGGCGTCCAGCTCGCGCAGCCAGGTGCGAAACCCGCACTGGCGGTACAGCGCCAGCAGCGCGTCGCGGCGCGGTTCGCCGTGGCGCAGGCTGGCCAGGCCGTCGGCCAGGTGGGCGGACAGGTCTACGTCCAGCTTGATGGTGACCAGTTGCCGCGACAGCGGCAGGTGCGGCAGCGCGGCGCGCAGTTTTTCGCCGGCCTTGCCTTTGACGCTGTCGGCGGCGGCGATGATGGCGTCCAGGCTGCCGTGTTCGGCCAGCCATTTGGCGGCGGTTTTCGGGCCGCAGCCGTCCACGCCGGGCACGTTGTCCACTTTGTCGCCGGTCAGCGTCAGAAAATCAATGATGCGCTCGGGCGGCACGCCGAATTTTTCTTGCACCCCGGCGCTGTCCAGGGTTTCGCTGGTCATGGTGTTGACCAGGGTGACCTGGGCGTTGACCAGCTGGGCCATGTCCTTGTCGCCAGTGGACACCACCACCTGCCAGCCTTGCGCGCTGGCCTGGTGCGCCAGCGCGCCAATCACGTCGTCGGCCTCGACGCCTTCCACCATCAGCAGCGGCCAGCCCAGGCCGGTGACGGCGGCGTGCACTGGCGTGATCTGCGCGGCCAGCTCGGGCGGCATTGGCGGACGCTGGGCTTTGTACTCGGGGTAAAGCTCGTCGCGGAAGGTCTTGCCTTTTGCGTCAAATACGACAGCGCTATAATCAAAGCTTATGTCCTTCTCCAGCTTTTTCAGCATGTTGATCATGCCGTACACCGCGCCGGTGGGTTCGCCGGCCGGCGAACGCAAGTCCGGCATGGCGTGGAATGCGCGGTAAAGATAAGAAGAACCATCGACCAGTAACAGGGTTTTCATGAAAGCAATCCGCAATGAGCGTGTCTGATAAAGTGCCGCAGGCCAGCGACCGTCTGGAGCACATGCAGCGTTTTCGCTCGCGCGAAGCCTGGCATGTGCTGAAAATCATGGCTGAATTTGTTGAGTCCACCGAGGCGCTCAGTGAAATCAGTCCGGCGGTGAGCATTTTTGGCAGCGCGCGCACGCCGCGCGCGCATGGCTATTATAAGCTGACCGAAGAAATCGCCCGCAGGCTTTCCGACGCCGGCTTTTCGGTGATTTCCGGCGGCGGGCCGGGTATCATGGAAGCCGCCAGCAAGGGCGCGTTTTTTGGCAAAAGCCCGTCAGTGGGCTTGAACATCCAGCTGCCGCACGAGCAAAAGCCCAACGAGTATCAAGACCTCAGCCTGAGCTTCAATCACTTTTTTTCCCGCAAGGTGATGTTCGTCAAGCACGCGGTGGCCTATGTGGTGATGCCCGGCGGCTTTGGCACGCTGGACGAGATGTTCGAGGCGCTGACCCTGGTGCAAACCGGCAAAAGCCGCAAGATTCCCATTATTTTGGTGGGGCGCGCCTTCTGGCAGGGGCTGCTGGATTGGTTCCAGGCCCAGCTGGTGGCCGAGGGCATGATTGCCGCCGACGATATGCAGCTGATCCAGCTGATTGACGAGCCGGGCGAGATTGTCGAGGCGATTTTCCGCCATTACGAAATGCGCGGCTTCGAGGCCTTGCCCGAAGAACGCGAACAACTGCTTAATCTTTAATCATCCCTGCTTGCACGAGGCCCACCATGCGCCGCATTCTTATTGCTCTTTCCCTGCTTTCGCCGCTGGCTGCGCTGGCCGCCCCGGCCAATGTGCCGCCGCCGCCCACCATTCAGGAATCCGCCGCCGCCCAGGCCGAGCCGGAAGTGCGCATCATCCAGAAATCCGGGCAAAAAATCGAAGAATACCGGATGAACGGCAAGCTTTACGCCATCAAGGTCACCCCGAAAATCGGCCTGCCTTACTATCTGGTGGACGAAGACGGCAGCGGCAAGATGAACCGCATCGACACCCACGGCGACAAGCTGGTGGTGCCGCGCTGGGTGCTGATGACTTTCTAAGCGCCACAGGGATACGCTGAAAAACCGTCATTCCCGCACAGGCGGAAATTCAGGGTGTTGATCGTGTTGAATCAAGCAGCGCATCCCTTGAGAGCCGCTCAAAAAACCCCTGGCGTTGTGGTGTGTCCTTGCCGTACTGCTGTACTGTCTGCGGTCACACGCCTAGCCAGCGCAGCGCACCTGGCCAGGCGCACGACCGCGTCGGGCAAGCACGCCAGGAGGGTTTTGTGAGTGGCGCTCAGCACACGCCCCAAGGCAAAAAACGCGCCGTCACGGCCAGGCCGTGACGCCCCCCATCCCGGAACCCTCAAGAGACATCCCATGTCGGTTTACACCACCGTCACCCAGGCCGAGCTGGAAAGCTGGCTGGCGCAATACACCCTAGGCCAGTTGGTCGAACTGAAAGGCATCGCTGCCGGCATCACCAACACCAATTACTTTGTCACCACCACGCAGGGCCGCTATGTGCTGACCCTGTTTGAAACGCTCAAGCTGGAAGAGCTGCCCTACTATCTGAACCTGATGAGCCACCTGGCGCGCCACGGCGTGGCCTGCCCGGCGCCGATGGCCGACCGCAGCGACCGCTTTGTCAGCCTGCTGGCCGGCAAGCCGGCCTGCCTGGTGTCTTGCCTGAGCGGCGCCGACGTGGCCGCGCCCAACCCGGCGCAATGCCGCGCGGTGGGGGTGATGATGGCCGATATGCATCTGGCCGGCGACACCTACCCGGCGCGCATGGCCAACCCGCGCGGCCCGGCCTGGTGGAGCGCCACCGCGCAAGTGGTCTACCCGCATATGGACGCCGCCGACGCCGCCATGCTGCACGAAGAAGTGGCCTTCCAGAGCGAGCACCGCTTTGATGCGCTGCCCACCGGGGTGATTCACGCCGATTTGTTCCGCGACAATGTGCTGTTTGACGGCGACAGCGTGGCGGGCTTTATCGATTTTTACTATGCCTGCAACGATGTGCTGGCCTACGACCTGGCCATTGCCCTGAACGACTGGTGCGCGCTGCCGGATGGCGACATCGACGGCGAACGCGCGCGCGCCATGCTGGCCGGCTATCAGTCGGTGCGCCCGCTCAGCGACGCCGAAAAAGCCGCCTGGCCGGTGCTGCTGCGTGCCGCCGGCCTGCGCTTCTGGACCTCGCGCCTGTACGACAAATACCTGCCGCAAGCCGGTGAGCTGACCTTCACCAAAGACCCGGCGCAGTTCCAGCGGGTGGTTGCCCTGCACCGCCAGCGCCAGGATTTCTGGCTGTAAGCGCGGCGCACCAAACCCTCCTGGCGTTGTTGCGCAGCCTTGCCGTACGACTGCCGCGCGCCTGGCCAGGATTGCGTCACGGGGTTTGGTTCGCGCCTCTTACTTGCTCACGCCGCCATTCTGGCGGCGTTTTTATTGGGGTTTTGCGTGCCCTCATGGGGCAAAACTCGCCATTGATCATGGGTTTATTTGACTTCGCACCATGCTGGAGCGCGGTCATCTCATGTTAAAATGAACTGAATCATCATTTTATTGTCATGCGCGCCGGCCGGATTTGACATCGCCGCCCCTGCGCGCACCCTGGTCAGATGACTGGCCAGCGCAGTGGAGTTGTCATGTTTGGACGTCAAAAAATCGCCGATCTGCAAGCCCGGCTGAGCCAGATCGAAAGCGAACGCAGCCAGTTGCAGCGCGAGTTGCAGGCCGCGCAAACCGCTTTGGCCGAGCAGCAGCAAACCAGCCACGGCCTGCAAGGCGAGGTGGAGCAAAACCGCACTTTGCGCAATCCGTTTGCCGAGTTTTGCCAGAGCATTGTCGATATCCGCACCTCGTTTTCCACCCTGGCCGAGCGCATGGACAGCTGCTTTGTCAGCGCCGCCGACGCCGCCACCACGCTGCACGGCACGCGCGGCATGATTGATGTGCTGACCGACAGCTTTACCCATATTGCCGCCAGCCAGCAGCAAACCCGCCAGCACATGGACACCCTGGATGGCAAAACCGGCGAAATCCGCCAGTTTGTCCAACTGATCAAGGAAGTGGCCGACCAGACCAATCTCTTGGCGCTGAACGCCGCCATCGAAGCCGCCCGCGCTGGCGAATCCGGCCGTGGCTTTGCCGTGGTGGCCGACGAAGTGCGCAAGCTGGCCGAGCGCACCGCCGCCGCCACCCGCGAAATTGACGTGCTGGTGGAAGACATCGGCGAAGCCTCGGGCGCCACCAAGCAGCAGGTGAGCGAGGCCAGCGAACAGATTCTGCACTACCGCGATGTGGGTGGCCGCGCCACCGCCAGCATTCACCGGCTGGTGGACGACACCCAGGACATGGCGCAGGCGATTGCCTACGGCGCCAATGTCAGCTTTATGGAAGTGGTCAAGCTGGATCACATTGTCTTCAAGCTGGAAATCTACAAGGCGGTGATGGGCTACCACACGCTCCAGCCGGACAGCATCGCTTCGCACCAGACCTGTCGGCTGGGCAAGTGGTACTACCAGGGGCGCGGCAGCCAGGAATGCGCCGACCTGCCGGCGTTCCGCCAACTGGAAACCCCGCATCAGCAGGTGCACGACTATGCCCGCCATGCGCTGCTGGCGCTGGAGATTGGCGACCGCAAAGAGGCCGAGCTGTCGCTGCTGCGCATGGAGCGCGCGTCGGTGAAGGTGATGGAATTATTGACCGAGATGGAAAGCATTCCCTGCGCGTATACGCTGGAAGGCATGGCGCTGGGTCAAGGCGCTAAAGCCGCGGCCTGAGCCAGAAAAAAACCAGCCGGACACGCCGGCTGGCCAAACACCCACGAGACACACGTGGCGCGGGGCCCAGGCGGCGCCCGCAAATACCCAGGGAGCAGGGAGAAACCGTGATGACGGTTGTGCCGCCACGCTAAGCGTGGCGCTGGCGCAGCATTAACTCGGGCGTGGGCTGGCGCGATTCGCGCATGGCCAGCGCCACCACCTGTGCGTGCTGCGGCGAGCGTTCGCACACCGGGTCGGTTTGGCTGGCGTCGCCGGCCAGGGCCAGCGCCTGGCAGCGACAGCCGCCCCAATCCTGTTCTTTGTGGTCGCAGCTGCCGCACGGGTCGGGCATCCAGTCCACGCCGCGATAGGCGGCAAAGCTGGGGTGCTCGCACCAGGCGGCGCGCAGGCTGCTTTCAGGAAAGCGCGGAAAACTCAGGTGGCCGATGGTTTGCGCGGCGTGACAGGGCAGGATGGTCCCGTCCGGCATCACATTGATAAAGCGCTGCCCCCAGCCGCCCATACAGGCCTTGGGCCGGCGGGCGTAATAATCCGGGATCACATAATCAATCACCATGCGGCCCTTGCAGCGCGCGCGCCGCTCGGCCACCAGGCTGTTCATCTCGTCCAGCTGTTCGCGGGTGGGAATCAGCGCCGCGCGGTTTTTCAGGCCCCAGCCGTAGTATTGGGTGTTGGCCACTTCCACCCGGCCCACGCCCAGGCTTTCGGCGTAATCCAGCATGGCCGACAGCCGCGAGACATTGTGCCGGGTCATGACAAAATTCAGCGTCAGCGCCAGGCCGCTCGCCAGCACGCGGTCGGCCACTTCGCGTTTTTTCGCCACGCCGCCAGCGTAGCCGCTCACCCACTGCGCGCCGTCTTCGTCCAGATCCTGAAAACTCAGCTGCACATGCGACAGCCCGGCGTCCACCAGCTCGGCCAGTTTGTGCGCGTCCAGCAGCAGGCCGGAGGTGATCAAATTGCTGTACAGCCCGCGCGCGGTGGCGTGGCGCACCAGCTCGATCAAGTCCGGGCGCGCCATCGGCTCGCCGCCAGAAAAATGCACTTGCAGCATGCCCAGCTGGGCGGCTTCGTCCAGCGCGGCTTTCCAGGCGGCGGTGGGCAGCTCGGCGCTGGCTGGGCTGAGCGCCAGCGGGTTGGAGCAGTAGGCGCAGCGCAGCGGGCAGCGATGGGTGAGCTCCATCAGCATGGCCAGCGGCAGGGTGTTGGGCAACAGGCTAGCCATAGCGGACAAATCCTTTATCTGCCAGGGTGTTGAGCAGCGCCAGCACATCGGCGCCAATCACCTCGACCGGCGCGTCAAACTCCACCGCCAGCGCGGCGACCAGCTCGCCGGCGCTTTGGCCGGCCAGGCGCGAAATCACCAGTTGGGCGATGTCGTCCAGCACCAGCATGCGCTCGGGCCCCAGCAGCACCCAGCCGCCGCGCGCGGCATCTTGCTGCATGCGCACGCCGGGGGCCAGGCGCACCACGCTGTCGGCGGCAATCATGCCCAATCCTCAGGGCGGAAGGCGCCAGGCGGAACCATGCCGGGGGCGACATAGGCGGCGTACAGCGCGTCCAGCTGCGCCCACAGCACATTGCACTTGAACAGCAGCGCGTCGATCACGCCTTGTTGCTCGGCGATGGTCAGCGCGTGGCGCTTGACGTAGTCCAGGGCAAAATCGGCATCGCGCGGCGCTTGGTCCAGCCGGCGGCGGAAGTAGGCCAGCACGCGGTCTTCGATAAAGTCGTAGTTTTCCAGCATGCCGACGATGCGCTCTTTGTGAATCGCCGGGGCAAACAGCTCGGTCAGGCAGGACGACACCGCCACCACCGGCGGCTGTTCGGCGACAAAGCGCACATAGGCTTCCACGGCAAACACCGTGGCCGGCAGCGCGCCCTCGCGGGAAATCACATAGTCACGCGGCAGGCCCAGGCCGTCGGTCAGCACCAGCCAGCGCTCAATGCCGCCTTCTTCTTGCTCGCGGCCATCGTGGTCGATGATGCGCTGCGCCCACACCCGGCGCAGTTCGCGGTCGTGAATCTTGCTGATCAGCGCGGCGTCCTTGCGCGGAATCGCCGCCTGATAACAGTAGCGGTTCAGCGCCCAGGCCTGCACCTGACCCAGCGACAGCTTGCCGCCGTGCAAGAGGTGATGAAACGGGTGCAGGTTGTGGTAGCGCTCGCGGCCGATGGCGCGCAGGGCGGCTTCCAGCTCGTCGGGCGACAGCAGGCGGGTCAGGCGGGTCATCACAATGTCAGCTCCATGCCATCGAAGGCGAGATCCCAACCCTGGCGGGCAATCTCCCGGCGCGCCTCGCTGTCGGGCAGCCACACCGGGTTGGTGTTGTTGATATGAATGAACAAACGGCGCGCCAGCGGCACATCGGCCAGCCGGGCTATCGTGCCCTGTGGGCCGCTCATCACCAGATGGCCCATGCGCGAGGCGGATTTCTGGCCGACGCCGGCTTCGGCCATTTCGTGTTCGGTGTAGGTGGTGCCGTCAAACAGCACGGTGTCGGTGGGCTTGAAGCGCGCTTTCAGGCTGTCGGGCACGTCGGCGCAGCCGGGCAGGTAAAACAGCCGGGCCTCGCTGCCTTCGGCGCGGATGGCCACGCCGATGGTGTCTTCGGCCACGCTGCCAAAGCGCTCGGCATTCGGGTCTTCCAGCCACAGCGCCACTTTGCCGGGCACGGTGAAGGTTTCGATGCAGATGCCGGTAGGTTCGCCAGCGGCGTCCAGAATCGGCATGCTTTCGTTCAGTTGCACCGGGCGACGCGGCACATGTTCGCGGTTGACCACGTTGAAGATGGCGTTGGCGTCCAGCACGCTGTGCACCCGGCGGGTGGCGTACAGGGCAAACGGCTGGGCTTCGCGCAGCGACAACAGGCCGGCAACGTGATCGACGTCGGCGTTGGTCACCAGCACCGCCGACAGCGGGCTGTGCCGCACGGCGCGCGGATGCAGCGCCGGGGTGGCGGCAAATTGTTGGCGAATGTCAGGGGAGGCGTTGATCAACACCCAGCGCTCGCCGTCGGCGCTGACCACAATCGAAGATTGGGTCTGCGGCGCGCCGGCCTGCCCACTGCGCACCGCCGCGCATACCGGGCAGGCGCAGTTCCACTGCGGCAGACCGCCGCCGGCGGCGGCGCCTAAAACAATGGCGCGCAGCATGATCGCGCCTTACAGCTCAGCGCACATGTAGCAGTTGATTTCCAGGCCGAGGGCGATTTCGACCACTTGCGGGGTGTGCCATTGACGCATGATGAGTCCTCCAGTACGTGAACAAAAAACGCCGGCCGGATGGCGGCGCGCCCAGCCCGTCACGGCGATGCAATGTGCGGGTGGGCCAAGTCACTATAAGGAGGCGCAGCAGTCAGGAGAATGCGACTTTAGTGGGGGAGCAACAGACAAAAAAACGCCCGCAATGCGGGCGTTCAATGTCGTCAAAAGAGGAGGAACAAACACAAGACCTCACCACGAGCTGAGGTGTTATCACTATAGTGGCCCTGGTTGCATTGCAACATACGACTTTGGGCGGGGAGCCCGGCGCTGGCGGTATACCGGGCGCCCTTTTTTTGCCAGATGGATCACCCGGCGTGGCTGCATGCACAACCGGGACGGACACGTGCCACCACGGGCAGTCATGCCTCCACCAGTGCTCCGTCACATCCGCGCGCCGCCCGCCCCAGACGTGATGCATGGTGATGCATCAAAGCGGGTGATTTGATTGGCGAAATGGTTATCGGCATCCGGAATGCCGATGTTAGCCTGTTCTTCATCATCCACCGCAGGGAAAGTCCGATGAATGAACACGCTGGCGATTCTGTCCGGCAACGCCTGCTCAAGGCGGCGCTCGATGGCTTTCTTGCCGACGAATACCACAAGGTCACGACACGCCAGATTGCCGAAAGGGCTGGCGCCAATATTGCCATGATCCGGTATTACTTCGGCAACAAGGAAGGACTGTATGAAGAGATGATCCGGGAGACCTTGGGCCCGTTGCTGGATGTGCTGGATGGGCCAATGCTGTCATCTGTGTCGGGGTTTGCCGACTTGCTGCATCTCTATTACGACACGATGTTGGCCCGGCCGGAGTTTCCCAAGCTGATCCTGAAGGTGCTGGCGCTGAATCAGGGGCCCGGGCGGCGCTTTATCCGGCAATTGCTCGAGCGTGGGCGCACGGGGGCGGCGCGCAAGGTGGTGGATCTGAAAACCCATGGCCAGATTGCGCCAACGGTGGATCCGGACATGCTCCGAATGGCGTTTGTCAGCCTTGCCATGACGCCCATGCTGTTGAAGGACATCTTCGAAAAACAGATGGGGCAGGCGATGGATGCTGCGTTCCTTACCCGCCTGGCCGAATTCAATGGCCGCCTGTTTGCCGCCGGCCTCCAGCCGTCCGCCGATCAGCCACAGGAGGCCGCATGATGTCCTTGCAGAGGAATCGGGCCGCTGTCCGCCGGTTTGCCGGCATGATGAAATTTGCCGGCTGGTTGCAACGCCTTCCCGACAGGGTGACGCCTCCGCCATTCCGGCTGATGCAGATCGGGTCGGCCTTCTGGCAATCGCGGGCCTTGTACGTTGCGGCAAGGCTGGATGTCGCCACCCGCCTGGGAGACCGGCATCTGACTGCGGATGAGATTGCTGCCCTGGTCTTGGCGCAACCCGACGCGCTGTACCGGCTGCTGCGGATGCTGGCGGCAATCGGGGTGTTTGAGGAGGTCTCGCCCCGCGTGTTTGCCAATAATCGTCTGTCCGCCCCGCTGCGTGACGATCACCCGGATGGTGTGCGGGCCATCATCCTGCTGCACCATTCCGACGAGATGAGCCGGCCATGGGGCGAGCCACTGGAACGGTGCGTGCGTGAAGGCGGGATTCCGTTCCAGCGCACCCATGGCGCAGCGCTGTTCGACTATATGGACCAGCACCCGGCCTTTGACGTCCTGTTTGCCCAGGCCATGGACCATGTGGAAGCATTGAGCGGAGACAGTTTTGTCCGGGATTTTGACTGGAGCCGCTTTCGGCGTGTGATCGACATGGGCGGCTCAAGGGGCAGCAAGGCGATTGCCATCCTGAAACGGCATCCGCATCTGCACGCTTTGGTGGTGGATCGCGCGCAGGTCATTCAGGGCGCCGCCGGGCATTGGCAGGGAGATGTGGCGCCATCGGTGCTTGCCCGGCTGCGTTTTCAGGCCGGCAATCTGCTTGAGTCGGCGCCGATGGCGATCAACGACCAGGACATTTATCTGTTGAGTGCCGTCTTTCATGGGTTTGATGACCCGACCTGCATTCAGGCTCTGCGCAATCTTGCCCGGGCATGTGGCGGCACGGGCGCGCGTATTGCCCTGCTGGAAATGGTCATGGCCGAATCACGCGCGGATCTTGCCTGCGCGGCATTCGACATGCAGATGTTCATGGGTACGCGCGGCAGGGAAAGAACGCTTGGCGAATGGCAGCGGGTGTTTGACGAGGGCGGATGTGTCCTGGAGGAACAGGTGAACCTTCAGTCCTTCGTCAGGATGCTCGTGCTGCAAGTGAAACCTGAAGCCGGTTGAACCGGCACACAAGCACGGGCCAGGCATGGGCCCTTCAGCATGCAAACAGCACATGCCGAAGGGGCGCGACGTCATGCCTGCCGCCGCGCCCCTTTCCGTTGCCGGATCTCAGAACAACTGTTCCTTGACCTTCTCCACCACATCACGCGGCGGCGGAGATGGCTGTTGCGCCCGCGCAGCGTGCAGGTCGGCGAGACGCAGGATGGCCGGGTGGAAATTCGTGCTGGGTTGGCAGAGGGCGAAACGCTGGTGGTGCCACCGCGCTGAACAAATACAGCCACCGTGCGGGCGCGTGTCGCCATGATGTATGTTGGCTATCCAGAAGCAAGGTAAGAGCCTGCATCTTGTGCATGTTTTTTGGGTGTTTTTTGTGAAAAATATTGCGCAAATTACGTATAATTACTTAATTTTCAAGAAAAATTTTGCAAAAAAACAACATTCAACTATGCTAAATTTGACTGAGTTCGCCAGGTAGGCTTAGATTATTCATAGGCATTACCGATGCCTGAATGACAGAATATCAACCACCTGCTAAAGGAACCGTCATGAAAAAGTGGATATTGATATGCGCCATGCTCGGCGCTGCTGCGCAAACCC
>ERZ650307.867-NODE-867-length-17228-cov-5.618762_pt1 | contig 17228 bp, 13 predicted proteins | sample MGYA00376243_ERZ650307 | MGnify/ENA primary metagenome ERZ650307 (study PRJEB26733, sample SAMN07839242) | wastewater metagenome | biome: urban; feature: artificial channel; material: waste water | place: USA: North Carolina | collected 2016-03-31 ... | reverse complement strand
CAACATTTGGATTATAAGGCACTGTATAGCCTCATGAGACCTTATCAGGACCATAAATTTTATCGACAATTGCGGAAGATGTATCTGACAGTGGGACAACAACAATCTGCTTCCTTTCAGGAAGGGGATATCATGGCTTTATTTGCATTTTTGTTTAGTCACTTTATTTTAGAACCACATCAGTTGGAACAGGTTCTGGGCTTTGGGGGTCCAATTATGCAAGCAACGTCACTTGCTTTGCACGTTTTTCGTTCACACCTAGGAGAGTCCTTGTCGATTTCAGAAGAGGCCCTTTATCATTTGAATCAGACCATGAGTCAATTGTATTTCTTTCAATCTTCGCTTGAACTTGAAGTGGTACAAGAACTTTCATTTGAAGACGAATCAGCCCAATTATTAAAAAATGTCTTTAAAACAGCTTTTCATAGAAGTCTAGATGCTGATCAGGTAATGGCTGGCTATTCTCCAAAAATCAAAGCCTTATATGTATATTTTAGTCAGATAAAGCCGATACAGGTCAAAATTGGTTTCGCATCTTCTTTGCATGAGGTTTTATCCTATCCTTTATTAATGCAGTTGAGAGAAAAGCTTGAAGGCAATCGTCAGGTGCTTATAGACCCCTATCAGAATGGAGAATCTTATGATTTCATTATCACTGACTACCTTAACGAATCGTCATGCCCTATTTATTATTTAGGAACTCAATTAAAAATGTATGATGTTGTACAATTGAAATCTATTATACAAGAGCTGTACAATCAAAAGGCAAGACAATCAGAAAAAATTGCAACTCAAACACCTTTTCCAATAGAACATCGGTAACTGATTGAAAAAATATCTTTAGCAGGAACAAAATAGTTGCTTGAAAAAATTTGATATTCGTTGATTTGCTGGACTTTCTAGCTCACTTATATCAAATTTTTTTATTTTTTTAAAAAAATTGATAGGATACTTTCCCGAGAATGGGTTAGAATAGAGTTACTAAGAAAACGGAAGCGTTTTCAAAAAAAGATAAACAAACAGGAGGGAGACCTATGTCTACTGAAAAATACATCATGGCTATTGACCAAGGAACTACAAGTTCACGTGCCATCATCTTTAATAAAAAAGGTGAGAAAGTTGGCAGTTACCAAAAAGAGTTTACGCAAATTTTCCCTAAACCAGGTTGGGTTGAACATAACGCCAATGAAATTTGGAATTCGGTCCAGTCAGTCATTGCAGGATCCTTTATCGAAAGTGGTGTTCGTCCTGATCAGATTGAAGGAATTGGTATTACCAACCAGCGTGAAACAACGGTGGTCTGGGATAAGGAAACAGGTCTTCCAATTTACAATGCCGTTGTCTGGCAATCTCGCCAAACAGCTCATCTTGCTGACCAGCTGAAAGCGGATGGTCACGCAGATATGATTCATAAAAAAACAGGCCTTGTAGTGGATGCTTACTTCTCAGCAACCAAAGTTCGTTGGATTTTGGACCAAGTCCCTGGAGCGCAGGAACGTGCTGAAAAAGGTGAGATTCTGTTCGGAACCATTGATACTTGGTTAGTGTGGAAGTTAACAGATGGCAAACAGCATGTGACAGATTATTCAAACGCAGCTCGTACTATGCTCTTCAATATTGAAGAGTTGAAATGGGATGATGAAATTTTATCTCTTCTCAACATTCCAAAAGCCATGTTGCCAGAAGTTCGTTCAAACTCTGAAGTTTATGGAAAGACAGCTCCATTCCATTTCTATGGCGCAGAAGTGCCAATCTCTGGCATGGCAGGTGACCAACAGGCTGCCCTATTTGGACAACTGGCATTTGAGCCAGGTATGGTGAAAAATACATACGGAACTGGTTCTTTCATCGTGATGAATACAGGTGAGGAGATGCAGTTGTCTCGTAATAATCTATTAACCACGATTGGCTATGGTATCAATGGTAAAGTATACTACGCTTTGGAAGGCTCTATCTTTATCGCTGGTTCGGCGGTTCAATGGCTCCGTGACAGCATGCGAATGGTGACAACCTCGCCTGAGTCAGAAGAGTTGGCACGCAAATCTACCAGCAATGATGAAGTCTATGTTGTTCCAGCCTTTACAGGACTTGGAGCTCCGTATTGGAATTCAGATGCGCGTGGCTCTGTTTTTGGATTGACACGTGGTACAACAAAAGAAGACTTCGTCAAAGCAACTCTTCAATCCATTGCCTACCAAGTTCGTGATGTTATTGATACCATGCAATTGGATACGGGTATTGATATTTCTGTCTTGAAGGTTGACGGTGGTGCAGCCATGAACAGCCTCCTCATGCAATTCCAAGCAGATATTTTGGGTATTGAAATCGCACGCGCTCAAAACCTTGAAACTACAGCTCTTGGAGCAGCATTCTTGGCAGGTTTAGCAGTTGGTTTCTGGAATGATTTGGATGAATTGAAAGAACTCAACGCTGTCGGCCAATCTTTCCAACCAACCATGAACGAAGCTCGTAAAGAAAAACTTTACAAGGGATGGAAAAAAGCTGTCGCAGCAACTCAACTATTTGCAGAAGTGGATGAAGAGCAATAAAGGACTTGTTAGCGAGGGGAGAGAAGGCTTTTCTCTTGCTAGACAGTCCTATTCGAAAGTTAGGAAGTGAATAGAATGGAATTTTCAAAAGAAACAAGACGCATAGCCATTGAACGAATGCAGGATCGTCAACTAGACCTCCTCATTATCGGTGGTGGTATTACGGGTGCTGGTGTGGCTTTACAGGCAGCAGCAAGTGGCATGGAAACAGCCTTGATTGAAATGCAAGACTTTGCAGAAGGAACTTCCAGTCGCTCAACAAAATTGGTGCATGGTGGATTACGTTATCTGAAACAATTTGACGTGGAAGTGGTATCCGATACCGTATCTGAACGTGCTGTAGTACAAAATATTGCCCCACATATTCCAAAGCCAGACCCAATGCTTTTACCAGTGTATGATGAGCCAGGTTCAACCTTCAGCCTCTTCCGTTTGAAAGTAGCCATGGACTTATATGACCTCTTAGCTGGTGTCAACAATACTGCAATGGCCAATAAGGTCTTGACTAAAGAAGAAGTCATTGAACGTGAACCAAACTTGAAGCAAGAAGGATTGATTGGTGGCGGTGTCTACCTTGACTTCCGCAACAATGATGCCCGCTTGGTCTTTGAGAACATCAAACGTGCAGCCAAAGACGGCGCCTTGATTGCCAGCCGTGTCAAAGCTGAGAAATTTATCAAGGATGAGTCAGGTAAAGTTATCGGAATTGTTGCTCGTGATTTGCTGACAGATAGCACCTTTGAAATTCATGCTCGTTTGGTCATCAATACAACAGGACCATGGAGTGATGAAGTGCGTAATCTGGGTGGCGAGGGCTCAGGCGTTCTCCAGATGCGTCCAACCAAAGGTGTACACCTAGTTGTCGATAGCACTCGCTTGTCTGTTCCTCAGCCAACTTACTTTGATACAGGTCACGCAGATGGTCGAATGGTCTTTGTCCTTCCACGTGAAAATAAAACCTATTTTGGTACAACAGATACAGACTACACTGGCGATTTGGCGAATCCGATGGTAACCCAAGAAGACGTTGACTATCTGCTTGATATTGTCAACAATCGCTTCCCAGAAGCAAACTTGACCTTGGATGACATTGAGAGCGGTTGGGCAGGTCTTCGTCCCCTCTTGTCTGGAAATGGAGCTTCTGACTACAACGGTGGAAACAACGGAAAACTCAGCGATGAGAGCTTCAATAGCTTGATTGAAACAGTTAAAGGCTATTTGAACAATGAAAAGAGTCGTGACGATGTGGAGCAAGATTTGACACATTTGGAAGGCAGTGTTTCTGAAAAACACCTGAATCCATCTGCTGTATCACGCGGTTCTGCACTTGATCGCGATGACAATGGTTTGCTGACTCTTGCAGGTGGTAAAATCACAGACTTCCGTAAGATGGCCGAAGGAGCAATAGAAAAGGTTGCAGACATCCTCAAAAAAGAACATGGTCGCAGCTTTAAACTCATCAATTCTAAGACCTATCCAGTCTCTGGTGGTGAATTGAACCCGGCAAACGTTACAGAAGAAATCGAACATCTTGCTCAACTAGGTGTGAAGAAAGGTCTTGTCTATGATGATGCGCTTTACTTGGCAAACTTGTACGGCTCAAATGCGCCAAAAGTCTTTGCATTAAACCATAAAGTAGAGGCCGTTTCTGGCTTGAACAAGCGTGATTTGCTTTCCCTTCACTATGCTATGAAGGAAGAGATGACCTTGACTGCCGTTGACTATCTTCTCCGTCGTACCAACTACATGCTCTTTATGCGTGAGCAGTTGGATGCGGTGGCACCAGACATTTTGAAAGAGATGGCTGCATACTATGCTTGGTCAGAAGAAGAACTAGCTAAACAGGAACAATTGTTGGCAGATACACTTGTTAAGAATGATTTGACCTATTTGAAAGATAAATAGAAAGAGGTGCATGATGACAAATGAATTAATCGGTGAAGTGTTGGGTACCGCCTTACTTGTATTACTAGGTAATGGTGTGGTAGCAGGAGTAGTACTAGATAAGAGTAAGGCTAAGGATGCTGGTTGGATTGTAATCACAATTGGTTGGGGTCTAGCAGTAGCCATGGCAGCTTTTGTGAGTGGCTTATTGGGACCTGCCCACCTCAATCCAGCTGTATCAATTGCAATGGCCTTTGCAGGAAATCTCCCATGGGGGTCTGTAGTCCCTTATATCCTTGCTCAATTTATCGGAGCTTTTATCGGTAGTATCCTAGTTTTCCTCATGTACAAAGATCACTACGACGCTACTGAGGACACAGGTGCTGTATTGGCAACTTTCTCTACTGGTCCTGCCATCCGCAACCTTGTTTCCAATACAATTAGCGAAGCAATTGGAACCTTTGTTTTGGTCTTGGGATTATTGGCTTTCGGTCAGTATGATTTTCCAACAGGGCTTGGTACCATAATTGTTGGTGGCTTAATCCTATCTCTAGGAGTATCATTAGGAGGTCCGACAGGATATGCCCTAAACCCTGCGCGTGACCTTGGTCCTCGTATCATGCATGCCATTCTTCCGTTGAAGCACAAGGGCGATTCGGATTGGGGCTATGCTTGGGTACCAGTTGTTGGTCCAATCATCGGAGGCTTGCTTGCTGCTGTCCTATATGGTCTCATTTTTTAAGAAATATCCTTCTCTAATCAGCAATGGTTAGGGAATTTTTTTGGTATTTGGATAACAATTGTAAGCAAGATAGTTTAAAATATCAATAACTAGTAATAAAATACTTGTATCATAATCAAAGAGGTATTCTTATGAACAATACAGGTATTCATCACATTTCAAGCTTGGTAGGAAATATTCATCAAGCCTATCATTTTTATCACCATATTCTAGGCTTGAAATTAACCTTAAAAACGGTGAATCAGGACGATTCTTCTATGTATCATTTGTTTTTTGGAGATGCAGAAGGTCGATTTGGAACGGAATTCACTATTTTTGATATGCCGACACTAGCTCGACAACGGGAGGGAGCAAATCGATTGGAGAGAACCATTTTTCTAGTCAAAGATTTAACTGCCTTGGAATTTTGGCAGAAAAGATTGACAGAGTTTGAAGTGGTAAACGAAGGGATTCAGGCTTTTGGAAGCGGGCATATCTTGAATTTCCAAGATGAGGATGGTCAGTTGCTTGGTTTAACATACCATGAATCCATAGGAGAGATGCTACCTGTTGAGATCAAGGACATTCCTGCGGCTGCAGCAATTGTAGGCATAGCTGGCATAAAAATGCGGGTTCGTGAAGAGAAAGCTCTAATTGAATTACTTGAGGACCGTTTTGGTTTTGTGGAAGAAAATCGATTTGAATACCAAGGACAAGAAGTTATTTCACTAGTATTTGATAACGAGTTTCAACACCGAGTGCAGGTTATGGTCGATAAGGAATCAAAAATCAGTGTAATCGGTGTTGGTGGTATCCATCATGTGGCTTTCGGCGTGCTAGATGAATCTGATTTAGAAGAAATGGTTGACCATTTGAATCTTCAAAATCGTCCACACTCTGGTATTATCAATCGAGATTTCATGCATTCCTTGTACTTCCGAGCACCAAATTATCTCATGTTTGAGGTTGCAACGATGAATGGTGATAAAGAAGCTCCAATGCCAAATCAATCATCCAAATTAGATGAAGTTGAATTATTTCTACCAAGTTTCTTAGAGCAAGAACGATTAGAAATTGAAAAAATACTCGACCAACGTTATTAGGAGAAAATTTGTATGGATTATCGCTTTATCAAAGGGACTAGACCCCGTCTCTTGGTCTTTTTCCACGGTACAGGTGGCGACAAGGAATCAATGCTCTTTCTCCGCCAACAGCTGGATCCAGAAGCTTTTATCCTTTCCTTGGATGGAAGTTGGGGACAAGGCAGGAAAAGGCGTTTCTTTGCCCCGCTGATTGATGGTCAGCTGGATCTTGTCGATGTTGAAATGCGCTTGTCGTCTTTTCTGGATTTTTGGCAGGACTCAGACATTCAGCCCTACCAGCAGGTTACCTTCATTGGCTTTTCAAATGGTGCCAACTTCATCATGGGCTTGTTAACCAAACAGTCAAATCTGGCGGACAATTATATCTTGCTCCACCCTTCAGCCTTAGATTATGCTTTTCCTATGGAAAATAGCAGAGCAGAGATTTTGATTACACTAGGGCAGAATGACCAACTCGTCGACCAAGTTGCTCTTGAAAATCTTGTAGATGATTGGCAAGCGTCAGCCTTTCCCAAAGCCAACCTAGCTCGTTTTGACAAAGGCCACTTTCTAAGTCAAGACGAATTGACCTATGTTAGAAATTGGTATCAGGAAAAAATAAACGAAAAGACCTGAACAAGTTGTTCAAGCCTTTAAGAGTTATTAGATTAAGGATTCTAATTTGTCAACCAATGAACCTACATAGGCGATGGTTTCTTTAAGAGGTTGATCTGTTGAAACGTCAACACCAGCGTGTTTAGCAAGGTCTTGGGCAGAAAGACTTGCACCGAGTGACAAGGTTTCCAACCATTTTTCAACAACTTCTTCAGGATTTTCTTCCAATTGCTTAGCCATAGCAGTACCGATGGTCAAACCAGCTGAGTAGGTATATGGATACAAACCAATGTAGTAGTGTGGTTGACGCATCCAGATAAGACCTGCATCGTCACCGATTTCAAAGTCATCACCCCAGAATTCTTTGATGATGTCTAGCTTGATTTGACAGAGAATGTCCCCATTTAGATATTCATCATTATCAAGGCGAGTGTAGACTTCACGTTGGAAGGCAGCTTCAAGCAAGTGAGTCACCATGTTGTGGAAGTAGGTGCGACTAATCAATTCACTAATCAAATAGGCTTGGAAACCAGGATCTTGATTGTTTTTCAAGAGGGTATTACATGTCAAGACCTCATTTGCAGTAGATGGAGCTTCGATGAAGTATAGTGATGGTTCATAGCTTAGCACACTTTGTTTCTTAGCCAATTGGAAATGACCAGCATGTCCTAATTCGTGAGCCAATACCAAGACCTCATTCATCAAACCTGTCCATGAAAGTAAGATGTAAGATGGTCCATCATACAAGGTAGCACAGAATCCACCTGTTGCCTTGCCTTCGTTTTGAGCAAAGTCAATCCAACGCTCATCAAATGATTGTTCAATCATTTTCACATAATCTTCACCAAGAATGCCCAAGCAGTCAATCAAGAATTGTTTGGATTCTTCAGGAGTAATGCGTTGGTTGTATTCAGATGGCAGACTGATTTTCAAGTCAGCGTGTGTGATTTTATCCAAACCATGAGCCTTAGCAACCAATTTCACATAGCGACGCATGTGAGGAGCCAATTCTTTCATGATGACATCAATCTGACGGTCGAAGAGGTCGCGAGAGACATTTTGGCTATGCAAGAGGAAGTCGATCGTATTGTCAAATCCACGCAAGCGAGCTTCGATTTGTTCGTTTTTGATATGAGACAAATAAGTCGCTGCAGTTGTATTCTTGTATTTCTTCAAGGTTGAATAGAAGCCAGCAGCTGAATTGCGACGGATTTCGGTATCATGGCTGAGTTCATAATCATTTTCAAAGAGAACATAGCTGTTTCTAAGTGTTTCACCATTGGCTTCAAAACTATCAAAGGTCATATCCTCAAACTTGGTCACACCGTAATTGTTATAAGGCTGACCAAATGTTGGTGCAAAGTTTGCAAGAAGCTCTTCTTGTAAAGGATGAAGCTGGTATGGTTTTTGACGAATAATATTTTGAATGTATGATTTCCACTGAGGTTGGTCAGTAATCACACTTTCCAATACATCTTGGTCTAGTAAACTCAGTTCTGTATGTAAGAAAGACAATTTTGGAATTGTGTAGGCAATTGTCAAGTCAAAATCATTTGACAAACTGGCTAACTCGGTGTTCATTTTATCAACTTCAAGCGGTAGGAAAGCGTAGTGTGATAATTTACTCTCTAAAATAGCTAAGCCTTCGTATTCTTTTAGAGCTGCCACAATGGTCTCAAGTGTTGTTAATTTTCCTTTGTAACTTGCTTCAAAATTCTCAACTTGTTTTTTATAGGTTGCCAAGGCATCTTTATAGGCCTGATTATCTGGAAAAATCAGATTGGTATTCCAAGTAAGTTGAACGTCAATTTCATGACGCTTTGGCATTGCATTAGACATGGTATTCTCCTTCATGTTGTAATATTGACATTATATCACAGAATGAAAAAAGAAACTTGACAAAACCGTGAAAAACCTAGATAATAGAAGTATGAAAGGGTTTACTGAAAACCAGAAAGGAGCTTTTATGCAGGTCATTAAACGTAGCGGAGAAATTGTTGAATTTGATCCAGAAAAAATTTATCAAGCTATTCTCAAGGCAGCCCAAACAGTTTATGTTATTGATGAAACTTGGCGGAAGAATCTTGCTCAGGTAACCAAAAAAGTTGTTCTTGACTTGGAAGAAGCTCATACAGAGCGACCTACCATTAGTATGGTTCAATCTCAGGTTGAACATCGTTTGCTTGATGCGGGTTATATCTCAATCGCAGAACATTATATTTCATATCGCTTGCAACGTGATTTGGAACGTAATGGTTATGCTGATAAGATTATTGTGCATTTGCGTTTTGAACAAGTACGTTAAGCTAAGGCCTAGAGGAAACTAGGTTTTTTGCATATCAATCAATACATATTTTGGCAATAATCAATTGAATTTAAAAAATGTGATATTCTGAGCATATTTTTTGAAATCGGTAACATTCATATTGTATAATATAATTTGTAAAAAAATATATTTTCGAAAGTGAGATTTTACTATGTCTAAAATCGTTGTTGTTGGTGCTAACCACGCTGGTACTGCCGCAATCAAAACTATGTTAACAAATTATGGTCAAGAAAATGAAATCGTTGTATTTGACCAAAACTCAAACATTTCATTCTTGGGTTGTGGAATGGCTCTATGGATTGGTGAGCAAATTGCTGGTCCAGAAGGACTTTTCTACTCAAACAAAGAAGAGTTGGAGAATTTGGGAGCTACAGTTTATTTGGAGTCACCTGTTACAAACATTGACTATGATGCTAAAACAGTTACTGCGCTTGTAAATGGTCAAGAACATGTTGAATCATTTGACAAACTTCTTTTTGCAACTGGTTCACAACCTATCTTGCCACCAATCAAAGGCGCTGAAATTAAAGAAGGTTCTCTTGAATTTGAAGCAACTCTTGAAAACTTGCAATTTGTTAAATTGTACCAAAACTCAGCTGATGTTATCGAAAAATTGAAAAACAAAGATATCAAACGTGTAGCAGTTGTAGGTGCTGGTTATATTGGTGTTGAGCTTGCGGAAGCATTCCAACGTAAAGGTAAAGAAGTAGTCCTTATCGATGTTGTTGATACATGTTTAGCTGGTTACTATGACCGCGACTTGTCAGACCTTATGGCTAAAAACTTGGAAGACAATGGTATCAAACTTGCTTTCGGTGAAACTGTTAAAGAAGTTGCTGGTGATGGCAAAGTTGAAAAAATTATCACAGACAAGAACGAATACGATGTTGACATGGTTATCTTGGCAGTTGGTTTCCGTCCAAACACTGCATTTGCAGGTGAAGGAATTGAGCGCTTCCGCAATGGTGCCTTCCTTGTAAACAAACGCCAAGAAACTTCAATCCCAGGCGTTTACGCTATTGGTGACTGTGCAACAATTTACGACAACGCTACTGGCGACACAAGCTACATCGCATTGGCTTCAAACGCGGTACGTACTGGTATCGTAGCAGCTCACAACATCTGTGGCACTGACCTTGAAGGTATCGGTGTACAAGGTTCTAACGGTATCTCTATCTACGGATTAAACCTTGTATCAACAGGTTTGACACTTGAAAAAGCTACTCGTCTTGGCTTTAACGCAGCAGTTACTGAAGTTACTGATAACCAAAAACCAGAATTCATAGAACATGGTAATTTCCCTGTAACTCTCAAGATTGTTTACGATAAAGATTCACGTCGTGTTCTTGGTGCACAAATGGCTGCTCGTGAAGATATTTCATTGGGTATCCACCTCTTCTCATTGGCAATCCAAGAAGGTGTAACAATCGAAAAATTGGCCTTGACAGACTTGTTCTTCTTGCCACACTTCAACAAACCTTACAACTACATCACAGTAGCTGCCTTGGGTGCTGAATAATCAATTTAAGTTGATAAATATGGCTCAGAGATATTCTCTGGGCTTTTTTGGGCGGTGGTTCTCACGTTGTCGACTGCCTATCTAGAGTTTTTTTGGTATAATGAAGGGTATGATTATAACGAACCTGTATTCACAGTGTAGTACTTCCATCTAAGGCTAGTTTTTCAGCTATTCATCGTTTGTTTTTCCAAAAATACAGTCGGTATTTCCTCAAAAAAATAACTTGATTAGCTATAAACGATCTCCTATTTGAAAGTAAATTACTTGTAAATACAAGTTCTAAGAAAGTATGAGAAAATGAACCCATTATTAAACGGAATGAATGACAGACAGGCAGAAGCGGTGCAGACGACAGAAGGACCGCTATTGATTATGGCAGGGGCTGGTTCGGGTAAGACGCGAGTTCTGACTCACCGTATCGCTTATTTGATTGAAGAAAAAATGGTCAATCCTTGGAATATCTTAGCTATTACCTTTACGAATAAAGCGGCGCGTGAGATGAAGGAGCGGGCCTATGCTCTCAATCCTGCTACTCAAGATTGTTTGATAGCTACCTTCCACTCCATGTGCGTACGGATTTTGCGTCGTGATGCTGACCATATTGGTTATAATCGCAATTTTACGATTGTCGATCCAGGTGAGCAACGCACCCTTATGAAACGGATTTTGAAAAATCTTAATTTAGATCCGAAAAAGTGGAGTGAACGTTCTATCCTGGGAACCATTTCTAATGCCAAAAACGATTTGATTGATGACAAGGCATTTGAAGCCCAGGCAGGCGATCTATATACGCAGATTGTTGCTAAATGCTACACGGCTTATCAAAAGGAGCTAAGACAGTCAGAGGCCGTTGACTTTGATGATTTGATCATGTTGACGCTCCGCCTTTTTGACCAAAATCCAGAGGTCCTGACCTATTACCAGCAGAAATTCCAGTACATCCATGTCGACGAGTATCAGGATACCAACCATGCCCAGTACCAATTGGTTAAGCTCCTGGCATCTCGTTTCAAGAATATCTGCGTGGTCGGAGATGCGGACCAGTCTATCTATGGTTGGCGTGGTGCGGATATGCAAAATATCCTGGACTTTGAAAAGGATTATCCAGAGAGCAAGGTCGTACTTTTGGAGGAAAACTATCGTTCGACCAAGAACGTCTTGCAGGCAGCAAATGAAGTGATAGAAAACAATCGCAATCGCCGTCCGAAAAAACTCTGGACACAGAATGCCCAAGGGGATTTGATTACCTATTATCGTGCTCGGGATGAAAATGACGAGGCAATATTTGTAGCGAGTCAGATCGACCAGTTGCGCCGAGAAGGCAAGGCCTATAAGGATTTTGCAGTTCTCTACCGGACCAATGCTCAATCCCGTACCATTGAAGAAGCTCTGCTCAAGTCCAATATCCCTTACACAATGGTTGGCGGTACTAAGTTCTACAGCCGTAAGGAAATTCGGGATGTCATTTCCTACTTGAACCTCATTGCCAACCCATCAGATAATATCTCTTATGAACGCATTGTCAATGAGCCAAAGCGTGGTGTTGGCCCCGGTACGGTTGAAAAGATACGTGATTTTGCGACCAGTCTTGGCATGTCCTTGCTGGAAGCATCACAAGATATTATTCTGTCACCAATCAAAGGCAAGGCTGCACAGGCGGTCTTTGACCTAGCCAATCTTCTTTATAAGCTCCGTAATCAACTGGACAGCTTAACAGTTACTCAAGTGGTAGAAACTGTCTTACAGGAGACAGGCTACATTGATGCCCTTGCAGCACAAAATACGTTGGAAGCCAATGCTCGCATTGAAAACATTCAGGAATTCCTTTCTGTTACCAAAAAATTTGACGAAAAGGATGCTGAGGAAGAAGAGACAGGTCTGGATCGGTTGACGCGCTTCCTGCTTGATTTGGCACTGATTGCTGACACAGATGATGGCGATAGCGAATCTTCAGAAGTGACCCTCATGACTCTTCATGCGGCTAAGGGTCTGGAATTTCCTGTTGTCTTCCTGATTGGTATGGAGGAAAATGTCTTCCCGCTCAGCCGTGCAGCAGAAGAAGAGGACGAATTGGAAGAAGAACGTCGTTTGGCTTACGTAGGCATCACCCGTGCTGAGCAGACTCTCTACCTGACAAATGCTAATTCACGCCTCCTTTTTGGTCGCAGTAATTACAACCAACCTAGCCGCTTTATACGTGAAATTTCCAGTGATCTCCTTGACTACCAAGGGCTTGCTCGTCCAGCTAATACTAGCTTTAAGGCTTCTTATGTCAATGGCAGAGCGACACAGTTTGGACAAGGCATGAGCTTGCAACAAGCCCTACAAAGTCGAAAAGCAGCCGTACAACCATCCGCCAAGCTCGGAGGCAGTATGCCCTTCGCATCAAGCAACCAATCGTCAAGTTCAGGCACCAACTGGTCAGTTGGAGACATCGCAGTCCATAAGAAATGGGGCCGCGGAACAGTCCTTGAAGTATCAGGTTCAGGCAGCAATCAAGAACTCAAAATCAATTTCCCCGACATGGGACTCAAAAAAGTCTTGGCAAGTTTAGCGCCGATAAGTAAAGAAGATTAAATTTAGTTAAAAAACAATTGCAGTAAGCTCGAAAATATGATAAAATATTTTTGTAAAATTGAATAGAACATTTGGGGTGCCAAGAGGCTGAGATTATACCCATCGAACCTGATGCAGTTAGGACTGTCGAAGGGAAATGTGTATCAACAAATTTTGTTGACAAGTATTATATTCGTATTCTAGTATAGGATACTGTATTTACTGGACATCAATCATCGTAGGTGTAACTCCATTTGATAAACCATCAGATGGAGTTTTTTCTATAGTCGAATGAAGAGTTCTCAGAAAAAAGGAACTGTGTGCAGGTAGCTAGAACAACCTAGAGGCTGTTCTAGGTTGGAAATAAGATATGCGCAACAAGTTACTTTCGTAGAGTTCGGCAAGGCGAAAGTGATGATAAATCTAATACAATTAAGAATATTTTCACAAATAGTCTCAGCTGATTCATTTTACATTTCCTAACGAGAAAAAGTGAAAGGAGACATTGATGAACAAAATGGTCATTTGGTTTGACCTTGATGGAGTTATTTTTGATTCCTATGAGGTCTGGGACCAGGTGGTTCAAGGGATTTTGAAACATCACGGAGTTGCGTATACCCAGCAGATAAGGGAAGAACTTTGGCGTATTCCAATGGAAGATGTTAACGCGTATTTATTGCAACTTGTGGAGAATTCCTTAGATGAGAATGAACTTGAAAGGCAAAAAATGAATCAACTGCAATCACTATATAGAGATATTTCCTTGGTGGAAGGTGTGCATGAACTCCTATCTACATTGAAGGCAAAAGGTGCAGTCATTTACGCAGTCACTTCAAACTATCTGGAGCTGGCTGAACTAGGATTGTCATCCCATCATCTGTCTAACTATTTTGTGAAACTATATAGCAGTTTGGATCTGTTTGGGAGCGATAAAAATAGGGAATTTTACCAATTCATCCTACATCAGGAACGGATAGATCCAGCCAATATCGTAATGGTCGAGGATAATAAGAACAATCTTTGTATTGGACATGAGTTAGGAATAGCGGGAGTTTATATAGAACATCCAAATTCCCCTTTTTCTGTTGAGAATACCGGTATAGTTAGCATCAAGCAATTAAGTGAATTGATACCAATTTTGGAGGATAGAAAATGACATCTTTACATGTAGCATTATCAATAGCAGGAACAGATCCGACAGGCGGAGCAGGTATTATGGCTGATTTGAAGAGCTTTCAGGCTAGATCAGTTTATGGTATGGCAGTCGTGACGAGTGTCGTTGCTCAAAATACCAAAGGGGTGCAACTAATTCGTCATCTTGATCAGGAAATTTTAGAAGAACAATTGAAAAGTGTCTTTCACGACATTGTTCCAGATGCAATAAAAACGGGAATGTTAGCACAAGTCGAGACCATAGAGCTCGTCGCAAGCTATCTTGCTGAACAGAAGTGTCCATATGTCTTGGATCCTGTCATGGTCGCAACGAGTGGAGACCGTTTGATTGAAGAGGATGCAATCCAAGCGCTGAAAACAAAATTACTGCCCCTTGCTACCATCATTACACCGAATCTACCAGAAGCAGAAGTTTTAGTCGGTAGAACACTGAAAAGTGAAAATGACATCATGAATGCGGGCCGTTGGATCCGGAAAGAGCTTGGGGTAAAAAATGTGGTCATTAAGGGTGGTCATCTGGCAAAGGTGGCATCTGACTACTTATTTTTAGAAGATGGTGAGGTCAGGATCATCAGTGCAGCACGCATTGCTACGAACCATACCCATGGTACAGGTTGTACCTATGCGGCAGTCATAACTGCAGAGTTGGCGAAAGGTCGGACAGTAGCACAAGCAGTCGAAACCGCCAAACGATTTATTACTGAAGCAATTCAGACTGCTCCAGAACTGGGTCATGGAAATGGTCCTGTCAATCATACCACCTACAGAGGAGAGTAGCAAGATGTATTTGGAAAAATTACGTAGTCAAAATCCCTTGACCATTTGTATTACGAATGATGTAGTCAAAAATTTTACAGCCAATGGCTTGCTTGCTCTCGGTGCCTCCCCTGCGATGAGCGAGTATCCAGAAGATTTGGAGGATCTACTTCCCTATGCAAAAGGCTTATTGATTAATACAGGAACCTTGACCAATGAAACTTGGGAACTATACAAATCTGCTTTGGATATTGCTGAGAAATATGGTGTACCTACTGTCTTAGATCCTGTCGCGGCAGGTGCTGGTGCCTATCGCAAGAAAGTTGCCTTGGATCTGTTACATCATCATACTATTTCACTCGTTCGTGGGAATGCAGGAGAAATTGCAGCCTTGATTGGTGAAAGTATTGAAACGAAAGGGGTAGATTCTGCTCAGATTGACAATGTTGGTGAACTAGCTCTCAGAGCCAACCAACAATTAGGAATTCCTGTTGTGATTACAGGAAAAAAAGATGCTATCGCTGTGAATCATCAGGTTCGGATTTTGGAAAACGGTAGTGAGTTAATGACCCTAGTGACAGGGACAGGATGCCTACTGGGAGCAGTTCTGGCTGCCTCTATTCACCTAGCTGATGAGGATTCATTACTGGATTGTTTGGAAGAGGTCCTATCGGCTTATTCGATCGCTGGAGAAATGGCAGAGCAGAAAACCTCACTACCAGGAACCTTCCAGATTGAGTTTATAAATAGCCTCTATGCAATCCAATCAGAAGAGGTTGAGGAAAATAAAAAGGTCATTCATTATGAATAGAAAAATCCTTCAAGTTTACTTTATTTGTGGCACGACAGATTGTCCAAAAGGCAAATTTTTGGATGTACTGGAAAAGGCATTGCAGGCAGGAATCACTTGTTTTCAATTTCGTGAAAAAGGTGAGCAAGGTTTAAAAGGGTCTGATAAACTACTGTTGGCAAAACAAGTTCAACACCTGTGTCATCGCTATCAGGTTCCATTAATCATTAATGATGATGTTGAGTTAGCATGTGCAATTGATGCTGATGGAATACACCTTGGTCAGGAAGATTTGTCAGTAGAAGAAGCGAGACAGCTCTTCCCAGGGAAAATAATTGGACTATCAGTTGGAACAGAAGAAGAATACCTCAATTCGCCTATTGAACTAGTAGATTATATCGGAAGTGGACCTGTTTTTCCCACTTTATCTAAAGATGATGCTAGTCCAGCAATTGGAATGGATGGATTAAAGCAACTAAGGAGACTCAATTCCGATCTTCCTATGGTTGCGATAGGAGGGTTATCTGCTAAAGATTGCAAGGATATTCTCCAAGCAGGTGCAGATGGCATAGCCCTTATCTCAGCCATTTCTCATGCTGAAGACCCCTACAAAGCAACAAAGATATTGGTGGATGGGATGCAAGCAATGTCTGTCTAAATTATTGTAGAAGAAAATATATATTATAGCACGGTGGGATTAAAAAGAGGGTTCGAATCCTCTTTTTGTGTTAGTTGCGAACATGGACGAGTGATTTACTGTGTATAGTTGCTATATTTATTAGGTATAGTTGGACCAGTTGAATAGCAGATATGAAAATATTCAAAAGTTAGGGAAAGATTGCATACACAACACAATTTATTAGTAAAAAAAGCTCCAAAACGTGGATTTGTCAGCATTTATAGAGGTATTTATATTTTTAAACTGAAAAACTAAAAAGGAGGTAATTGTAAAAGGAACGTGATGGAAAAATCATAGATTTTCTATTAGCTATCTCAATTTCAGTGAAAAAAGTAACTTGTGTTTGTATAGAATTTTTGAGTTGAAGTAATATCATTAATTTTGAATCTATGCTTTGTATCGTAATTGACAGATAGATATTATGACAATTTTAAGGTATAATATTGCTATAAATAAATTAGGGAATTTAGTAGAATGACTGCTCAAAATTTACATATAAAGATATATTCAAACTTATTGGATGAGATAGAAAAACTTGTACAAATACTTTCTAAAGATAGTGATATTAAAGAAATAGA
>ERZ650307.866-NODE-866-length-17229-cov-12.832014_pt1 | contig 17229 bp, 15 predicted proteins | sample MGYA00376243_ERZ650307 | MGnify/ENA primary metagenome ERZ650307 (study PRJEB26733, sample SAMN07839242) | wastewater metagenome | biome: urban; feature: artificial channel; material: waste water | place: USA: North Carolina | collected 2016-03-31 ... | reverse complement strand
CACCTGTTGCCACTTATAAAGGAGAACCTGTAACCAAAGGTAAAGGCAGATTCGGACCTTTCGTAAAATACAAAGATTTGTATGTGAATGTTCCTAAAAAATATGATTTTGATAATCTTACTCAAAGTGATATTGAAGAACTCATTTCTGCAAAATTAGAGAAGGAGGCGAATCGCTATATTCAGCAATGGGAAAAAGAAAAAATTTCTATTGAAAACGGAAGATGGGGGCCTTTCATCAAATTCGGAAAAGGGATGTTCAAAATTCCTAAGAAAGAAGACGGAAGCAAATTTGAAGCGGAGGAGTTGCAAACTGTTTCTTTAGATGAGGTGAAAAAATGGATTACCGCACAAGATAAAACGGCTTTTGCAGAAAAGAAAAAACCTGCGGCAAAGAAACCAGCAGCGAAGAAGAAATAAATTTTTCAGGCAATGAGTGCAAAGATTTAGAATAAATATTAATAAGAGCGGACTTTGGTTCGCTTTTTTGTTGGAGATTAATTGGGCTTTGGCCGAAACTTAAATTTTTAGTTGAAGAACTTATTTTGTAAGTTTGTAAAAAAGGTTTTTGCTTGCAACCTTGCTTTAAAATTTGAAAAGAAACAAATGAATTTAGAAGATTTTATTATTCCTCCCAAAAAAATAGAAACTCAACCTTGGCAATTAGGAAGTGTGATTACGAATGAAATTCCAGAAAATGGGATTTTGTTGGTTTTTTGTAGCGATTACAGAGGCGGAAAAGGAAATGCGGTTGCCAAAAATTTTGATACAGTAAGAGAAGAATTTTACAAACTTTCGAAATTTGATTTTGAAATCCCGATTTGTGATTTGGGAGATGTTATTTCTGGCAAAACATTAGAAGACACGCATTATATTTTACAAGAAATTCTTTCGGCGTGTTTGTATAAAAATACAGTTCCGATTGTTGTAGGTGGCGGAAATGATTTGTCTATTGCGATGATTCATGCGCTTAATTTTCATCAAAAAAACATCAGATATACTCAAATTAATAATAAAATTGACCTTTCCAATGAAGGCGATGAAATTTCTGAACAAAACTTTTTACAGAAAATTTTCAATTCTAAATTATTGAGTTTGAAAGATTATCATCATCTTGGTTATCAGAAGCATTTGAACGAAATCGATGCGGTAAAGTTGATGAAAAGTGTAGAGTTTGATGTCATCAGACTGGCAGAAATGATGGGAAATACCGATAGAATTGAGCCGTTTTTCCGTAGAGCAGATTTGGTAACGCTGAATTGTGATGCGGTGGAAAGTTTTGCAGAACCATTTTCGGTAAATCCTCAAATTAATGGATTGAACAGAAGAGAAATTTGTGCTGTGATGAAGGAAATAGGTTTGGGTGAAAATCTGAAAATGGCGGGAATTTTTAATTTTAATGCAGATGCAGAAAATATTCTGAATCATCAATTGTTGGCGCAAATGCTTTGGTATTTGTTGGAAGGAATAGATATTCAAAAAACGCATCCGAAAGAACGTCATTACGATACTTTTTGGGTGTTGATAGACGATCAAGAATTTGCTTTCAAAAGAGATACTTTTACAGGATTGTGGTATTTCGGAAGTGATGAAAATATACAAAAATGTGTGCCTTGTTCGCAATATGAATATGATTTGGCGAAGAATGGAGTTTTGAGTGAAAGGCTTTTAAGAATTTTTTAAACCGCAAAAGCGGCAAAAGAAATGATTGGAAACAAGTATTTCAAAAGTGAAAAAAGTAAAACATTCAGCTTTTTTTACTTTTGACTAGCTTAAAAATAGCAAAAAAACTTTTGTGCCTTTTGTGGTTTATTTAGAGTATGAAAATATCTGTAATTGTACCAGTTTATAATGTAGAAAATTACCTAGAGAAATGTCTGAATTCTCTAGTGAATCAAACATTAGAAGAGATTGAAATTCTGGTGATTAATGATGGAAGTACAGATGATTCGCAGAAAATCATTGATGAGTTTCAAAAGAAATTCCCTCAAAAAATAAAGGCTTTTTCTAAAGAAAACGGAGGATTAAGTGATGCCCGTAATTTTGGGATTGAAAGAGCTTCTGGCAATTTTCTCGCTTTTGTAGATTCTGATGATTACATTTCGGAAAATATGTTGCAAGAAATGTATGATTTGGCAATAAAAAACGAGGCGGAACTTGTAATTTGCAATCTTCAAAAAGTGGATGAAAACGGAAATGTAACTCAAAAACTGACTCAAATTCCGAATCTTTCGGAAAAAATAGATTTGGAGAAGAACTTTTCGGTGTTTTCTGATCTATCTTATTTTGCTTGTAATAAAATTTTCAGACAAGAGCTTTTTGATGGGAAAAGATTTCAGAAAGGAATGCACTTCGAGGATATTGAACTGATTCCGCAGATTTTGCTACAATGTAAAACTTTGGCTAAAACAGATGCTTTTCATTATCAATATTTAGAGCGAAGCAATTCTATTTCAAAATCGCATACAGAAAGAGGTTTGGATATTTTGAAGGCAGTAAAAAATGTAGAAAAAGCTTTTGAAAATTCTATGTATTCTTCCAGAAAAAATGAGTTAAAAGACTTTCAGATCTTGGAAGGAATTTATACGTTTTTGGCGTATCTCGCTTTTGTAAAAGATGATGAGGTTTTTAATAAAATGAACCTTCAATTAAAGAAATTTATTAAAGAACGAAATATTTCTTTGAAAGAAATCCTTATTTATAAGCGTTTTGGAAGAAATTATCTATTATCTTTGCCTTTTAAAAAGATAATTTATTATCTATTGTGTTTCTTAGGTCTAGAAACATTAGTGAGAAAAATTTTATAAAACACACATGGTATTTCTTCATCCAGTATTTACATTTTTATTTGTATTTATGGCGATTTCTAGCTATTTAGAACTTTATGTTCTGAAGAAGAAAACACCTTTTTTCTTAATTGTTTCGGGAGTAGCACTTATTATTTTAGCTGGTTTTAGATATTTTGTTGGGGCAGATTATCCTATTTATAGAAATCTATATATAGGTTTTTCTTTGTATATTGATTATTCTGATGTTTTTAAAAAAGCAATTTTTCAACCATCAAAAGAGCAGATAGAATGGATATATGTTTTATTGAATAAGGTTCTTTTTGATCTAGGGATGCCATTTTACATGGTGACCTTTATGATGGTATTGATGTCTGTTTCTCTTAAATTTACCACGATTTATCAAAATTCACCATTGCCAGTTTTAGGGGCAATGATGTATTTTATGCCGTTGTTTTTCTTTGAAGATTCTGGGCAGATAAGGCAGGGAATGGGAGTGGCGGTGTGTGTTTTTTCGTTTAGATATATTAAAGAACGAAATCTACCAATGTTTATCCTAATGATGTACATTGCTTTGGGTTTTCATAAAACAGCTGTTGTTTTCTTTCCGGCATATTGGATTGTTAAAATTCCGATGAATAGTACAAGAATTTTGACGGTGATTATCATTGCCATATTGTTATCGCCTTTTGAGGTTTTTAGAATTTTAGGGAGTCTTATAGAATCTGTTGGTTCTCAGGATGTTTCAGATGGTTATGCAGGCTATGTAGATGATAGCCAGTTTGGTCAGTCAGTAGCTTTCGGGTTGAGTGATATTATTAAAGTTTTTTTTATCTATATTTTAGTAAAATATGATAAAGAAGGATGTAAAGAGGTTTATTATTATGAATATATGAGGAATCTTGCTGTTTTTGGTTTGTTTCTTTTTTATATTTTCAGAGGAAATAGAATTTTTGCAATTCGATTACCGGGAGCTTATATGTTTTTCATGAGTGTTTTTGTAGTGCCAAGTGTGATTTATGCAGTAAGGTTTAAAGTTCAAAAGACATTATATTCTGGCTTTATGTTGTATTTGTTTTTAATGTATTTTAATTTTTCTAGAGGGAATGGGGTAGGAGGAAATTTCACAACAGATAGATATAAGAATCATTTGTGGCTTAAATAATCATTATGGATAAAATAGATCTTTTATTGCAGCAGATAGACTTTCCTATTTTTTATTTAAAAGTAGTTTTATCATTTGTGTTTTCATTTTTGATTACATGGTACTCTATCCCTACAATAATCAAAATTTCGAGAAGAAAGAACCTAATGGACGAACCTGGACAAAGAAGCTCTCACGAAAGAAAAATCCCTAATTTGGGAGGAATTGCCATGTTTTTTTCGATTGCTGTTTGTGCATCTATTTTTGCCTATCAATTGTTTGATTTGTATAAGTTTCTATTTGCATCTTTGGTGATTTTACTATATGTGGGTGTTATGGATGATATTGTAGTAATGAGAGCCTATAAAAAATTAATTGCACAGATTGTTGTTGCGGCATTGCTAGTAATAGGATCAGATGTTAGAATTCGAAGTTTATTTGGGGTTTTTGGGGTGTATGAACTTAATTATTTTTTAAGTGTTATCTTCAGTATAGTTACATTTATCATATTGGTAAATGCCTATAATCTTATAGATGGTATAGATGGTTTAGCTGGCGTATATGGAGTAATCTGTTTTTCTTTATTTGGAATTAGTTATTACAGATTAGGGGAGTATAATTATCCATTAGTTATTTTATCAACTACAATAATAGGTACAGTTATAGGCTTTTTATATTACAATTTATCTGATAGGAGCAAAAAAATTTTTATGGGAGATACAGGCTCTATGCTTCTAGGTTTTCTATTGACATTTACATCTATTTGTTTTATGGATATTTTTATTGTAAAGAAAGTACAAGGAGCGGTATTTTATCATTTAAATACAGCACCAGTAATGGCAATAGCAATTATGATTTTGCCAATAATAGATACTCTAAATGTTATTATTATAAGGTTAGCGGAAAAAAGGTCTCCTTTTGATGCGGATAAAAACCATATCCATCATAAATTATTGAAACTCGGGATTACACACAAACGAGCTACACTTTACATCATTTCTTATTATTTATTTATTGTGATTATTTCTTATTTTTTAAGACATGTAGAAGTTAATTTATTGTTGATCATAATTCTAATTCTAGGATTTATAGGAGCTTATTTGCCAAATTTTTTTATGAAAAAGAAAAATTAATAATTAAATATTATCTTTGCCAAAGTTTAAAAATACAATGAAAAAAATTAGATTATTCCTTTTACTACCACTTTTAATGCTCTTTGTTTCTTGTTTGGGGATCAAAGACGTAAGATATTTACAACCCAACGAAAATCTTCAACTTAACTCCGAAGGTTTAATTCCTTATGAGAATATTCCTAAATATAGAGTGACAAGACACGATGTTTTGAAGCTTAATATAATAACAACTCCAAAAGGTGATGCGGCACAGTTTTATTCTAGTCTAAATGCACAGCAAGGTGTTACTGGTGGAGCAGGAGGAGATTTTTATTTTTCGGGATTGAATATTGATGAAGAAGGATACATTTACGTAATGGGTATGGGAAAGATAAAAGCCGAGGGAAGGACAATTCCTGAAATAGCAGCTGAAATGCAACAAAAAGTGAATGAAAATTTTTTACCTGAAAAATCAGAAGTTAGACTCTTTTTAGAAGGAATTAGATATACATTTATAACTGATGTAGATGGTAAAAATTTTGTAAAAACCGTTCCAAGGGCTACCTTAAGTATTACCGATGCAATAGCAGAAAATGGAGGGTTAGATAAACAAATCGATAGAAAAAATGTAATAGTTTATAGAAAGTATCCAGAAGGGATTAAAAAAGCACAAATAGATTTAACCCGAGAAGATGTACAGAATTCTCCCTATTTTTGGGTTCAGAACGGAGATACATATATGTTTAATACAAGACCTAGAAGCTTCTATGGCTTCGGTAAAGAGCCTATACAAACTTTAACCACAGGGATTAGTTTAGTCACCACTGCATTGTCTATTTATTTACTATTTTCAAGATTTTAAACAATGATTCCAGAAAATAAAACAAAAGAAGTAGCACAAGTAGAAAAAGAAAAAATCGGCTCGTTTGATTTTTTTAATATTGAGCATTTTATAAAAAGATTAATTAAAAACTGGTATTGGTTTTTGATATTAGGAATATTAGGTTATTCAATAGCCTATGTTTATAATAAATATTATGCTCAAAGAATATATGCTTCTACTACTACTATAAGTATATCAAATAACTCGGCAAGCTATTTTACTCCAAACCAATCCATCAATTTTATTTGGGGGCAAGGAGGGAATACAGAAGGTCTTTTTTTGAAAAAATTGTTAATGTCCCGTACTCACAACGAATTTTTATCACAAGAACTAGATTTATTTGTAAATTATACAACAAAAGGAAGATTAAAAAGTACTTATCTTGATAAAAATGACTCACCTGTTTTTTTCGTGATAGACAAAGAACATTTGCAAACCGTGAATGTACCTATATCGCTAATTCCAAGATCTGGTGATCGGTATGAAGTTATTTTGCCAGAAGATTTTAGTGTAGGTTCTTTATATGATTATAAGACAGAGAGCTTTAGGAAGGTTTCAGGATTTGGTAGAGTACCTAATAAAATAATTTCTGTAAATCAATGGTATGAGACTCCTTTTTTGAAATTCAAATTAATCAAAAACTCACTTTATAGAGATGTAGAAGTAGATAATATTGTTGTGAATTTAGCAACAATAGATCAAACCGTAAATGAGATAAAAGCCAATCTATCAATAGATTTTGATAGTGAAATAAGCACATTTATGAATATAACAAAAAAAGGTTATAATCTTAATAATACGGTAAGCTTCTTAAATCAAAGTGTAAAAGCTCTAATCAAAAAGAGACAAAAAGATAAATCTGAAGTAGATATAAATACAGTAAAATTTATAAAAGATAATCTTCAGAAAGCAAAAATAAAGTTAGACTCTAGCTCTGCAGCTCTAAACAATGTTAAGGTAAACGAAAGAATGACAGACGAAAAAGGCGATGTAGATGGTGTTCTTTCTCAAATTAAGTCTTTGGAAGAAAAAAAGGCAGAGCTAATCACAAAAATTAATGCACTAAACTCAATAAGAAATTCTGTTGGCAGAAATATAGATAATCTAATAGACATAAATACTGCTGGTGTAGAAGACCCTAGTTTTAGTACTTCTGTTTCAGAATTAAAAACACTATATAAGCAAAGAGCAGAAATGGCTAAGATTTACACCCCTAGATCAGAGCCAATACAAGAAATAAATAGATTAATTAACGAAGCCAAACTAAACTCAGGTAAGCACTTAAATAGGTATTACGATGTATATGGTGATCAATTGGCAAAGTTAAACTCTAAAATTCTAGGTTTTGAATCAAGCCTAGGAGAATTACCATACAAGCAACAAAAATACCTAGATGCAGAAAGAGGTTATTCTATAGATGCAGCTACTTATAATACATTGCTAAGTAAGCTCTCTGAAGCAGAAATGAGGCTCAAAATAAATGTTTCGGACATATCTGTAATAGATGAAGCTAAAAATCTAGGGCAAGGGCCTATATCTCCTGATACTTCTTTTATCAGAAACGCATTATTGGGCGGTATGTTATTGATTCCGTTTATTATTCTTTTACTTGCAGAATTGTTAGATAATAAGATAAGGGTGATAAAAGAAGTAGTTAATGCTACTAGAATTCCTCTTTTAGGGGTGATAGGAAAAAATAACCACGACAACAATCTTACCGTTATAGAACAACCTAAATCATCAGTTTCAGAAGCATTTAGAGGGGTAAGAGCCAATCTCAGGTTTTTGCATAATGAAGATGGTGCAGGCAAAGTAATTTTAGTAACATCTTCCATTGGTGGTGAAGGCAAAACCTATGTGTCTATTAATATTGCTTCGGTTCTAGGGCTTAGTGGCAAAAAAACAATATTATTAGGGATGGACCTTAGAAAGCCTAAGATTTTTGGAGATTTTAAAGTAAATAATAAATACGGAATTTCTAATTACCTAACAGGTGAAGTAGCAATGCACGAAATAATAAATAAAACCTCCATTCCACATTTAGATGTAGCCACTTCTGGGCCTATACCACCTAATCCTTCAGAAATACTAATGAGTGAGAAGAATATAAAATTCATAGAAGAGTTGAAAAAAACTTATGATTTTGTGATTATAGATTCTCCTCCAATTGGCTTAGTAGCAGATTCTTTTGAATTGATGAAATATACAGATGCTAATGTTTATGTTGTAAGACATGAATACACCGAAAAGTATATGCTGAAAATGATTACAGAAAAATACCATAACAAAGAAGTACAGCATCTAGGACTAATCTATAATGATTTTTCTGTAGAAAAAGGTTATGGTTACGGCTATGGTTATGGTTATGGTTACGGTTATGGCTACGGTTACGGCTACGGATATTTTGAAGAAGATGCAAATTATAAAGAGCCTACACTTATTAGAATAAGAAATAGAATAAAAAAGATTTTTAACAGATAAAAATAAGATGCTCCTTTACATTAAAAAGGAGCATTTTTATACACCAAACAATATTTAAGTTTAAATTTGGTTTTACATAATATTAATTTATTATTTTTTTATGCTTTTTACAAAAATATTTAACTTAACATTAAGATGAGTCTTAATGTAAAAATGTTTTATATTTGCACATTAGTAATAAGCTGAAAGTTATAGTTAACAAACAGCACCAATGAAGAAAAACATAATAGTAATTTTTGCCATTTTGATAGGTAATCTTTTTGCTTTTGCACAAAGACACGAAATCGGTATACAGCTAGGAACAAGTAATTTGGTAGGTGATATAGGAAAAACCAAATACCTTAATCCTTTCCCAAATAACCTTGATAATATTTCTAATGAAGGAATACCTTTCTATGGAGCTATTATGTACCGAATGAATCTTAATCCTTACCAATCCTTAAGATTTAGATTCGCATATAACCACCTTCAGTTTCACGATAAATACGCTCAGGAATATTATAGACAAAACAGAGGGCTCAGTGGTCAGAATTCTCTATATGAGCTTTCTGCGATTTTTGACTACAATTTCTTACCAGTAAATGAGGAACAAAAAAGTATGCTCAGTCCATATATTTTTGGAGGGCTTTCAGGAATTGTGTATTCCAGCAGTCAGATTACTGCTGCCAATGATTTTAAAAGAGATGCTTTTGGTGATGCTATTAATCCTAATACCGAGCAAGATTTTGTTACCGATTTTGTTTATGGAAAAAGTGCTAGTAAATTTTCATTAGCCATTCCATTCGGTGTTGGTTTAAAATATAAATTTAACTACAATTGGGCTATTTTTGGCGAATTTATGTTCCGCCCTACATTTACAGATGATATAGACTATAGCAAGTTAGAAACCAGTAGTGTAAGTATGACTTATAACAAAGATATTCCAGCATCTGCTAATAGTACAAAATCTTTATTGCAAACAGAGCCATTTCTTACTGTAGCAAAACAAAGAGTAGATGATTATCTGAAGTCTAGAAATGTAGGAAATATAAATTCTAAAGATTGGTTTAATACTATCTCTTTAGGGATTTCTTATTCCTTCGGAAGACCACCATGTTACTGTCAAGATAAATAAAAATGAAGCCAGATTTACTAGATAACATAGATAAAACGAACATCCCAAAACACATTGCCATAATTATGGATGGCAATGGAAGATGGGCTAAATCTAAAGGACAAGAAAGAACCTTTGGTCATAGAAATGCCATTTCTGCAGTTAGAAATGCCATAGCAGCTTGTACCAAAGCAGATGTAGAATATCTTACACTTTATACATTTTCTACGGAAAATTGGAAAAGACCAGAAGATGAAGTAACTACATTAATGACTCTCTTATCAGAAAGTGTAATCAAAGAATCTGATGAGCTCATGTCTAAAGAAATAAGAATGCATGTAATCGGGGAGATAGATAAACTCCCTGAATTAGTGCAAGAGCAACTTATGAATATAGTAGAAATTACAAAAAATAATTCTAAAACAAACTTAGTATTGGCTCTTAGTTATGGTTCGCAAAGAGAAATTTTAAACGCTGTAAAGAAAATTGCTCAAGATGTAAAACAAGAAAAAATAAATGTAGAAGATATAGACGAGAAAGTTTTTGAAAACCATTTATATACCAAAGATTTTCCACCCGTAGATTTATTAATCAGAACCAGCGGAGAAGTAAGAATCAGTAATTTTTTACTTTGGCAAATAGCCTATGCAGAATTACAATTTTTAGACATATATTGGCCAGATTTTACAGAAGAAGATTTATTCCAATGTATTTTAAATTATCAAAATAAAGAAAGAAGGTTCGGGAAAACAAGCGAACAAGTTATTAATTAAGAATTTCAAAGCAAGAATAATTATACCAATGAGATATATTTTCATCCCAATTTTAATATTTTTTACTACTGTTAGTATTTCTGCACAGGTTACGCCTAACCAAGAAACAACTACACAAAACCAACAACAACCAAGCTACATCCTAAAAGATATTGTAGTAGATGGTGTTAAAAAATACTCTCCAGCACAGATTCTTAGATTTACCGGACTTAGTAAAGGAGAAATGGTAGATATCCCTGGTCAAAAAATCAGTAATGCTATCAAAAAACTTTGGGAAACAGATTCTTTCTCAGAGGTAGAAGTTTATGTAGAAGATATTGACGGACAAAGCGTAGTTCTTAAATTCCATCTTCAAGATTTAATGGAACTAGGTGAAGTGAAATTCACAGGAAAAGGTATCGGAAAGTCTAAAAATGAGAAATTAGCTAAAGACAATAACCTAAAACCAGGTACCAAAATTACTAATAATCTGATTTCTACTCTTAGTAATAAAATCCCTGATGAATACAGAAAAAAAGGTTTCGCAGATGCTAAAATTACAATTAAAGACAAAGTAAATGCTAATGATGCCAATCTACTAGACTGGACGGTACAAGTAGATAAAGGCAAAAGAGTGAAAATTGCTAAAATCGAATTTGATGGAAATGAGCAAGTTTCTGATAAAAAACTTAGAAAAAAAGGTTTTAAAGATACCAAACAAAAAAGATTGAGCATTTCAGGAATTCTGAAACCTTCTAAATTCATCAAAGAAAAATATGATGAAGATAAAGTTAATCTTATTAAATACTACAATTCTTTAGGCTTCAGAGATGCCAGAGTGCTTTCTGATTCTGTTTGGAGAAATGACAAAGGTTTTAATATTAATGTAAAACTTAACGAAGGTAAAAAATACTATATTGGTAATGTTTCTTTCATCGGAAATACATCTTATACTACAGATGCTCTTCAAAAATTATTAGGATATAGAAAAGGAGAAATCTACGATGCAGTTGGTTTCAATAAAAAAGTAGGAGAAGACGGAGGTAAAGAAGATGATTCTGATATCAAATCTCTTTATCTTAACAATGGATACCTTTTTTCTAAAGTAGAACCTATAGAAAAAGCTGTAAGAGGTGATTCTATAGATATAGAAATTAGAATTAAAGAAGGAGAAAAAGCTACTTGGAATAGAGTTACTTGGTCTGGTAACACTACTACTCATGACCACGTTATCCTACGTTCACTTAGAACAAAACCAGGAAATTTATTTTCAAAATTAGATATTAAAAGAACCTATTTTGACCTTGCAGGGATGCAATTTTTTGATCCTCAGCAAGTTGGGCAAGATGTAGTCCCTAATCCGCAGGATAATACAGTAGATATTCACTGGACTTTGGTAGAAAAAGGTTCGTCACAAGTGCAATTGCAAGCTGGTTATGGTGGTAACTCGTTTATCGGGACATTGGGATTAACTTTTAATAACTTTTCTCTTAGAAATTTCTTGAAATTGAAAGACTTTAAACCTGTTCCTCAAGGTGACGGGCAAACATTGTCTATCCAAGCGCAAGCAGGACAGTATTTTAAAAACTATAGTTTGTCTTTTACAGAACCTTGGTTGTTTGGTACTAGACCTACAGCTCTTAGCGTAGGGCTTAATCATTCTTCGGTGCATTATACAGATACGTACGGAGCATCCCAAAAATTAAATATATTCTCTGCAAGTGCAGGACTCAATAAACTATTGAATTGGCCAGATAACTATTTCTCATTATATACTGGGATTTCTTTCCAGAGTTATAATTTTAGTAATTATCCTTTCCAGTTTGGTTCTACTACAGTTAATAATGGTAATGTTAATAACTTTAGTTTCAATGTTGGTTTAAGTAGAAATTCAGCTGGTTATGATCCAATATTCCCTACAACAGGGTCTAATGTAGAGGCTTCTATTAAATTTACACCACCATATTCTTTGTTCCAAAAGAAAGATTATAGCAATATGTCTGCTCAAGAAAAATATAAATGGATGGAATTTTTCAAAATCAAATTAAAAGCAGACTCTTATACAGAAATTTTAGGGAAACTAGTACTAAGAAGCAGTGCAGAAATGGGATTCTTACAAGGATATAAAAAAGAATTAGGCGCTCCGCCATTCGAAAGATTTTATGTAGGAGGTACAGGTTTATTCGGTGGTAGATTTGATGGTAGAGAACTTATTCCACTTAGAGGTTATGAAAACGCTTCTACAGAAGGTGGTACTTCTGCAGACATTACACCTTATGGTGGCGGTACAATATACAGCAGATATGCAGCGGAATTGAGATATCCTATTTCAATGAACCAAACTGCAAAAATATTTGCCCTCACATTTGCCGAGGCAGGTAATACTTGGAACAATTTTTCATCATTTAATCCGTTTCAATTAAAAAGATCTGTAGGTGTAGGTGTAAGAGTATATATGGGAGCATTTGGATTAATAGGATTTGACTTTGCTTACGGATTTGATAAATATTTAGGAGGAACAGAGCCTTCAGGATGGCAAACTCACTTCTTAATGAACCAATCTTTATAAGAAAAAATCTATGAAAGCATTTAAAGTTTTAATTTCTTTTTTAATTGTTATATTTGCGAATTCTTATTCTTCAGCACAAAAGATAGGAGTAGTAGATACCAATTATATTCTTAGCAAATTGCCACAATACACAGAGGCGCAATCTAGATTAGATGCTCAGATTAAAACTTGGGAACAACAACTTCAAAAAATGCAAAGTGAATATGAAACTAAGAAGACTGCTTTTGAAAATGAGAAAGTACTTTTAGTAGGAGACCAATTGAAGCTTAAGGAAACTGAAGTAAAGAATCTCGAAAAAAATATTCAAAAATTTATTGCTGAAAAATTCAGCGGAGAAGGTGAAATTAATAAATTTAGAGCAAATTTGGCTAAACCATTTCAAGACCAAATTTGGAACGCCATCAAAACTATAGTTGATAAAAATACTTTAGGCATAGTTCTTGATAAAAGTAATAATATAAGCGTCATTTTTTTAGATAAAAAATACGATTATACAGATAAAGTTTTGGATTTATTGCTTAAAACACCTTCTAAAGATGATAAAAGTAAGGACAATAAAAGCGAGACCAAGACAAAAAACAAAAAATAAGTAAAATAATAAACAATTAAAATTTTTAGGAAAATGAAAAAAATAAGCATTTTATTTGCAGCAGTAGTGATGTTCATGTCGTTCGGAGTTGCAAAAGCTCAGAAAATAGCAACAGTAGATGTTGACGCTATTTTAAATATTATGCCAGAAAAAATAAAGGCAGACGAACAATTAAAGGCATTCTCTACTGCTAAACAAGCTGAGATAGAAAAAGCAGCTACAGCATGGCAAGCAGAAGTTCAAAAATACCAAGAAGGAGCGGCTAAATTAACTCCTCAGCAAAGAGAAGCTAAGGAGGCTGAATTGACTAAAACTCAACAACAATTACAGCAAATGCAACAAGCAGCTCAAAAAGATTTAGCTGAAAAATCAAATGCAGCTTATACTCCTATTGATAAGAGAATAAATGATGCTATTACTAGAGCAGCAAAAGCTGGAGGTTATGATTTTGTTTTTGATTCAGCTACTAACGGATTAATCTACAAAGCTGGTCCAGATGCTACAGCAGCAGTTAAAAAAGAATTAGGACTTTAATGAATTCTAAAAATACTATAAGCCACCTTCACAGAAGGTGGTTTTTTTGTTTATTTTTGTACTATAAAAATGATAAATTAATTATTCAAATTTTAAATTATTTTAAATTCTATAAATGATAAAAGAAATAGCAACTACCGTTAAAATTAGATTTAGTGATTGTGATCCTATTGGTCATCTTAATAATGTGAAATATTTAGAATATATGCTCAATGCCAGAGAAGATCACGTAGAAGAATTTTATGGATTTACGTATGAGCAGTATCTCAAAAAGACAGGTTGTACTTGGATTGCCATACAAAATGAAATTGCTTACCTAAAAGAAGTAAAAGCCAATACCAAGGTAATCATCAGTAGTAAGACTATTGAAATCACAGACAGAGTTTCTAAAGTAGAAATTCTAATGAAAAGCGAAGACCAGAAAACCATCAACGCTGTTCTTTGGATTACCGTAATCTATTTTAATATGAAAACCAGACAATCAGAAGCATTACCAGAAAACGAAAAAGAATTTTTTGAAAAGTATTTGGTAGAAATCGATGAAAAAGAATTCAAAGATAGAGTTCTACATTTCAGAAAACATAACAAAACAATCAATGGAAACTAAAAAAATACTCGTAACAGGCGGTAACGGTCAACTCGGACAAAGCATTCAGAAACTTTCAAAAGATTTTCCAGAGTTTGAATTCATTTTTACAGATTCAGAAACTTTGGATATTACCAATAAAGAAAATGTTTTCGACTTTTTTTGGCAAAACGAGCCCTCGTTTTGTATCAACGCAGCAGCTTACACCGCAGTAGATTTAGCTGAAACAGATGTTGAAAAAGCATTTTTAGTCAATGCAAACGGTACCGAAAACCTTGCCGAAGCTTGTAAAGAATACAATGCTCAGTTTATACACATTTCTACAGATTATGTTTTCGACGGAGAAAACCAATTACCTTACACCGAAGATGATTTCACCAATCCAATCGGAGTTTACGGAGCATCTAAACTCTCAGGCGAAGAACTTGCGCTAGAAGTTAATCCTTGTACCGTCATTCTTAGAACATCTTGGGTATATTCAGAATTTGGAAAAAACTTTGTGAAAACAATGCTCAATCTTTTTGCCATCAAAGAAGAACTTGGGATTGTTGCAGATCAATTCGGGCAACCAACCAATGCCAATGATTTAGCACAGGCCATTATGAAAATCGTAAATTCCGAGAAAATAATTCCAGGAATTTTTAATTTTTCGAATGCGGGTAAAATTTCTTGGTTTGATTTTGCTTCTAAAATCAAAGAATTGTCTCAGTCTAATGTAAAACTAAATCCTCTAGAAACTTGGCAATATCCTACACCTGCCAAAAGACCACAAAACAGCACCCTAAATTTAGAAAAAATTCAGAATATTTATCAAGTGCAACCAATAGAATGGCAAGTAAGCCTTGCCGAATGTGTAGAAATTTTAAAAAATGAATAAAGATGATTAAAAAAGTTCTATACCTATATATATTATTATATGCTGGTTTCTGTTTTTCACAAACAATATTTCTCACCGAAGCAAAAAACATAGGCGAAAACAAAGACAAGTTTCTCTATGCCTTCTACAAAAAACCAGACTCTACCATCGCTAAATATTTAGGCAAAATAGAAGTTTCTGGGTTTTCGAATGACGATGTTGCAATCTTTAATGAAATATATAAAAAAGCCAAAACCATTTCAGCCAATTATTTCTACATAAACACACCAGAAAATATAGAAGGACAAAATAAATTCAATCCCAATTACTACACTATATATATATATGATGTAGAATCCTCCAAAATCAAAAAAGAAGAAAACCAAATTTACTTAATCAATCCAGAAAAAGAAACCGAAATAAGAATCAATAATAAAAAAATAAAACTTCCAGCCAGATCATATATTAAATATGATTTGTCTAGAGATAATATTACAGATATTTCTGTGGGTAAATTTTTAGGCTCTAGAATCAAGTTGCAATCCAAAGACGGACAAGCAGAACAGTATTTCCAAATTTCAGGAAAAAAAATCTCCGCAAGTTCACCTTCCAATCCTGGTATCAATTTCAAAACAGGAGACTTCATCAGACTAGAAAAATCTTACGCACAATTTTTAATCAGCATTTATCAACCAATAATTATCAACTAAGAGCCTGTTTAAATTTTATTACAATTATTTTTATAACTATTTTAAGAAGGATTTTTTGCTTTTTAATTGCAGATTTATCGGGATAAATCAAAAATGAAAAGTGAAAAATAGGCTTAAAAGAGCAAAAAAATAATGTAAAGATAATTTTTAAGAGTTATAAACTTTTTTTTCGATAAAATTTAAACAGGCTCTAAATTAAAAATTTTTATTCGGGCAGCTTATCCGCCCTCCGTTCCCGCTTCCCAAATCCCGAGCAAAAACCAGCACCATTTTGGGAGAGCTCCACTCAGGTCGGGCTGCAACTATCCGCTCAAAACAAATTTTCACCACAAAAAGACATAAGCTTTACTTAAGAAAACATCTTAACTAAAGCTTTTTTTATTTCCATTCCTCATAAATTTCCAAAAATTTCCATAAAAACGATTGAATTTGTAATATAAATCAGCTAAAAAAAGAAAACCAAAATCCCTGTTTTTATTAATTTGATAATATAAAAGTCTTTTTAGGCGGTGTTTTTGAAAAATTGTCAAAAAATATAATAAAAAAATACGAAATTTTTCTCGCTAAAAACCAATACTTTAAGACAAATATAGCTTTGGAATCAAAAAAAATCATAAAAACATTTGGATTGAGAGGGAGAAAGGTTCTACTTTTGCACCACTCTAAAGAAAAGGAGTAGCGCAGAAGAACATTATAAAGAACGAAATTGAGAGACGAAAAAAAAACTAAAAAATTTTTGCAAAAAGATTTGGAGGTTACGAAAAAGTTCTTATCTTTGCAGTCCCAAATAAAGGGAAAGAGTAGAAGCGAGATAAGGTATTGAGAGAGGAGCTGATTAAGTAGAGCTAATTAGAAATAGTGAAACAGAAGGTTCTGAAAAAAAATAAAAATTTTTTCAAAAAATATTTTGTCAATTCAAAAAAAGTTTTTACTTTTGCACTCGCAAATCTGAAACAAACGATGACAGAAATTAAAGTTTTAGATGAAGCGAAAGAACGAGAGATCTTTGAAATAACAATATACAACCAAGTAAAAAAAATAAACCAAAGCGAAGTCAACTTTGAGTGAGTCAGACAAACATACAATGGAGAGTTTGATCCTGGCTCAGGATGAACGCTAGCGGGAGGCCTAACAC
>ERZ650307.861-NODE-861-length-17293-cov-24.316742_pt1 | contig 17293 bp, 10 predicted proteins | sample MGYA00376243_ERZ650307 | MGnify/ENA primary metagenome ERZ650307 (study PRJEB26733, sample SAMN07839242) | wastewater metagenome | biome: urban; feature: artificial channel; material: waste water | place: USA: North Carolina | collected 2016-03-31 ... | reverse complement strand
GGGTGATGCATGGCACTCCATTGAAGGTAGCCTCTTCTGCCACATTACCCGAATCGGTGATTACACCCATGGCGTGGGCTGAGAGATAAGAGAAATCGAGATAACCCTGAGGCTGCACAACCATGATACCTGACTGATGGTCAGCCACATCCTGGTAAGCCTTGAAGGCAAGCACGAATCCCAATGCCTTGCCACGCAAAGGAGCCAGAACCTTGATGCCTGCCTGGCGAGCCACACTGTCGATCGTTGAGATCAAGGTCTTCATCTCATCGATATTGTTGACGATCGCCTTGCGGTTCAAGGTAAGCACCATATACTTGCCATCCTCCAGATGCTGCTCGTCCATCACCTGAGGACGCTTCATACGCTGCTGCAGGAACCGGATGTTATCAATGAGTACATTACCCACCATATAGACCTTAGAGAGTTCGGCACCCTCCTTGTTGGCGATACTGTTGTTGGAGATACCTGCGGTGAAGAGGATATCAGAGAGTCCATCAATCACCAGACGGTTGATTTCCTTTGGCATGGTGATATCGAAGCTACGGGTACCTGCGGCGATGTGAGCCAACTGAACGCCCTGCTTCTTGGTGACGATAGCCACAGCCATGGTAGAAGCCAGATCATCCACCACAATCACCACATCCGTAGGATTCTGCTGGAGATAGCGCTCAAACTGTGCCATCACCATACCGGTCAGCTCATTCATATTCTCACATTCCACGCCCAGATAAACATCCGGCTTGCGGATACCCAAGTCAGAGAAAAGAGAATCTTCAAGGGTCTCATCGTCTTCGCGACCGGTATAGACCAGCTTGCACTCCATCTCCCCGCCCGCATTCCGGGCATTCTCTATCGCTCTCATCACAGGAGCCACCTTAATGAAGTTAGGTCTCGCTCCAGCAACAATACAAATTTTCTTACTCATATTTTTTAGTTTACTTACTGTTAAACAAATCCTTGATGCCACCGATGGATCCCAGGAGGTTGGTAGCCTCGTATGGCAGATAAACCACCTTATTATCCTTACCCTGAGCCACTTCCTGCATCATGCTGATGTATTTCTGGGCCAGGAGATAGTTGGCTGGATTCGTACTCTGTCCTACAGCTTCCGTAATCTTCTGAATGGCAATAGCCTCGGCCTCAGCCTTACGGATGCGGGCAGTAGCCTCACCTTCTGCATTCAGGATAGCCTGCTGTTTGGCAGCCTCAGCCTTGTTCACGATGGCAGCCTTCTCACCTTCTGAGAGCAGGCGCTGCTTTTCCTTCTCACCTTCAGAAGTCAGGATGGTAGCACGCTTGTTGCGTTCAGCCTGCATCTGCTTTTCCATCGCCTGGAGCACACTCTCAGGAGGTGTAATATCCTGCAACTCTACTCGGTTTACCTTGATTCCCCACTTATTGGTTGCATCATCCAAAACTGCACGGAGTTTGGTGTTAATCGTATCGCGGGAGGTAAGAGTCTGGTCAAGTTCCATCTCACCTATTATATTACGCAAGGTAGTTTGGGTCAGTTTCTCTATGGCGTTTGGCAGATTGTTGATTTCATACACACTCTTGAATGGGTCCACAATCTGGAAATAGAGCAACGCATTTATCTGCATCTGGATATTATCCTTAGTGATTACGTTCTGACGGTCGAAATCGTAGACCTGTTCACGAAGGTCGATGCTGTTTGTATAAACGTATCTTCCGTTTCTCATAGACACAATATCCTTGGCATGGTCAATGAAAGGAATGATGACATTAATACCCGGCTTGAGCGTAGCAAAATATCGTCCGAGACGCTCTATGATTTTCGTCTCACTCTGAGGGATGATGACGATGGTTTTCTTAACCACTACGAGTGCAAGTGCTACTAGAGCCACCAGCACATAAATTCCTATGTTCATGATGTTTATACGATTAAGTGAATAATGTTGACTCTAAACTTTTCCTACCTAAACTTTTTCTACCTTGAGGATGATAGATTCGTGACCTAAGATTCGAACCTTATCGCCTACAGCAAGCGGTTCGGCAAGATGCGGAGCTTCCGCTTTCCAATCATCTCCATCCAGCTTCACTCTACCATATCCTCCGGCAGGAATCATCTCGGTCACTTCCCCTATCTGTCCTGCCAGCGCATCGGCGTTACTGCGGCGGTCTTCCCCACCCTTGTGTAGCGATTTCAGCAGATGCGGACGAACCAACCAGATGCTAAGCATAGAGCAGATAGCCCAAACCACTACCTGCACCCAGAAAGGTGCTCCTACTAATGCCACAGGAATGCTGATGAGCGCACCAATGGCAAAACAAGTAACATAGAAATCGCCGGAAGACAACTCTAAGATGAGGCAGATGAACATCACCGACGTCCATACCAGCCAAAGGTTATGAGATAAATACTCCATACTTAACTATTTTAATTTGATTCTTCAGATTCGAGAGATTTGGAAAATTCCTTATTTTCTGCGGGTTATAGTCTTCTTTTTGCTACTGGTCTTCTTGGTTGTAGAAGTCTTGCTCGTAGAACCTACCTTATAAGTTGTCTGAGGTTTATAATACTTCAGCGCAGTAGGCATTTCCTTCTGCAAGGCAGCAATACGCTTGGCGTCTGAAGGGTGATCACTGAAAATATCACTCTGATTGCTGCTTGAGCCCTGTGACATTCTCTTCCAGAAAGGAATGGCCTGCTGAGGATCGTAACCAGCCATGGCAGCGAAGATAAGCCCCATGTAATCTGCCTCGGTTTCATTATCACGGGAATACTTCAGATTGCGGAATGAGAAATACTGTCCGGCAACTGCACTTGCCACATTACCTACACCATTACCTACTGTCTGGTTCAACACAGTTCCCAGGATGCTTGTACCGGTTTGCTGATTCTGCTGTTTGGTGAGCTGCTCAGCACTATGTTTAGCCACAGCATGAGCTATTTCGTGACCCAAAACGATTGCCAAACCGGTTTCATTCTGAGTGTAAGGCAAAAGTCCTTCATAAACCACGATTTTACCGCCAGGCATACAGAATGCATTGGCAGACTTATCTTGTACCAGGTTGAATTCCCATGAATAATTCTTCACGTCGGCTTCAAATCCGTTCTGCTTCAAATAGAGTTCAACAGCATTGGCAAGTCTTTTTCCTACTCGCTGAACCATCGCCGTATTGGCTGCATTGGTCGACTTCTTGGCAGAAGCCATGTACTTTGTGTATTCCTGATTAGACAGACTGAGAACCTGCTCATCGGATACAGAGATGCGATGAGTGCGACCGGTCAGAGGCACCGTCTGAGTAGTGCCGCAAGATGACAGCGCAAGGACTGCCACAACCGTCAAAACTAAAACCTTAAACTTTTTCATCTTAACTTACTTATGTATATTAAATATGTTTATTCATTAAGTTTATGTGCTGTTTGAAACACATTTTCTCTGCAAATATACTATTTCTAGTTGAAACCACCAAAGAAAAATGAGAAAAACATGAAATATAACCTAAAAATAACACAAGATAACTGACAAAAAAGGGGTGTAGGAAAAAAAGATGGCAAAAAATAAGGTGTGGCACAATCTTTGCAGTTTCGCAAAACCGTCAGACTGCCAGATGACAGCTGCCCGAGAAAGCAGCATTATCAGCAGACTGGGTTTAAGAAGTATAACATTAAAATATTTTAATATGAACGCAAAGAAGGAAGTGCCTGTATTGCTCTTGACAGGCTACCTGGGTAGTGGAAAGACAACCCTTCTCAACAAGATTTTAGCTAACGAAAAAGGTATTAAATTTGCCGTCATCGTCAACGATATTGGTGAAGTCAATATTGATGCAGCCCTGATAGAAAAAGGTGGCGTAGTAGGTCAGAAAGATGATTCGCTCGTTTCTCTCCAGAATGGTTGCATCTGCTGCACATTGAAGATGGACCTGGTAGAACAGCTCAAGGAAATCGTAGACATGAAGCGTTTCGATTACATTGTCATCGAGGCTTCCGGAATCTGCGAGCCTGCTCCTATTGCACAGACCATCTGCTCTATCCCATCCCTCGGTCCTCAGTACATCGAGAATGGCATTCTGCGCCTTGACAGCATCGTTACCGTAGTAGATGCTTTGCGCATGAAGGATGAATTCTCCAACGGCAGCGACCTGATGAAGAAGAATATGGATGAGGAAGATCTAGCTTCGCTCGTCATCCAGCAGATTGAGTTCTGTAACATCATTCTTCTGAACAAGGCTGCAGAGGTTGAACCTAAGGAACTGGAGCACCTGAAGCAGATTATCCGTGCCATCCAGCCTAAGGCAGAAATCTTTGAATGCAACTATGGTGACGTTGACTTGAATCTGATCGTCAACACCAAGAAGTTTGATTGGGAAACCGTATCCACTTCAGCCGGTTGGATTCAGGAGATTGAATCAGAAAGAAACGAAGAGCATGAAGAAGATGATGAAGAAGAAGCACATGAACATCATCACCATCATGACGAGGAAGACGAACATGAGCATCATCATCATGACCACGATGACCATGACCACGATCATGACGAGCATGAACATCATCATCATCACCATCATCACGACCATGATCATGATCATGAAGGCGGAGAAGTTGAGGAATACGGAATCGGCACCTTCGTTTACTATCGTCGCAAGCCTTTCGACCTGGGTCTCTTCGATGATTTCGTCGCAAGAAAATGGCCTAGAGACGTGGTTCGCGCCAAGGGAATCTGCTATTTCGATGATGAGCGCGACATGTGCTACGTGTTCGAACAGGCTGGCAAGCAGAAGACTGTAAAGCAGGCTGGCCAATGGTTGGCTACCATGCCGAAAGACGAACTCGCCCAGGTCTTGATGAATAACCCACAGCTGCAGAAGGAATGGGATCAGGAATTGGGCGACCGCATGATAAAAATCGTATTCATCGGTCAGCATATCAAGGAACAGAAAGATGCTATCATTGCTGAGCTCGACAAGTGTTTGGCGTAGAATCTTATTCACCCGGCTTCCTAGCAAAAAGCTAAGAAAAAATAGCTCAAAATGAGCAGCAAACAAGAAAAACGGAGGAAAACGAACAAAAAAAGTGAAGTTTTTCCTCCGTTTTTTAGTTTAATTCGTTTTTTTTTGTTAATTTTGCACCCGAATAATAAAAGCGTAATTAATATGAAGACAAACTTCAGACCGGCGTATATAAAGGACTTTGCTGCTTGCTGGAAAGTCATCGACCAGGCTCGCCAAAGTATGATAGAATCGGGACGTCATCAATGGACTGAGGAATATCCATCAGAAAAAGACATCAGAAAAGACATAGAAAATGGCAATGCCTTCGTTCTGACAGTAAATGAAGAGGTAGTTGTCTATGGAGCAGTCATATTGAATGGTGAACCCAAATATAAGAAATTAGTAGGCAACTGGATTACTGATGGCGATTATTATGTAATACATCGCTTTGCCACGTTGCCTAGTTTCCAGCGTGAAGGTTTAGCGCGTATTTTCATCAGTAAGGTGAACAGCATGTGCGAGGTAGAAAAAATACCTAGCATCAAGGTTGACACCAACTTTGACAATACGCCGATGATTAACCTTCTGTCTTCGATGGGTTTCTGCATCTGCGGACGTGTAAACTATGGAGGAAACAGAGGTCAGCGTTTCGCCTTTGAAAAACTCTCCATAGCCATGGAACCTGCAGAATAATTTCTTGCCATCGAAAAACACAACATTTGATTAACATCCTCAAACATTCATTATGGAAGAGAAACTATTGCAGATGAAGAGCTTGGTTGAAAGACTCAACCAAGCTTCGGATAGTTATTATAACGGAAAAGGCGAACTCATGACCGACTATGAGTGGGACGCCCTTTTCGACCAGCTCAAGAGATTGGAAGAGGAAACAGGCGAAATTCTGCCTGACTCCCCTACTAATCGCGTGTCAGAAGATTCTATCGTAGGAAAGAAAGAGGAGCATGAATTTGCCGCCCTCTCTCTGGCAAAGACCAAACAGGTAAGTGATCTTGTAAAATGGGCAGAAGACCGCCCTATCTGGATTTCATGGAAACTGGACGGACTGACCCTCGTAGTAACCTATGACGGCGGAATACTCACCAAAATCGTTACCCGCGGTAACGGACACATCGGCACCAACATTACCCACTTGGCTCCAGCCATTTCAGGCATTCCTGCTACCATTTCAGAGAAAGGACATCTTGTAGTAAGAGGAGAAGCCGTCATTTCGTATGCTGATTTCGAACAGTTCATCATCGAAAGCGAAGGCGATTACGCCAATCCACGAAACCTCGCTTCAGGCTCACTCACGCTGAAGGATATTGAAGAGGTGAAGCAGCGCCACATCCAATGGATTCCGTTCACCCTGGTTTATACTGAGCGGGAACTTACCTCATGGGGCGAACGCATGCAAATGCTGAAAGACCTGGGAATGAATCCTGTAGAACGTGAGCGTATTGACCACCCTACCACAGAAAATATCCAGCTGGAAATAGACAAGTTTACGGAGAAGGTGACAAGCAAGAAGAATCCTTTCCCGGTAGACGGACTGGTGATTTGCTACGATGATACGGCTTATGCAGCTACTGGGTCGGTTACAGGCCACCACGCTACGAGGGCAGGATTTGCCTTTAAATGGCAAGATGAACATGCTGACACCGTACTCGACCACATCGAATGGTCGTGCGCAGCCAGCACCATCACGCCTGTAGCTGTTTTCAAACCGGTAGAACTTGAAGGAACCACCGTGCAGCGTGCCTCGCTCTGCAATGTAAGCGAATGCGAGCGTCTGGGCATTGGCGACAAGGGAACCAGACTGCAGGTCATCAAGGCCAATAAGATTATCCCGAAGGTAATCAATATTACAGAGGTTGTGGGGAGTTTTGTCATTCCCAACGAATGTCCGGTTTGCCATGCGCCAGCCGTAGTGCGCGAGAGTGAGAGCGGCACCAAGACTCTCCATTGCACCAATGCAGCCTGCCCAGCCAAACAACTTAAGAAATTTGCCCGCTTCGTCAGCAAGGAAGGAATCAATATTGACGGAATCTCAGAACAGACTGTCTGGAAATTCATCAATCATGGTTTTATCAGGGAATATGCAGATTTCTACAAACTGAAGAATTATGCGTTCGAGATTTCCTGTTTCGAAGGATTTGGCAAGAAGAGCGTAAGCAATCTTCTGGAGAGTGTAGAGAAAAGCCGCCATACTGACGGTCGTCATCTGCTCTACGCTTTGAATATTCCGCTCTGCGGCGGCGATGTGGCTAAAAAACTGCTCAGCCGTTACAAGGTGAAGGAACTGATAGAAACGGCGCGCCTGAGCATGTTCGATGATGAGTTTGCAAGCATTGATGGTATTGGACCTGAAAAGAGTGCCAAGTTTATCGCCTGGTTCAAGGATGATGTTCATTTCCAGCATGTGCAGCATCTGCTGTCCGAGCTGATTATCGAGGAGCAGGAGCCTGTAGAAACGGGAAATAAATGCCAAGGACTGACTTTCGTCGTAACCGGAGATGTGCATCATTACAAGAACCGCAACGAGCTGAAGGCTTATATTGAAAGCCAGGGCGGCAAGGTTACGGGAAGTGTGAGCAAGAGTACTAACTTCCTGATTAACAACGATGCAGCTTCGCAGAGTTCGAAGAACAAGAAAGCCCATGAACTCAATATTCCAATCATTACTGAGGATGAGTTCATTGAAAAGTTTCAGGAGTAAACAAGTGAATTAAGCGAAATAAAAAGCGAAAGCCAGATTCCGGATTACGGACTTGGCTTTCGCTTTTCTAGTTTTAAGAACCTGCAAATTCTCTGTTATTATTCTCCCAGGAACTGACCCATGAAGAGAATGGCGCCACTGTTACGTTCTGTAATGAAATAAACGAATGGGCGGTTGGCATGAAATTCTACACGCTTCATCTCGTTAGGACCCAGTGAGGTCAGCATCACAGCAGCTGTTACGGCAGCAGCCTTGGTTCCACGCTCGCTTACCTCAATCTTTGCCTTCTGCAACATCTTCGATACGTAGAAGCTGCCATTGGCAAAACGGCTGAAATCTGCCGTGCCTGGCTGGAAGATGCTTGGAGCTCCCAATTTACTAATAATCTGGTTGAGCGACAAATCCATCTCTGTGGTAAACTTAGGGAATTTTAAATCTACCTGGCAACGGTCCATGTCATTACTCAACTTCTGAAGTTTATCAGCATCCATCTCCTTCATCACCTCGCTGATGCTCTTGCCAGCCTTAGGAAGAAGAACGGTCATCTGATAACTTCCATTTCCGTATGGCAGCTCTACAGCCTGCAACATATCATTTTCAGTATAGGCAAACTTCTTGTTCTGGTGCATCATGTTCACCTTCTTAATATCGCGGGTGTAACCGCTGAAGTTCTCGAGTCTAGTGTTCTTCGCATCAAACTTCTCCTGCCAGGTTCCATTAAAATAAATAGCATTCAGGAGGTAAGAAACGGCTGCAGGGTCTACCTGGTCGATGATGCTAGGAATCATGCCTTTAGTCTGCTTCTTGCACCAGTCATTAATGCGAGTGGCAGATTTAGAATTGGTAAAGTCCATGCTCTCAACGCCAGCCTGATAAGAATCGGCTACGGTACGAGCGAAATCGCTGTTCAGTCTGAAATTCTTATTGATGGCGATAAAATTGGCAATGTTTACGGTTGTCTGCTTGTCAAATTTGCCAGCCGAAAGCATCAGCGCCTTATAACAGTCGTTGAGTTCCTTCACGCTCACGCCCTCGCAACCGATTGCCTTCAGAATCTCCTGCTGAGTCTTGCCGTCGGCACCATTCGCAAGCATTCCCATCAGATAGGCGATGCTCATTGGCGAAACCACCTCAGAATCCATGCCGCTGATCTGCTGATAGAGTCTGAAAGCGAAATCGTTGTTCTTCTTCACGATGTTCTGCTGAGCCTCTGAGAGGACAAGATAACTCTCGTCCATTTCCTCATCTGCCGACGGACGGGCAGCCTCTGCCTCCGTTATCTTCTCAGCCTTTGTTGCGTTCTCATTCTGTGCATTCTTGCTTGAGCTGCAAGAAGTCATTGCCATTGCAGCTGAAGCTAAAATAGCTGCACTAAATACTTTCTTATACATATTTCTCTAATTTATTGGTTCATTTTAATGACTCAACGCTCCTGAACCCAAAGGGACTGTTCCTCTTTTTAAAAGGCAGTTCCCGAATCGGAATCTGAATCGTGAGTTCTGAAGATAAAATGAAAAATCGGCTAATCCTTGCACGGGAAAAGCCGATTTTACTATTTCTTAACAAAAAACAACTATGTTCTTTACAAAAAATCAATGCAGCGGTGCCTCTTCCGAAGGTCTGCCAGGCTTTATTCTGAGATGATATCTGTTTCCATCATATTCCACGCGCATGATGTTCGTCCTGTTGGTCTTCATCTCATCGCTCGAATTAGCCACAAGATGTTCGTATAGATCGATTGCCACATGTCCCATCGTTCTGCGCAGATTGATTTCGATGCAAGGAACCACGCCCAGTCCGGTTCTGTTTACGTCCTCACCTTCCTGATTCAGCACAGCCTCGCAGAATTCATCCTTCTCCCCTTTCGTGCAGATCATCATGTCAACGCCGAACGGACCACTGTAAATATCCTTCAGCGCCGGCTCCATTACCTCGATGATGCGCTGTCTGATTCCGGCAAGCTGAGCCTCGCTAATGAGCGGTTTCATCATTTCCACCTTATCATCTTCAGAGCAGAGCACATTGCCCGAATAGGCATTCTTGATCGTATCGAATAGCGAAAGACCGCGATAGAGCGCCTTGCCATCTTTCATTTCAAACTCCATGGCGAAATCTCTCACCTTATTATATAGGGGTTCTACGGTTACGCCGCCCTGATGATAAATCATGTTTGCCACCCATCTTTCGAAGGTAGGATAATCTCCGGCTGTTCTGAAGTCCTCAGCACTCACATATTTCACTCCCCTCCCGCTACTGCTCCAGGGAGCCTTGACAACAGCTTTGCCGTGCTGGAGAATGAGTTCTTTGACGCGAGCCGTCTCAGTAACATATTCCACGCCACGCTGCAGATGAAGGGCAGCCCATTGCCTGCTGCTCACCTCGCGTACCTTATTTAATACAGCATCAGTCGGCAACATAATCTCCGGTATTCCCAAACGCTCCAACTCACCTTTCAGCGACAGGTTCCATCCCCAGGGATGAACACTGTCCAGAAATTCCGTCTTGAGCAGATGCTTCAGCTGAGGCTTGGTGATGAACTCAACCTTGCTGTTCAGTTCAGCTCCAAAATGGCGCACCCTGTTCTTCGCAAAATCAATATCATCCACAAGTACGAGGTCGCCCTCTTCCGCCCAAAGAGCCGGAATGAAAGCAAGATCACTTCTAAGTTGTCTACCCGCATGAGGCGCGGTGAACTGTTTCAGATTTGCAGCCAAAGCCAAATCATGTTCTGGATTGAAAATATGTAACTTCATGGTGCAAAGATATAAAGAAAAGTGCAAAAAAGGGCAGAAAATCCCCATTTTTACTTAGACAAGTGCTAAATAATGAAAAAAAAGTTACTTTTTGCTATCTAGAGTTTGCAAATTAGAAATATTTAATTACCTTTGCATCGTAAAAACAATTAGAAACGATATAAACTCATGGAAGAAGCATTCTTCAGAACACATACATACCTCGTAGAGCATACGGACGCACCAGTAAGACGCACTCTGATGGACGAAATCGACTGGAGCGACCGTTTGATTGGCATAAAGGGAACACGCGGTGTAGGAAAGTCTACATTCCTCCTTCAATATGCCAAGGAGCACTTTGGCCCTACTGACCGCAAGTGCCTGTATGTGAATATGAACAATTTCTATTTTCAAAGCAGAGGAATCGCAGATTTTGCAGGTGACTTTGTTCGCCACGGCGGCAGAACCCTTCTCATCGACCAGGTCTTCAAGCAGTCGGACTGGAGCAAGGAGCTGCGCAAATGCTACGACCTCTATCCAGAGTTAAGAATCGTGTTCACAGGTTCCAGCGTGATGAGACTGAAGGAAGAGAATCCTGAGCTCAATGGAATCGTGAAAAGCTATAATTTGCGAGGCTTCTCTTTCAGAGAGTTTATCAACCTGCAGACTGGCAACAGTTTCCAGCCATATACACTCGATGAAATCTTGCGCAATCACGAGCACATCATCAAGCAGATACTGCCCAAGGTGAGCCCGATGAAATACTTCCAGGACTACTTGCATCATGGATTCTATCCATTCTTCCTGGAGAACCGCAACTTCACAGAGAATCTACTAAAGACAATGAACATGATGACCGAGGTAGACATCCTCCTCATCAAGCAAATCGAACTGAAATATCTCACCAAGATCAAGCGGCTCTTCTATCAGCTAGCTGTAGAAGGTGCCAAGGCTCCCAACGTGAGCCAGCTTGCCGAAGAGATCAACACCAGCAGAGCTACGGTAATGAACTACATCAAGTATCTTGCTGATGCGCGACTCATCAACATGATTTACCCTACCGGGCAGGAGTTCCCAAAGAAACCATCCAAGGTGATGATGCACAACTCCAACCTGATGTACGCCATCTATCCTATCAAGATAGACAAGCAGGAGGTGATGGAAACATTCTTCGTCAACTCGCTCTGGAAAGACCATAAGGTAAGCCAGACCGGCAAGGACCACTACTTCATTGTAGATGGTGAGAAGAAGTTCAGAATCTGCGATGCGCAATCTCCAAACAAGGTGCGCAACAATCCCGACATCATCTACGCCCGATACAATACCGAGGTAGGCAAGGACAACAGGATTCCGTTATGGCTTCTGGGTTTCCTATATTAGGGAATGTTGAATGTGGAGTGTTGAATGTTGAATTGCCTAACGGCATCAGCATGAAGACACATAAGGGCGCAAGCCTAACTCAACACTCAACATTCAACACTCAACATTAGAATAAGTTAGAATAAGAATGAATTAAATACAAAACATTTTTAATATTTTATCTAAAAGTAAAATGGCTAAAGAGAAAAAATTTATCACTTGTGATGGTAACACAGCTGCCGCACATGTAAGCTACATGTTTACTGAGGTTGCTGCTATCTACCCTATTACTCCATCATCACCAATGGCGGAGCATGTAGATGAATGGGCTGCCAAAGGTCGTAAGAACCTTTTCGGTCAGCGAGTTTCTATCCAGGAAATGGAATCAGAGGCTGGTGCTGCCGGTGCAGTTCACGGTTCTCTCCAGGCTGGTGCCTTGACTTCAACTTACACTGCTTCTCAGGGTTTGTTGCTGATGATTCCTAACATGTACAAGATTGCTGGTGAGTTGCTCCCTTGCGTGTTCAACGTATCAGCTCGTACATTGGCTTCTCACTCACTTTGTATCTTCGGTGACCACCAGGACGTAATGGCTTGCCGCCAGACAGGTTTCGCTATGTTCTGCTCAGGTTCTGTTCAGGAGGTTATGGACCTCTCTGCAGTTCCTCACTTGGCTACATTGGAGACAAAGGTTCCTTTCATTAACTTCTTCGACGGTTTCCGTACTTCTCACGAGTACCACAAGATCGAGGAGATGGATATGGAAGACATCCGTCCATTGGTTAAGGAAGAGTTCATCGAGGACTTCCGTAACCGTGCTTTGACTCCTGAGCGTCCTGTTACTCGCGGTACCGCTGAGAACCCAGAGACATTCTTCACTCACCGTGAGGCTTGCAACCCTTACTACGATGCAATCCCTGAGGTAGTAGAGAAGTACTGCCAGGAGATGACTAAGATTACTGGTCGTGAGTACCACCTCTTCAACTACTATGGTGCTGAGGATGCTGAGAACATCATCATCCTGATGGGTTCTGCTACAGAGCCAGCTCGCGAGGCTATCGACTACTTGAACAAGCAGGGCAAGAAGGTTGGTATGGTTGCAGTTCACCTCTTCCGTCCATTCTCTGTTGACTTCTTGAAGAAGACTATCCCAGCTACAGTTAAGCGTATCGCTGTTCTCGACCGTACTAAGGAGCCAGGTGCAGAGGGTGAGCCATTGTACCTCGACGTTAAGTCAGCTCTCTACGATGACGAGCGCAAGCCATTGATCGTTGGCGGTCGCTACGGTCTCGGTTCTTCTGATACAACTCCAGCTAAGATTGTTGCTGTATTCAAGAACCTCGAGTTGCCACAGCCAAAGAACCACTTCACTGTAGGTATCGTTGATGACGTTACATTCACTTCTCTCCCAGAAGAGGAGGAAATCCCAATGGGTGGCGACGACTTGTTCGAGGCTAAGTTCTACGGTTTGGGTGCTGACGGTACTGTTGGTGCTAACAAGAACTCAGTTCAGATTATCGGTAACAATACTAACAAGTATTGCCAGGCATACTTCTCTTACGACTCTAAGAAGTCTGGTGGTTTCACCTGCTCTCACTTGCGTTTCGGCGACAGCCCTATCCACAGTGCTTATCAGGTAAATACTCCTAACTTCGTAGCTTGCCACGTACAGGCTTACCTCCACATGTACGATGTAACTCGTGGTTTGCGTAAGAACGGTTTCTTCCTGTTGAACACTATCTTCGACGGTGAGGAGTTGGTTAACTTCATCCCTAACAAGGTAAAGCGTTACTTCGCTCAGAACAACATCACTGTTTACTATATCAACGCAACTAAGATTGCTCAGGAGATTGGTCTCGGTAACCGTACCAACACCATCCTCCAGTCTGCATTCTTCCGTATCACAGAGGTTATTCCTTTGGATCTCGCTGTAGAGCAGATGAAGGCATTCATCGTTAAGTCTTACTCTAAGAAGGGTCAGGACGTTGTTGACAAGAACTTCGGCGCTGTTGACCGTGGTGGTGAGTACAAGCAGTTGACAGTAGATCCAGCTTGGGCTAACCTCGCTGACGATGAGGCTAAGGAGGATAACGCTCCAGCATTCGTTAAGGAGCTCGTTCGTCCTATCAACGGCCAGGCAGGTGACCTCTTGAAGGTTTCTGACTTCGTTAAGCACAACACAGTTGACGGTACATGGCAGAACGGTACTGCAGCATTCGAGAAGCGTGGTGTTGAGGCATTCGTACCAGTATGGAACGTAGAGAACTGTATCCAGTGTAACAAGTGTTCATTCGTTTGTCCTCACGCAGCTATCCGTCCATTCGTATTGACCGATGAGGAGCTCGCAGGCATCGAGGGTCTCGAGACTCAGGATGTTAAGGCACCTAAGGCTTTGGCTGGAATGCACTTCCGCATCGAGACTTCAGTACTCGACTGTCTTGGTTGTGGTAACTGTGCTGACGTCTGCCCAGGTAAGAAGGGTGAGAAGGCGTTGACAATGGTTCCATTCAACGTTGACGCAGAGGATATGGTCAAGGAAGCAGCTAACTGGGAGTACCTCGTACACAAGGTAGCTTCTAAGCAGGATCTCGTAGACATCAAGCAGAGCCCTAAGAACTCTCAGTTCGCTCAGCCATTGTTCGAGTTCTCTGGTGCTTGCTCTGGTTGTGGTGAGACTCCATACGTTAAGTTGATTTCTCAGCTCTTCGGTGATCGTCAGATGATTGCTAACGCTACTGGTTGTTCTTCTATCTACTCAGCTTCTATCCCATCTACTCCATATACAAAGAACGCTAAGGGTCAGGGTCCTGCATTCGACAACTCATTGTTCGAGGACTTCTGCGAGTTCGGTCTCGGTATGGTAATGGGTAACAAGAAGATGAAGGAGCGCATCGCTCACTTGCTCGAGGAGGCTAAGGCTAGCGAGAAGGTTTCTGCTGAGTTCGTAGCTGCTGCTGACAAGTGGATGGCTAACATGAACGATTCTGAGGGTTCTAAGGAGGCTGCTGCAGAGTTGAAGCCTCTCATCGCTGCCGGCGCTGAGAAGGGTTGCCCTATCTGCAAGGAGCTCAAGACTTTGGATCACTACCTCGTTAAGCGTTCACAGTGGATCATCGGTGGTGACGGTGCTTCTTATGATATCGGTTACGGTGGTCTCGACCACGTATTGGCTTCTGGTGAGGATGTTAACATCCTGGTACTCGATACTGAGGTTTACTCTAACACTGGTGGTCAGTCTTCTAAGTCTACTCCACTCGGTGCTATCGCACAGTTCGCTGCTCAGGGTAAGCGTATCCGTAAGAAGGATCTCGGTTTGATGCAGACTACATACGGTTACATCTACGTAGCTCAGGTAGCTATGGGTGCTGACAATGCTCAGACATTGAAGGCTATCCGCGAGGCTGAGGCTTATCCAGGTCCATCACTCATCATCGCTTACGCACCATGTATCAACCACGGTTTGAAGCGTAAGGGCGGTATGGGTCGTTCACAGCACGAGGAAGAGTTGGCTGTTGAGTGCGGTTACTGGCACTTGTGGCGTTACAACCCACTGTTGGCTGATGAGGGTAAGAACCCATTCACACTCGACTCTAAGGCTCCTAACTGGGAGAACTTCCGCGACTTCTTGCTCGGTGAGGTTCGTTACCTCTCTGTACAGAAGGCATTCCCTAAGGAGGCTGATGAGCTCTTCTCTCAGGCAGAGAAGATGGCTAAGCTCCGTTACCAGACTTACGTTCGTAAGAGCCAGGAGGACTGGAGCGAGCAGATCTAATCTAGCGAGATTTCAATAGGTTAAATATATCATCTCCGAAGACCTTGGTTGCGTTCTGCAATCAAGGTCTTTTTTGTTTAAAAATGCTCCATATTCATGTAAAAATTGGAAATAAGTGATGAAACATAGGGAAAAATCGTGATTTTGAGATTGGGTTCTTTAGGGGCAATTCTAATTGTTTTGTAAAGAAAGCAGAACATTCACATGTGGTATAAGACGGGCTGAAAGCCCAAAAGCTCTTAGCCCAGGGCGTATTGGGTAATTTCAACCGTACAGATCGAACCATTATGGATTTTTAATCCGCTAAAAGAAACGAAGCTAGAAGCGAAATCAGACTGAGCAATGTAAATAATCCTTACCCACCCAAAACAGAAACCCCAAAAGGCAAAAATCAGTGCTTTTTAGTGAAATTTCGAAGAAAAAAATGCAAAATAAGAGGGTTAGAAAGGTGTTTTACCCCCTCTACTAAGGGTGAAAAATGCCCCTCCTCGGACATAAAAACAGCCTCTGAGATGATATATTTTTAACAAAAGCAACATAAAACAAGGATAAAAATGCAGAATTGAACAGTATAAAAGCTAACTTAAGTGACTTAATATGTAGATAATTATTATACACAGAACGTTAGAGTAGAAATACAACAAAATGCACATAACACGCTAATAGCCAATACATTCTGAAATACAGACAACCTATATCAGGTAAAATTCACAAGTTCATCTAGCGTGTCATTAAGGGTCAAGGTCATTAAGGGTCATTTTCATTTTCGGGGGAGAAAAATCCCCTATAGTATATATATAAATAAATATTTATATATACTATAGCTCAAAATGACACTTTCATTTTTCTAAATGACCCTTAATGACACTGACCCTTAATGACACGCTCGTTTTTCATCCTTACTTTCCCATTGCTGATTGTTTCTGCAATAAAGTTCAGATAAAAAATCAATAGAACTTATTGTATTACAGCTACTTATAGCTTTTCTCACATAGAAAGTTAGGGTGAAAGCTTGCATTCTGCCCGAAAATGTTGTATCTTTGCACCGGCAATCGAAAGAACAGCCTTTTGTGCCTTGCTCGGGTCTTCTCTTAAGACCAACACGGGTCATAAATGATGGCAGGCGCCGGTCATCAATGAAGACCCCGAAAACGGCAGGAACGGGGCGTTCTGGGGAGTTGCAAAACAAAGGACTCTAAACATACTACAAACGACTATGATTAATTACAGCATCGTAATGCGTAGCGTGAACGCAAATCTTCTGGAAATCAACCAGGCGAAGTCACGCATCAACCAGGCAAAGAAGGAGGGTACAACCCCTGACCCAAAGGACCTGGAACTCGTGAAGACTGAGAAGCAGAATGCTTTCGCCATCTCACAGTACACCGACATCATGACCATCGAGAAGTTTGCCAAGCACATCACCTCTCATGGTAGTGTTTATTCGAGAGCCGACATCAGCGCCATCCTCTACATCGCCGTAGACTGCATGCGTGAGATGTTGCTTGAGGGCAAGAAAATCCGTCTGGGCGATCTTGGTGATTTCTCTCTCCTTCTCACCTCAAAGGGTGCTGAGGATGCCGACAAGTTCACCGCACAGAACATCACCGGTGTGAAGGTTCAGTGGGAGCCAGGTCAGGAGTTCAAGAACCTTCGCGATGACGCCGAGTTCAACCTCGTAGCCAGCCGCAGCGCTCAGGCAGCCGTTATCAAGGCGATTAAGGAGGGTAAGACCAACGTTGACCTCAACGC
>ERZ650307.857-NODE-857-length-17342-cov-3.515590_pt1 | contig 17342 bp, 15 predicted proteins | sample MGYA00376243_ERZ650307 | MGnify/ENA primary metagenome ERZ650307 (study PRJEB26733, sample SAMN07839242) | wastewater metagenome | biome: urban; feature: artificial channel; material: waste water | place: USA: North Carolina | collected 2016-03-31 ... | reverse complement strand
ACAGGCGAAGACACTCTTTCCCTACACGACGCTCTTCCGATCTACAACTTTGTGATCACGATTAAAGAGCAGCATTTTGTTGTGCAACTCTCACAAAAACAATCCAATGGGACGTTTTTGCTTGACAAAAACACCCCATTGGATTACTTTATAAGTGAAGGGAGGATATATATGGGAAATGAAAAGACTGACTGGATGATATATTCAGACCGGGAAATGAGTGTTATGTCTGCACAGGAAGAAAAAGTATCCTTCAAGGAACTGATAAAATCCCTGGGAATGACACAGAAAGAATTTTCGGAGACATTTGGTATTCCAATGGGAACCTTAAGGCACTGGATATCCGGTGACCGTGAGTGTCCTGTATACACTAAAAGAATGCTTGCATATATGGTAGAATTAAAAAGACTGGAGGCAAAAAGGGATGAAGATGGGGAATAATGGCAGATTTTATAAGATTATCAAGGCAACAGCATTAGTTATCGGATTAGCACTTGTGATAGTTATACCGGTTGTTAAATGGCACATGAGACAGGAGGCTGCAAAGATAATACAGGAGGACCAGCAGAAAATCTTTAAAGAAGCCTTTGACAGAGGTTATCACTGGGGAGGTAATACTGAAAGTGAAGATGATGAACTGTATTTCGACTTCACTGATAAAAGCACTAATAACCAGTAAAAGAGGTAAAATGATGAAAGAAATTAAAGACATATACAACATGACAAAAGAAGAAAATATATTCTGTGCAAAGAGAGTGCTCGTAGACTCAATCTATAAGCAGGCAAATCTTGAGGGAATAGGAGTGACCTTTGCAGAGACACAGGATATTCTTAATAATGTAAATGTAGATAAAGTAACACCGACCGACATGAGCAAGGTATGCTGCCTCAGGGACGGATGGCATTATCTGTTTGATCATCTGGATGAACCTGTAGATTTGGTGTTTCTTGAATCAATACATGAACTGACAGCCAGATTTGACGTGCCTTACCAGTATCTTGGAAAGCTCCGTGTTGATGATGTCATGATATCAGGCACAGACTGGAGACCGGAGATACCGGATGTAGAAACCATATACCGGGATCTGCAGGAACTAAACAGGATAGAGTGCATTACGGACAGAGCTTTGTCTATCGGTCTTTACATTATGCGTACACAGATGTTCAAGGACGGAAATAAGAGAGTCGGTTCGTTTGCAGCCAATAAGATACTTATAGAAAACGGCAGAGGCATATTCAATGTCCCGGTCAAATATGATGGTGCATTTAAGCAGATGCTTGTTGATTATTATGAGAGCAACGATAACGTAAAACTTAAGGAATGGATAGCGGATAACTGCTTACAGGGCACAACACTTGTAAAAAAGCCGCAGAAGGCAGTAAAAGCCCCACGTTTATAGAAAGGAAGGTAACAGCATGAAGAGAAAAATCATAACAGCAATACTTGCGATAACGGTTGTATTTTCGGCAGCTTCGTGTGGATCAGCCGAAAACAAGAGCAGCAATACACAGGAAGCAACAGTATCCGATATGCAGAACAGCACGGAAAGAGTATCTGAAGCTGCAGGGGATACGCAGTCTGAAGAAACGGCTGCAACAGTAAAGGACGATGAAAAGGTATCTGGTTCCGGTACATCAAAATCAGATACATCAGATACTACTGCATCTTCGTCTGCTGACAGTAAAGACGCTGACAGTACAGTAAAGAAGAACAGTTCAGACAGTAAGAACAGTGCAAAGAATAGTACCTCAACAGCCGTAAAGCACAACAGCACACAGAGTACAGGTGCATCAAATGCAGGCACCAAAACAAATAAGGCAGCTGATAGCAATACTGCAGCATCAAATACCACATCACAGGGCAAATCGGAGTGTACCCATAAATGGGTAAAGTATGTGGCCAATACCATTCAGCACAAGGAAGAGGGACATTATGAGACAAAGGTGGTAAAGGCTGCATATGATGAGCCACAGTATGACTGGCATGATGTTTGTAATAAGTGTGGTGCTGATTTAGGTGATGGATTGGATGGTGGTGAAGCAATCGCCAATCATGGGGATATTTGTGATGGAAGTTATTCTAATGTTAGAGTGCAGGTAGGAACAATTCATCACGATGCAGAAACAACCCAAGTATGGGTAGTGGACAAGCCGGCATATACAGAGTATGTGTATGGCGAGAAGTGCAGCGGATGCGGTGCCACAAAATAGGGTGGTAGTAAGTGGTAGTAGATATCTTTTTCATGGTAGTGTAATATATAATTGATGATAAAGGAATTGTACAGAGGTCTCGTGCAGTTCCTTTTTTATTACAAATTGTAAGCCAAAAATTTAACACAGCTTAACAGGAGGGCAGGATGAAAAAACTTATATCACGTCCAAACATCATGCAGCGGGCGCCTCCATAAGCATTAGAGTACAGGGATTGACCATAACGGCCGGTCCTTTTTTAATGCACAAAATAAAGGAGAAAATAAAGCATGAAAAAACTTAAAAGAGTGCTGGCACTGGCCATGGCAGTTATATTATCAGTGCCAACATTATTAACCGGGACAGGTACCATACCTGTAAAAGCGGCGGATGATTCAATTGAGCTTGTAGTATCAAATGAGTCAGCTAAATATGCAGGTTATGAGACACGAAAAATGTCAGCAGGAGGCAATTATGCATATTGTATAACACCATCCAAGAAAACTCCAGCTGCAGGAACGTATACAAAGCATTACGATGTAGCAACTTATATGAAGACTCCTGGCGATGAGTCAGCAGCGGAAAATTTAAGACATATAGCTTATTACTGCTGGGGAGCACCGGGCTTTAATGCAGGCAATTTTCCTGCCACATGGTATGACGGCAGTGCAATGGATGATGACAAGTACATTGCATTAAGTCACATTATCCTTGCAGATGCAGCTTCTTATGAAGGTGGCGAAGCTATGCATGGTTGTAATTCTTCATTTAAAAACTGGGCATATCAGAATGTACTTGGGTTTAATACGGCCGGAGAACTTATTAATGAAAACGCTCCAAGATTTAAACTTACATGGCAGCCGGTTCCGGATTCATTTAAAATCTTTGTTCTTGCAACAGGAAAAACCCAGAACATTCTCGGTTATGAGTACACACCGACAGGTACAGTTTCATTAAGCAAGACGTCAGCTAACACAGGAATCACATCAGGAAACTCATGTTATTCACTTGCAGGAGCTGTATACGGAATTTATTCTGATGCAGGCTGTTCAGCTCAGGTTACTACATTGACAACGGATGCAGGCGGCAATGCAGCTGCTGTTTCACTGAATGCCGGAACATACTACTACAAGGAGCTTACAGCTCCGGCAGGATATGCACTTGATAGTTCGGTACAGTCATTTACTGTAACAGACGGACAGAATACAGCGCTAAGCGTATCAGATACTCCTACAAACGATCCTGTGGCTATTACATTAACAAAGATAGACAGTGCTACTGGAGAGGCTGCACAGGGTGGAGCAAGCCTTGAGGGAGCAGAGTTCACGGTTAAGTTCTATGCAGGATTCTATGATGCAGGAAATCTCCCGGCAAATGCTACACGTACATGGGTTATTAAAACAGTAAAGGCATCAAATGGAAAATTTGTTGCAATGTTAAATAAAACATGTAAAGTTTCTGGCGATGATTTTTACACAAATGCCGCAGGAACAGCAATATTACCACTCGGCACAATCTCAATCGAAGAGACAAAAGCTCCTGAAGGCTACAACCTTGAAGGTGCATATCTTCAGGTTGGCGGAGTAGGTGAGAAGATTACAGGCAAATATGTAGCACAGATTACACAGAACGGCAATCTTGCCCAGTTAAAAGGCGGCAACACCTTTAAGGTAAGCGACAAAATCAAGCGTGGTGACTTCAAGCTTACTAAGATTGACACAGACAATCAGAACAGAATGAGCGACATTCCATTCAGGGTTACATGCAAAGGCACCGGAGAGAGCCACATCATCAAAACTGATGAGAACGGTTATTTCAGCTCAGAGAGCAGCTGGAACGCACACTCAAAGAACACAAACGGCGGCGGTGCGTATGACGGACTGTGGTTTTCTTCCGCAGATGGCAGTGCAAAGGTCGATGACTCGGTTGGAGCAATGCCTTATGGTGATTACACACTTGAGGAGCTTTCCTGTGACAACAACAGGGGAAAAATCCTCTACAAGGGCGAGTTCTCTATCAGAAGAGACAAGGTTACAGTTGATATAGGTACAATCGAGAACCATTCAGAGCCAACACCTGTTATCACAACACAGGCATCTGATGCAAAGACACAGTACCAGATTATCAAGCCATCGGCAGATACAGACATCATTGACAAAGTAACAATCACGGACACCATGGCAGGCAGGGATTACACAATTACCGGCACACTCATGGACAAGGACACAGGTGAAGCAGTCATGGTAAACGGTAATCCGGTGACAGCTTCACAGACATTTACATCTGACGGAACAAAGAAGGTGCTCGACATGCACTTTAACTTTGATTCATCTGCACTTGGCGGAAAGACAGTAGTTGTATGCGAGAAACTCACATACGGCGATTACGTGGCAGCTACAGAGGAGGATATGGAGAATAAAGACCAGACTATTTATTTCCCTGAAATCCACACCACAGCCACAGACAGTGAGACAGCTGATCACCTTACACTTGCAGACAGCAGGGCTGTTATAACCGATACAGTCACATACACTAACCTCTTAAAGGGTGAGACATACACGTTAAGCGGTGTGCTTATGGACAAAGAAACAGGAAAAGAGCTGCTTGTTGACGGAGAGCCTGTCACACAGGAGATGGCTTTCACGGCAGGACGTGCATCGGGCACAAAGAAGCTCAAGTTTGAGTTCGACACAACAGGACTTGCAGGAAAGAGCTTTGTAGTATATGAGACACTTACACTTGAGGATGTGGAGGTTGCAGAGCATAAGGACATTAATGATGAGGGCCAGACAATCCACATTCCAGCAGCACAGACTACTGCAACAGATGACAGCTCAAAGATTAACGTGAGCGAGGCAAAGAAGGAAGTCTCTGTCACAGATACAGTAGCGTACCGGAATCTGGTACCGGGCAAGGAGTACACAGTCAGGGGAACAGCCGTAGACAAGGAAACAGGAGAGCCTCTTACAGACGCAGACGGAAACGAGCTTGTATCGACAGCTAAGTTTACTGCAGCATCAGCAGACGGCAGTGTGGATGTGAAGTTTACATTTGACGGAACAGCCATGGCCGGACGTTCAGTGGTATTCTTCGAGAATGTCTACTACACGGACAAGCTTATTGCAGTACATGCAGACATTGATGATGAGGCACAGACAGTCCACATTCCACTCATTTTTACAAGTGTTAAGGATAAGGACACTGACTCGCACATGTCACTGGCAGGCAGTGATGTGACTCTTACTGATACAGTAGCGTACCGGAATCTGGTACCTGGAAAGACATACACCGTTTCCGGAACACTCATGGATCAGCGTACCGGCAAGGCTGTGACAGTAAACGGCAAGGCCGTTACATCATCAGCCGATTTCACACCGGATACAGCTGACGGAGAAACAACAGTAGATTTCCATTTCAATACAAATGGTCTTGATGATACAACAGTGGTTGTATTTGAAAAGATGTTCTATGGAAAAGCAGAGATTGCAGCCCATGAGGATATCAATGACAAGGGACAGACAATTTATATCCCATCTGTAAAGACAACAGCCATTGATGATAAGACAGCAACAAAGCTCACACTTGCAGAGAAGGACATACACATCACTGATACAGTAGCGTACCGGAATCTGGTACCGGGTGAGAAATACACAGTCACAGGAACTGCAATAGACAAGACAACAGGCGAGACATTAAAGGACGATGCAGGAAAAGATGTAACCGCAAAGGCATCGTTTAAGGCAGAAAAAGCAAATGGTACAGTCGATGTTGCGTTTGTATTTGACGGAAGCACACTTGCAGGAAAGACTGTAGTAATGTATGAAAACATCTACTACAACAATAAGCTCGTTGGCGTGCATGCTGATATTTCCGATGAAGCACAGATTATCTATGTTCCATCAGTAAAGACAGCAGCAACAGACACAAAGACAGAGACAAAGCTCACATATGCTGAGAAGGATATCAAAATCACGGATACTGTCGAGTACACAAATCTCATTCCTGGAAAGACATATAAGGTCACAGGAACAGCGATGGATAAGAAAACCGGAAAGGTGATTAAGGATGCAGACGGAAAAGCAGTAACTTCAGAAGCTGAGATAACACCTGAGACAGCAGACGGAAAAGTGGATGTTGATTTCATCTTTGACGGAAGTAATTTAGCCGGAAAGACCATTGTAATGTTTGAGGAAATCCGTTATGAGAACAGGCTTGTAGGAGTACATGCTGACATAAATGACGAGGCACAGACCATTTACGTGCCAGCCATTGCAACAGAGGCTCTTGATGAGGTGACAGGCATTCATCTGTCAAATGCAGGGGATGATGTAAAAGTAAAAGATACAGTAACATACAAAAACCTTATCCCGGGCCTTACATACAGGGTAGCAGGAACAGTAATGGATAAGGACAGCAAAAAACCACTGCAGAATGACGGCAGGGATATCACAGCCGAGGCTGAATTCACACCTGAAACAGCAGACGGCACTGTGGATGTTGAGTTTACATTCAGTGCAAAGGAATTTGCCGGAAAGACAATGGTGCTGTTTGAGAAGCTTTATCTCGTGAAAAATGCGGATAATGCTGATGCAAACCCTGATGATACATCAAGCAAGGACAAGACACCTGATGATACACAGAAGGCATCTGAGTCAGAAAACACACAGAATAAAACAGATAACACATCAAACAAGGTCGAGGTAGATAATGAAAATAACAATCCAGCCGACAACAGTGAAGTTAAAGAGGTGCTCATTGCGGTACATGAAGATTACAGTGATGAGAACCAGACCATCTGCGTGCCACAGATTAAGACCACAGCAAAGGATGCAAAGTCAGGCACCAGCATGTTTTATGCTGAGAAGAGTGCAAAGATAGTCGATACTGTATCGTACCGGAATCTGGTACCAGGAAAGAAGTATAAGGTAGTCGGAACTGCAGTAGACAAGTCAAACGGAGCACCGGTTATTGCAAACGGAAACAATGTCACAGCAGAGGCAGAGTTTGTTGCGAAGGAAGCAACAGGCAAAGTGGATGTGGTATTTACATTTGATGCGAGCCTTCTTGCAGGAAGAACAATTGTTATGTTTGAGGATGTCTACTATGAGAATAATCTCATTGCAACACATGCCGATATTACAGATGAGGCACAGACACTTTATGTTCCGAAGATTGGAACAACAGCCATCGATGGTGAGCGAAAGGATCACAGCTCAACAGCTGACAGCAGCGTTACTATTGTAGATTCAGTTGCGTACCAGAATCTGGTACAGGGACAGACCTACAGAGTAACAGGAAAGCTCATGGACAAGGCTACAGGAAAAGCACTTGTGATTGACGGAAAGGAAGTAACTGCAGTAACTGAGTTTACAGCGGCAGGCACCGAGGGCGTAGTTGACGTGACATTCAGATTCAATGGAAAAGGCATGACAGGAAAGCAGCTTGTAGTATTTGAGCAGCTTGATGTTGTGACTGCAGATGGCGCTTATGCCATTGCATCACACAATGACATCAACGATGCAGCCCAGACCATTACAATGATTGCTCCGCCAAAGCCAAAGACCGGTGATTACATGTCAGTGGTTATGTATGTGCTTGCAGGAATAGCAGGAGTAATGGCAGTTATCTGTTCATTCTTCAGGAAGAAAGCAGTATCAAAGAAGAAACACTAGGGGGTTACCCAATTACCTACAAACAATGATTAACGCAGGGCTGTGAGGCTCTGCGTTTTTTAAAAGGAGAAAATTATTATGCACAGAAAGAAGAAAATACCAGTTGGTTTCATTGTTACATTTGTAGCAGCATTTATGCTTGCATTATTGCTGACGGCGCTGCTTGCTAAATTTAAGCCGGATATGGCACAGTTTATGGGAATGATATTCTTCGGTTCATGGCTCCTGCTGAGCTTTATCGGAGTAGGCATTGTGGCACTTGCAAAAAAGAAAAAATAGGGAGGCATATAAAAATGATAAAGTACAGAATACAGAATGTGGATGCGGTACGTTTCTTCCAGGTTATGCTTGCACTGCTTATTACTACAGTAATCATGGCAGGTGAAGTGTCACCGGTATACGCAGCGGAGGCAGCAAATGTTGTGACAGCAAAATTTACATCGCTGCAGAATCTTGTAAGTGGAATTGTTTCATCCATCGGTTCAATAATTACACTCTGGGGAATTTCAGAGTGGGGCATCGCCTTTCAGGGATCTGAGGGTACAATGCAGGCAAACGCATTCAAACGTATTGGAGGCGGTTTTGTAATGGCAATGGCACCGCAGATACTGGCAGCAATAATGTAAGGGAGTGGTTTAATGGACTGGATTACAAGCGGCCTTGCACCTTTATATATTATTGGAGTTAAGCTATACAATTATATGTTGGGATTCAGCCTTGGTTTTGGATTAAACACACCTCAAGGTGCATCGTCTACAGCATGGGCATATGTCAGTGGTACTCTTTTTCCGTTCTTTCAGGCAATAGCAGCCACAATGCTGAATCTTTTCTTTTACATAGGCATATGCAGGCAGGTTGGAAACCTTAGGGAGAGCATGACAATTGAAACCGGAGTCAATGTGCTGATTAAGGTACTGCTCGGCAATCTTGCAATAAATTCGGTACTATGGTTCAGCAAATGGGTATTTTCAGTAACCAAAGTAACCGGAGGGGTTATAATAGGTGAAAGTGATTTTAGAGGACTGGAAGATTCATCGGTCAATGAAGTACAGCTTATGGTACTGATGGTTATTGGCATAATCTTCCTGGTAATAGCGATTGTATGTGCAGCTACCATATTTATCACAATGGTTGGCAGAACTATACAGTTATACATGCTTGCAGCAACGGGACCACTTGCGGTTTCGTGTATTCCCGGAGGACCGGGAATACAGAATGCTGCAGGAGCATGGATTAAGACACTGTTAACGAAGTCATTATCAATTGTTATAATAGCAATTTTTATTATACTGGTGTCTAAGTTTGATCTGACGGATTTCTTTGCAGAGAATCTTCTTACGGATATAGTGCTGCCTACCAGATGCATACAGAATATGTTCATAATGATGCTGACAGCTGCAGGAGTAAAAGGTGCAGACTCATTCCTGAAACAGACTTTTGGGATTTAAAGGAAAGGAAACATAATGGCAAAATTAGATGCAAATAGTGAATTTGAAAAGGGAAGAGCATTAAGCGTGCCGGTAGTAAAGGTGCCGCGGAGCGTCAAGGAATGGCTTTGCATTGACAGGGCATATGAAAACGGCAACTTTAAGATTGAGCCAATGACAGGTGAAGCAATGTATGATCAGAGCTATGTGTTCGAGGATATCAATTATGTAAATAAGGATACCTCTAAAAAGGACAGCACACTGCTGGAGATAATGACACTGCTTAAATCTCTGGATGGACCTTTTAAGATTACACTTGCAAACGAACAGAGAGACCTGGATTCATTTGTGAATGAGATATTCAATCCAATTAACGGACAGGAATACCCTGTGATAGAAAAAGGAATAGGAAAGTGGATTAACCAGAAGATAGATGAAGGAACAAGGGACATCAGAAAGACAATGATTCTTACTGTGACATGCCGTGCGCACTCTCTAGAAGAAGCTGAGGCATACTTTGCAACGATTGACACTACACTGTCAAATATTTTCCGTAACTTAAGGAGCAGGATATACAAAATGTCTGCAGAAGAGAGAATGGTGCTGCTGTCGAGGATGTTACGGGCAGGGGAAGAGTGCCTTCCTCCAGCAAGAATATCACCAGATGACAGCGGATGGAAAAACCAGATACTTCCGGCATCGATACAGTCAGATACCGACTACATGGTTATAAATAATAAACAATACGTATCAGTGCTTGTGGGAACCGCATTTGGGCAGTCTCTTTCAGAGGACAAGGTAATACACAGCTTGAGTGATGTACTCTTTCCGACATACATTACGATAGACATGCAGCGTGTTCCAAAGAATGTAATTCATGACAGACTTGAAAACGCGCATGCAAATAACGAAAGGGTAATAGCCCAGGAGCGTACAAGAAATTACAATAATAAGCAGTTCGGAGCAACTACAAGCTACAGCCTGACCAAAAAGAAGACGAGCCTGGAAGATGACATGGATCAGCTTGATGAGAATGATGAGGAGGGAGTTTTTCTCGGGCTTCTGGTGCTGGTGTATGCAGATTCACTTGAGGAGCTGACACAGAGGGTGGATATTTTGAAACAGAAGGCAAAGGGAAGCTCTTATGAGCTTGAACCGTATTACCACAGGCAGCTTAAGGCGTTAAACACTGTCCTTCCGATAGGTGGACGTCAGGTAAATCATATGAGGTTTTTATATACCTCGTCAGCTATAGCTTTCCAGCCGTTCTATGCAGGAGATGTGCATGACAGCAACGGAATCGTTTACGGCCTCAATAAAACGACTAAGCATCTCATATACGGTAACAGAAAACTTCTTCCTGCACCTCATGGCTTTATGGTAGGACATACTGGAAGCGGCAAATCATTTTTCATTAAGGAAACAGAGATAGCACAGCCTCTGCTGTTTACAGATGATGATGTGATTATACTTGACCCGAATAATGAACAGATGGAATTCATACGCTCATTGAGAGGCGGAATGTATTTTGATTTTACACCTCAGAGCAAAATTTATATGAATCCGTATGAGATTCCTGACTATGTGGAGAATGGTGACAGCAATGTTCGGAATAAATTTATTGCAAGGATGACAAACTTTTCTAATTCGTTCTGTGCATCAGTCATGACAAATATTGTTGTAACCAGAATCCACATGAACTATGTCGGACGTGCAGTAAGGACTATGTATGAGGAATATTTTAACGAGACCTCAAAACATGCAAAGAAGAAAAAATACCCGACGCTGCCGCTGCTCAGGGAAAAAATTAAAGCACAGATTGATACTGCTGAGTTTACTGAAGACAAGAGAATAATTATGGAGATAGTCGACTCACTTGAGGATTACACCACAGGTGTATACGACATGTTTGCACATGAAACAAACCTTGACATGAACAGCAGGCTTATAGGCTTCGGTCTTAAAAATATTGACAAGGAGATATGGGAGCCGTGCATGCTGACAATAATGCATTTTCTCTCAATGAGAATTGATACAAACCAGGAAACAAAGCAGGCACTCCACCTGATTGTGGATGAGGCGCAGGTGCTGTGTGAGAAAGAAACAACGGCAGCACAGCTTCTGTATGCAATTGAGACATACCGTAAGGTTGGAGCCATAGTTACGCTTGCAGCCCAGAATATTACACACGTGCTTGAAAATCCATCGCTGAGAGACATGTTCTCAAACTGTCCGTTCAAGGTGTTCTTTGACCAGGGTGGGCTTGATGCAGCAAATCTTGCCAAGATTCAGGAATTCTCACCAACAGAGTTTAAGGCACTTGAAGAAAATACTGAAGGCTGCGGAGTGCTTGTATGGCGTGGAAATGTATATCTGATGGATGCGAGAATGAGTGAGAGCAATCCGCTGTTTGCATCATTTGATACAAATTTCCATAAGCAGGCAGAAAAGAAAAAGAAACAGGAAGAGGCTGACATTTCAAAGGAAACTTTTTATCTGTGATTTAAACCGGGGGAAATGAAATGCGTGTAATAACGGCACAGGAATCAAAAATAAGAACCACGGAGCGTACAATAAAAACAGGTGGAACAGTCATAAGACATGTGAGCGGATTTACTGCATCGGCCGCGAAAAAAACAGGGAATGCTGTAAAAAATTTTGATGTACAGTTTAACGGCAGGTATGATGAAGAAGACAGAAATAATAATGCTTCAGAAGAAAAAATGCCTGAGCTTCAGAACGTTTTGGCAGAAGAGAGCAGAGCATTATATGGCACCCTGAGCAGAAGGCAGAAGAAAAGATATAACAGAATGTACCAGAAGGAACTGTCTAAGAAACAGTGGACATCTAATATCATTAAAAGAAACAGGAATCTCCGTGGACATAAAACAGAAAAAGAAAATATATTGACTGTTAAATCAAAGACCATGGTAAATAAGAATGTGCAGACAGCCGCCGGCACTGCAGCAAAGTCTGCCGGTACGGCTGTAAGAACAACGTCAGGAGCGTTGACCGGTACAGCAACATTTGGGGTGACAGCTGCGGTGACAGCTGCTGTTGATACAGCAAAAAATGCTGCACAGGCTGCAGTAAAGGTTTCACAGAAAATGCAACAGCAGACAGCACAGACACAGGCTGAACAGACACAGCAGGCAAAACATGAGACTGCAGCGGCTGTCAGTGATTACAGTGTTTCGCAGGCAGGAGAAAATAACAATTTAATTCTGATTCTCGTGGCAGCCATAATATGTATTACAGTTATGCTTACAAGCCTGACGGTAACAATGCAGGCAGCTGTCGATGCATCAGGAGGACAGGGTGATAACAATGGAACTGTCTGCACACAGATAGTAGAGGCAGCACAGAATGAACTTAATGATGCGGACAAGACAGTCGGAGGATACAGGTACAAAAACTGGTATGGGATGGATGCGAACTGGTGTGCCATGTTCGTGTCATACTGTGCAGACAAGTGTGGCTTTATTGAAAAGGGTATCATGCCAAAGACTGCAAGTGTCGCAGCTTCAAAGCAGTGGTATATTAACAATAACCTGTATCATGATGCAGCAAGCGGATATGTGCCAAAGGCAGGTGACATTATTATTTTCGGAAACGGAATGAGCCATACAGGAATTGTGACAGGATATAACCCTGAAACAAAAAAGCTTACAACAATAGAAGGCAACAGCGGAAGAAGCAGCACCACACCTTACCATAAAGGAAGCCATGTAAAAGAGCATACATATTCAATCACATATTCAAAGATAGCTGGCTATGGAACTCCGCAGTATCCGCAGGATGATACAGCGGCTGATGCGGCAGGACAGGAAAATAACTGACAGCGTACCGGAATCCGGCACGCTGGATTTTAAGGGAGGAATAATTTAATGACAATACCAATCAACAAGGACCCCGACACTGAATATAAAAATGAATTCATGTTCGGTTATACATTAAAAGAAGTGCTGTGTGTTGCGGCTGCACTTTTAATCATTGCAGGTGTAACAGCACTTGTATATTTCAAGTTCAACATAGCACTGAATGTCGGATGTTATTTCGGAATACCGCTTGCATTCCCGGTTATATTTTTAGGCTTCAAGGAATGGTATGGAATGTCAATTACAAGGTTCATAAGTGAACTTGGCTATGAGAAAAAAACCAGGGAGCTTGCATTTGATGCAGACGAGCTTGAAGAATACATCACACCGGTTACACTGAGAAAGAAGTGAAGATAATGAGAAAAAATCCATACGAAAAAATCCGCAGGGCACTTTTTATCCTGCTTGTTGTTATGCTAGTGACAGCTGCATGTGTAATTGGTGTCATGCTTATAAAACATACTCATAATGCAGAAAAAAATAAAGTCAGGGAAACCACGGCAGGGACAGAAAACGCAACAGAAAAAATAAAAGAAACTGAGGCGGATACAGAATATTATTTTGATGAAGACGGATATCTTAAAGTGAAAAAAATCAAAGCTGACGGCTCAGGCAGTAACACGGAGAATGAACAGGACAATGCACCTGATGTACGTGATGTTTCACCGGAAGATGATCCCAATGCGGTCTTTCCGGAAACCACTGATGCAGCGGCCGGACAGTCGGCAGAGCAGACACAGGACATATCGCAGCCGCAGGCCGGGCAGACGCAGGATGCAACAGCCGGACAGTAAACCACAGGAGAAAAGATATGATGTTAGAAGAAAAAATTGCAAACGAATTTCAGAGATATTTTCTTTCAATGATGGCAACAAGCAAGGAAAATATTTTTGCACACTCTGATGAAATTGAAGTAAGAAAGCAGATAAAAAATGAACTCTATGAATTCATTGGCACACTGACTGAGGAGCAAAAAGAAATACTTTCAGTCCAGAGCAGCCTGATTGAATCTGTCTACAGGTACAGGAGCGATTTTTATTCAGCTGATGATGATATTTCATGTCAGGATTTTTTAAATGGCTGGATGAAAAGCGTGATGTCATGATATAAAAAAATATTTTACCGGGGTATCAGGGGCGGCGCCCTTGACAAGAAATGTATTCTGTCGGACAGAATGCGTATCTTGCAAATAATTAGTCTACGTTGAGAATGTAATAAAGTGCGTTTTGGCTCGAAAAATGACTTAAAATGCATATAAACGACGTATTTTGAAACAAATGAGAGACATATATGCAGCATGTGAGATAAAAAAGAAACGTAATTATACGCATTTGGAATACATTTTCAATACATTTGAAACATAAAAGAGACACCTGTGATATGTCAGTGAAATGATGATGAAACATAGTGATACAATGCTGACACATAACAGAAACAGAGGCTTACCCCAACAGCCGGACTAGAAAAAATCAAGGGGCAAATCAAGTAAAAAAATATGAACAGACTGGAAAAAAATCGTGAGCCGGAGGTGGTTTTTGTGAGCGAAAAAAAACAAAAAGAATATCCGCACAGACCAAGAAAAGAAATTGACATGGATCAGTATCTTATACTGTATAGACAGGGACTGCCTAACAGGCAGATAGCGTCAAGACTGAAGGTATCACCGCGCACCCTATACAGGAGGATGGAGGAGGAACGAAAGCACTTAAGGAGAAAGAAGGAAAGTGCAGATGGATAACATGACAGTAAGAAAGAATCTTGGAAAAAAGAAAAGCCGCACCTGGATAGATATGGAAAAGGTCTACAGGATGATAGACTCAGGCATGACCGTAACACAGGCTGCCGAGTCACTTGGTGTATCAAAAGCCACTCTGTACAGGCGTCACAGGGAATACCAGAAACAGGCAGAGTACATGAATGATGACCTGCCTGACCTGCCAACTTAAAATGGTGGTAGTAAGTGGTGGTAGATATTAATAGTTGCATGTTGTAGAATATAATTGTAAAAGAAACGGACAGGCAGATTCAACACCGCCTGTTCATTTTTATTGGAGGAAAAATGACTAACGAAAAAATAAAAAAGCTTCAGCTTGAGATTGCAAAAACGACAGAGGCACAAAAGAAATCAGAACAGAAATACAAAGAAAAAATCAAGGGATTAAGAGACGAACTGAAAAAAGAAGAGGAACGTCTGAAGCGCGAAAATGATTCACTGATCGGAGACATAGTGAGAGACCTGCTTGGTGAAGTTGATGCAGATAATATTGAAAGCTTCAGGGAGAAGATACAGCTTCTGACAGGATTAGAGGATAGTGAAAATGAAAGACCGAAAGATAACCTTCAGGGTGACACAGGAGGAGTACACTCTTATTGATAAAATGAAAAAAACTGAAACACGGTTCACATATGGAGGCAGATGGGACCTGTCTGCCTATATAAGGAACCTTGTGCTGTCACAGACAGGAAAAAAAGACGTTCGTGTAGACATGGAATTAAAAGACCTTAACTATCAGGTCAGAAAAATCGGAGTGAACATCAATCAGATAGCACACAGGCTTAACAGTAATATCGGTGACATGCGTGATGCAGAATATGTTGTTGAGCTCATGAAAGAGTTAAACGTCAAGCTGGAAAAGCTCACGGAAAAAATAGAGGAATGATATGGAACGTACCGGAATCCGGTACGTTCTTTTCGTACATGGATGGGAGGTGAACAGACTGGCGGTTACAAAGCTTATGCACATGAAGGAGGCACCGGCGGTGCCACACAGACATCTGGCCAATGCTGTGAAATATATTCTTGACGAAAAAAATAACGAAGCAAAAACGTGTGACGGTTTATATGTCGGCGGCAATGCAGGATATGACAGTGAAGATATCATAAAGACATTCCTGGACACAAAAGAACTGTATGGAAAGCTGCATGGCAGGCAGGGATATCATTTTGTAATTTCGTTCGAGCCGGGGGAAACAGATGCGGATGAAGCTTATAAAATTACAAAAGAGTTTGCAAAAAAGTATCTTGGCGAAAACTATGATTATGTTTTTGCAATACACACTGACAAAAAGCATATCCATTCGCACCTTATATTTAATTCTGTAAGCAGAACTGACGGCTACAAATACAGATATGAAAATGGTGACTGGGAAAGATATATACAGCCGGTTACGGATGAAATATGCATGGAGCATGGCCTTAAGCCGCTGAAATTTGAAGAGAATAAAAAGAAAGGGCTCTCATATGCAGAATGGAATGAAAAGAAAAACGGCAGAATGAACTGGACACATGTGATAAGAGCAGACATTGACCTTGCCTTAAAACATTCTGATACACTGCCGGAGTTCATGGAGCATATGAAGATGGCAGGATATTCAGTAAGAGCCGGAAAGTCGAAGAAGAAGAACGCAACTTATTTTACATACACATACACGGACGATGCCGGAAAAAAACACAGAAGAAGAAGCTATAACATGCCATCCGGATATTCTCCGGAGGATATAGCAAAACGCATAAAGCAGAAAAGCGGAAGCAGGATGTATGAAGAAGTTGCTGATAACCTTGAGAAAAAAGAGAAGCTTGCATCGATTGACGAAATATATAAAAACACAGGCACATACCGAAGGCTTTACCAGGCGGTAAGCTTTTACAGGCTGCCTAATCCGTATGCATTAACGAAAGGGGTCAGAAGAGACATTATGGCTATAGACAGGCTTCTCGATGAGTGCTCATACATTAAAAAGAACAGTTTAAAAACCATGAATAACATACAGGACCGGGAAAACAGGCTTGAAGAAATGATAAATTCACTTAAAAGGGAAAAGTGGAATAAAAAGGATGCTTCAGAGGCATTGGACAGTAGACAGAAAAAACAGCTTGACAGAAAAGAGCAGCTAGAAAACGAATTGAAGAATCCTGATATCAGTGATGAAGCTTTTGAAGCCCTTCAGGATGAATATGAACAGCTCAAGGAATATCTGCCGGATGATGATATTTCAAAAAAAGATATGGAAAGACTTTCACAAGAGATAAAGGAACTTGGAAAAGAACTGCGCATGTTAAGAAGAATTAAAAAGACTGAACAGGAGTTTACCGGCAGAAAAACGAAAAAGGTTACCCACGTACCGGAATCCGGCACGTTTAACAAAAATATATAAAAATTTAAAGGAGAATGGAA
>ERZ650307.856-NODE-856-length-17344-cov-8.197814_pt1 | contig 17344 bp, 19 predicted proteins | sample MGYA00376243_ERZ650307 | MGnify/ENA primary metagenome ERZ650307 (study PRJEB26733, sample SAMN07839242) | wastewater metagenome | biome: urban; feature: artificial channel; material: waste water | place: USA: North Carolina | collected 2016-03-31 ... | reverse complement strand
CTTGTAATTTTACGGCTTCTAAAACTTCGGGATGAGTATGTCCTAAAATTGCTGGTCCCCAAGAATTGATGTAATCTACATACGTTCTATCATCTGCATCGGTAAGATATGCGCCTTTTGCAGATTTCATAAAAATAGGAACTCCGCCAACAGATTTAAATGCACGAACTGGCGAATTAACACCTCCTGGAATATATTTGTAAGCTTCTTCAAATAAAGCTGAACTTCTTTGGTAAATCATAATTGATTAATGATATTTGATTAATTTCTAGGTTTTCTGTTTTTGAGATATATGAGTTGCCCTTCTTTTACCTTATCACCATATTCCATACGGTTTTTGTCATAAAGTTTATCTAGTCTAATGGCAAATTTTTGTGAAATACTATACATACTTTCTCCTTTTTCGGCTCTGTAAGTATCTATACTTCCACTAGAATTTTTCTTTTCTAGAAATAGAATTTGTCCTTCTTTTAAAGTATTAGAAGTCAGTTCGTTCCATTTCATTAGTTTAGAAACAGAAACTTCGTATTTTTTAGAAATATCTTCTAAATTTACTTCCGAAGCATCATCATAATCTGGTTCTACAGGAATTACAATATATCTAAGAGCTTCATTAGGATGAGCTTTCATCAATATAGAAAGTAAAACTTCTTTTTTGGTTATTTTTACAGGTTCAGGAGCATCTACCAGCACTTTCGGCACATCTTCTATTTTTTCTTTTGGTAGAGGAAGGTTTTTAGCTAAAAATGTTTTATCATTCGATAAATCAGGATAAAGGGCTAACAATTTTTCTGTAACTTGTTCTTTTTTAACATTATCAAATTCAAAAAGTCTATATTTTTCTATTTTTGAAATTAAAATATATGCATATTTAGGATTGGTAGCATAACCCGCTTTTTTAAGACCGTGAGCCCAAGCTTTATAATCCTTAGGATCTAAATCAAATAACCCTCTATAAAATGGTCTGTTTACCAAAAAAACAGAATGATCTTCATAAGACTGTTTAGGATCATCATACACTCTGAAGCATTCATTAGGTGCATCATCTGTATATTTCATCGTTTTGCCTGTCCAATTTTCTTTGCATTTAATCCCGAAATGATTATTCCCCTGTTGAGCCAAGATACTTTGTCCACCACCCGTTTCTAATAAACCCTGAGCCAAAGTAATAGAAGCAGGTATTTTATATTTCTCCATTTCTTCTACTGCAAAGTGCGCAAATTTTTGAATGTATTGATCTTCTGTTTTCCAAGTTTGTTGTGCTTGGAAATTTGAAATCATTAGAATTGAAAATATTACAATTAGTTTCTTCATATTTTTGTATCGTTCCTACGGAACTTCCTTTTGATAATCATATTTTTTCTACAAACCTTTCGTTCCTACGGAACTTATTTAAAATTTAAAAAACTTTAATTAGATTATTTAGAACAAGACAATTTTTTAAATTATATTTTTAACCGCAAAAGCGACAAAAGATTTCACCTGTTTATAAGTTATTCAAAAGTAAAAAAAGCGAAATGTTTTACTTTTTTTACTTTTGAAATACTTTTTTCAAGTATTTCTTTTGATTCTTTTGTGGTTATTAATTTTTGTCATGTAATAAAATTAAATTTCTGTTTTTCTTTTTCAACATTTCGTTTGCGCCTTTTATTCCTTGCAAACCTCCTGTATGAAAAGCTAAAATCTTGCTATTTTCTGGGAAATAATCTTCTTCTATGAGTTCAAAAATCTTCCTGAGCATTTTCCCAGTGTAAACAGGCTCTAAAATAATGCCAAAATCTTGATAAAATTTATTTATAAAACGAATATTTTCGTCTGTTATTTTGCCAAAACCGCCATCAGAAGCATCAAAAATGGTGAAATTTTGTCTTTTAGAAAAATTTAAAATCCTTTTTTCTAAAGATTCATCTTTTACCGCTTTGAAACCTAACACTTTTTGATGTTCTTCTGCAAATTTAGAAATTCCAGAAAGGGTTCCTCCCGTTCCTATAGCGCTGCAAAGATAGTCAAAATCTTGAGTTTCTTCATTGAGCATAAACTGAATTCCCTCCACCGCATTTTCATTGGTTCCTCCTTCTGGAACCACCAAACTTTCGGGAAATTCTTCTTGAAGGTTTTTCATCAAAGTTTCCTTATTTCTATAAGTTTCTCGGGTTACAAATCTGAAAGTCATTCCGTTTTGGTGCGCTAAAGAAAGGGTGGGATTTTCTTGCCAAGTATTTTCTAATTCATCTCCTCTGATAATTCCTAGAGTTTCGATGCCAAATTCTTTTCCCAAAGCAGCCGCTGCTGCAATATGATTAGAGAAAGCACCTCCGAAAGTGATGATTTTCCTTTCTGAAACTTCTTTTTCTAAATATTTTTTGACATTGTAAAACATTTTCCAATATTTATTTCCAGAAATTTCGGGATGAGTAAGGTCTTCTCTTTTCATGAAAAGTCTTACTTTTTTTCCGATAGGAATTTCTACAATAGGAATTTTATGTTGGGGTAAATTCATAATACAAATTTAAATAAAGCAGTAAGAAGAAAAAATCAAAGGCAATCAATTATTTACCAATTTGAAACGCAAAGCTACATTAATAAGCAACTAAAATTTAAGAAAGCAAAGATTGAATTCGCTAGCGAATTGATGAAGCGAACGCTTAAAAACGAATTTATTCGTTGGCTTAGCTCACTATAATCGTTAAATAAATAATTAAAAATCTTTGCGTTTTAAAATTAAAATGTGAATGAATTAGTCATGTCCTATTCACACTCTGTACTTCCAAAAACTCCAGATTTTTCTGGTTTCGAGGTAGTTTAAATCTTCTTCCATAGCGTAAGCTTCTCTTTCGAAACTGATATTTCGGTAAGCCAAATGTTTGTCTTTTAACTTCAAATACCAATAGTAATATTCTACTACATACCACAAATAAAAGAAAATAATAAGGAGTTCTAATTGCTGACGAATGTGTATTTTTTCGTGATTAATGAGTATTTTATTTTCCTTAAACGCTGATTCACGAAGAAAAATGAACGGAAAAATGGTAATTCCGTTGATTCTAGTCTTTCGGAGAAGGCGTAAACTCAAAATAATCATAGAACAAAGATATGAAAAGTTAAAAGGAGCAATTAACACAATGATTTAAAAATATGATTGAATTTTTTGTAATTTTATGGAATGAAATTTGATAAAGAATTAGTAGAAGGCGAAGATTTTTATTATAATGAATTAGGCTACAAAGTTTTCACCGAAAGATACCACTTAAAACGCGGTTATTGCTGTAAAAGTGGTTGTAAACATTGTCCTTATGGTTATGATAAAAAGACTGATTCTTTTAAAAAAATTGAGAAAAAACCACATAAATCATAAAAAATGAAGAAATATTTTTTCCTTTTGTTGGCTTCAGCAGCACTTTTTGTTACGTCTTGTTCACCATTTAATGTGAGAACAGATTATGCTGAAACTGCCAATTTTAGTTCTTATAAAACATATCAGTTTAGAGTAGATGATTTAAAACTGAATGATTTAGACAAAGACCGTGTTTTAAACGAAGTAGCTAAAAACCTACAAATGAAAGGTTTATCAGCATCTCAAACTCCTGATTTAGTTGTAAACTTGAAAGCTTCTCATAAAAAAGTAGAAGATACCAGAATTGAGCCTAGTTTCGGAATGTATGGTTGGGGAAGACCTTTTGGTTGGGGAGTTGGAATGAGCAGAGCTTGGACTACCGATTACAACAGAGGAAGTTTGATTATTGACATCGTAGATGCTAAAACTGGAAAATTAGTTTGGCAAGGTGTAGGAAGCGGAATCAATGTAGATTCTCCTAAATCTAAACAAAAACAAATTCCAGCGATTGTAGCAGAGATAATGGCCAATTATCCGCCTGTGAAAAAGTAAAAATATTTTTAACTTTAATATTATTGTCTAAAAACGTACGGCGCGAGCTTTGCTCGCGCCGTACGTTTTTTCTTATTTTAAAACAAAAAATCGGGAAAACTTCCCGATTTTATAATGTAGTATTAGATGAAAATCTATTATTTTTCTAAAACTTCTGTAATAGGATTTCCTATGTTACCACTTGGGTTTTCAACTTTCAGCATTTGAGCTAGAGTTGGTGCAATATCAGTCATGTGATATGGTTTTGCACTTTGTCCGTTTTTAACTTTCCAACCCATAAAAATTAATGGAATGTGAGCATCGTATGAATTCCAAACACTGTGAGTAGTTCCTTTTTTAGCATAAGTTGGCAACATGCTGTCATGCGTAATGATTTGAATATCACCACTTCTCTGCCAGTTGTAACCATTAATAATTCTCGTTTTAATCGGTTCAGGAATTGGTGCCTCTGCTACTTCTTCTAAATCTACAGCGTACAATACTCTTTTATCTTTATTCAGCAAACCAAGAATGGTTTTCTTTACCTCATCTGTTTCTAATCCTTTTTCCTTGATGACATTTTGATTAAGATAAACTTGGTAATTATCAATTCCTAAAATCAATTTACTTCCTGCATATTTTTTTTCAAGTTCATCATTAAGTGTTTTTTCTAAACCTTCACCAAAGAAACCTGTTGCCATTTTATTGGCTTGCATATAACCTTCTGAATGTGCAGCACCATGATCTGCAGACAAAAATACCAAGTAGTTTCCTTTTCCTACTTTTTTATCTAACTGCTGGAAAAACGCTTCTAAATCTCTGTCTAATCTTAAATAAGTATCTTCTATTTCTATAGAATTTGGGCCAAAAGCATGACCTACATAATCTGTAGAAGCAATATTTATTGCTAAGAAATCTGTAATTTGATCTTCACCCATTTTGTAACCATTAATTGTAGCTTCAGCCATTTTTAGGGTTAAAGAATTTCCAAAAGGTGTGGTTCTAATCACTCCTTTTTTAGCATCATAATCTTTTGCTAAATTTTCATAAGGAAAAGTAGGCGTTTTAGCACTTCCTAAAAGACTTTCCCATGCAACATTATCCTCTGTACTTTCGAAATATTCTGAAATAGGAAGTAATGTTTTCCAACCATTTGAAACTAGTTTTTTACCGTTTTCTTCTTTGTTAAATTCATTCAACCACTGTGGTAATTCTTTCAAATAATAATCAGAAGTGATGAAATTCCCCGTGGTTTCATCAAACCAAAAAGCCGCAGTAGGATTATGTCCTGCTGGTAAAATAGAAGCTCTGTCTTTCAAAGAAACGCCAACTACTTTTGAACGGAAATTGGTCGCAATTCCTAATTGGTCTGTAATGGTAGTACTCCAAAGATTTCTAGGAGAATGCTGACCTATTTTTTTAGCTTCTGTTCCTACAGCATTTACCGTTTCATCTGTAGTACAGTAAACGTTTTTGCCCGTTTCTTTATCCGTCCAGTCGTTTCCCGCAATTCCATGAATCGATGGAACAGAACCTGTATAAATAGAAGTATGACCTAATGCAGTAACCGTAGGAATATAATCAATCATCACATTATTAAAACTGTAGCCTTCATTTAATAATCTTTTGAAGCCACCGTTTCCATATTTTGCTTGATATTTATACAAGAAATCCCAACGCATCTGGTCTACCACAATTCCTACCACCAATTTTGGTCTTTCTACTCCATCATTATATTGAGTATTTTTATTTTTTTGTGCATCTACAGATAACAAAGCCAATGTTACCAATGCAAGAGTGCTAATTTTTCTAAGCATTTTTCTAGAAATTTTAATTTAGGCAAATTTAAAGGTTTTTATTGTAGCTAAAGTTTAATTTTACATTAAAAATTAAATCATTCACTTAACAAAAAAACGCACCTAAAAGATGCGTTTCATTTATTTCAAAAAAAGATTTTTTAGAATTTTAAATCTCCGTTTACTTCTCTTACCGCTGCTGCTGCAGTTGCAAATTTTTCTTTTTCTGCTTCAGTCAATTCGATTTCTACGATTTTTTCTACTCCATTTTTCCCGATAATCGCAGGAACACCTAAACAAATGTCAGATTGTCCATATTCTCCGTCTAACATAAGTGAACAAGGAATCATTTTCTTTTGGTCACAAGCAATTGCCTGAACCATTACAGAAACTGCTGCACCTGGTGCATACCAAGCTGAAGTTCCTAATAATTTAGTTAATGTAGCTCCACCTACTTTAGTTTCTTCTACTACATAAGCTTGTTGTTCTTCAGATAAGAAAGAAGTTACAGGAACACCGTTTCTAGTTGCTTTAGATAATAAAGGAAGCATACCAGTATCTGAGTGTGCTGCAATTACCATTCCATCTACATCAGAAATTGGAGCTTCTAAAGCTTCCGCTAATCTGTATTTAAATCTTGCAGAATCTAGAGCACCTCCCATTCCAATGATTTTATGTTTTGGTAAACCAGAAGTTTTGTGAACTAGGTAAGCCATAGTATCCATTGGGTTAGAAACCACGATAATGGTTACATTAGGAGAATGTTTTACTAAGTTAGCCGTTACATCTTTTACAATTCCTGCATTGATACCGATTAACTCTTCTCTAGTCATTCCTGGTTTTCTAGGAATACCAGAAGTGATTACCGCTACATCTGAACCAGCAGTTTTACTATAATCACCAGTTGTTCCCGTAATTTTAGTATCAAAACCATTCAAAGAAGCAGTTTGCATTAAATCCATTGCTTTACCTTCAGCAAAACCTTCTTTAATATCTACTAAAACTACTTCTGAACAGAAGTTTTTCATAGCAATATATTCTGCGCAAGATGCACCTACAGCTCCTGCTCCAACTACAGTTACTTTCATTTTTTTATTTTTTTAAAGTTTAAAATTAAGTTGCTCAAATTTAATGATTATTTGAGGATTAGACAATTTTCTTGATATGAATTAAATCCTAATTTTAAAATTTTTCAATCGTGTAAATAGATGTAAAAATTACCATATATCAAGGGCAAAAACAGAGACATTGCTTACCTTTGTTTTAAATTTTGAAGGATGGAAAATTTTTTGAAGCATTTACAAGACGGATATTCTAACAGAAAATATGATTTAGACAAAAAGAAAATCGAAACCTTTATCGATGATTTTTTCAGATTCGTGTTTTTTCTAGAGCTTCAAAGATGTGCTTCAGAAGATGAAATCGCCAATAGATTACAACAATTTAAAATAGATTTTATCAAGATTCTGTATTCTGTTTTTGATGACAAAGAAAAAGCCACAGCATGTGGAGAATATTTTTTTACCAAATTCCCAGAAATCTATAAAACTTTAGAACAAGACGCTGCTTTTGCCCTAGAAAATGACCCAGCTGCAACCTCTGTAGAAGAAGTTACTTTTTCTTATCCCGGTTTTTATGCGATTGCAATTTACAGATTAGCTCACGAATTGCAACTGGAAAAAATTCCGTTGATTCCTAGAATCTGGACAGAGTTGGCGCACAGCAAAACAGGAATAGACATTCATCCTGGTGCTACCATTGGTTCGCCATTCTTCATCGATCATGGTACGGGAATTGTAATAGGTGAAACCTCAGAAATTGGAAATGGTGTCAAAATTTATCAAGGAGTTACTTTGGGAGCGCTTTCTGTTTCTAAAGAAATTGCCAATACCAAAAGACATCCTACCATAGAAAACGGTGTAGTTATTTATGCGAATGCTACCATTTTAGGAGGAGAAACCGTGATTGGCGAGAACAGCATCATCGGTGGAAACGTTTGGATTACAGACAGCCTACCGAAAAATTCGGTGGTTTTTCACAAAGGTCAAGTGACGGTGAGAAATAAATTTCCGGGAGATGAACCGATTAACTACTTTATTTGAGGTAAAGGCTAAGGTTGAGGTAGAGGTAGAGGTAGAGGTAGAGGTAGAGATAAGTAAAAACTGAATTTAATTAAGATAACGAAACTTGCAGCCCGACTTGAACGGAGCTCTTTTTAAAATTTTTTGGTTCTCTCCTTTAGGAGAGTTAGTGAGGAAAAAATTTTAAAAAAGCGGGAGTGGAAGGCGGTAAAGCTGCCCAAATTAATAATATTTAAAATTTAAAAAATATGAAAGTTAATAATGTACTAGAAGTGATTGGCAACACTCCATTGGTAAAATTAAATAAGATTTTCGGGAGTGATGTAGAAGTGTGGATGAAACTAGAACGCCAAAATCCTGGTGGAAGCATCAAAGACAGAATTGCTCTTGCGATGATAGAAACGGCGGAAAAAGAAGGAAAAATTAATAAAGATACCCTGATTATAGAACCTACTTCGGGAAACACAGGTGTAGGTTTGGCAATGGTTTGTGCGGTAAAAGGTTATAAATTAGTTTTGGTAATGCCAGAATCTATGTCTGTAGAGCGCAGAAAACTCATGTCTGCGTATGGCGCTGAATTTGTTTTAACCCCTAGAGAATTAGGAACGAATGGAGCGGTGAAAAAAGCCTACGAATTGGCTTCTACGATTGAAAATTCATGGATTCCACAGCAATTTGAAAACGATGCAAATCCAGAAATTCATAAAAATACCACTGCTCAAGAAATTTTGGCAGATTTCCCAGAAGGATTTGACTTTGTGATTACAGGTGTAGGAACTGGCGGTCATATTACGGGCGTAACAGAAGTTCTGAAAGAAAAATTCCCGAATCTGAAAAGTTATGCCGTAGAACCTACAGATTCTCCCGTTTTAAGTGGTGGAAATCCTGGCCCGCATCCTTTGCAAGGAATTGGCGCTGGTTTTGTACCAAAAGTTTTGAATTCTGAAATTTTAGACGGTGTGATTCAAGTAGAAAAAGCAGAAGCTTTTGATTTTGCTAGAAAATTAGCGGCTCAAGAAGGAATTTTAGCAGGAATTTCTACTGGTGCTTCTCTTGCTGCAATTGCGAAAAAATTACCAGAATTGCCAAAAGGTGCTAAAGTTTTGACCTTTAATTATGACACTGGTGAAAGATATTGGTCAGTTCCAGATTTGTTTCAAGAAAATGAATCTGAATTGAAATAAATTGAAAACGCTCCAAAAATTTGGAGCGTTTTTTTGTTTCTCGCTGATTTTGCAGATTAAGCCGATGTTTTTTAAAATTAATTTAACCGCAAAAGAGACAAAAGAAAAAATTGAAAATAAGAAGTTCAAAAGGACAAAAAAGTAAATTTTTGTCCTTTATTTTTTTTCTTTCGCTGATTTTGCAGATTAAGCCGATGTTTTTTAAGATTAATTTAACCGCAAAAGAGACAAAAGAAAAGATTGAAAATAAGAAATTCAAAAGGACAAAAAAGTAAATTTTTGTCCTTGATTTTTTTTCTTTCGCTGATTGTGCAGATTAAGCCGATGTTTTTTAAAATCTGCTAAATTTGCTAAATCAGAGAGATATTTTTTTTAGTTTTCTTCTTCGAAATAGAGCATATAATATTTTCCGTTTTCGTCTTGTCCTTGCTGGATGAGTTTTCGGTCTCCATGAATGTAAATATGGAAGTTTTTGTCTAGTTTGATAACGCTTTTTAAAATTCTGGCGTTTTTCTTGACTGCTGCATCATTGATGGCAAATTCATCTGACAAAGCATAATCTCTTTCGTCTTCGTATTGGGTTTTGAAGGCATTGAAACTTTGGATGACTTCTTGGTCTCCCAAAACTTCTCCCGTGAATTCTTCCATCTTAAATTCTTCTTTTTCTTTGAAAAAACTCAGCGATTTATTCAAAAAATCTGCTTGGTCTGCTTTGGTGATTTCAAATTCCTGCGGAAGCTGTTTCGTGATGTATTCTTTATATAAATTCAAGGTTTCCTGCGTTTCAAAATACTCATCTTGACGCTGACGAACCTGCAAGAAATCGTCCATCCAATAACTGGTTTCTGCTCTACTCGTTCCATCAATAATAGACATGAGGTAACCTTGTTCTTTATTGGTATTGTAAATCAAGCAACCTTTGTCTACTTTATTCAAATTGATTCCTTGTAAAGTTTCCAATTCAAACACTTCGACTCCGCTCAGTGTGACATCGTTTTTGGTAGAAACTTTCAAGAAAGTGTCTTTGTTTTCGGATTTAAAAAGTCCAACTGCGTCATATCTTTCTCCTTTTACGATGCAATCTTTGAAAAAGCAAACGTAGAATTCTCCACCTTTGGTTCTAGGATTGGTAGAATGTTCGTAAAGCAGTTTTGCCAATTTTTTAGATTGGTTTTCTAACAATTCTGGTTGTTCAAAAATCTCTGAAACGTAGGTAAAAACTTCGTTGTTTTCGATATTAGAACTATGAAAAAACTCGAAAAATATTTCGGGTTTAAAATTTTTAAGGAAATAATCTTTGAGCATCTGTTTCATTTCTTCTTCCAAGAAAATTTCGGTATCGGAAGTTACCAAAGCTTCCTGATGCGTTTGGTTTCCTACGTAATTGATGCAAAGATGTTCTAGCGTGGTTTCTTCTGTGAAAATCATTTTGCGAAAATAAAAAATTAAAATTGTATATTAGCATTACAAAAATTTTATTTTTGATGAAAAACGAATACCTAGATTTTATTTCTGATGAGCATTTTCTTAAGTGTATTGCCAATCTTCATACAGCGTATATTAAAGCAAAAAATAATATTTCTAAGAAAAGTTTTTATAGTAATAAAGTAGATACTATCAAACTGACTTTCGATTCAAAGTTTAATTCTATTGATGAAGAAAAATTGATTGAAGCAGAAATTTTAAGACAAATTGATAAATCTATCAATAATTCTATAGGTACTTTTCATGAACAAATTCTGGGCGGAATAGAAGGTTTTGAAGTTGGAAAATTAAGCGGTTTTGATATTAAAGCGAAAAACGAAACACTTTTTGCTGATATTAAAAACAAACATAATACAATGAATAGTAGTTCTTCGGAAGCTCTTTTTCAAAAATTGGCAAGATATGCAGATACTTACAAAAAATCTAAATGTTATTGGGTTCAAATTTTAGCAAAAAATAGTTTTTGCGAATTGTGGAAAGGTGAAATTAATGGTAAAGAATACAGTCATAGTAGAGTTTACAAAATTTCTGGAGACCAATTTTACGCTTTACTTTCTGGGCAAGAAAATGCTTTGTTTCAATTGTACAAAAAGCTACCAATTGCAATTAATGATTATTTGAATTCTATAGAAAATAAAGAATCAATTGAAGAAAATTCTGCTTTAGATGAAATAAAATCTGAAACCGAAACCAGCAAAAGAAGTATTTTAGACCAAATTACTTTTGAAAATTACAGCTATTATTTAGGTTTTGATAAACTGTAATATTGATTTAAAAACTTCACAATAGAATACCCTACTTCTTTTCCTAAATTTACAGGAACTGCATTGCCAATTTGCTTATATTGTTGTGCAATAGAACCTGCAAATTGCCAATCATCTGGAAATGTTTGAATTCTTGCATATTCACGAACTGTAAAAGGTCTGGTTTCATCTGGATGACAACGCTCTGTTTGTTTTTGTGCTGGACTACAAGTAAGCGTAAGGCAAGGCTCATCCCAACCAATTCTGCGTGCAATACCTGTTTTTCCACCGCCTAAATGGAAACTACCTCCCATAAATTCTTTTTGAATTTCTAATGGTAAATCTCTCCAGTAACCTTTTGGCGGAACTAAATCTAAAACTTCAATTTTACTTTTAGGATATTTAGCACCTAGAGAAAGTGGAACATCACAATCGAAAAGTTCGCCTTTTTTGAGAGCATCTTTCAAATTATAAATTTTCTTGTATGGTTTTGGATATTCATATTTTACATCAATATCTTTTCTAATTCCTACCAAAATTAATCGTTCTCTTTTCTGAGGAACTTTATAATTAATAGCTTTTAAAACCTCAACAGGAACTACATTATACCCAATTTCATCTAAAATAGAAATCATACCTTGAAGTGTTTTTCCGTTATCGTGGCTTAATAAACCTTTTACATTTTCACCAATACAAATTGGGGGATTTACTTCTTTAACAGCTCTCGCAAATTCATAAAAAAGAGTTCCTCTTGCATCTGCTAATCCCAATTTTTTTCCTGCATAACTAAAAGCTTGACAAGGAAAACCACCAGTAACAATATCAATTTTATTTTCAAATTCTTTAAAACTAAAATTTTTAATGTCGCCTTCTAAAACATTCCAATTCGGTCGATTTTTTCTTAAAGTTTCACAAGCCCATTTATCAATTTCATTCAAAGCAACACATTTCAAACCTGCTTTTTCCATTCCTACAGCTAAACCTCCTGCTCCTGCAAAAAGCTCCAATACAGTATAATTATCATTTGGCTCTACAAAATTAATATCAGAATTTTCAACATCAGAATCTACAAAATCTGCAAACAAATTATCTATATCAGATTTTCTATAAACTCTATAATTACTCATAGGTTCACGAACTGCCAAAAGTTTTCCTTCTCTATCCCATCTTCTCAAAGTTTCTTTACTCTTGCCAATATATTCTGAAGTTTCCGTTAATGATAAATATTCTTTCATAACCAAATTGTTTAACCTTACACAATGGTTACAAATATAAGTATTTATTTCAATAAATTTATTAATTATTTAAAATTATTAAACTCTTCCAACAGATTGCTTCGCTTCGCTCGCAATGACGGCACCAAAACAAAAAAATCACAACCTTACAGTCGGGATTTTCTTTTATATAATTTCAAAAATTTGTTGATTTTTGAATTCGCCTCTTGGCAAATTCCTACAAAAGATGAAATATTACTTCACTTCTTCAAAAATAACGATATATGAAAATCAGTTAGTTATGGTTTTATGGTACAAATATGGTACAGATAAAAGATCGTGAACATTGTCTTCCTTTTTATTCTTTTGCCGTTTTCTTTAATTTTTTAATGTATGAAAAATAATTCATAAATATCAAAATTAAAGATTAACGCGTATTATTTCATACATTAAATTTGTCGGTAAAAAAAAATATAATTTTTTATTGAAAGATTAGCAATCTATTTTGGAGCAGTTTGATGTATTTTTCTTGATGTTCTTTACTTAAATAGGATTGAGGAATGAGTGATAACATTTTCTTCTCTGATTTTAGAAAACGTTTAAAGGTATTCTCCACTTGTTTTTGGTTTAATCCTAATTTTAATCCTAAATTAATAAAATCGCTTTTGGAAAGTTTTTTCTTTTTTCCACCAATAGTTAATGCAGATTCTTCCTTATCTTCAGGTAAATGAAGTTGAACGTTGAGCAAATCGTAAGCAGGAGATATTTCCCAATTTTCACCATTTAATATGAGCGAAAAATTTTTGAGATGCATATCATTATTTCCTGTAATGTAACAGAAAATTACTATTTCATAAAACCTCATCAAATCTAATAAAGTGTTTGCAGAATGCTCTTTAATAGCTTTTCCAACCTTCTCTACTGAACCACGATATTTATCAAATGCTTCTAAGATTTGAAACATATCCAGCATATGAATTTTGTTTCCATTATCGTCTCTGTCAATTCGTTTTGTAATGTAGGATAATTCGCCAGATTTTAAACGAATGAGTGAGGACATCACGGTAGTAATACCGCATATTTCAGCCATTTTCATCGTCAGATGTTCATTTTCGGGCATTTCCGAAAAAGTGGAATTTTGCGGTTTTAAAATATAGTTTCCTCCCAAAGCACCAACAACCGTTAATCTACCTCTGTTTGCATCCTTTAGAACATCTTTAATGAAGCCCATTGATAATTTTGGCTGAACTCCTGGAACTGCAACGGAAGTTTCAATGACTTGTTTAGCCAACATTTCCATTTCCTGCAACGTATAATCTAAAATTGGAGGATTAGTTGTTCCAAAGAATTTCTGACTGCAATGCGGATGAAAATCTTCTTCGCCCATTACTTCTTGATAGCAATATAGACATTTTTTACCCATCACTTTTCACAATTATAGGTTCTACACTTACTGCACCAATGCAATTTTTGCAACACGCCAAAAGCAATCCCATTCTATCGTTTTTGTTGATTTTCCAACTTTCGGAGGCAATTTCCAAAAGCCAACCTTCTGGAATTAATCCTTCAAAAAAAGGGAACAACCTATTTTCTCTATATAATTTCTCGGAAACCGGCATTGAAAAGGTAATGAACTGATACGGAAATTTTTGAATATAATCATTATCATATTCAAAGGTGTAATCTCCATCGTTGGTTTCCGTAACGACTCCTGCAAAATGATTTTGATAAAAAACTTTTCCCTGTCTCATTTTTCAATTTCTTTTAAATTGGCAGGAACAAGTTTACTCCCAAACATCAGAAGTACCTGATTTACTTTTGACAAACTGAGATTTTCTTTTCCCTGTTCTATTTTCCGAACCACAGTTAATGCAACACCTGCTCTTTCAGCAAATTCTTGTTGGGTAAGATTGGCTTCTTTCCTTTTTGTCTTTATAAAATTGGCTAAGTTAACGTACATAATTATATGCTTTTGCAAATATTTTATGCAAATATATTAAATTATATGTAAAAGCGTATAAAATAATTAAATTTGCAATAATTATATGCAATTAGATATATAAATTTAGTATTAAATACATTATCAATTAACAAATAAAGACTTTATACTATTAAACCCTTCGGATAACTTGTCTGAAGTTAATAATATTTTAAAATGAGTTGTTTTTAACCCCTATTATATTGTGCATTAAAATCACTGTTTAAATGTCTTGCTAAATCTTTTGAAACTTTACCATCACAAACCAATACTTTATTCTTAAATTCTGATTTGAATCGTTTCTCAAGATGATGAATTGTATCTACATATTCTGAAAACAGAATAATTTTTCTGTTCGGCTCATTAGCTAGAAGGCGTTTTATTTTTTTTATAATTTCTTCCTGCTTAGGATCATTCTCTACTAATTTTAAGTCTTTCAGTCGCTTTTGAATATCTTTAAATAATTGAATATCCGAATCTATATCATCTAAAATCTCTTGTCGCCTATGAAAAATATCAACATTATAAACTTCATTGTTTTTAGGAGTTTTTCGTTTGAGTGCCTAAATAATTACAAACTTGTAATCCCACTAACAATTTTATTTTTTGTTGAGGATTTTTTTGAAGACTCAAGTAGATATCTGACCATCCTGAAAAATAAAAATAACCTACCAGAAATTTCAGCTCATCACTAATGGAAATCAAAGTATTCAATCTTCCTTTTAGTGTTTTTTGTTGTTTATTATTGGTAATAAAATTATTCGACATTGTATTTAGTGATAAAGTAATTGATATATTGTTTTAAATACGTCCCTAAATAATAGGGCAAATTCATTAACAAGTAAGGTTTCCCTTCTGGTGTAACGGTTTCTTCAATGTTGAATTTTCCCCCATACATTCTGACTGCGAATTGATGAGGGGCTTGATTCACAAATTGATGCAAAGATTTCAAACTTCCCGTTTTCCCCGATTTAATTTCAATAGGAATCAAGAATTTTCCGTGAGCAATAAGCAAATCCACCTCTGCTGATGATTGCGTTTTGTCCCGAACCCAAAAGTAAGTCTTTTTGTAATCCGTAGTATTCAAAGACAAAACTTCCTGATTAATAATATGAGGGATAATCGCTCCTTTGTATGCTTCGCTAAGGTCTTTCATTAGCAACAAATCGGCTTGAATATTCAGATCAAAATTTAAAATTCCTGTATCCAAAAATTGTAATCGTGGCGATTTTTTATAATCTGGAAGAATTGGCGGCTCTACATTGGTACAAGGATAAATTACCTGAATGACCTTTGCGGCATCTAAATTATTGAATGCCTTGCTCACTTCCCTCGACTTATAATTAGAGTGTCCGAAATTTTGAAATTTAATCCGTTGGTCAACAAATGATGCAGCGGTATTTACGATGTGTTTCATCACATTTTCTTCCGATTTACTATCTGCGTATTTTATCACATCATCTTTGTAGGTATTCCAAATACTTTCATAAATCTGTGGAAGGGATAATAAATCTTTATTAGCAACATAGTTGGCGACAATTTCAGGCATTCCTCCGATAATACAATAGGTGTGGAACTCTTTCATCAAAAGTTCGTGGGCAATGTCGTCAACGGGAACATTCCGAAATCGTTCCAACAAATTATTTTTCCCCTGTGCTTCAAGATATTCCTGAAAATTTAAAGGAAACAAATACAGATAATTAATCCTACCTACTGGATAATTTTTAGTTTTCTTTAAGGTATGCTCCAGCAAAGAACCCGCAGCAATGACATTCAATTCTGGCAAGTCCTCATAAAAATAACGCAAAAAAGAAATAGCTTTTTCGGATTCCTGGATTTCATCAATAAAAAGCAGTGTATTGGGGAAATCTTTTGGAGAGATTTCATTTTTTAATGCCAAAAAATTGACCAATTCCTGTACACTATTACTCCGTTCTACGAGATTAGCATCTTCACTTTTCTCTAAATTAAGCTCTATAAAATGGGTATAACTTTCCCCGAAACTACGAACCAAGGTCGTTTTTCCTACTTGTCGAGCTCCTCTTAGTATCAACGGTTTGGCATTAGAACTCGTTTTCCATTGAACCAACTCATCAAAAATATGTCGTTTAAAATTCATTTTCATCATAAAACAAACCCAAATTTACTAAATTTTCGTAACAAAACAAGGGTGATTTTTATTTTATTTTGTAACAAAACAAAGGCAGTTTTTCTAATAACTTAATTTCTGCCTTTTTACAAAACTACTTACAGTCAATCTGTGAACGTTTAAAATTCTGCCAATAGCGGAATACGAAACTTTTTTATCTAATAATTCCTGTATCTTTTTTTCCTGCCCTGTAAGTTTGGTTTTGGCGGATTTGCTTCCTACGGGACGACCGAGAATAACTCCTTCAGCACGCTTTCTTGCTAATGCTTCTTTGGTTCTTTGGGAAATAAGATTTCTTTCAATTTCTGCCGATAAACCAAATGCAAATGCTAAAACCTTGGAGCTGATATCACTTCCTAAACGATAATTATCTTTAATTGTCCAAACCTGAATATCGCGGTTCATACACTCATTTAGAATTCCCATAATCATTAGCAAATTTCTTCCTAATCTTGATAATTCAGAACAAATCAAAATATCGCCTTTCTTCATTTTTTTTAGAAGTTTACCAAGCTTTCTGTCATCAATATTTTTAGCTCCCGAGATTGTTTCTTCAATCCACTTGTCAACTAATGTTTCTTGGATGTTGCAAAAATTGTTGATTTCAAACCTTTGATTTTCTACCGTCTGCTTGTCTGTACTTACTCTAATGTAACCGTAAATCATTGATCTTTGTTTAAATTATTATTATTAATCTTACTTAAATTATACAATAAATAACTAAAATAAACAAATCCTTTTTTTTTACAAAATCTCGATAACTAAAGATTAGTCAGATAAAACAAGCTAAATTTTACGACCTATTTTACGCGGCAGAGATATAAAAAAATATAGTTATGATTTTGCTGA
>ERZ650307.849-NODE-849-length-17429-cov-8.501151_pt1 | contig 17429 bp, 13 predicted proteins | sample MGYA00376243_ERZ650307 | MGnify/ENA primary metagenome ERZ650307 (study PRJEB26733, sample SAMN07839242) | wastewater metagenome | biome: urban; feature: artificial channel; material: waste water | place: USA: North Carolina | collected 2016-03-31 ... | reverse complement strand
ATGTGAACAGGTATTATCTGACTAAAGTATCAACAGATGCTAAGGTACAGAGAGATGACACAGGAATATTGAAGGGGATAGACCTAATAAAAAATGTTTCGGCAGACTATATAGATGTAAAAGGTAATATTCATCAGGCTTCACTGAATCTTATTCCATATTATGCATGGAATAATCGAGGAGTTTCGACAATGAATATTTGGTTTGCTGAGAATGAAAAGAAAGTGCGTGAAAGCGTTACTATTCTTCCTGTAGCAATAAAAGATATAAAAGCGACTTATACAAACGAAGGCGAGTTGGTTTTAGACAATACAGCGGGAAGTGGAACAACTGCAATTGCTGCTGAAAACACCGGGCGAAAATGGGTTTGTATTGAACAAAGCGAAGAATACGCGACAAAAGCCGTAGAACGAATCTGGAATCATGAAGTAACGCCACAAGAAAAACCGGAAAGCGAAGTTAAAATAGATTCAGATATTCCAATTCCAGAAGGTGAAGAAAATGGAAATTAAAACCGAAGCGCCGAAGAAAAAACACCGCGCCAGACGGCCAAAGGCAACCGCGAACCCTGCGGCGTCTTTGCTTGCCGCGTTGAAGTTCGTTGCCGTCGCACAAAAGAAAGCCGGAACGGTTCAACAGCAATTCGGCGTAATTTCTGGCAATTGGGCCGCAGCATCGAACGGCGTTCTTACCGTCGCAACCAAAGTTGAAGAAGATTTGTCGGCTTGCCCACATACTTACCAACTTATCGACGCGCTTTCCAAGGTCGGCGAAGACCTGTCAATTACGCAACTTTCCCCGACTTCGCTTGCGGTCGTTTCCGGGGCGTTCCGGGCCTTGATTCCTTGCGTCGGATTTGGCGACGTTGGCATTACCGGCCCCGACGAACGTTGCGCCGTAATCGACGACCGGGTTAAAGCCGCGTTCGAAGCGGTCTTGCCGCTGGCGACAGACGGGGCGCAACATGCGCACCTTGCCGCCGTGCTGTTGCAGTCTGGAAGCGCCGTCGCGACGAACGGGCACGTATTGGCCGAATACTGGCACGGCATAGACCTTCCGCCGATGCTGATTCCCAAGGCTTCGGCGGTCGCTATTTTGAAGGCTGGCAAGGCGCTTACCGGGTTCGGCTATTCCGGGCCGTCGGCGACGTTTTGGTTTGAAGACGATTCGTTTATTAAGACGCAACTTTTCGCCGAACAGTTCCCGAATTATCAACCGCTTTTCGAATGCGAAGGCTTGAACCCTTGGCCCGTTCCCGATGAATTTTACAAAGCCGTTCGTTCGATTGAATCGTTTAGCCGAAGCGGCGTTGTTTATTTCGAAAACGGCATGTTAGCTTCGAACGAACAGGAAACGGAAGCTTCGACTTACAAAATCGAAGGTTTGCCGGAAGGCATGGGCTTTAATGCAAAATACCTTCTTATGGTCGAACCATCGTTTAAGAACGTTCATTTCGACGAATCATCGAATAAAGCGTTCTTCTTTGGCGAAAACGTGCGCGGCGTTCTTATGGGTATTGACCGTAACAGCGCAACGCCGTATAATGCCGAAACAACCGAATTTGAAGACGACATTCCGTTTTAAGAAGGTTCGAATATGTTAGACGCTAACGGCTTTATCGTAGCCAAAGCAAGCCGCAAGATTGATAAAATCGCTTCGGCTGTTCGTATGTTGCTTCGGCCTGTTGAATTTATGACAGACGAAGAATTATTGGCCGTGCCAGCCGGAAGCGTCTTCGTTTTCGACGTTGAATGTTACCGTAATTTCTTTTACGTCGCGTTTAAGTGCCTGTCGAATGGAAAGTTCGTCGCTTTCGAACGGTCGCCCGACTTCGACTTTCCCGAATTGAAGTTGCGTTGGATGCTTTGGCGCTTTTGCCTTGTGGGCTTCAATTCCGCAAGTTACGATATTCCAATGGTCGAACTTGCCGCGAAGGGTCTAAGCTGCAACGAACTTAAAGAAGCTTCGGATTTCATCATTAAAAGCGGCATCAATTACGGAACGAAGAAAGTTACGCCGTTTGATATTGAAAAGAAATACCATATTCAAATCGGCAAATATAATCATATCGACTTGTTCAACGTATGCCCGGTAAATGGCGGCGTATCAGCCAACCCGGCGTCGCTTAAACTGTATTCGGGCCGCTTGCACGCCGAACGAATGCAAGATTTGCCGTTTCCAGAATCGCACATTTTAACGGCGGAAGATGCCGCAATTGTGCGGCCTTATTGCTGCAACGACTTAGCGAATACCGAACTTCTTTTTAACGAACTTGCGCCCGAACTTAAATTGCGCATGGAAATGTCGGAAGAATACGGCCTAGACCTTCGCAGCCGTTCGGATGCGCAAATTGCCGAAGCTGTTATTAACAGCGAATTGCAAAAGGTTCTAGGCTATTACCCGCGCAAGCCCACACTAGCCGCCGATTTGGTTTTGCAGTATAACGCCCCGGATTTCATTTCGTACAGTTCGCAACAATTGCGCGATATGTTCGAAGTAATCAAGAACGCCCGGTTTTATCTTGACGGCCTAGGGTCGCCGATAATGCCGGAAGAAATCGACAAGCTTAAAGTTAAAATCGGTTCCAGCGTTTATAAACTTGGCATGGGCGGTTTGCATTCAACAGAAAAGAAAACAGCGCACAAAGCAACCGACGAAATTATTTTGGCAGATAACGACGTAGAATCGTTTTATCCGCGAATTATCCTTAATCAAAGGTTGTTCCCGTCGCACCTTGGCGAAGCTTTCTTGCAGGTTTATAACTCAATTGTCGAAACCCGCATTCACGCTAAGAACGAAGCCGCGAAGGCCAAGAAAGCGGGCGACAAGGCCGGGGCGAAGCGTTGGAAGACAATTGCCGATAGTTTGAAGATTACGATTAACGGAAGCTTCGGCAAACTTGGCAACAAATATTCAACGCTTTACGCGCCGCAACTTATGTTGCAAGTTACGATTACCGGGCAACTTGTTTTGCTTATGCTTATCGAAATGCTAGAAGAAGCCGGTATTTCGGTTATTTCTGGCAATACCGACGGCATCGTTTCTAAGTACCACAAAGACAGACATAACGACGTTCGGGCCATTATTGCCGAATGGGAAAAGCGAACCAACTTCAAGACCGAAGAAACGCGGTATTCTGCCGTTTATAGTCGCGACGTTAATTCCTACGTCGCAATTAAAACAGACGGCGGCGACGAAGAAGCGCGCTTTCTTGATGAACGCTTGGGCGTCAAGACGAAGGGCGCTTATTGCGAACGCGGTTCGGCCCTTAATTCTATTTTGTCGAAGAACCCCGAAGCTTTGGTATGTTCCGACGCTGTTATTTCATTCTTGAAGAACGGAACGCCTGTCGAAAAGACGATTCGGGAATGCAAAGATATTCGCCGCTTCGTATCAGTTAAGAACGTCAAAGGCGGCGGCGAAAAGAACGGCGTTTATCTTGGCAAGGTCGTTCGTTGGTATTACCCGAAGGGCGAAACCGGCCATATTTCATACGTTGGAAGCGGAAACAAAGTCGGGAAGACAGACGGCGCACGGCCTTTAATGGATTTGCCGCCCGAATTTCCCGACGATGTTAATTACGAATGGTACATAAACGAAGCCGTCGATATGCTTTACGATTGCGGCGGGCTTCGTAAAGCCGAAACGGCTTCGCTTTTCTTTTAGTTAAGCGTCATCGTAAGCGATTCGGAATAAGTCGAATATTTGCTATTCGAAATAATTTGCGAATCTACGATAACTTCCAGCGTACCGATAAGGCCGGTAACGTTAAGCGTCGTATTGTTGCCGGTCGTCGTAACTGTCGTATAACCGCCCGCCCCGACGCGCCAGCGAATCCGGGTTTGCGTTCCGCTTTCCCGGTTGTCTGTTGTGTCGCCATAGACGCGCAAGGCGGTATCCGCGCGGCTGCGGTTCTTCCATGCTACGGCAATCGACGTTGCAAGCCTCTGCGGGGCTGGCGTGCGGCTTCCTGCAAGGGTTAGATACTGCGGCGGCAAGGGCAGGCCCGCCCGGTTCGTTACCGATGCCGAAAAGGCCGTAGCCGAACCAATCGGAAGCGTTGCGCTTGTCGTTTGGTCAAGCAATTTAACGTAACCCGTCGTTCCAACCGAAAGAAGGTTAGGAATCAAACCGTCGGCGGAACTAATGAACCAAACGCGGTCGTTCGCCGCATGATTGCCCGGCACCGTATCCAAAACGCCGCGATACAGTTTCGGGAACGTAACTTGCCCGTTTCCGTTATCGACAAAGCCCACATAAACGAATAGTTCGTTATTGACCATCAAGAAAGCCGACCCGTCGCGCGCTTGGTCAAGGGTCGTATATTGCATAAGCTTTTCGATAGCCGATTGCGCGACGCCTGTAACAACGAACGTCGAACTTGTGTCGTAACGGTCAGTTGCGGCAACGGTCGAAGCGTAAGCGTTCAACAGCAAGCCGCCGCCGTTGTAAGACGCATCGTTTAGCGCCAAGGTCGGGTCGGTTGCGAAGTTGTCAAGGCTAAACATACCGTCGAACGAAATAGACGCATTGCCCGGCGCAACGGCTGCGCAATACAACCGCCCGGCGTTGTCAAATGTCGCCGTCGTTTCGTTGCTATCGTTTGAAGACAGGAAAGCGGGCGGCGTGAAAAGAAGCCGCGTAACGACGTTTTGCGCTGCGGTATTTGTGGGCGTCCATCCTGAACCTTCGGGTGGGGCAAACGTAACCGTCGAAGAAGAAAAGCGGTCTTGAACGCAAGAAATCTTGATTTCGTTAGAAGTTAATTCGCCGAAATCTATTTTCGTAACGCGCATAACCATATTCGAAATATTAAACGGTTTCCAGTTCAAAACGAATACGCTTCCGGGGCGCAGATTTTGCGCCTTGCGATTAACGACAATATCGCACTTATAAAGCGGAACGTTAAGAAACGACAATTGCCGCGAAGCCAATACGGAAGCAACCGACGCAACAGCGCATCCCGGAACGTTAATTTCGGTCGATTTAACGCGGTTTTGAAAATTGATATTCGCGAAGTCTTGCGTAATGGCTACGCTGTCATCGTAGTTATTCGAACGGTCTTTGAACGTAACGCGACATTGGTTAAAGGTATTTTCCCAAGTCGTCTTTTGAAAGTTCTTCAACGTCGAAATACTGGATTCGTCGAAAATAGGCAAATTGCCTATCGTGTAATCTTGGCGAATCAGCTTCGCAACGATTTTCGAAGTCGCCGGGTCTTGATACAAAACGCCGTCGGCAACGCGCATAACTTCTTCTAAAACGTCTTTGCCGGTAATCGCCGATTGAACAATAAGCGACATTCCCAAACCTTCGTTATAAAGAGTTTGGGCGCAAGCAACGAAAGAAGTTAAATCAAGTTCCGACGGAAGATTTCCAAAACGGCCCCATTTTTGCGTAAAGGCGTCGTAAATAATTTCCATCGGATTAACGTCGTAACCGTTCGGCATAAGCGAATAAGTCGCATGAAGGCCAGACGTAAGACGCGACAGTTCGAAGCTAAACGCTTTTGGCGTCGTACTGGTTCCAATATAAAACGCTTTGAAAACCGCACGCGCGAAGCCGTTGTAAGCCGGAACGTTTGCGCCAATCTTCGAAACCAAATAAGAATCTTGCGGCGGGTCAAAACGGCCATCGTAAAACGTCATTGTTCCTTGAAGCCCGCCGCCTTCTTTTTCGCCGCCGAACAAATCAGGAAGGTTAATCGAAATATCGCCGGAAGCCATATTTCCCGACCAAATTTGGTAAGTATCCGCCCAAACCTTGCGAAGCTTTACGCCGGGGCCAAGGCACAAAATGCAATCAATGCCCATGTAATTTTTATAACCGACCGTAACGCGCTTCGAACTGAAAAGGCCCGTCTTAACCTTTTCGGTAATCGCAACCGGGCGAAAATCGCCGTACCAAGCCGTTATCGGCGATTTCTGGCGCACCGTTCCCCACACTAGGGGCATAGGGTCGCCATGCTTCGACCGTGGAAACTGGAAGTCGCCAAGCTTCGCCGCGCGGGCGTTTTCAATGTTCGGCTTCGGGGTAAGCGCCGCAACCAAAAGAAGGGCGACGATAAAAACGACTAAGTACCACATTTATTTAACCCCTGTAACGAATACGTTATTCGATTCGCCCGGAACAAACGGGCAGCCGCCGAAGTTGCGTTGATTGGCGAATTTAGGGCAACCGTTCGCGCCTGAATAAGAATGGTCGCAACCTGCTGTAACCTGAATCGAAGTACCAACCGCAATTCGGCTAAATTCATAATTGACGGTTAGAACTGTTCCCGATTGATTGACAATCATTCGACGTTCATTGCGCGCCGGAATGGCAACTTCGCCGCCGATAAACCAACCGTTAGGAAACGCGCCGATCGAAGGAATCGAAATGTTACGACCTTCGATTGCCGTAACTTGCGTATCCAGTGAATTAGCAACGCGGGAAACCTTGCAAAGTTCGTCGAACAAAACGTTATTGCAAGGCGGTTGAACATACACGTTCGGGATATTACCTTGCAGGATAGAACCGAACTTTGAAGGAATGCGAAACGTAGCGAATTCGTCATTAACCGTAATCGACGCAATCGGCCCTTTCCAGTATGGAACAAAAGAAGCCGCGTCGCGTTGCAAACGGTAAATCGTCAAAGCAAGCGAAGGCGGCGTAGTTTGAAACGCATAATCTTTAACGATTTGTTCCGTAATTGGAACTTCAATCGTAATATCTACGCTATCATCTTCGTGCGTTCCGACTTTCAAACCGCCGCGTTTCAAACCCGGAACAGGGTTATAAACCGAACCGCTAAACGTATGCGCCAAATTGTCGGAAGTCATAAAATAATTACGATACGTTCCGACGAATTCGAACAGTTCAAAAGGCGCGCTGTCTTGCTGGCTTATTTCTTTGTCGTCGTAATCTGACATATTAAGGTTCCGCCGTTCTAATGGAAAGATTCAACAGACTTTCAAGCCCGTAATGTTTCCATTCTACCTTATCATCGTTCAAGCGAACAGGTAACAAATACGAAATGCGCGAAACGCTGCGCCAGCCTGCGCCAGTTGGAAGCGGCGTCGTTAAAAGAATAATCGTATTTGAACCCGTTACGCTTGCGCCTGTTATTTGCGTTCGATGAATGCCGGAAGCTGTTTCGATTTCGATATAACGATGCGTGATAATAGGCCAAATCTTTTCGGCGTATTGCGTGCCTTCAATTGTGTATGTCGTCGTTGCATCGGAAGGCGCAACGGCTAGTTTCATATCATCGCGATATGTGGGCATCCAGAATTTGCGCGCTTGGCCCCGACAATATGCAAATACGGTTTTCCAATAGTCCATTTCGTCGGGCGCTTTGATGCGATTTACTTTAAAAGTTCGCGGCCCGCCGATGCGGCTATAATCCCAACGCGAAATAATGTCGGGCAATCCGGTTTGATTGTCGATTGAAATTTGACCCGTCGAAACTTCGTCTTTAACCAATTCGTCGGCAAGCGGCCTTTTATCTACGACAGGCGAACCAAGGAAAGTCGGAAGCGTTACGGCGGAACCTGTACGGGTAAGCGTCGAACGCTGGCGAATCATCTTGCAAATAAGCGTCGTTTCTGCGGCCTGATTCACGGCGTAACGGTCGATTGAAGTTTGATTGTCGATAAGGGCGGGCGAACCCGGCATAATTAAAGAATTCGCCGGAATGTCGGCAACAAGCGCCGAACTTACAAGCCCGCCGCTTGCGTTAAGCGTTTTAATTTCGACAAGCATTGCGGTAACTGGCGTTTGAATCAAAACGTAATCGCCCGCCCGAATATCCGTTTGCGTTCCGTCGAAATAAACTTGAAGGCTTCCGCTTGCACTTGCTGCGGTTGTTCGCGTTGCGTATTGAAATTCAGGAATCCAAAGCCGACCGATAGACGATGCCAAATCGGAATAAAAGCGACGGATTGATTCGCTAGAATCGAATTTTACTTTCAAGTTCAATTCAACGCGCGGCATTTCGCCCCGAAGTGCTATACGCTGTTCGGTTCCGTCTGTTGCTACCATCAAATCCGACAACCATTCCCAAGTTTCATTAACCGGAACTTCGGGCACAATGTCAAACTTAACGGCGCGTGTTCCTGTAATCAGAATCGGCAACGGGTCGGCGACGTTTGAAAAATCAAATTGAACTTCGACGTTAATATTCGGCGGGCCGCTTGTTCCTACTGTAATATCGTAAGTAAGTTCTTTAAGCGGCGGCATTGAATACGGCACGGCTTGGCCTGTAATTTCAATGCCTACGGGATTCGAAACCAAAATGTCGGAAAGTTGCGCCGTAGTTTCAGGCCATGCGTTCCAAACTTTAAATTGGCGTGTTTGCGACGACGCTACGGTTTGCAAATCCAGTTTAAGCGGCGAAACATGAACGCGAAAATAAAAATCGCGGAAAAAGTTATTTTGTTCGTTGCCCACAATAGGCCAGCGATTTGAAGGCGCAATTTTATACGCCGAATATCCGCCGCGCAATGCTGTATCGCGCGGGTCGTAAATAGCAGGGGCGTATTGAACCGGCGTAAGTTCGTTAAGTTCGCTTGAAATGTTCGAACTTGCGTCGCCGTAAATGAAACTTTGCGCCGCTAAAAATGTTCCGATTCTTCCGGCCATGTTTTAAGTTCCAGTGTATCGAATTGCGTAACCGAATGTTCCGCTATGCGTTGCGCCAGTCGGCCAATCGACGCCGTTTCGAACGGTTGCGTCTTTGCGGTAAAACGGGTAAACCTTCCATTTGTCGGCACCGAACGTAATAATTTCGCCCGGAACAACGTTGTCGATTCGAAGATAACGGGCGTTTTTCGGATTGGCGATAATGGTTACGCCGCCGCTTGAACGAAGCGCAACCGGCTTAATTGGAAGAAGAACGTTCGCGCTGTTGTAAAGGTTCGGCAGTTGCATTAACAAATTCGAAACTTGCATTCCTGCGCTTCGGTAGCCAGTTAATGCCTCCCAGCTAGTGCCTCTTCGCCAAGGCGTTGCATCTAATCCGGTATGAACAAAACTACAAAAATAGGCACCGCTTCCATCGAAAAACAAACCGCATCCGTATCCGTCATACGTTATAGTTCCGACAGATTCAGGCCAACTTACCGACAAAAATACTTTGTTGCCTTGAGTCGCATCGGTTAAAGTTTGGTCGCTTCGCTTGGCACCGCTAAACCATGCGCCAGTTCCGCCAATGCCCGGAACGTCGGATTTACCGAACGAAAGTTGTTGGTAAAAATCCGAATTGTAGTTAATTACGCAATAAACTTCATCGGGATTCGTGAAAAGGTGGATTTCGTAGTTAATTGGAAATGCGATAACGTTTCCGTTATTACTGCAAATCTTCGCGCCGTAGTTCGAAGGCGGTTGCCCGGTTAGCGTCGTTCCGCTTTGGCCGGTTCCGCCGAACAATTGAAGTTGCGCATATCCGTCCGAAGTTCCGGCGACAAGCTGGAAGAAACAACCGTTCTTCGACAAAATACCGCTTGAAAGCGTCCAACCGTTCGCCGTGCAAGCGTTTTGAATTGCTGTTTGCAAATCCGCAAAGCTTGCGGCGCTTCCTGTAATGTATGCCATTATTTCATTTCCAATGCGATAAAGTCGCGCCATGAAGTACGATAGACGTTTTGCAGCATGACAAACGCCCGCCCGCCGACGGCCCGGATTGCATCGACGGCTTGAAGTACCGTCATTCCGGTTTGGTTGATTGTTGAACTTCCGCCCTGTTGAACAACGTTTTCGACGCCGTTGTTAAAACCGGAACAGAAATAAACCCCGTCGAATTCGCCCCAAACATTCGAAGGCGAATTGTTCGAAGATTGTTGCGAAAGAATAATAGGTTCGATTTGATAGTAAGTACCTGCCGGAACAAGCGTTGAAGTTCCTTGCGCGCCTGCAAGTGCGTAACTTGCGTCGCTTCCATTGGTAAACGGCCAGCAACTAGGCTGAACCCAATTGCCCGCTTGGTCGCGCTGATAAAGTCGGTTATTCATCGTATCGTAGTAATAGCCCGGATACGGGAACGATTGCGAAGTATTGTTGAAGCGGATATCTTGCGAAGCTGTCAGCATGCCGCCGCAAACCAAAGGCGAAGGATATTCGCCGGGCCGCGCATACGGAAAGAATTTGCCGACGTAGAAATGTTCATAAACCGGCGTACCTACTTTAAAACAACCGACAATGCGTTGCGCGTTTGCGGTTATAAAATAGGTAATTGCGTTATTGTGGGCAGGCGTTGCGACAAGTTGCGCGCCCGGTTGCGTTTCGAAACTGTTTCCGCTTATATATCCGTTAAAAACGCCGCAATTTAAATTGTAATAATCGCCGCCAGAACTTTGGTAAGTTTTGAAACCTACGAAGATTTCTTCGGCACCTGAAAGGCCAACGCCTTTCAAAATCAATTCGCGGTCGCTTCCGGTATTGACGTAACGAAGCGTTGTCCATCCGTTAGCTTCGGCCAAAGTTTTGATGATTCCTAAAATTCGATAATGGCAATCATCGCCGCCGCCCTTCGTTACTGTTCCGATTGCGTAACCCATTATTTAACCCCTACAATTTTCGCTACCGTCGAACCGTTTTGTTCGATGGTTTCAATAATAAACGCTTGACCTTCGGCAGACTTCAAACCGGCCAAAGCCGCTTCTTTTGATTGTACCACAACGGCACTAAAAGAAGTATTCACAACAGGCGCGGGCGCTGCGGCGGGCGCATTGCCCACACTAGCCGCCCCGGCCTGTTCGCCGTTCCGTTGCACGTTCGCCGCGCCAGCCTGCAAGGCTTGCAGATTCGCGACGCCAATTCGTGCCGTTGCGTTTGCGTCCATGACGTATTCGCGACCATGCACGACGCCCGCAACTTCATTAACGCCAATCGACCCGGTATAACCGCCTTCTTTAAACCCGGCGTTTTGGCTGCGGATTTGTTGAACGTTCGCCAAGCCTGCGGCAATAGCTGCGGCGGCTGCGGCTGCGCCCAACGCCGGGCCGACGTAAGGAATTGACGCCATCGCAGCGTATGCGCTTGTTGCGCTTTGATAAGTCGAAATCATGGCTTGCGCAATTGCGGCGGCTTTGCCAACTGCGGCCATTTTCTTGTTACCGGATTTTTGCAACGCGGCCAAGTTTCCGAAAAAGCTATTCGCCGCGTTCAAATGCACGTTTTGGCGCTGCAATTCAATTTGCATTGAAGCCGAAGCGTATTCTTGTTCGGTAATTAAACGTTGGTCGTACATTGCTTTAATTTGGTCATTGTACGTTTGATACATTGCCAATTGTGCGTCGATATTGCTTCGGAAGTTCGTTGTATCGACGCCCATTCCTTGCAGCATGGAATTAGTCGCGTTGGCTTGGTCGCCCGCAGTAAAGCCCGACGATTGATTGGCGCGAAGGTTCTTAATCGCGGTCAATTGGTCGATAAATGCTTGGCGCTTGGTTACGCTGGCATCCATTAGCGCGGCTTCCTGTTGCGAAACGGCGTTAAGTTGCTGAATAACTGTAAGCTTTTCGCGAAGTGCCGCAATTTCAGCTTGTGTTAGTACGATGCCTTTTTGCAAAAGGTCATTGCCGATTTGCATAATTTGCTGTTCGACTTCGCGTTGTTTCGGCAACATGCCAAGCAACGTTTGTTGTTGCTGCAAATCCTTATTGTATTGGCGCAAAGGGTCTTGCGCATTCGCGAAAGCTTCGGAAGCTTTCGTAACAGCGCGGTTATATTGGTCTTGCGAAATGGCACCTTGCGACAACAGTTTTTGCGCTGCGGTAATGTTCGCGTTATAATCCCGTTGCGGCCCTACGGCTTCTTCGTAAATCGCATCATAAGCTTGTTGAATATCTTTCGCTTCCTGAATCGCCTTAATCTTCGCTTTGATTGCGGCGGCTTCGTCTTGCGAAAGCTTAATTTTCTTACCCAACAACTGTTCTTCGATTTGGTCGAATTTTTGCTGTATTTCGCGTTCAGGTTTCAGCAAATACATTAAGCCTAATTCTTTGTCAAGCTCTCTGTTCGCTTTCGCCAGTGCATCGGCGCGGCTTTCGCCACCTCCACCACCGCCGCCACCTTTGCGGCCACGGCCACCGCCTGCGGCATCGCCAAGTGTGGGCACGCCAGCACCAGCACCGCGCAAGCCTGCACCGCCACCAGCCGCGCGACGCGCTGCGGCCACTTCGCGCATACGATTGTTGAACGCCTTGCCTGCCGCGCCTACGTAGTCTTTGCCCATTGCCGAAGAAATGGCCTTGCTGATCTGCCCGGCTGCATCTTTTGCTGCGCCGCCCATTTCAATACGCGGGATTTTAATTTTCACAGCATCCAATGCACTATTAACGTTCGCAGATAATTCAGGCGCAATACCACCGGCCATATTTGCAATAGCTCTGATACCTGATTGCCAAACGTTAATTAGCGATTCGACGGCAGAAATACCTAAATTAACAACTTGCGCAAAAATGGCTTGCATTACGCCGGGGAAATTCCCCCATGCTATTATAATTGTTTCGTAGGCAGCTACGAAAAGGCCAATTTTTGTATTAACCAATGTGCGCACAGTGTTTAAAATGAACGCGCTTACGTTGCTAAAATGCTCGCCCAAACCGTTAGTTTTTTCGTTTATAAAATTGATTGCGCTGTCCCATGCGCTTTTAATAAAGCTGCTAACTGCATTAATCGCATCTTTAATATAGCGAAATGCTGTAATTGCTACGTCTTTTAACGTTACGAATCCGTCTGCTGTTACTGCGATTTCGTCGCCGAATAAGGTAATCGCGGCAATTGCTGCGGTAATGCCCACAACAAGCAAGCCGATAGGGTTTGCTGCAAGCGCGGCGGTAAAGGCCCAAACAGCGGAAGCCGCCGAACCGATAGCCGCAACCAACGTCGGGCCGAACGCGACCAACAGCGCAGCCCCGGCAATCGCAGCGGCTACGGCAAGCGCCTTCATATTTTCGGCAAGGAAAATAAGCGCATTTGAAAGCCCGGCAGTAATGCCAAGCGATTTATTCATTTCGCCGAACGTTTGCGTCGCGTTGTTGCGAAGAACGGTCATTGCCTGCGACAATGTGGGCACCGTCTTTCCGAATTTCGCATCTATGCCAGCCGCAGCCGCCGTAAATGCGTCTAACATAACTTGTGCGGTAATCTTGCCTTCGGGCGCAAGCTTCAACAGTTCGCCGCGTGTAACACCAAGGCTTTTCGCGATTGCGTCGGCTGCATTCGGCATAACTTCCATTACCGAACGGAATTCCTCGCCGTCCAACTTGCCTTTGTTGAACGCCTGCGAAAGTTGCAACAATGCAGAACCCGCTTCGTTGGCAGTTGCGCCCGAAACGACAAGCATTTTATTAACAGTTTCGGTAAGCCGCAACGAATCGTCTTGCGACTTGCCAAGGTTTTTCAACGCCATATCAAAGCGCGTAAAAGCTTGGGCGGTTTCTTGAACTGGCGTTCGCGTGCGATTCGCAGTTTCGAACAAACGATTTGTAATTTCGTCGGTTTGCGCTGCGGTTTCCGAAACGTTTTGCAATTTGTTTTGAAGAACCGTATATGCGTCGGCGCTTTGCAAAATGGCTTGCGCCGATAGACCTACGCCGACAAGCGCAGCCGCGCCGCGAACGAATGACATAATCGACGACGCCGCGCGCTGCGACGATTGCGCGGCCCTGTCTTGGGCTTGTTGCAGGCGAAGGGCTGCAAGGGCCGCGCGGTCGGCTGCGGCTGCGCTGTTGGCCTGTTCCTTGGCCGTCCGGGCCTGTTCCGTTGCCAGCCGTTGCGCCGCCGTCTGCCCTTGGGTTTGCGCGGTCGTCGTGCGGGCCGTTGCTGCGGCCAATTGCTGCGCAGCGGTCGCGCCTTGGGTTGTTGCGGTCGCCGCCTTGGTTTGCGCTGCGGCGGCTTGTGCGGCTGCGGCTGCGGTTCGTTGCTGTTCGGTCGCCAGCTTTTGCGCTGCAAGCGTCGTTCCTTGAAGCGCCTTCGTTGCATTCGAAGCGCCTTGCAAGATTACGTTAAGCGCGCCAGTATTCAGGGCGGCGAGTTGCGATTGTAGGTTTTTAACTGCGGCGTCGGCAAGGCGTGCATTTTCGGCAATCTTTACAAGCTTGTTCGAAATCGACGGCGAAACCTTGTCGGCAATTTCAATGCTGATATTTTCGTCTGCCATTTTGCTAACCCTTCAACTTGAAATTACGACGCATCTTGCGACCGATTAAAACGGAACGTTCGACAAACCCCGCCGGGGCTTGCTTCGAATATCCGTCATTCAAACGGCGGATATACGGTAAATTATTGGTAATATAGATTTTCTGGCCGGGTTTCTTCTTAGCCAGAATCGCGCGGGCTTGGTTGATTGTTTCGGCTGCGCTTGCGCGTTGCGTCGAACCGCCTTCGCCTGGAAAATGCGGCTTGATTTTGTCAGACGAAGGCGTTTCAAGTGTTACAATCCAGTTCGACAAAGCTTGCGAAGTATCGACAGGCGTTTTAAATGCCAAGTCGCCGACGATGGTTAAGGCCGTATCGACGGCAAGTTTAGACGCGGCTTCGTCAATTGCCTTAGCCTTCTTTTCTAAACTTGCCGCCAAATCCAATAAGCCTTTTGCCATTACTTCGCCTTTTGTTTTGCTTCCATTTTCGCCGAAATCCGTTTAAGGTGTTCGCCGTCCATTCTACGAATGAAAAAATGCAAATCTTCCGTTTGTTCTTCGTCGAACTCAAAAGCCCTTGCGTAGTCTTGCACGCTAGACCACGGAATAGCGGTCGGGGCCATAGCGTGCGAACGTTCGCAATCCAAATCAAAAAAGGCTTGCATATACAACTGCAAGCCCTGTTGAAGTTCCGGCGCGTTGGCGATGCGGTCGGGTATTGGTTGCCCGGCGCGCATCGCCTGTTTCGCTATTGTCTGTTCGATTGGGCCAAGTTCCAACAGATACGCCAAAACTTCGTTTAGTTTTTTACTTCTTCTTCCAACGCGGCATCGCGGAAGTTCGCCGACAACTTGGCTTCTTCCTGCAAACGTTCGTAAACTTCCGGCAAATCCTTAAACAACTTCGTCGCCGATTGTTTGTTAAACGGAAGTTCCGCGCCGTTTTCGTCGCGAACGTTCTTCCAGCCTTTCAAGACGGTATCGACGAAGACGCCCATAAAGATTTCTTCGGCCTTGTCGTTGTTCATCGTGCCAAGTTCGATTTGACGGCGATAAGGGCGCGTCGCAGCTTCAAGGGCTTTCGAATAACGTTTGTTCGACTTGCCCATGCGTGAAACAACGAAAGTCGGAATCGAACCGTCTTCGTTTTCGGCTTCGGTCATTTGAACTTCAACGCCTTCCATTTCTTTTTCGCTGTTCGTAGCGAATTGCTTATAAAGCGACATTTGTTTAACTCCTTCGAAATTTAGGAAAAGGGCCGGAATGCCCGGCCCTTTAATTATACCGCAATTAAGCGGGCATTGCTACATTCGGCAGATACGAAAACTGTTCGTAAAGCATCGTATAGCCGTTGGGGTTTTCTGCGCCTGCCGGTTCAAGCGGAACGGTAATCGGCGCGTCTTTTTCGACGGCCAGACGACCGCCGCCAAGGCCAAGCAACGGAATATCGAACACGAAACCGGCGTTTTTCGAAGCGCCGATAACAGACAAACCAACGTCGGCATTTTGGCGAACCGCACGAACAGCCGAAACCGTCGTAAAGTAAGCGGTAATGGAACCGCCGACTTCAAAGTTACCCGCCGTTGTGTCGAATGCGCCAAGGATGCCGACGGCCTTGTTCGGCGAAACGTTGTTGTTAATCGAAACGTTCGCTTCGGAAACGTAGCCGAACAGCGCGGCGGGATTCGAAGCGGTCGGGTCGATTACCGCCATTTTGATTCGGTAAATGTCCGAAGACGTGTTAAACGCATCTTCGCCAGCCGCCGAAACGCGCGTTCCCGACTTGATTTCGTCGCCAGCTTCGCCCGATTTGTGGGTATTGTCACAAGCGATAAACGTAAGGTCGGCGTTCAACTTGTCAGCCTGCGGAATGTTCAACGTAAATTCGTTGGCTACCGCGCCTTCCAAGTATTCGGCTTGGGTCGAAGTCGGGCCGCTTCCCAACTGGCGTTCGATGTTGTACGAACGACGCTTGATAAGCGACGGCGTTTTTTCGTTCTTAACGACAGTACCGACGAACAAACGAATCGTTTTGCCCGTACCGGCTTCGGTCGCCGGGGTAAAGGTCGTATCGTCGAAAACGATAGCCTTTGCGGCAATCGACTTAATGCGCGCGTAGCCCACATTATTAGCGAAGGTCGTTCCCGCAGCATCGCCGCCAATGAAGACCCAAAGGCCCGGAATCAGGCCCGGCAGGGTCGTAAAGTCTGCGGCGGTCGCAACAAGCGACGGAATGCCAGACGTAACGGCCATCGAAATATCGCCGCTTGCGAACTGGAAGCCGACGGTTTGAAGCTTCGCAGCGGCGGGCGGGGCGGCTTCGTTAATAAGCGTTTCATTAACGACAACCGTTCCAGCGGTCGAAGAAGCGACGGTTTTAAGGCCGTTGTTCGTCGCATTGCTGAAACCGCTTGCGTAAATCAGTTGAAGCGCAGTAAATGCGCCAAGGCCCGAAGCGGCGGCGTAGGTCTTCGAAGCGGCGGTAACGCCGGTAAGCGCAACAGCCGCAGCGTTAAGCGCCTTCGTATTCGGCAGTTCGCGCGCATCGGCAAAGAAGAAGCCTTGAAGCAAGCGCGTAAGGTTCGACTTCGTAAAGTCGATATTGAAACCGCCCGAAGCGTCAAGGTCGGTAATCGTACCTTTCTTGTTTTGCCGCGAAGGGTCGATAGGCGCACGCGCGACGGTCGAAAGTTCGCCGCCGAAATCCGAATAGCTGTTGGGTTCCAGCCCGTACCAAACGGGCGTACCCGGAAGCGTTTTCAGCGTCGTTTCTTCCGCGAATGCAAGGCCGGTAATGTTCGAATCAATTTTGTTAGCCATTTGGCGAACTCCTTTAACCTAATTCGTCGTATTCAAATTCGGCAACGACGTTAAACCGATAAAACAAATCTTCGGGCGAAAGTTCGTTTATTCGGGCATTGCGAAACCAAACCTTACTGGGCGTTGATTTGCCCCGGAATGAATTTCGCGCAACTTCGGCAAGCTTCTTACCGAATTCGTTTGCTTGCGCATTCGATTTCGGGCAAAAGATTTGCACAAATACCAGACCCGAAGAAGTGTAACGCCTTTGACCGGGCGCACCTTCGCAAGTTGAAAGCGTCGTTTGTTCTTCAAATACCGTTTGCGTCGAAACGCGGCCCCAAAATTTGGAACCGTCGGGCGTTGAAGGTTCTTCGACGTATTGCCAACGAATTTCGGGAACATACCCGGCAACCGACGAAGTTTTGGCCGAATTCCAATCTTGCCAAAATACGGCGTTTATTTCGTCGATAGCATTACTGTAAGTTGTTGTCATCCTTTGAACACT
>ERZ650307.848-NODE-848-length-17431-cov-10.185773_pt1 | contig 17431 bp, 12 predicted proteins | sample MGYA00376243_ERZ650307 | MGnify/ENA primary metagenome ERZ650307 (study PRJEB26733, sample SAMN07839242) | wastewater metagenome | biome: urban; feature: artificial channel; material: waste water | place: USA: North Carolina | collected 2016-03-31 ... | reverse complement strand
CGAATCTCTTTACGAGAGTAGAATTTAGTGCCGCCGACCATGGTGTAAGGAATGTTAGATTTAAGGAGCGCTTCCTCGATTGCACGAGACTGGGCGTTGGTGCGATATAAAACAGCAAAGTCTGAATACTGACGCTTGTTTTCTTGCAGTTCATGGTTAATTTGTCCCGCAACAAAATTGGCCTCTTCACGTTCATCACCAGAACGGTGATAAATGATGTTTTCCCCGTCAGCGTTTTGCGTCCAGAGTTTTTTAGGGCGACGTTTTTTGTTGTTATTGATGACTTCATTTGCAGCTTGAAGAATGGTTTTGGTTGACCGATAATTTTCTTCTAGCAAAACGACTTTGGCCTCAGGGTAGTCCTGCTCAAAATCCAAAATGTTTTGCATATCAGCGCCACGCCACCCATAAATAGATTGGTCTGCATCCCCTACGACGCACAAGTTTTTAAACCGCTTAGCGAGGAGCTGCACCAATTGATACTGGGCATGGTTGGTATCTTGGTACTCATCGACGTGAATGTACTGAAATTTACCTTGATAATAAGCCAGAACATCTGGATTTTTATCGAAAAGGAGGATGGTGTTCATGATCAGGTCGTCGAAATCCATAGACTCGCTGCGCTTGAGCTCCGTTTCATAGCGTTTGTAAGCCTTGGCGACAATTTCTGTGTAGAGGTCGTTGGCGTTTTTGGCATAGCTCTCTGCTGTAACGAGGTCATTTTTGCTATTAGAAATGGTGCCTAAAATCGTGCGCTCGGTGAATTTTTTCGGGTCAACATTGAGGTCTTTTAAAATCCGTTTCATGAGGGTGCGTTGCTCACCCGGATCGACAATCGTGAAATTGCGGTTATAACCGATATGGTCAGCATCTCGACGGAGGATGCGGACACACATACTATGGAAGGTGGCGATGAGGGTATCCTGCGTGCGAGGATTGAGGTCAATCGCCCGCTCGCGCATTTCCCGCGCAGCTTTATTGGTAAAGGTAATCGCAAGGATATTCCAAGGATTAACCATTTTTTCTTCAATGAGGTAGGCGATTCTGTGGGTCAAGACGCGGGTCTTGCCAGAACCCGCTCCCGCCATGATCAAAAGTGGCCCTTCTGTTGTCTGTACTGCTTCCGCTTGACGCTCGTTCATACCTTGTAATAATGGATTCATTTTACTCTCTTTTCCTGTTTGACTATCTCTTTAATTATAGCATAAATGGGCGCAGGCGGAGAAAAGAGACTGTTGAAAAATAGCTCGTTTGGAGATGAAAGATCTTCTAATGGGATGATTGGTTGTCATTTTCTTGCGGTGCAAGATCGCCCGTCTTATTTTCAACTTGATGATGCCTCCCCACTAACATAGGAACAAGATTACTGCACTTTTCAGGCTAAAAAAGCAAAAAAATTATCTCACAATCATCACTGTGATTGTTGAATCGTGTGAATTTGGTCATCTTTCTGAGAAAGATGACCAAATTGGTTAAAATACATTGTTTTCTTGCGAAATCGGTCAAAAAAATAGCTGCTTTCAAACCTGCGTCGATTGACACCGGTTTGATGACAGCTATTTTTCATTTAATTTAAGGGACTAGGACTTTCACGCCGTAAGGTGCTAAGGCGATCGTTTTTCCGACTTTTTCTCCTGTCAATAAGTCTGTGCTTTCAGCGGCTACTGTGATGGTTTGAGCCGTTTCTGAAAAATTCATAACAAAATAGAAAGTCTGATCACCCTTTTCGCGACTTTGAACAGAGACGGCATCATTTCCCGTCTCGACAAATGGATGATCTAATGTCAAGTCATGCACCCTTTGCCCATAAAATGCGGCAAGAAAATCATAACCTGTGCGAGCTCCGATATAATAGGCTTTCCCAGCGCCATAAGCGTTGACTGTCACGGCTGGTGTCCCTGCGTAAAAGTCGGTTTCATACACGGCCAAGGTTTCAGCGCTAGTTGTTTTGAATAGGCTACAATAATCGACAGCTTCATAAGACGCGCCTGCATAGGAAAGGCCGTTGCGGTCTGTGGGGTAAAGCGTATCTGTTTCTGTCACTGAAATACCGAAAATTTCCTGTAATTTTTCAGGCCAGCCACCAAGATAGGTCAAATCATTTTCATCGACACAACCCGTAATATAAGTGCTGACCAGCTGGCCGCCCGCTTTGACATAAGCGCCTAATTTCGCCATCGTCTCTTCCGTCATCAGGTAGAGCATGGGGGCGATCAAGAGATCATACTTGGAAAAGTCATGGTCGGGCGTCACGACATCCACCGCAATGTCCTTGTTCCAGAAATAACGGTAATGATTTTGCAAGCTCAGCCCATACTTCTTATCCTGAGTCTGGAAGCCCTGCGCGTCATCCAGCGCCCAATTGTTATCCCAGTCGTAAATCATGCCGACGCGTGCCACCTTGTCAGAGCCTTTGACTGCCTGCACTTTCTCGAGCAGCTCTCCCACATGCGCGACTTCTTGAAAGACCCGATTATCAGCCGAATTATCATGATCAACGACCGCACCATGGAATTTTTCCGATGAGCCCCGAGATTTTCGCCATTGGAAATAGAGGTTACTATCAGAACCGTGTGCTAAAAATTGTAGCGAGGAAAGGGTATGCATGCCCGGCCTTTTCGTTTTGTTATAATCATGCCAATTGACACCGCTTGGTGTACTTTCCATGATGAGAAAAGGTTGTTGCTTGAGACTGCGATACTGGTCATTGATAAAGCCGACCTTGCTCGCTAAATCAGCGGTTGACATGGCATCATTATGCCAAGCAGGATAGCAATCCCAGCTGATGAGATCAACATGCTTGGCAAATTTGCCATAATCTAGACTGTAAAATGGCAGCAAATCAACCGTGTCTGCCATGAAATTTGTCGTTACTGGCACATCTGGTGTGACAGCCTTGAGTGGTTTTGTTTCCGCTTCAAAGAAATCAATCGTTTGATCCGTCACAAACCGTTTCCAGTCCAGATTTTGACCGTGAACCATCGACTCACCAATCGCAGACGGTGCGTCAATTTGTGACCAGTCAGTTATGGTATGGCTCCAAAACGGGCCCCACCATGCCGCATTTAAGGCTGCTAGTGTCCCGTATTTGACTTGTAGCCAGTGACGGAAGTTTTCTTGACAATATGCGCAATGACAGTCGCCAGAATACTCATTTGAGATATGCCACATCAGAAGGGCAGGGTGATGACCGTAACGTTCAGCTAATTTTTGGTTGATGATCGCCACTTTTTCACGATAAATCGGTGAAGAAAAACAATGATTATGTCTGCCACCATGATGCATTTTTTCAAATCGGTCATTGGTCCGCAGAACTTCTGGATATTTTTGAGACAGCCAGGCAGGTCTAGCGCCACTCGGGGTTGCGAGGATGACATTGCCACCCATGGCATGAATCTCATCGAAAATCTTGTCTAACCAAGCAAATTCAAATCGACCTTCCTCAGGCTCTAGGGCCGACCAGGCAAATATACCTAGGGAAACTGTATTCACTTTGGCTAACTTCATCAAGGCTAAATCCTTGGCTAAAATATCAGGATAGTCTTGCCATTGGTCAGGATTGTAGTCGCCACCGTGTAAAAATCTTTTTTCTAACTCATATTTTGTCATTTTCTTATCCTTTTGTGCCACCAGCGGTTAAGCCAGAGACAAAATGTTTTTGAAGGGCGATGAAAACAAGGGCAATGGGAATACTGATTAGCAAGGCACCGGCCGCAAATGTCGTATAGCTCGCCCCCATTTTATCTGTTACCAATTTATATAAGCCAATTGGCAGGGTGTAGTATTGGGGATTCCGTAATAGGACGGAAGACAAGGCAAAGTCACCAAGGGGTCCTGTGAAGCCATTCATCGCAACAACTGCCAGCATTGGACGCGATAAAGGGATAATGATTTGCAAGAAAACCCGCATATTACTGGCACCGTCAATTTTCGCTGATTCGTCCAATTCGACTGGAATGGAGTCAAAATAACCTTTTAATAAATAAGTGTTCATCGGTATTTGCCCACCCACATAAATCAGGGTCAAAAGCCAATGGCTATTAATCAAGCCTAGCATTTGGGCTAAGACGAATATCGCAATCAAGGCTGAAAACTGTGGGATCATTTGGAGCAACAAAAACAGGGTTAAGCCGTTCTTTCGACCCACAAATCTGAAGCGTGAAAAAGCGTAAGCCGTCATTGACACGAAAATGAGCGAAAGTAACATGGTGAAGAAGCTGATTTTCAGTGAGTTGAGATACCATTGTTTGTATAACAGCGTGCCTTCGTTGGCGAATAGTCTTGTGAAGTGAGCCACCGTTGGGTGTTTGGGGATGATGCTTGTTGACACTAGGCTATTGCCGGGATTGAAGCTGGCGCCGATTGCCCATAACAAAGGATAGATGATCACGATAGCGGTCCCGATCAAGAGCAGATAGGTCAAGGTCATGCGGATGAAGCGCTGGCGTTTGATACTGGATTGTTTTGTCATGTTATGCCACCTCCTTAAAGGCCTTGGTCCGCCTAAATTGCCATAGGGCAATGCCGATAACAAAAATCGAGAGTAAAATCGTTAGCGCCGCAGCCAAGGCATACTGGCTATTTTGCATGGTCAATTTGTAAATCCAGGACACGAGAATGTCTGTGCCACCAGCTGTTGAGCCTGGGACCGCAGGTCCGCCCGAGTTAAAGAGGTAAATGATATTGAAATTATTGAAGTTAAAGGTATATTGGGTGATCAAAATCGGTGCCATCGCATACAGAATCAATGGCAGGGTAATGCCTTTAAATTTCTGAAATGCCGTAGCCCCATCAATCGTCGCAGCTTCATACAAGTCATCCGGAATGGACTGCAAAGTCCCTGTTGTCACGATGAAAATATAAGGAAAGCCAAGCCACCCTTGAATGACCAACAGGGCAAGTCGTGTCCAGTTGGCATCCGTCAACCAAGGAATTGGCGAGATATGAAAGAAACTCAAAATCGTGTTGTTAATCGCGCCAAAGCTGTCATTGAACAAACCTGCAAAAATCAGAATCGTAACGAAGCCTGGAACTGCCCAAGGTAAGACCAAAATCGTCCGAAACAGTTTCTTGAATTTGACTTCCTTTTGGTGGACAAGAACGGCCAGAAAAATCCCGATCGATACTTGCAAAGTAGAGGCAATCAAGGTCCAGATGACAGTCCAACCTAGCACATTCACAAAAGTCTGCCGCCAGATATCAACCGTGAAAATTTTCGCAAAGGTCTTTAACCCCACCCAATTCGCCAAATGAGCCGGCGCCGAGTGATACAAATCATAGTTGGTAAAGGCCAGGGAAATGCTGAATAAAATCGGGAAAACGACTGAAAAGATCAGCAAGAGAAAGGCCGGACTCCCCATCAAATAGGGATAGCCTGCATCCAGTAGGTTATGGTAGCTTTCCTTGATGGTGCTAACCTTAACTCCATCATCACGTTTCTCACCGGTCTTATAAGCATCCCGGAAATTCAAATAGTAAAATAACAAGCCAAAGGCAATCACAATGATCGCAACGAGGCCTTGCGCCAATAGAAAAATAGAATTATCGCGCGGCACTTCTGTTCCTAAGGTCAGAATGCCCCAAATCCCCATATTAAACAAGTCTTTGAAAACGAAAAGGTACATGGCGAAGAAAAATAGAAACAGGCCACCTTTTATTTTTTGATGGTTATAAAATTGTCCGACTCCTGGCACAATCGATAATGCAGCTGCTTTTTTGGCATGAGAAGTTTGGTTTTTCTCACTCATAACTTTGACCCCTTTCTGGTGGCTCGATTTTGAACAAACCTGTACACACTGTATTAGACGTATAAATCACGCTGATTTATGTGCCTAATACGTTGTGTCCAGACCAACTATCTTAACAATAGTCAGCTGTTCACAACGATAAACCTACTCAATCACCCCTTATTTAGCATTCGCAGCAATCGCTGATTTAATTTGCGCCACTGCTTCTTTCAAAGCAACTTTTGGCTCACTCTTGCCTGTCGCAACCGTTTGGAGTGCTGCATCAACCGGTTTCCAGACTGAATTCATTTCAGTGATCCCTGGTGTTAATTCACCATATTGTGACTGAGTCGCGATGGCAACTGTCACAGCATTTTTCTTGACTGCTTCATCCTCTGCTAAGGCTTTAACCGCAGGCACTTCTTGTGTTTTTTCGTAACGAACTTTTGAATTCGCTTCATTGGTGATGAATTTGACAAATTTTTCAGCTAAGGCTTTATTTTTTGAATAACCGCTGACATTGTAACTCTTGACGCCGATAAATGACCCCATATGTTTGCCATTATCAAGCAATGGCAACTCAGCGACACCATAATCGATACCCGCTGCCTTATAAGGATCAACATTCCATGGCCCAGAGATAACCGCTGCCGCTTTCCCTTCTGTAAAAAGGGAATCTAGCACATTAATCCCCTGCTCACCGACAATACCTGATGGGAACACTTTTGCATCATAAAATTGTTTGATGATGTTCTCGCCCTCAATGGCACCCGCATTATCAAGACCGATATCTTTTGGATCATAGTTACCAGATTTATCCTTACCAAATATATACCCACCATAAGGACTTAGCACGCCTTGGGCATAATAAATTTGATCCCACAAAGCCAACAAGCCATAGCTATCCTTGGTCGTATGTGCTTTAGAATAAGTCAACCAGTCGCCAACTGTTTTGGGTAACTCACTTTCAGTGACCAAGGCTTTATTGTAGTACAAGATTTGAGTTTCAACCGCTTTTGGTAAACCATAAACTTTACCATCAACGATTTGTGACTCAATCGCAGCGGGTGTATAAATATCTTGGGTCGCCTTATCAACATCCAGTTTGGCAATCAAGCCTTCAGTGACCGCTGTGCCCACCTGGTCACCCGGAATGGTGAAAACATCCGCGCCAGTCCCAGCAGGACCATCCAAACGCATGTCTTCAATTTGACCGGCATAGGCTTTTTCAGTTACCTTGACTTTAACATTATTGTCTTTTTCAAACTGTGCAACAGCGTCTGCAATTCCAGCAGCCTTGGCTTGGTCTTCCCAAACTAACAAGTCATACTTGGCTTTTTTCTTGCCATCCGTATTGGCCTCGCCACTTGATCCATTCCCTTTGGGACCACATCCTGCCAATCCTAGCGCTGCCACACCCAGCAAAAACAATCCTGCCATCTTTTTCATCCGAAATCCTCTTTTCTTTTATTGAAATCGCTTACATGTTTATGATACACTCTTGCACTTAACTTGTCAATGGTTTTACTAAATTAATTTACTGATTTTGTGAACTTTTTTATTTGATTATCGTTGATTATCAGCTCAACTACTTGATTTTTTTGCCATATCACGCTATAAACGCCTTAATTTTCGATAAATTAATTTATTAAATCCCAAAAAAAGTGTATAATGAAGATAAAATGAAGATAAGAGGTGAGCTACTATGACCACAATTAAAGAGGTCGCGAAACAATCTGGCTTTTCACAGGCAACCATTTCCCGACTATTCAAAGGAGATGAAACCCTTTCAATTACTGAAGAAACGAAAAACATTATCATCAATACCGCATTGGCCATGGGATTTGACCGCTCAAAAATCAAGACAACTCTAGAAAAAATTGTCTTTCTGTTTTGGATTACCAAGCAAGAGGAAGTGCAAGATGTTTACTTTAGTAAGCTGCGGACAACGATTGAAAAATATGCCAAACTCAATAATATGTCCGTCCAAATTTTAACGCACGAAGCAGGTATCAATGCCATTCCCAAAAACATTTCAGGTTTTATCGGCTTGGGGAGTTTCTCGACTAAAGAAATCAAGCAGCTTAAAAAGCGTTGTCCAAATGGCGTTTTATTGGAAATCAATCCACAGCCTGAATTATTTGACACCGTTAAACCCGATAGCAGACGCATTACCCAACGGGCGATTAACCATTTTATCGCTGCTGGTTTCACTAAAATCGGCTTTATCGGCGGCACCTATCACAATCCCGATACGCGAACAACCGAGCCTGACTTGCGTGAGATCACTTTTAGGCAGTATTTGGCTGAAAAGGGTCTTTTAAATGACAAGTATATTTTTGCCAAGGGCGACTTTTCCGTGCCGCAGGGTGTCTTTTTAGCTGATGAAATGGTGCGGACATTAGGCGATGACTTACCTGAAGCGATTTTCATTTCATCAGATACCATTGCTGTCGGCGCGCTCCAATCGCTCAATCGGCACAATATTCAAATCCCCAACCAGCTTGCCATTATCAGTATGAATGACAATGACATCGCTAAATTCGTTTCCCCACCCCTGACAACTTATCGGATCAATGTCGAAGAAATTGCGAGAACAGCTGTTGATTTATTAGTCGATCAGATCGTCTACCCCCGTCGCACGACTAAAACGGTGCTTTTGAATTCTGAACTCGTTGTTAGAGAGAGTTTTGTTGACTAGATGAAGACTAAGGCCTTGCATATTGTCGCTACCGATGCTTGTAGCTCAAATCAGCGGGCACTTATTATGACAGTTTAATCACATGAAAAAGCAGATCAGGATTTCTGAACTGCTTTTTTTGATACACTATCACACTTTTCGCCTTAAATTGATGACCTATTTTTCTGATCTCAAGCCTATCGCAAAAAGCCCTGAATTTTTGTTGAACAAAGACTCAGGGCTTGATGTATTCAGTTTAAAAATTAGTAAATTGATTATAACTCACTTCAAAAGATTTGGTCACATTTTTTGGTGCTGTGTCAAAAGGAAATACTTTGACATAATCCGCAAAAACAATGATCCGATTCACAGCTTCAATATCATCACAAGTCACAAGCGTCAACTCTTTCTTGCCTGGATGATCATCAATTACTTCGACGTGATCAGGTGTCATGATTTGCACATCACGAATTTTGTATTGATAAATTTTTTCCTTATCTGTGATGTAAATGACCATGTCTTTTTTGGCACGTTCAAGTGGTGTAAAAAGTAATTTTGGAGCACCAGTTACACCACTAACATGGTGACTTGCCAAAGCATAATTACCTTGCCCCATGACGGCATCCGGTTTCATTGTACCAGCACCATACATGAGTTCAACATTGCCAATGCCTCGAAAAATTGGCAGGTTAATCCCTAAATCAGGGATAGCAATGCCACCAATGACTGGCAGTTTTTGCGCATTTAACTGATTTTTCATAACATCTTCGAAAGAAATCGGATTAACTTTTGAAAAATCAAAATCACCAATTCCTTTTCGATTATTTTGCTTTAATGTTTTTTTATCAATCTTGGTTACTTGATATTTATTGGCATTCCAAGCCATAATCATGTTTCGGAAACCTTTATTAAAAATCAGTAACAAACCAAGCAACAAGAGCAAGATCAGAAAAATATTCACTAACCAACGTCTTACTTTTTTCATTAGGATCCCCCTCTATGCCTTATTTTAAATCAGCGATATTTCCAAGCTGATACTCGGATTTTTTATCAAGCTCAAAGCGGTCTTTGAGATTTTTGCTGACATAGACCTTATTATCTTTATCGACAAAAATCGCTTCGATATCTTTGTGCTGCGCCACAAATTCATACCCTTTTTTCGTCCCTAAGGCAAAAATGGTGGTTGATAACGCATCACCATCCACGCCTTTTTTACTGACAATGGTCACGCTTTGGATGTCATTGTCAAAAGGATAGCCTGTTTTAGGATTTAAGAGATGTGGGTAAATCTTGCCGTCTACTTCTAGGAATCTTTCGTAAATGCCCGAAGTTGACACAGATTCATCTTGCGCATCTAAGAGACCAACTTGTGCCGATACCGCTTTATTAGGGTCTTTAATGCCGATCGTCCATGGCTCCTCAGCGCCCCGATGCGAGTGACCAATCAAGGACAGACTTGAAGACCCCAGATCAACAATCGCAGTTGTCACCCCATGTTCTTTCAAATAATCCGTCATCCGATCTGAGACATAGCCTTTGGTGATCGCCCCCAAATCAATCTTGGCACCTTTTTTGGTGATATAGACTGTTTGCTTTTGATCATCAAATGCAATCAAGCGATAAGAAACCAAAGGCAAGGCTTGATCGATTTCAGCCTGACTGGGTTTTCTGGCATCGTCAAATCCGATATGCCAGAGGCTACTAATAGCCCCAATCATCATGTCAAACCCTGTCTGTTTATCAGAATAGTCATAGGCTTCTTTCAGCAGTTGATAAACTGCTTTTGAAACCTTGACTGGTTTGATACCGGCTTGGTCATTAATCTCATCTAATTCACTGCCTGATTGATTGACTGAGGTTTTCTTATCATAGTCTTTGGCGATAGCTAGGGCTGCGGCAATGTCTTTTTCATGGCCTTTATCGTAAGCCGTTATTTTAACATAGGTGCCCATGGTAAAGGTTTCTTTGACATAGGGTTTGGTTCGCAAGTCACGCTTTGGGGTGCCACAAGCTACTAAGATGAGACTAAGCCCTAAAATCATGGCGACCAAGCCTAGGCTTTTATTAAACTTCTTCACTTGTCACTTCCTCAGTACCATTTTCAGGGGTATCCGTTAGCTCAGCTTCACGCTCAACTAGCGCAAAAGTGACGATGTGAGCTTCTTTGTCCAGACGCATCACTTTCACACCTTGGGCGCTACGGCCGGTTTGAGAGATGTTGTCGACGTTAGTCCGGATGATGACGCCAGTATCTGTGATTAGCATAAGGTCTTCGTCACCGTTGACGGTCACGAGGCCGGCTAATTTACCAGTCCGCTCGGTCACATTCATGACTTTGATCCCTTTACCGCCACGGCCTTTGGTTGGATACTGTTCAGCGCTTGTTCGTTTACCGAGACCATTTTCACTGACAACAAGAACTTCCTGGCTGTCATTGATAGTACTTGAGCCGACGACAAAGTCACCTTCACGGAGGTTAACCCCTTTAACACCTGTCGCTGCACGACCCATGTCACGGAGGATATTTTCTTTGAAGCGAACAGAGTAACCATCATGTGTTCCGATGATCAATTCTTCCTGACCTGTTGTGAGTAAGACATTGACTAACTCGTCATCTTCACGCAGGTTGAGGGCTTTTAGACCATTGGTTCTGATGTTGGCAAATTGATTGGCGCTGGTCCGTTTCACAATCCCACGTAGGGTTGTGAAAAGGAGGAAGCGCTCTTGGTCAGATTTTTCAACGTTGATGACTGTTTGGATTGATTCGCCTTCATCCAGTTTAAGCAGATTGACGATCGGCAAACCTTTGGCCTGACGACCATACTCTGGAATTTCGTAGGCTTTCATCCGATAGACACGGCCACGATTGGTGAAGAATAGGAGATGGTCATGTGTTGAGGTTGACACCATGTGTTTGATGAAATCTTCATCTGACACACCAGATCCTTGTACACCACGGCCACCACGGTTTTGCGCACGGAATTCATCTTGGTTGAGACGTTTGATATAACCTTTATTTGACAAGGTAATCAAAACATCTTCTTCTTCGATTAGGTCTTCGTCTTCTACACTGAGAACTTCACCAACGAGCAGTTCTGTCCGGCGAGGATCCGCGAATTTACGCTTGATCTCTTCCATTTCCTCCGTGATAATGGCAACAACACGCTCAGGTTTCGCAAGAATATCAATCAAATCTGCGATCAAGGCCAATAAGTCATCATATTCTTTTTGAATCTTGTCGCGTTCCAAACCAGTCAAACGACGCAGACGCATGTCTAAAATGGCCTGTGATTGACGTTCTGATAATTCAAAACGTGACATCAATTCGGCTTGCGCGATAGCATCTGTTTCAGATCCACGAATAATTTTGATGATTTCATCAATATTATCCAGGGCAATCAACAAGCCTTCTAAAATATGGGCACGCGCTTCAGCTTTTTCTTTGTCAAACTGTGTCCGACGAGTAATCACTTCTTTTTGGTGGGCGATGTAATGCGTCAGGATTTCTTTAACTGATAAAATTTTCGGCGCGCCATCAACGATTGCCAGCATATTAAAGCTGAAGTTGGTCTGAACGCTAGTTAATTTGTAAAGGTTATTCAGGATAACATTGGCAGACGCATCACGGCGAACTTCGATAATGAAACGGACGCCATCACGGTTAGACTCATCACGGACTGCTGTAATGCCTTCAATCCGTTTTTCTTGCGCCAAGCGTACGATATGCTCATGCAATTTCGCCTTATTAACCATGTACGGAAACTCGGTAATGACGATGCGTTCTTTACCAGATTTTGTGATTTCAATCTCTGATTTGGCACGCAAGGTAATGCTACCTTTCCCTGTTTCATAGGCGCGATGAATCCCACTACGTCCCATGACAAGGGCACCTGTTGGAAAGTCAGGACCAGGCAAAACTTCCATGATATCACGTGTTGTCGCCTCAGGATTGGCCATGAGGAGTTTGACGGCATCAATCGTTTCACCAAGATTATGTGGTGGAATATTGGTCGCCATCCCGACAGCAATCCCTGTCGTCCCATTAACCAAAAGGTTAGGGAAACGTGCAGGAAGTACAACAGGTTCACGTTCTGTACCATCATAGTTATCGATAAAATCGACTGTTTTTTTGTTAATATCGCGCAACATTTCAAGCGCAATCTTGCTCATCCGTGCTTCGGTATAACGCATGGCAGCGGCGCCGTCACCGTCCATAGAACCGAAGTTACCATGACCGTCAACGAGCATGTGGCGGTAACTCCACCATTGTGCCATCCGAACCATAGATTCATAAATGGCCGAATCACCATGTGGGTGATATTTACCCATAACATCACCGGTAATACGGGCAGATTTTTTATGTGCTTTATCAGGTGTCACACCCAGCTCATTCATACCATAAAGAATACGGCGATGTACCGGTTTTAGACCGTCACGTACATCGGGTAAGGCCCGTGCCACGATGACACTCATGGCATAGTCGATGAAACTCGTCTTCATTTCACTCGCCAGATTGACACTGACTAAATTTTTGTCTTGCATTGATATACAGCCTTTCAAATACTAATCACGTATTGCCACCATTATACCAAAAAAATAGGAAAAAAGCTAGGCAGAACCTAGCTTCACAGTCTGTTGATGGCTTTTGAAAAAGCAAATTTTTGCGCCCTTGTCAAGTCCTCGGATTCGTTCCTGACTTAAAGCGTTAATTGGTCATATTTCGTTAAATCTAGATCATCTTTTTTGATCAAAGTTCCAAAACCTTCACTGGTAAATAACTCAAAAATCAGTGAATTTTTCAGGCAACCATCTAGTAAAACCGCTTCATTTAAGCCATTTTGCATGGCATATTTGATGGCTTCCAGTTTTGGAATCATGCCACCGGAAATTTTACCAGCCGCGATCAAGTGATCAATTTCTGACAACGTCGTTTCTGGTAAAAATGAGGTCTCATCTGGAAAATTCGAATACAAACCACGGACATCTGATAAAAGAATAAAGCGTTCAGCCTGCAATTCTCCTGCAATTCGGCTAGCTGCGGTATCGGCATTGACATTATAAATCTCGCCCGCCGCATCAACACCCGCAGTCGCAATGACAGGAATAGCCGAGGTCTTCGCAATCCGTTCAATGATTTCAGTATTAATCTTGGTGATCTTCCCAACGTAACCCAAATCTTCAGACAGTTGCTCGACTTCGATCATCCGCCCATCAATGCCTGAGATACCAATCGCTTCTCCCCCTAGCCGTTGAATATCGCGAACCAGACTTTTATTCACCATGCCCGACAGGGCCGTCAGCGCAAGCTCAGCGGTCTCCTCGTCGGTGTAGCGCAAGCCGTTGATGAACTTCGATTCTTTGCCGTACTTGTCTAGCAATTCATTAATAGCAGGCCCGCCACCATGCACGAGGACGACATTGATCCCCAACGTCTTTAAGAGCAAAATATCACTCAGGACTGACTTTTTGATGACATCGTCCGTCATGGCGTTGCCACCGTATTTGATAACGACCGTCTGCCCCTGATACTTGAGCATGAAAGGCAGCGCCGCCGTCAGCGTTTCAGGTACATTCATAAAATCCCCTCCAATATCGCCACGCCGTCCGCCAACTGCGCTTTTGTCATGACCAATGGTGGCAGCAGTCTAACAACGTCTTTACCTGCGGACAAGACTAGGAGACCTTGCGCTCTGGCTTCTGACAAGACCGCTTGCAACTGAGTACCGTCAGTGAGTTGAATACCGACCATAAGTCCAAGATTTCTGATGGCTTTAACAGTTGGTTTGCTTGCTAATTTTTCCTTGAGCTGTGCTTTGAGAAAGTCTGCTTTATCAGCCACTTCAGCTAAAAACCCATCGGAAGTCAGTTCAGTCAAGACAGCCTTAGCACTTGCCATGGCTAAAGGATTCCCGCCAAAAGTCGAGCCGTGTTTTCCGGCACTAAAACAGTCAGCGTAGCAATTTTTAGCCAACATGGCGCCAACTGGCAAACCATTGCCTAAGCCTTTAGCCGTCGTGAAGATATCCGGTTGCAGTCCGAAATGTTCAAAGGCAAATAATTTACCCGTCCGACCATTGCCAGTTTGAACTTCATCCACGATGAGCAGAACTCCCTGTTCTTGACAGCTTTTGAGTGCTGCCGCAAATTCTGCTGTGAGTGGGGTCACGCCTCCTTCACCTTGGACGATTTCAAAAAGAATGGCACCCGTTTGAGGGGTGACAGAGGCTTTAAGACTGTCGACATCGTTATAGATGGCTTTTGAGAAGCCTGATACCATGGGCGAGAAGCCGTTTTGGATTTTGTCCTGCATGGTGGCTGACATGGCGCCGAAAGTCCGACCGTGAAAGCCGTCTTCGAAGGCCAAGATTTCTTTGCCTGGTCTGATCAAACGGGCTAGCTTTAGTGCTGCTTCATTGGCTTCTGCGCCAGAGTTTGCGAAGAATGCCTTGTAGTGGTCAGCCTGGTCTAGTAAATCCGCAACTTCTTCCTGCAAAGGATTGTTGTAGAGGTTAGAGAGATGGGCGAGGGCATCCACTTGTGTTTTTACAGCAGCTTTGCCCGCTTCAAAAGAATAGCCTAGGTTCATCACGCCAATGCCACTCGTGAAATCTAAGTGTTTTTTGCCAGTCTCATCAAATAGATAAACGCCTTCGCCATGCGTAAAGGTCATGGGAATTCTAGTCCCGTAATTTTGGAGTAAATGTGTCATAGACTTTTTCTTTCTTAAGAATGGTAGAGGGCATTGATTTCAACATATTTATAAGTTAAATCACAGCCCCAAGCTGTTCCGGATTGAGTGCCGTTGTTAAGATCAGCATCAATGACAACTATCTTTTCTTTGAGTTTTTCAGAGAGTTCTGCTTGGTCAAAATCAACAGGTGTTGAATGAAGTAAGACCAAATCACCTTGAATTTCTAACTCAATATCTGGGACATCAAAGGCTGCGACTTGCCCAATCGCTGAAATCACGCGCCCCCAGTTAGGATCAGCACCAAAAATCGCTGTTTTAACAAGGCTAGAGCCCACGATCTGTTTAGCAATCAGACGTGCTGATAACTCATCTGGCGCTCCAGTAACATTGACTTCAATGAGTTTGGTTGCCCCTTCGCCATCTGCTGCGATTTTTTTCGCCAAGTCTTGACAGACAATAGCTAGAACAGTTTTGAAAGCTTGGTAATCTTCGGTATCGACTAGGATTTCAGCATTGTCAGCTTGACCATTTGCCATGACGAGCACTGTATCATTGGTAGACGTATCGCCGTCTACCGTGATTTGATTGAAAGTCGTCTCAATTATTTCTGACAGCATGTTTTGCAGCAAAGGTTGGGCGATTTTGGCATCGGTTGTGATGAAGCCAAGCATGGTCGCCATATTGGGATGAATCATGCCTGAGCCCTTGCAGACACCTGCAACCGTGACCGTTTTGCCTGCAATCTCAACTTCATAAGTCACTTCTTTTGTGACCAGATCCGTTGTCAAAATAGCTTCAGCGAAACCGTTGGTATGACCATTTTCAGCAGATAGTTTAGAAATGCCCAGCGCGATTTTATCCATGGGAAGTTGTTTGCCGATAACACCCGTCGAGCAAACCGCGATGTGACTTGGGTTGAGGTCAAATTTTTCTGCCAACAAACGCTGCGTCTTTTTGGCGTTTGTAATCCCCTCGTCTCCTGTCACGGCATTGGCAATGGCTGAGTTGACAATGATGGCTTGTGCCACACCACCTGCGACCACTGCTTTATCTAGATCAATCGGCGCTGCAGCGACTTTATTTGTCGTGAAGACCCCTGCGACTGCTGCGGGAACGTCTGAAAGGATGAGCCCTAAGTCCAGTTTTTGAAATTTGAGCTCCGCATGTGTGGCATCTGCCGTGAACCCCTTAGGTGAGGCGATATTTCCTTTGATTGCTTTAAATTTTGTCATGTTATAAAATCGGCACGAGGTCAAGCCCTGCTTTTTCGTCAAAATCGAAAAAGTGGTTCATATTTTGAATCGCTTGCCCTGCCGCTCCTTTCACGAGATTATCAATAACGGTCACAACCGTCAAGGTATTAGTCAGTTCATTATAGCCAAGGCCAATGTCGGTAAAATTTGTACCAACAACACTATGCAAATCAGGCAAGAGACCATCATTTAAGACTCTCACGAAGTATTTATCGTCATAAGTCTGGTGATAAGCCGCCACCACATCTGAGAAGGTGATTCCCTCTGCTAATTTGGCATAGGTTGAAACGAAAATCCCACGATTAACCGGAATCAGAGACGTTGAAAATTGGATCGGTTTGGCATTGGTGTTCCAAGAGATTAACTTGTTAAAAATTTCTGGAATATGTTGGTGCTGATTGAGTTTGTAGAGACTGACATTTTCGTTAGCATTGACGTAATGACTGCTGTCGGTCAAGTTCTTGCCTGCACCTGACAAACCTGATTTGGCATCGATAATGACACTGTCTAGCTGAATCAGGTTGGCCTGATAAAGCGGTGCTAGGCTTAATAACGTTGCAGTCGCATAACAGCCTGGATTAGAGACATAAGCTTGCGTCGGTCGGTCAAAATCAGCTAAGACATAATCTGCTTTTGATAATAAATTTTTATGGACGGCTGACTTTTTGTACCATTTTTCATATTGTGCCGGATTTTGTAAGCGGAAATCACCTGACAAATCGACGACTGGAAAATCTGCTGCGATGAAATCTGCTGCTAACTCTGCCGCAATCCCAGCTGGTGTCGCAAAGAAAACCAAATCTGCTGTGATCATGATTTCATCAGATGAAAATGTTTTGATGGTCAAAGTTGCATATTTTGGAAAATTGAGCAGTTTTGGAAAAAGATCTGTTAATTTGGCGCCGATATTTGACGTGCCATAGACATTGACGATTTCAGCGTCTGGATGACTATGGAGCAGCCTCAGCAATTCTAATCCTGAGTATCCCGAGATACCAATGATGGCTATTTTTTTCATAAGTGTTATCCTTTAATTGAATATATATACAATAATAATGTATATTTTTACATTTGTCAAGTG
>ERZ650307.835-NODE-835-length-17567-cov-8.138305_pt1 | contig 17567 bp, 12 predicted proteins | sample MGYA00376243_ERZ650307 | MGnify/ENA primary metagenome ERZ650307 (study PRJEB26733, sample SAMN07839242) | wastewater metagenome | biome: urban; feature: artificial channel; material: waste water | place: USA: North Carolina | collected 2016-03-31 ... | reverse complement strand
AAGGGGGTCAGTTTTTAAATGCCATTAGGGGGTCATTTTTACACTGCCGCTAACAGATCATACCACTGAGTCTAAGTATGAAACCGAATGGAAATATTATCTGGACTAATTAAGGGCCCATTATAGGAAGCCCAATTGGTTGTACGAGAAATTTAAGGAATAAGCTTATTCATTTTGAAATTATATCACTCAATAAACCTCCTATATGAGCTTTGTGTAACAAAGCCATACAAATTTAACTTCTATGTCAAAATATGAATAAATTATTTGCTAGTAAACATCTATCAAAAAATAATGCATGTTATTGAATTTAAAAATTAAATGAATTTAAAATCAATAACCAAAAAGAAATAATCATTCATACCAAGTAAAAAAAATAAATATTCAAGAAATAAAGTAAGAAACTATATTGATTAAAATTAAATCAGATGGTAGTTTCTAAAAAAAGGATGAGTTCTAGAATGGTTTCAAAACAACAACAATTACGTTGGCTGCAAGAAGGACGTGGTCAAGGGCAATTAGACACATACAAGCCTTTTTTGAATGTCAGAGATAATAAGTCGCTGACTGAAAGATCGAGTCGTGTATATGGTTATAAGACCCAAAGGACTCACCATTTATTTTCTGACTTAGAATTAGCACTATTTTTAGCACTAGACAGAATTCAGGATATTGAAGATATACGGGAGCAAATCCCACTCGATCTTGAAACTACTGTTCAAATTGCTGAAGATCTAAAAATTCCACACCCCATTGAACAAAATGTCCATCAAATCATTACCTCAACATTTTTTATCGTCAATCATTCTCCTCTAAAGCCCCCTTGCTTTGTTGTAAAAGCGCTTAAGTCAACACACCTTGAACTAAAAAGGACCATTGCTCAATTAGAACTCGAGAGACGTTATTGGGAGCAAAAAAACATACCTTGGTTTCTCTTTACAGAAAAAGATATTTCACCTACAGCTATAGATAATATTAAATGGCTCTACCCCTTGAATAAAGTCAATACTGATATCTATACCTTCTCAAAAATAGATTTCTACCAAACTTATTTTATTCAAAAACCAGAACTTACGCTGATAGAGCTATCCAAATATCTTGATACTCACTACTCAATGGAAGCGGGTGGCTCTCTTCTAGAAATTAGGGAACTGCTTGCTCAGCGCTATTTTCTTTTCGATATCACTAAAGGCTATAGAAAGATTCGTTGTCGTGACATTGAGATCGGAAACATTCAATATTTGGAGAAACTTCACAATGTTTCAGGTTAATAAGGTTTATCAATTAGATCATGTTTTATTTCGGATTTTAAAAATATACCCTCAGTATTTAGTGTGGATAGATATACAGTCTAATAAGGCGTTGCCTGAACTTTTTCCAATTTCTGAACTTGAACAACACGTTATCGCTAGTCAAGCACAACTAGCACATGACCCATTTTCAGATCTCAGTTTATTCTCTGTAGATACAGGATCTATTTACCAGATAAAACGTGATCATAACTTTGCGATAATCAAAAGAATTATTGAGCATGAACGATTTTATGATCCTAAAGAACGTGCTTATCTAATTGAACAACTTGTACAACAAAAAATCGCGACTAAACAAACGATTTATCGTCTATTACGATGCTATTGGCAACGTGGTATGACACCTAATGCGCTTATTCCTCAATATTATAATTCTGGTGGAAAAGGGATAAAAAAAACCGTCACTGAAAAAAAATTAGGTCGACCACGTGTTATTTCTGTTGGTACAGGTGCATTAATTGATAAAAGCGTGGAAAAATTATTTAAGAAAGTTATCAATCAATACCTACTCAATGACAAAAAAATTTCCATTAAATACGCTTACCGTAAATTTCTGATACTGTATCAGGAGGAATACCCTGATATACCAAAGACTGAGTATCCTTCTTTTTGGCAATTTAAATATTTTTATGAAAGAGATTTTAGCCGCACTTTTAGGCTTAAAAAGCGTTCTCCTCAAATTCAATATTTGAAAGATAACAGACCTTTATTGTCTACAACAAATTCACAAGTTTCAGGGCCAGGTTCTCGATATCAAATTGACGCAACAATTGCAGATATATATCTCATTTCTGACTCTGATCGCTCATGCATTATTGGTCGGCCAACTGTCTATTTTATGATAGATGAATTTAGTCGTATGGTGACCGGTATATATGTTGGTCTCGAAAATCCATCATATGTTACGAGCATGCAAGTTCTACGTGTTGCCATGTGTGACAAAGTCAAATATTGTCAAAGTTTTGGCCGTGAAATACGTTCTGAGGATTGGCCTTGCATCGGTTTACCTGAAGCCATTTTAGCAGATCGTGGTGAACTACTCGGTCATCAAATTGAACACCTAGAAAAAAGTTTTGCTATCCGAATTGAAAATGCCCCTGCATATCGAGGTGATCTTAAAGGGATTATCGAGCGATATTTTCGTACCATACAGGCTGACTTTAAACCCTATGCACCAGGTGTTGTACAACCTATTAAAGAAAAGAAACGTGGAGGTAAAGATTATCGGCTAGATGCTACTCTGACCATACATGAGTTTACCAAGATTATACTTAATTCTGTGTTAATGCATAATCAGACACATGAAATCAGATCTTATGATCGTGATATCGATATGCCGACAGATCTTCCAAATATTCCATTACATCTGTGGAATTGGGGGATCCAAAATAGGACTGGTAAATTAAGAACAGCTTCTGAACGTTTGATCTACATTGCTCTCCTCCCCCGGACTGAAGCTACACTGTCGCATTTAGGCCTTAAAGTTTTTGGTGTTTACTATATTTGTAAAGAAATCTTAGAAAATGGTTGGATGCATCGCTCTACATCAATACAGCGCCCACAAAAATTAACCATAGCCTATGATCCGGCTAATGCTGAAAAAATATACGTGTTTTTTTCGCAGTCTAACTCTGAGTATTGGGAAGCACAACTAGCACAACGCTCAAGAGAATTTATAGGCTGTAGTTTTTGGGAAGTTTGGAAAGTTAAGAAGGAGCAAAAGTCTAGCCAGGCAAATTACCATACCTCATTACAAATTGCCCGTGCTGAATTAGAACGTTCAAATGAAGAAATCATTCAAAAAGCCCTTGAATCGACACGACAATCAACCCGAAGCAATGCTGATCGCCTTTCAACCATTAAAGAGAATCGTATAAAGGCACGCGACCAAGAAAGAGAAGTGCTCAAAGAATCAGTGCCTACCCGTAAATCAAATCAAGAACGACCAAGCAATATCGTTTCTTTTTCAAAAGGTAAAGCACACACAGATGACCAGGATCAATACGATCGACCTGCATTTTTTGATCAATTATTCGATGATGATTAAAGTGAGGAAAAAAAATGAAAGTCAACGCCATTTATCAACCGAGCTTTGGTCAATATAGAGGCAATCCACTTATAGAAGCATTGCCGCCAATACGTAATTTCAACGATATTAAAACAGCCTTGAAATGTACAGTAGATATTAGTCCGCTTGAGAAACATGAACCCGGAGTGGTTAGAAGTCATCTGATTTCTCAGCTCATGAATAGTTTTTTTCTGCCTATTTCAAGACACTATTCACTTGAGCAAAAGCTTGGCATTATGATTCGTGATGGATATGTCGCACGTAATCTTGAAAAAGGTGAATTAGCTACTCACCTGCAAAATGGTTACGAACGAATGATGACAGGGGATATCCATGCGTTTCGATTTAAAACAGCACAATCGACTGCCAAGAGTATGTCTTTTATTGGCTGTTCAGGGAGTGGAAAAACCACCACATTAAATCGAATTCTAGCAACATATCCTCAGGTCATTTTTCACGAAAAATATAACTTCACCCAAATTGTCTATCTTAAAATTGACTGTCCACACGATGGATCATTAAAAAGCTTATGCTTACATTTTTTCAGAGCTGTGGATTCTGCAATTGGCTCAGATTATGAAAGAAAATATGCTTTAAAAAGGCATGGTGTTGAAACGCTGATGCATCTAATGAGCCAAATTGCCAATCTTCACGCGATTGGCTTATTAATCATCGATGAAATTCAACATTTGAGCGTTAATAAATCTGGGGGAGAGAAAAAGATGCTTAATTTTTTCGTCACCCTCGTCAATATCATCAGCTTACCTGTTGTAATGGTCGGTACACCAAAAGCACGCCCTATATTTGATGCTGATTTCAGATCAGCTCGAAGAGCAATTGGATTTGGGGCAGTATTATGGGAGCCGATCAAAAATGAAAAAAATAGTGTTTCTCCTCACACTCAGCAAGTGATCAAGTCTGAATGGGTGGGGTTTACAGATACACTTTGGAAATATCAATGGCTGACTAAAGCAGATCTTTCTCTATCTGAAGATATACGGGAATGTTGGTATAAACTATCACAAGGTATACCAGATGTGGTGGTGAAACTGTTTGTATTGGCTCAGATCAGAGCGATCGAGACTGGGGTAGAACGTATTACGATCAGACTGCTAGAAACCACCTACATGCAGGATATGATCCCAATCCATGCCATGATTGAGGCATTACGCAGTGGGGATCCTCAAAGAATTGCGCAGTACTCAGACTTAAGTATCCCCGAAGTCGACAAAAAATTACTGTACTTGCAGGAAAAGATTAGACAAGAACATGGCGAGAAAGATGATGTCGATATCTATGATGGAAACTCACAGGCGATTCGTCTGCATCGACTATTGGTTGAATTGGGGTATCAATCAGATCTACTCCCAAACATGATTAAAAGAGCATTTCAGTCTTATCCAAATACAGACATGCAAACTTTGTTGCCTGTGATTATGCAATGGCTCAAAGATGAAAATGACCTTGAAAAAGTCATGGAAAATGATCAGAAAAAAGCGCTCCAATCCCCTCGAAAACCTACCATCAAAGCTGCAGCATGGCATCAGTTAGATAATGCTGACTTACGTTTTCAATACAGTCAAAAAGACCCTCTTCTTTCATTTTATCAACACCTGAAAGATCACACAGGGTATGTAATTGATATTGAGCAATGGCTCAGGGAGAGTCATCAACATGTTTAATTTTCCCACGCCTTATCCTGATGAGTTGATCTACAGTACTGTAGCACGTGCTGGAGTACGTTTGGCCCTCACTAGCCCGAAACAACTCCTTGATGAAGTGTTTCAAAATCGTAAAGTTTCTGCAACGGTAGATCTGCCATGTCATCTTGAAAAAATTTTGCACTGGCTACCCCAAAGACTTTATGATTTAAATCATCTTATTGATAAACACACACTATTCCCAATATATGCTTGCTTTATTCCCGAAGAAAGACGCCAAAACTGCTTACATTTCATGCAAGGAGCATCGCATGGTGCTTTGCACTTAGCTGTAGGACTCAATGCATCAAAAGTTAATATTCCGGAATACTTACGCTACTGTCCTCAATGTTTCGAAGAACAATTACAAAGCTATGGCGAATGGTATTGGTCTAGACTGTGGCAAATTCCAGGTGTTAGTTGCTGTCCTCAACATGGGAAACTCCTCAATAGTAGCGTGCAATATAGACCCGTCCATAAGCATGAATTCAAAGCCGCTTGTTTAGAGAACTGTCCAACACATTCCCAAGAACCCGCCTTCCTAGATGAAATTTTGATTGCACAAAAAGCCATTGAACTTTGTTCACTTACAAACACCCCGTCTGCTAACTTAGCGCAATGGACACTTTTTTATAAAGACCTTGCCTTAAAACATAATATGGTCAAAGGCAAACATCACATAGTACATGAACTCATTTACCAAAAGATTATGCAACGTTGGCCGATGTCATTTCTAATACAGCATGGACTAGGTGATCTGTGTACGGAAAATAGCTGGCTTCATCATATGTTTAGAAAACATCGACGCAGTTTTTCTTACTTAGAACATTTCATCGTGATTGAAGCATTTTACGCTGGGAAGTCTTGGACTTTTCAAGAGATTCTCAAAGCGGTGAAAGCCTGCCGTGCAGCCCCAAAGCGTTCTTTAGATGACGTCACACAGGAAAACTTACAGTCCGCGGTTATCCAGAATCAACGCCATTCATGGTTAACAGCTTTAGCACAAAACTCTATTATTGAAGCAAGAAAGCAGAATACAGCACTCTATGCTTGGCTGTACCGTAATGATAAGAAATGGCTGTTGGAGACCAATAGTCAGAAACAGATGCCGTTTATTCCCTATGGAAAAAAGGTCAATTGGAGACAACGTGATTGGGATAGTGTTAAATATTTACTTCTTTTAAATCAACAATTAGTAGATAATCTCGACTCTCCTCGACGGACAAAAACTTGGTGGATCAAACAATTAAAAAGTCCATCAACTATTGAAAAGAATTTAGATAACTTACCATTAATCGCAAAATTTCTAAGCACATACCAAGAAGATGTCAGCTGCTATCAAATTCGGCGCTTATCACGTGAACTTCTGCTAAATAAACTCAAAAATGAGTCTATCCCCTTGTGGGTATTACTCAGAAAAGCTGGCTTAACAACAGACAGAATGACAAAAGAAACCCAAAACTTCCTCAACCAGGTCATACAATATGATCAGATTATTAAGGTGTAATAATGCTGAAAAATTTTCCTGAGAATGCCTTTATTCGTTCAATGGGGACTATTTATAGAGAACAAAAAAACAAAGCTTGGATGATCGAACTTCAGCTCAACGACCTGATGTCGAAAAAAAAATATCCTGTCGGGGTTAGATTCTCAAATATGCATTTACTTGCACGTCAAAGATGTTTAAAACCAACTCCAGAGTACAAATCGGCAGATCCACTTATTCTGACCTATAAAATTGAACATCTCAGACGCTGGCACAATACATGCAACATCTACAGCCAACAAAATCAGTTGTCTCAGATCATGACTGATCTTGATCATCGCTATGAAAATACCTTAGTGCATTTACCCAAGCTTGAACTTGCCCGTGCCTTGTTTTTTCATAATGCATACTTTGCCCGTAATGTGTTCAATCCTGAATTTTTGGATGCAGAGTTTGCTGTCAAAAAAATAAACAAAGATCATTACATCATTCATGAATTGGTGTCAAAAAGTTTTCCTACTACGCTTTATAACTCTGTTGAAATACGCAGTGTTCTCGCTTGGATCCTAGTTAATCGTGAAATTAAAGCCTGCTATAAAAGTATAGCCGCCCACTTAATTTCACAAAAATATCAAGACAAATCAAGAGAGAAATGGAATTTCGACTTTAGCTGTCCGTCTTTAAGAAATACAGAAATTACGGTAAAAGCCTATTATTCAAAAGAATCAGATCAGATTTATATCAATGAAATTCTTGAAATTAAAAATATACAACCCAAACTTCCTAAGCTGGTTGAGTTTTCTAGCTCTCACTTTATCCAAAAACAAAACGAAACGACCAATACAACAAAGGGTAGCTATCGCATTGAAAAAACGCCAGAAGAACCGGCTATTGATGATCTACAGGAAGCAAGTTCAGATAAAGGTACGGTAATTATTAAATCTGAACCAGTACTGTTAAGTTTTCAGCAACCAATCCGTACTGCCAAACGCTATATAAAACTCAAGGGGATGAACAAGTCATATGGGGAAGAACGAGATACCTTTGATGATCCAGATGTCGTTGCGACAGATGAACCATCAATATTAGGGACCCTTGGACAAGGTGAATTCATGGGCCTCGCAGATGATCTTCAATATCTAGAATATTACAGTGAAGGCCTTACTGCATTCAAAGAAATGATCATAGGCTTAAATGAGTCAAAGGTTATTGTATTAGACTCCGAAGATCCACATTACCATCGATTACCCAAAGTGGGTAAATCGCGGCTACACTATACTCATAAAGATCAGCCCCGAACATTGCTTGAGTTCAGATTCAAATATCAAGACAGAGCTTCAAGTATTTTTGAAATTGATCTTGATGATCGTGCGAAGAGTATTTCTACTCTAATAATTCAATGGAATTCTGACACGCATCCTAGTCAAGAGGTCATCAAGAAACTTACACAGAAGATTGTGGGACTCTCTTTACGTTGGCCTGCTAAGGAAATACTTTCAGAATGGGGATTATTTAAAACTATTAACCATCCTAAAAAGTCACAGGCATCAATGATATATACTTCGGAAGAAATAGAGCTATGGCGGCTGAATATCATCAGACACCTATCTATCTTGGGGCATCCCACATTCAATTGATATTAAATAATACGATTAAAAATCATGCGGTAGATATATCATTTATTGATGGCATATACTGTAAACATTGAAGTATTTTCCCATAAAGGATGTCTATCGGTAATTTTTGAATAAAGACCTATTCAGGCTGTTAAAATGCTTAGCTGAGATGTGTATACCAGATGCTCATCTTTAAAATATATATTTATATCTTTTCCTTTTTTGAGGGATATTGCAGGATTACATGACAAAACTAACTTGCTTTAAAGCCTATGACATCCGCGGCAAACTCGGTACAGAACTGAACGAAGAAATTGCTTATAAAATCGGTCGTGCTTATGGGCAAATTTATCAACCAAAAAAAATTGTGGTGGGCTGCGACATCCGTCTCAGCAGTGAAGATTTAAAACAAGCCACCATCAAAGGTCTGAATGATGCGGGTGTTGATGTTTTAGATTTAGGTATGACGGGGACTGAAGAAGTCTATTTCGGTGCCTTTCATCTAGATGTTCAAGGTGGGATCGAAATCACGGCAAGCCACAACCCGATGGACTATAACGGCATGAAATTGGTCCGCGAAAATGCACGTCCGATTGGAGCGGATTCAGGGTTAAAAGAAATTCGTTTATTGGCTGAATCAGGCAACTTTAATGAAGTTATCACTAAAGGCAAAACTGAAAAATACAATATTCTGCCTGAATATATTGATCATTTAATGTCGTATATTGATCCTGCAAAAATTCGCCCACTCAAATTAGTCATGAATGCGGGCAATGGTGCGGCTGGTCATGTGGTTGATGCCATTGAAGCAAAATTTAAACAGTTCAATATGCCTGTTGAATTTGTCAAAATTCACAACGATGCCGATGGCACCTTCCCTAATGGTATTCCCAACCCGATTTTAGTTGAAAACCGTGACAGTACCCGTAATGCGGTGATTGAACATCATGCAGATATGGGTATCGCTTGGGATGGTGACTTTGACCGCTGCTTCTTATTTGATGAAAAAGGCCAATTTATTGAAGGTTATTACATCGTCGGTCTATTGGCGCAAGCATTCTTACTGAAACAATCTGGTGAGAAAATTGTGCATGACCCGCGTCTGGTTTGGAACACCTTTGATGTCATTGAACAGTACCAAGGTGAAGCGATTCAATCAAAATCAGGACATTCATACATCAAAGAAAAAATGCGTGAGCATAATGCAGTGTATGGCGGCGAAATGTCTGCGCACCATTATTTCCGTGATTTTGCTTACTGTGACAGCGGTATGATTCCATGGTTATTGGCAATTTCCGTGCTCTCAGAAACCCAACAAACCCTGTCTTCACTGGTTGAAGGCATGATTGAAAAGTTCCCTTGCTCGGGTGAGATCAATTTTAAAGTTGCAGATACTCAAGCCACGATTCAAAAGATTTTTGATCACTTTGCCGATCAAAATCCTGCGATTGATGAAACGGATGGTGTCAGCCTAAATTTTGGTGCATGGCGCTTCAATGTTCGAGCATCAAATACAGAGCCATTATTGCGCTTAAATATTGAAAGCCGTAAAGACCAAAATCCAAAACCAATGCAAGATTATGTCGATGAATTAACACAGCTGATTCAAGCTTAATTATTTTTTTAATATTAAAAAACCATTCAACTTGTTGAATAAGTTGAATGGTTTATTTTTCAGCTCAATTAGAAAGAAATTCTATCTAAGCTGACGACTGATTAAAATAATGAACGATCTAAAGGTATTTCAACACCTAAAGAGACACCACTATCGTCACCATACACATCAGAATCACTGACCCATCCACTCAATTTCAGAGGTGTATTTGGGCGGATATAATGTGTCCATGTTAAATCTAAAGCTTTCACTTCATCCTTTTGTGGAAATGCTTGATTAATCTCAAGTCCTGACTGATTCACTTTCGCCAACAACACGCGGCCCTTTAAACGGTTCATATGGTCAAAGCGAATGTCACCACCCAAACTGTACATTTGACCATCCCCCCCCATCGCATAGCCTAAAGGAAAGCCATGTTGGTAATAACCATCGGTATAAATATGATGGTTGTAGGAAATTCCTTGAACCTCACCATTCGTGCGTGTATCTGCCCATTCCGTATAAATCTGGAAAGGCATATTCTTGAATTGTGAAGAATAATCAATCCCAGCCAAATACATCTTTTTAGAAGGCAATAATCCTGCCTCATCCTCACCGACAAATTGACCATATAAGCTCAGTGGAACCTTAAACCACTGCTGTAGATTTAAACGTGCATCGAAACCAGCAATTTGATTGGATGCATTCCCTTCCCCTGTACATCCGTTATCATCACATGCATTATCTTTACCAATAAAAGCATTCCAATAGGCTTTTAAACTATCAGGTTGCCCCTGACCATCAATTTGGAATGTACGCGATGCACCCAGTTCAAGATAAGGCAAAGGTTGGGCCGTTAAACGTAATCCCAATATATTGGTATCTGGGACTGCTTCATAATCATCCAATTGCCCCGCAAAAGCTTGGTATTGCCAAGGCCCGATCCAAGACAGCCACTTTGTTTCAAATGCTTGTTGTTCAGCACGCTGCATGGTCAATCCATAGACTGGACGGCTTGCATCACCACGAATTAAGCTACCCTCATGTCCAGGACCCCAATAGGTAGGGATTTGACCAGCAATCAACCATTGATTCCACAATTTTCCCGCAATATACGAACCTTCTACATTTACATCTTGCCCATGATCAATGATTGGATCTTTTTCAGCATTGACTCGCAGTCTTGCATCCCACTGCTTTCCACCTGCATTCAATTCAAGCGCCGCTTGATATTGCGATTTTTGCTCATCTGCAAATTTTTGCGGGATGTTTTGTGGATCTGTTTCAGCAAATAAAGCCAACTTAATAGAGGTATTTTCTGCTTCTAAATTTGCCATAACTGAATTGATAACTTTCTGCTGAGCAGTGTTTTCAATTTTCGCAGTAGATAATGCACGCTGAATTTCTTCACCACTCAATGGCCAAGTCGAAGTGCTAATTTGGATCACACCTTGTTGGTTTAGCCAATTTAAATCCGTGCGTAAATCTTCATTATTTAAGACAATCCCCTGAGCTGCTACAGGCAGTGCTAAAGCAGATAAAATGGCAAATGACAAAACCTTAATGCTTTGATATTTCATAACTATTCTTCAATTTAGCTTATTTTAACAACATCATAGCGAGTTTTATCTACAATTGCAGAATATGCATATGCTGGTTTGCATAATCACTACATTATTCACTCATCGTTTTAAACAGCGCTATCTTTATACTTCTCGAAATCGATGTCACATCCCAACCTAACTTATTGTTAAGTCAAGTGTTAATCTTTAGTAAAACCATTCGGGTTTTGTTTTTGCCAGTTCCAACTATCTGCCAACATATCTTCTAAACTGTATTTGGGTTGCCAACCCAACTCAGCAATTGCGCGCGCATTATCTGCAAACGAAATTGCAACATCCCCTGCACGACGGGGTTCAATGTTATAGGCAACGGGCATCTGATTCACCCGTTCAAAAGTCTTCACCACTTCCAAAACAGATGAGCCCTGACCTGTTCCAATATTCCAAGCGCGGCATCCTTGCGTTTTTAAACGATGATTCAATGCGCATAAATGTGCATTGGCCAAATCAACCACATGAATATAATCACGCACACCTGTACCATCTACCGTGTCATAATCATTGCCAAAAATTGACAACTTATCACGACGGCCGACTGCCACCTGTGTGACATAAGGCATCAAATTATTGGGTATCCCTTGTGGGTCTTCACCAATTTGACCACTTTGATGTGCGCCTACAGGGTTAAAATAACGCAGCAAAGCGATTGACCAACGCTCATCTGCTAATGCCAATTTCTCAAGTAATTGCTCGACAATCAGTTTGGTATAGCCATAGTTATTACTTGGCATACCTGTAGGCATGGTTTCATTCAAGGGTGAAATATTGGCTTCATCATAAACTGTTGCAGATGAACTAAAGACCAACTTAAAAACTTGAGCACGCTCCATCGCTTTAACTAAGCTAATAGAACCCGAGATATTATTTTCAAAATATTTTAGTGGCTCTTTTTGGCTTTCACCCACAGCTTTTAAACCTGCAAAGTGAATCACTGCATCAATAGAATGATGCTGAAAAATTTGATCTAAAATTTGCTGATCGAGAATATCACCTTCAACAAAATCTAATTTTTTAGCTGCCAACGCTTGAACACGTGCTAAAGATTCGACAGAACTGTTGGACAAATTATCCAGTACAACAACCTCATGCCCTGCGCTCAAAAGTTGAATACAAGTATGTGAACCAATATAACCTGCACCACCTGTTACTAAAATTTTAGCCATTGGTTTTTCCTAATAATATTTGTAGTAAGCCTTGCGTTGAACCATCTAAATCCGCAATATCCTTTCGATCACCATTTAATATTGGAAGTAGCTGATTGGCAATTTCTTTGCCTTTTTCTACACCCCATTGATCAAACGGGTTAATGTTCCAAAGCACCGACTGTACAAAAACTTTATGTTCATACATTGCGATCAACATGCCCAAACTATATGGATTTAGCTCTTGCAATAAAATGGTTGAACTTGGTTGATTACCTTCATATTGTTTATATTCCGGCAAATCTTGTACTTCTTGTTGATTTAAAGCTTGATTACCAAATGCCAGTAAGCGCGATTGAGCCAAACAATTGGATAAGGCCAAATGATGCTGTTCCACCAGCGCCTCTGCATTATCGACATAGGTAAATTGTTGGGCCTGATAGCGCTGCACTGGCGCAATGAAATCACAACTCACTGCTTGGCTGCCTTGATGCAGCAATTGGTAAAAAGCATGCTGTGCATTCGGTCCCACTTCCCCCCATATAATCGGGCAAGTATCGCAGTCCACTTTTTGACCATTACGCTGAATCGATTTACCATTCGACTCCATTTCCAACTGCTGCAAATAAGAGGCGAAATATTTCAAACGTCCATCATAGGGCAGTACTGCATGGGTCTGAATATCAAGGAAATTATTATTCCACGCACCCAATAAGCCCATTAATACAGGAATATTGTGTTCGAAAGGTGCCGTCTGAAAATGCTGGTCTACTGCATATGCGCCAGCTAACAGTTGTTTAAAGCCATCAACACCAATTGTCAGTGCAATCGGTAAACCAATACATGACCAAAGTGAATAGCGACCGCCGACCCAATCCCAGAGCAAAAATTGGTTTTCGGCTGCAATACCCCATTCTGTCATTTTATCTGCTTTGGTAGATACGCCAATAAAATGATGCTTTAAAATTTGTGATTCTTGTCCAAGTGCTTTTTCAAGCCATAAACGCACTGTTTGCGCATTAGATAAGGTATCAATGGTCCCGAACGATTTTGAAGAAATAATAAACAGCGTGGTTTCGGGGCGAAGTTGATGCAATAAATCCGAAAGCTGGCTACCATCAATAGTCGAAACAAAATGTACATTGAGTGGCTTATATGTGGATTTTTTGAAATCAGATAAGGCATGACTCACCATCAGTGGTCCTAAATCTGACCCTCCAACACCAATATTCACCACATCTTGAATGACTTCGCCAGTTGCGCCGCGGCACTGACCCGCATGAATTTTTTCTACCAAAGCATACATACGCTCAAGTTGTGTATGCACTTGTTTTGCTAATTCAGGATGAGACTGATCATCTTTAGGTAACCGTAGCGCCCAATGCATGGCTGCACGCTGTTCGGTATAGTTAATTTCTTCAGTAGAAAATAAACGCTTTATCCACGACGTTAAATCTTGTGTTTGTGCCCACTGGACTAGATTTTTGACAACGGGCTGATTGACTCTATGTTTACTAAAATCAAAAACCACCGGCTCTAAAGTCACAGAGAATTTTTCGAATCGCTGAGGGTCCTCAGCAAAGAGTTCTGTTAAATGCCTATTTTCAAATTCAGCTTTTAAACCATGAAGTCCGCCTACAACTGAATCTACATGTTCGACCGTATAGGGTTGAGTTTTAATAGCCATTAGCGTCCTACCCCCATATATGCAAAACCTTGAGACTTCACATACGCTGGATCATAAATATTGCGCCCATCCAAAATAAGTGGGTGCTGCATGGTTTTAAGCAATTCGGTATAACTAGGACTCCAATATTGTTTCCATGCCGTCAGTAAGCACAAAGCATGCGCATCTTGCACTGCCTCATATTGCTCTGTGCAATATATAAGATCAGGTCGCTCACCATATATTTTTTTAATTTCATCCAAGGCTTGAGGGTCGTGTAATTTAACTTTTACACCTTGAGCCCATAGTGCTGCCAACATGGCATGAATAGGAGATTGTCGCGTACTGGACGTTTTTTCTTTAAATGCAGCGCCCCATATCGCAACAGTTTTCCCTTTTAAATCACCATGATAATAATTCCATAATTTACGGAATAAAACTTCTTTTTGCTGCTCATTAATTTCCCAAACTTGTGCAAGGAGTTGGCTATTTGCACCCACACCTGACACCGTATGCGTTAGGGTCTGAATATCATGTGAAAAGTTTTCTCCACCAAAACCTGCCCCCGGATAGAGATAAGATCCTCCAATACGGTTATCTGCAGCCATCCCCTGACGAACTGACTCAATATCAATGCCTAATTTCTCAGCAACCATTGCCAAGTCATTGATATAACTAATTCGTGTCGCCAACATGCCGGAGATACTCAACTTGGTAAATTCGGCATCTACAATGGGCATAAATAAATATTGCTGCTGACGTGGAAATAAAGGACGTAAGAGTTCCTTAATTTTAATTTGAGCAGCATCTGATGCAGACCCAACAATCAGCTGTTTGGCTTGGGCAAAGCTTTGTAAAGCGTTTCCTTCCTGAATCATGTCGGGTAAGTAGACCCACTCATCTTCATGCAAAATTTTTACAAATTTTTCTGTCCCATGCAGTCCTAAAGTAGACGCATTGATCATCAGTTTAGGGTGAATAATGGGACGAGACTTTAATTGTTTTAATATCTCAATCGCTTGAGTTTCTTCAGCTGGGTTAAAACTGAAGAAATAGGCATCTGCATCTAATGGAATATCATTAAAATCGCAGTATTTTAAAAAACTACTTTGTTGTTTGTTGAGTAGATTTTTTACAGCTTCATCTTGGATATACATTTGTTCGCTTTCATACGTTTTCAGTGGTTCATACCAAAAAACGTGATGACCGCATTCTGCTAGCAAAGCAGCAAATACACCTGAAAAGAGTGTTTGTCCAAATACTGCAACCTTCATATCAATCTCTTTTTATAGTTTTAGTTCTTTGATCAGTGCTTTAAATTCTTCACCTAATTTTGGATGGTCTACGCCATAATGTAAAACTGCTTTGAGATAGCCCAATTTACTGCCGCAATCAAAAGTTTGACCTTTCATGCGATAAGCTTCCACCGTATCGGTCGCTTGCAAAGCTGCAATTGCATCGGTCAACTGAATCTCATTACCTGCCCCTTTAGGCGTGTTCTCAAGTAATTGCATAATTTTGGCAGGTAAAATATAGCGACCCACTACCGATAAATTTGATGGCGCAGTGCCGACGGCAGGTTTTTCCACGATACCTTGCATTTGAATGCTATGCCCTTCGGCAGGTATAGAGGCAACATCCACAATACCGTATTGATCTACCATGTGATCTGGTACAGCTTCCACCATAATTTGTGATGCATGGGTTTCATCAAAACGTTGGATCATTAAACTCAAATCATTGGTTTCTGATGAATCTTTTACAAGAACATCTGGTAATAGCACAGCAAAATCATCATCACCTACTACAGCTTTTGCACACAGTACAGCATGACCTAAACCAAGTGGCTGTGGTTGACGCACACTGATTACACTCACATGTGGCGGTAAAATTTCAGTGATTTCTTTGAGTAAATCAAATTTCTTTTTATGTTCTAGAGTGGTTTCCAGCTCAAAGTTACGATCAAAGTAATTTTCAATCGAAGCTTTTGAAGAATGGGTAACAAGAATAATCTGTTCAATGCCAGCAGCAACTGCTTCTTTTACAACATATTCAATGGCTGGACGGTCAACCACTGTGACCATTTCTTTGGGAATAGACTTGCTCGCAGGTAAAAAACGTGTACCAAGGCCTGCGACTGGGAGAATGGCTTTTTTGATCATATGATTCATTGTGATAAAAATAAATTATTTACGAATTGATTCAGACTGGGAATCATTTTGATTTGAAAAACGTACAGCTCCAACCTCTTGGTCGGGAGCATTAATACCTTCTTTCTTTAACATGACTTCAACCGTTTTAAACATAATTTTGAAATCAAGCCAAATAGAGTGTGTATCTACATATTTTGCATCTAATTCAAATTTTTCTTCCCATGAAAGATTATTACGACCACTGACTTGAGCAAGCCCTGTCATGCCGGGCTTCACTTCATGTCGTCGCATTTGCTCAGGAGTATAGTGTTCCAGAAAATCTTTCATTTGTGGACGTGGCCCTACAATACTCATGTCACCTTTTAGTACATTAATGAGCTGTGGCATTTCATCGAATGTTGTTGCACGTAATTTATGACCAAAGGGGGTAATTCGTTGATCATCTGGCAAAGGATTTCCTTGTTTATCAAATGCATCTTTCATAGAACGAAATTTCATCATTTTAAAAAGTTTACCATCTTTACCCGGACGTTCTTGGAAAAAAAAGATCGGAGAACCTAGATTTTTACGGACCTTAAAAGCAACCAATAAAAAAATAGGGGACAAAATTATTAATGCAATCAAGGAAATCACAAAGTCTACAATTCTTTTTATCATTACTTAAATCACTTCATCAAAAAATAATAAAAATATAGTGTATAGGCACGTTAACTTTTGGTATTTTAACATTACAAAACTAAGCTTAATATAAGTTTACTTATATTCATATACTTAAGAAAAGTATATTTTATGGTATTTTTCAATCATTTTTTGCTTATCAAATTCATGAATTGCTCTCACTTTTGCATTTTCACCTAATTTGCAAACAAGATGACGATTATTAATAAACTTTACAATACACTTTTTAAGCTCACTAGCCCCACCTTTATATAATAACCCAGTATAGCCATCTAAGACTACTTCTGGGATTCCTTCAACCTTAGTAGAGATAGCAGGAATTTTGAAATATGCAGCCTCTACAAAAGCTAAACCAAACGCCTCCCATTTTGATGGTTGACATAGTACATCTACTGAATTTAAAAAATCATTTTTATCACTAATCCAACCAACTACATTTATTATAGAAGTTAGGTTAAGCTCCTGAATTAAACTCAAACATTTTTCTTTCAATTCCCCATCTCCAGCTAATGTAAACATTACATCTTGATTA
>ERZ650307.833-NODE-833-length-17578-cov-14.818752_pt1 | contig 17578 bp, 15 predicted proteins | sample MGYA00376243_ERZ650307 | MGnify/ENA primary metagenome ERZ650307 (study PRJEB26733, sample SAMN07839242) | wastewater metagenome | biome: urban; feature: artificial channel; material: waste water | place: USA: North Carolina | collected 2016-03-31 ... | reverse complement strand
ATTAATTGAAGTGTTGTCTCAACAGGACAATCAGGTAAAGGTTTTCTCAAAATTACCCCCTTTTATTTTTTTTATAATTATAACATAAAGTTAAAGTGTGTGCTATACTAAAAGATAGCAATAAATCTTTTAACTTTAAAGATAAATGTGCTATAATACAGCATAGGAAAATTTTTAAAGATAAAAATAGAACTTACATATAAAGTGTAATAAATGAAATAGAAGGAGATATGAAAGTGAGCAAAAAAGCAACAATAATAACATATGGCTGTCAAATGAATGTAAATGAAAGTGCAAAAATGAAACAGATGTTCCAAAACATGGGATATGAGATGACAGATGAGATAAAAGAATCGAATGTAGTATTTTTAAATACATGCACAATTAGAGAAGGTGCAGCAATAAAAGTTTATGGTAAATTAGGAGAGTTGAAAACTCTAAAAGAGAAACGAAATGGCGATTTAATTATAGGTGTTACAGGTTGTCTAGCTCAGGAAGTTAGAGAAGAGTTTATAAAGAAAACACCATTTGTTGATTTAGTTATTGGAAATCAAAATATTGCTAAAATACCGGATTCGTTAGAAAAGATCCAGTCAGGTGAAATAGAACATATTGTTTTAGTTGATGATGAAGATGAATTACCAAAGAGAGTTGATGCTGACTTTGGAGATGATTCAATTGCTTCAATATCTATTACATACGGATGTAACAATTTCTGTACGTTTTGTATAGTACCTTACGTTAGAGGAATGGAAAGATCTGTGCCACTAAGAGAAATATTATATGATGTTGAACAATATGTAAAAAAAGGATACAAAGAGATACTCTTTTTAGGACAAAATGTAAATTCTTATGGGAGCGATAGATTAGATATGAAAGAAAACTTTGCATTGCTTTTGGAAAAAAGTGCAAAAGTAGAAGGAGATTTCTGGATTAAATATATATCACCACACCCAAAAGACTTTAGTGACGATGTAATAGACGTAATAGCTAAAAATCCAAAAATTTCTAGAATGCTTCACCTACCACTACAATCAGGTTCTACAAAAATATTAGATGCAATGAGCAGAGGATACACGAAAGAAGAGTTTATAGCGCTTGCGAAGAAAATAAAAGAAAGAATACCGGATATAGGGTTATCAACGGATATAATAGTTGGGTTTCCTGGTGAAACAGATGAAGATTTTCAAGATACATTAGATGTTGTGAATGAAGTTGGATTCGAAAATGCATATATGTTTAGCTATTCAAAAAGAACAGGAACACCTGCTGCAACAATGGAAGATCAGGTTGATGAAGATGTTAAAACAGAAAGGCTACAACAACTCATACAGTTACAAAATTCAAGAACAAAAAAAGAAAGCACGAGATATTTGAATGAAACTGTAAAAGTTTTAGTAGATGGACCAAGTAGAAAAAATAAAGAAATGTTATCTGGAAGAACATCAACACATAAGATAGTTTTGTTCAAAGGAGATAAAGAATTAATAGGAAAATTTGTAAATATAAAAATAAATGAAACAAAAACATGGACATTATATGGAGAAATCGCAGAATAGTTCTACAACTTATGTGTAAATGTATGTTTACATATTTAAATCCTAAAATCATTGATAAAAGGAGGAAGTATAACTTTACAGTTATACAGAATAAATTATGAAAAAAGGTGTAAAAATATATAATTTGTACCCGCAATTGATAGGGCATATTTCTAAATGGAGTGACCACTTAGATAGAATAAAAGAAATGAATTTTGATTGGGTTTATGTTAATCCATTTCATCTTCCTGGATTTTCGGGATCATGTTATTCACTAAAAAGTCATTATTTATATAATCCTCTTTTTACTAAAGGAACTTTTGATTACGATAATCTTGAGGCAGAACAAGAAAAAGGAAATGCTTTAATTAGCGAATTTTGCTCAAATGCAAATGCTAAAGGATTAAAAGTTATGATGGATATTGTTGTAAATCACACATCATTTGATTCAGAATTACTTATGACGAATTCGTATTGGTATGAACATGACAACGATGGGGAAATAAGAAAACCAGGAACTTTAGAAGATGGACATTTTATAGAGTGGGGAGATTTACTACAATTAGATAATTTGAGTAAAGATCTTGACACAAGAAGAGAAATTTGGAAATACTGGAGAGATTACTTAACATATTATATTGAATTAGGTGTAAAAGGATTTAGATGTGATGCGGCGTACATGGTTCCTACTGAACTATGGAAATTCTTAATTCCTGAAATTAAGAAACAAAATCCTGAAATCATATTTATTGCAGAAACATTAAACTGTAAGCCTGAGAAAATAAAAGAGCTATCAGCGGCAGGATTTGATTTTGTTATGAACAGTATCAAATGGTGGAACTATAAAGACCATTGGTTTATGATGGATTATTCAAAATGGATGGGTACAGCAAATTCATTAGCATTTCCAGAAAACCATGACACAGAAAGATTTGCAAAAGAGTATGGAACTAAAGATAAAGCAATTGCAACATATGCTATTCAATCGTATTTTTCATCAAGTATTGCAATAACGACTGGGTTTGAATATGGATTCACTAAAAAGATTGATGTTGTAACAACAAATCCATTAGATTGGGAAGAAGGAACGTACGATATCACTGACGAAATAAAAAGAATAAATAAAATAAAGTCAACATACAAAATACTTCAAGAAGATAGTAAAGTGTACATATACGATTTTCACAATAATAAAGTGTTTGGATTCATTAGAGAAAGTAATGATGGAGAAGAAAATATTCTAGTCATAGCAAACTTATGTGAAACAGAAGGAGTAGAATTTTACGTTCCTAATTTATATAATTTACTAAGATCTGAAAGAGTGTTGGATATTTCACACGGGCATAGAATGGAAAGAGTAGCAGATGAGATAAATTATTATTTACAACCAAATGAAGTTAAGATATTTTATGCAAAAAAAGGAGAATAGGAATAAGAATGAAAGAACTTTTAGAATTAAAAATAACAGGATTAAGAAAATTAGCAAAAGAATATGAAATACCTAATTTTTCAAGTATGACAAAAGCAGAATTGATAAATTATGTAGCAATAGAACAAAAAGGAAGAACAAGCTCTAAAATAAAAATAGCAGCAAAACCAAAAGATGATTTGTCAGAAGATCCAGCTGGAACGATATACTATGGAATGGGAAAAGTAGATGTTATGACGGATGGTTATGGATTCTTAAGATCAACAACAATAGGATCAGATGCATATGTGTCAAACTCGCAAATAAAAAAGTTTGGACTTAGAAACGGCGATATTGTTTGTGGAGAACTAAGAGCACCAATGGGGAAAGAGAAAAACTACGCGTTAATAAAAGTTGATTTTATTAATGGTGATCTTCCAGAAAAATCAAGAGATAGACCATATTTTGATGACTTGATACCATCTTATCCAGATGAGAAATTAAATCTTGGATCAGCTAGTTTATCATCAAGAATAATAGATCTTATGTCTCCAATAGGAAAAGGACAAAGAGGATTAATAGTGGCACCACCAAAAGCAGGAAAGACAATATTGTTATCAACACTAGCAAATGACATTATAAAGAATAACCCTGAAACAGAAGTTTGGATATTACTAATTGATGAGAGACCAGAAGAAGTTACAGATATAAAAGAGAATGTAAAAGATGCTGAAGTGTACGCTGCAACATTTGATGAAGATCCAATTGTACATATTAAAGTAACGGAAAATGTTCTTGACATGGCAAAAAGAGAAGTAGAAAAAGGAAAAGATATTGTAATATTAATGGATAGCTTAACAAGATTAGCAAGATCATATAATATAATAGTTCCATCAAGTGGTAAATTAATATCAGGAGGAATAGATCCGAAAGCGCTTTATTATCCGAAAAGATTTTTAGGAGCTGCAAGAAATATTAAAAATGGTGGAAGTCTTACAATAATAGCAACAGCACTTGTAGATACAGGGAGTAAAATGGATGATGTAATATTTGAAGAATTCAAAGGGACAGGAAATATGGAAATAATACTTGATAGATCACTATCAGAATTAAGAATATTCCCGGCAATAGATGTATTAAAAAGTGGAACAAGAAAAGAAGAGCTATTAATAGAAAAAGAAGACCTTGAAAAAATATGGCTATTAAGAAGAGAATTAAGTAGAACTAATGAAGCAGAAGCACTAAGAAAACTAATAGAACTAGTAAAAAAACATAAATCAAATAAAGAATTATTAGCAAAATTACCAAAAGTAAAGTAATACCTAAAATTAGTGATTGAAAAAAAGATAAAAGTATGGTAAGATAAATACAAAATGTCTAAAAAGAAGATTATGAATAAGAAAGGAGTCAAAACTATGAGAAAAGATATACACCCAGAATACACAACAGTAATATTTGAAGATACAAGTACAGGAGATAAATTCTTAACTAAATCGACAATATCAACAAAAGATTCAACAACTTTTGAAGGTGCTGAATATCCAGTAGTTAAAGTAGCTACAAGTTCAATGTCTCACCCGTTTTACACAGGAAAATCTAAATTTCTTGATGAAACTGGAAGAGTTGACAAATTCAAGAAAAAATACAAATTATAATATTAACAGAGTTACTATCGAAAATAGTAATCTCTGTTTTTTTTTAAATAAATCTTATAATACTGGAGTGATAAAGCATGGCAGTTTACGAATTAAAGCATCCTCTTATTGAGCATAAACTAACAAATTTAAGAAATAAGGACACGGATACTAAGCTATTTAGAGAAAGCTTAAATGAAATAGCGGGATTAATGGTATATGAGGCAACAAAGAATCTAAAATTGAGAGAAGTGCAAACAGAAACTCCAATACAAGTAGCAACAACAAAAGTTCTTGATCAACCAGTTACATTAGTACCAATATTAAGAGCAGGATTAGGAATGGTCGAAGGAATTTTAGAATTAGTACCAACAGCAAAAGTTGGACATCTAGGTGTATACAGAGATGAAGAAACTTTGGAACCAGTTTATTATTATGCAAAAATGCCAATAAATGTTGCTGAAAGTAAAGTTTATATAATTGATCCGATGCTTGCAACAGGAGGATCAGCAATATATACAATGGACTATTTAAAGGAACAAGGAGTAACAAATATATCGATGTTATGTATAATTGCAGCACCAGAAGGAATAGCAAAAGTAGTTGAGAAACACCCTGATGTAGATATTTATGCAGCATCAATAGATGAAGGATTAAATGAAAAAGCCTATATTTATCCAGGCTTAGGTGATGCTGGAGATAGAATATTTGGAACTAAATAGGCCAAAGAAAATAGTAAAGATTTTTTAATAGATATGTTATAATATAGTAAAATTGGTTGCTTTAGTTAGGGGATTAATTTTACTATTTTAATATTATAAATAAAGTTTATAAAGGGGTATTGCAATGAAAAGCTTTAAAGATAATCTTTTGTCACAAGAAGAAATGAGAAAAGTTATTGATAAATTGAAAAAAGAAAATAAAAAAGTAGTATTTACGAATGGGGTTTTTGATATTTTACATATAGGTCATTTAACATACTTGGAAGAAGCGAAAGCATTGGGAGATGTTCTAGTTGTAGGTGTAAATAGTAACGCTTCTGTGAAAGTAAACAAGGGCGATAAAAGACCAATAAATAATGAAATTCAGCGGGCACAGATGTTGTTAGGAACAAAGTTTGTTGATTATGCCGTTATATTTGAAGAGAAAACACCAGAAAAATTGTTAGAGAAATTGAAGCCATCAATTCATGTTAAAGGCGGAGACTACAAAAAAGAAGATTTGCCAGAAACAAAAGTAGTTGAAGAAAATGGTGGAGAAGTTAAAATATTGTCATTTGTTGATAATATTTCAACAACAGAAATAATAAACAAAATAGTAGAGGCATACAAATGAGAGACAAAATATTAAATCTAGATGAGATGGACGAATTAGCAAAAGTACTAGCTAATAAATACAGAACAGGCGGATGTATAGGTCTTATAGGAGACTTGGGAACAGGGAAAACAACACTAACAAAGAAAATATGTAAAGAGCTTCACATTGAAGAGAATATAAAAAGTCCAACCTTCACGTATGTGATAGGTTACGACACAGGGGATGTAAAAGTATATCATTTTGATGTTTATAGAATAAATAATGAAGATGAGCTATATGAAATAGGATTTGAAGACTATATGCAAGAAGAGAAAGCATTGGTAATAGTTGAATGGGCAAATAATATTCTATCAGAGATGCCTGAAGACACGTTATATGTAGAAATAAAGTATAATGATGAATTAAGTAGAAAAGTATCGACTTATAGAATAGAAAATGGAGAATTAGAATATGTTGACATTTGGAATAACAACAACAACTAAAATGGCAAGTCTTTGTTTATTTGATGACATAAAAGGCGTATTGTGTGAGATATCAGCAGAAGTATCTAAAACACACTCTACAACAATCATTGATCAAATAGATAAAATGCTTGAATGGTCAGGGAAATCACTAGAAGATATTGATAATGTAATTGTGTCCGTAGGGCCTGGGTCATTCACGGGTGTAAGAATAGCAATTGCAACAGTGAAAGGAATGTTTCATGGAAGAGATGTTTCTATATTTGAAGTTAATGAATTAGAGGCACTTGCATATCAGTCACTTAGTGTTCTTAACACATTAACAGATAAAAAAATAATATCGATGATTGATTCCAATAAAGAAAAAATTTACTATAATGAATATATTTATTCTAGTGGAAATCTAAAAAGTATATCGGAAGCAGCAGTCATAAAGCTAGATGATTTACTTAATAAAATACTAAATAGTGAAGATGAGTATATTCTTGTTGGAGATGCAGTACTTCATTACAAAGAGAAAATAAAAAATGTGGTGCCAGGAAAAGTTACATTTATAGAAGATGTAAATCTTAAAATAACAGCATCAACATTTATAGAAATGCTAAAGAGAGACATATTAAGAAAAGTAGATATCCATAACATAAAGCCGTATTATTTAGAAAAATCACAGGCTGAAAGAGACAAGGAGGTTGGCAATGTTTAAAAATATTTTTGGATTAGGAAAGAAAAAAGAAGCAGTCGAAGTTAATGAAGAAAAGGAACTTGAAGTTGTCGAAGAAGAAGTTGATGCAGGGGTAGTTGAGTTGAGCGAGGAACTGGAAGATATTGAAGTGCCAATTACAGAAATAGCAGCGAAAGCAACATTTAAAGAAAGACTTGTAAATCCTAAGAAAGGATTTTTTACAAAATTAAAGCAACTATTTGTAGGGAAACCTATTAATGACGAACTATATGACGAGCTAGAAGAACTATTAATTCAGTCAGATTTAGGATTTGACATGACACTTAAAACGATAGAAGAATTAGAAAAAAGAGTGTCGAAAGTAAAAGCAAAAACGTCAGAAGATGTATATGCTGAATTGAAAGAAATATTAAAAGAGAAATTAATCAAAGAGAATAATAAGTTAGTAGTAGAACAAGGTAAATTGAATGTTATTTTAGTTGTAGGTGTTAATGGAGTAGGAAAAACGACATCTATAGGAAAGATTGCAAGTAAATTGAAAAGTGAAGGAAAAAAGGTTATAGTTGGAGCAGGAGATACATTTAGAGCAGCTGCAATAGAACAATTGGAAGAGTGGGGTAAAAGAACTGGAGTTGAAGTAATAAAACAATCTCATGGAAGCGATCCAGCTGCAGTTGTCTTCGATGCAGTGAGTGTGGCAAAGAATAAAGGATACGATGTTGTAATAATAGATACAGCAGGACGACTACATAATAAAACAGATCTTATGAAAGAACTTGAAAAGATAAATAGAATAATAATTCAACAAACTGGAGAAGAAAACTTTGAAAGACTACTTGTTATTGACAGTACTACAGGTCAAAATGGACTTCAACAAGCGAAATTATTTAATGAGTTAGTTGATTTAACAGGTATCATATTAACAAAATTTGATGGAACAGCAAAAGGGGGAATAATATTCCCAATCTCTGAAGAACTACAAAAACCTATAAAATTCATAGGTGTAGGCGAAGGGATAGATGATCTAAGAGAGTTTGACGCAAAAGAATTTGTAGATGCGATATTTGATTAAAAAAAAGACTTGATAAGATTGGAAAAAGGAGTATAATAAAAAGGTAAAAATAACAAATATTTAGAGAAAAATAGAAATGTACATATAAAATAAAAAATGATTGGAGTGAGTAAATTGGATAAATTAACAAATACTTTAGTTGAAAAAGCAAAAACGTTAGGAAAAACAATAGTACTACCAGAAACAGAAGATGGAAGAGTACTTAAAGCAGCAGAATTAGTTATAAAAGAGGGAATAGCAAAATTAATATTAGTAGGAAATCCTGAAAAAATAAGAGAAGATGCAAAAATTTATGCAGCAAATGTTGAAGGAATAGAAATAATAGATCCTCAAACATATGCAAGAACAGAAGAATTTGCTGTAGAATTACAGAAATTAAGAGAGAAAAAAGGAATGACAATTGAAGAAGCAAGAGAAATCATGCTTACAGATTCAAGATTCTTTGGAGCAATGTTAGTAAGAATGGGATTAGCAGATGGAATGGTAGCAGGGTCGAACTCGCCAACAGCTAAAGTACTTAAAGCAGCAATACAAGTTATAGGAGTAAAACCAGGACTAAAAACAGTTTCAAGTTCATTTATAATGATAACAAAAACACCTGAATATGGAGATAACGGAGTATTTGTATTCTCTGATGGAGGAGTTATACCAGATCCAACAGCAGAACAAATGGCAGATATAGCAATATCAGCAGCTGAAAAAGCTAGATTTACAGCAGGAATAACAGAACCTAAAGTTGCATTACTTTCATTTTCAACAATGGGAAGTGCTGAACACCCAATGGTATCTAAAGTACAACAAGCAGTGGAAATTCTAAAAACAAGAAATGTAAATTTTGATTTTGATGGAGAAATGCAATTAGATGCAGCAATTGTTTCAAAAGTAGGAGTAAAAAAAGCCCCTGGATCAAAAGTTGCAGGAATAGCTAATGTATTAATATTCCCAGATTTAAATGCAGGAAACATAGGATACAAACTTGTAGAAAGACTTGCAGGTGCGAAAGCATTAGGACCATTAATTCAAGGACTAGCTAAACCCACACATGACTTATCAAGAGGTTGTAGCGTAGAAGACATAGTAGAAGTAGTTGCAATTACATCAGTTGAATCAGCACAATAATATAATACAACAGGAGGAAAAAATGAAAGTACTAGTAATAAATAGTGGAAGTTCTTCACTAAAATTTGAATTTATAGATATGGAAAGTAAAGAAACATTGGCAAAAGGAATATGTGAAAGAGTTGGAATACAAGCGCCAGTATTTACATATAAAAATTTAATAAAAGATATCAAAATAGATGCAAAAGAATCAAAAATGGATGATCATAAAATGGCTATAGATTTAGTACTTCATACATTAACAAATTCAGAGTATGGAGTTATTTTAACAGTAGAAGAAATAGATGCTGTAGGACATAGAGTAGTACATGGAGGGGAAGATTTTCCAGATTCTATAATTGTTGATGAAGAAGTAATAACTAAATTAGAAGCATTATCAGCGTTAGCACCACTTCATAACCCGGCAAATATAATGGGAATAAAAGTAATGCAAGAGTTATTACCAGGAAAGAAAAATATAGCAGTTTTTGATACGGCATTCCACCAAACAATGGAACCAAAAGCATACATGTACGCTTTACCATATGCAGATTACGAAGATTTTAAAGTTAGAAAATACGGATTCCACGGAACATCGCACAAATATGTAAGTGGAGTAGCAGCAGACGTAATAGGTGGAGAAGAAACTAAAATAATAGTTTGCCACTTAGGAAATGGTGCAAGTATGTCAGCAGTTAAGAATGGGAAAGTTGTTGATACATCAATGGGATTAACTCCATTGCAAGGATTAATGATGGGAACAAGATGTGGAGACTTAGATCCAGCAGCAGTACTATATGTTATGGAAAAAAGAGGTCTTGATGCAGCAGGAATGGATAAGAGAATGAACAAAGAATCTGGGCTTCTAGGGATAACAGGATACAGCTCAGACTTTAGAGATATTATGAAAGCTTCTAAAGAAGGAGACGAAAGAGCTAAATTAGCATTTGAAATGTTTGCATACAGAGTTAAATCATACATAGGTGCATATTCAGCAGCTATGGGTGGAGTAGATGCAATTGCATTTACAGGTGGAATTGGAGAAAATGCAGCTCTAGTAAGAGAAGAGATATGTAAAGGTCTAGAATTCTTAGGTGTAGACTTTGACTTTGAAAAAAATGAAGTTAGAGCATCAGGAACAGTAGAGTTAACTAAACCAAATTCAAAAGTAAAAGTACTAAAAATAGAGACAGCAGAAGAATTAATGATAGCAAATGATACTTACAGATTAGGGAAATAGAAGAGCATAAGAAGGTACTCGGAGTTAAGAAGGACTCACATTGATAAAAGGATGTAAATAGATGAAAGACTATTCTTCGCAAAAATATGATGAGGCTAGAAATAAAATAAAGAAATTCAGAAATAAAAAGTTAGATTGGGAAATAATAAAAAAAGGGAATACAGAAACAGAGGATGAGTTTAACAATTTTTTGAAATATCTTGATATTGAAGATTTTACAAAGGAAGACTATCTTAAAATTGTTGAATCACAAAAAAAGAGTGAAGAAACAGAAAAGAGTGCAATTATAAAAGGGGATTTAGAATTAGATGAGGAGACTATTAATACTCTACAGCCATCGACAGATGATAAATCCTCGTGGCAGCTCTATGTAGAAAAGTTAAGAAAAAAAGGATTTACTCAAGAGTCTATAGATGAAATCGAAATTACAACAAATCGAATTTTAAATTTACTAAATAAAAAGAGTGTTCAAGTAAGAAAAGGATTAGTAGTTGGAAATGTTCAATCTGGAAAAACAGCAAGCATGGCAGCTTTAATGGCAATGGGAGCAGATCAAGGATGGAACACTTTTATTGTTCTTTCTGGAACTATAGAAAATTTAAGAAAACAGACGCAAGCTAGATTATTGGAAGATCTAAATGAGCCTGGAAACTTGACATGGATAGCTTTAGAGGCTCCATCAAAGTCAACGATCCCTAGACTTCAAGACTTACAATTAGGAGAGGGCTCAAGAAGTAGATATTTTAATGTTACACTAAAGAACAAGTCAAGACTTAAAAATTTATTAGGTTGGCTTAATGGAGACAAAAAGAAAAAGGAAAAACTCAAAATAATAATAATAGATGACGAAGCAGACCAAGCAAGTGTTAATACAGGTAAAAATAATATAGATGAAAGAAAAGCAATAAATGATTTAATATTAAAAATAGTAAATAATAAAAGTAAAGATGAAGCGGTTCCGTATGGATCGATGAACTATATTGCATATACAGCAACACCATATGCAAATGTATTAAATGAAGCTTCTGATAAATCCCTTTTTCCAAGAGATTTTGTAGTTTCTTTGAAGACATCTAACAAGTATTTTGGCCCACAAGAAATATTTGGGGGATCAGAGGAAGGGGAAGATGGAATAAATATAATAAGGGAAATAAATCAAGAAGATCTTTCAATTATAAAAAAAACACACCAAAATAAAAATTATGAGAATGAATTACCGAAATCTTTGAAAAATTCGCTTTATTGGTTTTTATGTGGAGTTGCAACTATGAGGTATTGGAAATATAACAAACCAGTATCTATGCTTGTTCATACTAGCCAAAATCAGAAGGATCATGATAAAATTTTTGAACTAATTAATACTTGGTTTAAAAAAATAAATCAAGAAGAACTACTAGAGGAAGCGGGTAAAGTTTGGGTAAGTGAAATTTCACAATTTAGCAAAGATCATTTCAAAGAACAATTACCTAATTATCTAACTACTGAGGAGGATATTAGAGATTATCCTAAATTTGAAGATATAAAAAAAGAAATACTTAAATTACGAAATAGCATTACTCATATACGACTAGATGAAGAGCAAGAATTAAACTTTGATAAAAATGGTGGTATTCATATTTGTGTTGATAATTGTAGTAAAAATAAAACAGACGATGATTTGCATATGAGACTTGCATACCCAAATAATAGAGATAGAACTGTAAATGATACAACTCCTGCATTTATTGTTATAGGAGGAGCTACAATATCTAGAGGACTTACATTAGAGGGTCTTATAAGTTCTTATTTTTTGAGATCTGTTTCACAAGCGGATACGTTAATGCAAATGGGAAGATGGTTTGGATATAGAAAAGGTTACGAACTATTGCCTAGAATTTGGATAACAGAAAATGTGAACAATCAATTTAAATTTCTTTCAAATCTAGATGAAGAATTAAGAGAATCAATTAAAGAAATGGAAAGATTAGAACAAAGTCCTTTAGATTATGGAGTAAAAGTAAAAAACTCTCCCAATCTTAAATTTATAAGATTAACTTCAAGTAATAAAATGCAAGGAGCAGTAGAAGCAGAGTATGATTTTAGCGGTCTTAAAAATCAAACAACTTACTTTGATAACGATATAGAGACTCTTGAAAGTAATAAAATTTTAGGAAAAATTTTTTTAGATAGTCTACCTAACCCAAAATTAATAAGTAGTTCTATGGTATGGGAAGATATAAAATTTGAAGGAATAAAAACTTTTCTACAGAAATATAAATTTAATGATAAGCAAAGAATGTTCAGTAAAATATATTCTTTAATAGAGTGGATAGATAAGGCGACAGAACAGAAAAAACTAATGAATTGGGAAATCATTCTGGTTGGTAGAAGTGAAGACGAGAAAATTTCTAAATGGGATTTAAAACATGGAGAAGTAACTAAAGTAAGTCGTTCAAGAAGAAAATCATTGGGTGATGGAACAATTGACATAGGAGCTTTATTCTCAACATCGGATATATTTATAAATATTGATAGAGATATAGTATCTAGATACGAAAGCTCTACAAGAAAAACAGAAGTTAATAAAATATTGGAAGAAGCAGGTAAGGAAAAAACACCTCAATTATTTATATACTTAATTGATAAGGATTCAAAACCTAGTTCTTCAAGAGCAAATAGAAGTAATTTAGAAGCAGTAGAAGATGTCTTAGGAATAGCTATAGTAATTCCAGGCAGTAGATTTTCAAACTCACAAGCAATCAAATTAGTTGTAAATTTAGAGGATTATAAAAAAGATATAACAGATGAATCGGGAGAATAATATGGATATTGAAATAGCTGTACCTGATAGAATGAGCCAATCAGGAAAATCACTTTTAAGTTTAATACAGAACAATAGTATGGAAACACTCGACTTGCTAGTAAGAGAATCAATACAGAATAGTCTTGATGCAAAAGATGAGAGCAAAGACAATGTAAAAATAGACTTTTTTTATAATAACTTTGAATCAAAAGGATTAAATGATGAATTAGAAGGTATTTCGGATGCACTAAACATAAAATATAACAATGAATCAACAGAGTATATAGCTATTAGAGATACAAATACAGTTGGATTAACAGGAGTACTTCATGCTGATGAAGTACAAAATAATGAATATGGAAATTTATTAAAATTGGTGTATGAAATTAGTAAAGCACAAGATAGTGAAGGTGCAGGAGGATCTTGGGGATTAGGTAAGACGGTATATTTCAGAGTAGGAATAGGGTTAGTATTATATTACAGTAGAATAAAATTAGAAACAGGAAAATATGAATCAAGATTAGTAGCTTGTTTTGTTGAAGATGAAACATCTAAAGATTCTATGATACCAGAATATTTAAATAGAAATAAGAGGGGAATAGCTTGGTGGGGGAAAAAAATAGAAGAAAATAAAACAATACCAATCACTGATGAGAGTGAGATAAAAAAAATAATAGAGAATTTCACAGGACTTCCTATTTTTGAAGAGCGTGAGACAGGAACCATGATAATAATTCCTTATATAGACAAAGAAAGGCTATTACCGATCATAAATAGCGAAAATGAGATGTCTTTAAGATTACCATGGGACAACAAAATTGATGAATATTTAAAATTAGCTATTCAAAAATGGTATATACCAAGACTAAATAATGAAGATTATAAATATGGAAAATGGCTAGAAGCTAAAATTAATGGGGTTAAATTGTCTCATAAGAATATTTACCCTTATTTTAGTATTCTTCAGTCTCTTTATAATAGAGCATCACTAGGAGAAGAATACAAAACTAAAAATAAATATAAAGATTTCATTGAATATTATAATGATAATATTAGTGAAGAAGATAAAGTTATGACATATACACAAAAAATAACTAAAAATAAAATACTAGATGAGAGCCTAGTTGGGAACGTCTCTTTCTTGAAAGCTAATAAAAAATTATTACACATGTTATCACCAAATAATTCTCATTCGCCGTATGAATACTTAAATATACAGGAATCTGAATCGGATAAAGCAATAGTGACATTTACAAGACAACCAGGAATGTTAGTTTCTTACGAAACTGAAGGACTATGGACTAAAACAATATTAAATTCTAACAAAGATGAATATTTAATAGGAATATTTGTGTTAAATTCAAAAAATAAATTTAAAGAGTCGGAAAAAACATTAGAAGAATATATAAGAAAAAGTGAGAAAGCAGATCACACATCGTGGGAAGACTATAATGTAAATAATAAAGATTTAAAAATTATTTCAAAAATTAAAGATGATACTGCAAAAAAAATAGCACAAGCTTTTACTGAAGAAGAAGATATATCCGATAGGAAATTAAATACAAATATAGGAAATGAATTTGCAAAAATATTACTACCACCACAAGGTTTTGGTAGAAAATCTGGAGGTAATAAAGCCAAAGGTGGAGTAACAAAAAATAACAAAAAAGTATCTTCTAATATTTTGTTAGATACTATAAAGTATTATTCAAATGGCATGGTTTTACCATTCGAACTCTCATTAAAAGAGCCGGTATTGGAATGCACTATTAAAATGCAAATTGATACAGGTTCAAGTAAAAAAAGTGCTGAAAAATGGGAAACAGAGATGGGTGTTGGGTTACCTGCTATGATTGAGGCATTATCTATTCGTTTAGGTGAAAATCAGAAATATGATTTTCAGATTAATAGTAGTGATTCAGGATATAAAATTGGAGACAAAGAAGTGGAAATATTAAGAACAACTAGTGGGAAACCATACGGATTTAAAATAAAGTTAAAAGAACCAGAGCTGTTAGAAATGCAATATGAAATCAAAATAAATATAATAAAAAAAGATGCAAAGTTAGTATTCGAATATAATTATATTTAATTAGAAGGAGAAGAGATGTCAAAAGAAATTTCGTTATTCCCTATGCTAAATAGAGAAATACAAAATAGAGTATATATAAAAGTTGAAAATTATGACATATATTATAGTGATGGCGATGAACAAGTTATACTATCTTACGACCCTAATTCTAATATAATTTCATTCGAGGAAAATAACTGGAATCCAGAAGAAAATAATTTAATACTTAAAGCAACAATGGAAATATCAAAAGTATCACAATTATTTGGAGAAGAAGGAATCGCATGCAAAGATTCAGTAATAGGAGTTGGATTATTATGGCACTCGAAAACATCTAATCAAAGAGGCGTATATGAGGTAGGAACTATTGAATTGAAGGATGATTTGATTAAGGCAAATATAGAAAAAATTTTTGATAAAGGTCAATTAAGAGGTAGAGTAACCCTAGAATTGATTTTGTATATAAAAAAATCAGGGAACCCAGATAATACAGAATTTCATTTAGCAAATGAAGAAGGATATATTTTGGGAACAATTGTGGAAAAGGAAATATCAATTGATGGAGAAGGTTCTACATTCCCAATATATGAAATTGAAGATAAAAAGCAATTGTTGTGGGATGTTGAATTGAAATGGGAAGATCCAGAAGTTGATAAATTTGTAGAGAGTATCAGCATTAATATAAATAAAAAACATAAAGATTTCATTTTTTTAGACAGAAACAGTAAAAAATATAATAAAAATATGCTTAATGAGATTGTATCGTCATCGTTATTGTTATTAATTTTAAAATTGAAAGAAGATGATAATTTACCGGAGGGTGATACGAGTTATGAAGAAGGCTCTATTTTAGAAGCTGTCAGTTATTTCAAACAAAATATGGACATAGATTTTACAACAAGTGCAACAATATCTAAAACAATTAGAAACCATTTCAATAAATTGGAAGGAGTTAATGATGTTAACGACTAATTATAGCAGAAATAAGGCAAATCAATCTATGAAATCTTACACTGACAATCAAAAAATAGCTACATTAACACCTTTGTATGAAGGTATTAGAACGGATTTAATTAAAGCGTTCGATGAAATAGTTATTACAGATAAAAGAAGAGAATCTTACATACTAGATGTTGAATTTGGGCTATTTATATATGAATATTTTAAGGAAAAAATAGATATGCGAATAGCTTCAAGTGATGATTTTTGGATGCATTTATCTGTAGAAATTATTCCTGATATAGTGGCAAAGAGATGGGGACTAACTAATGAAGATCATTTTTGGAAAATGAGTAGGAGAATATGGTTAAAACAAATATGGTGGTATGTTCACTTAACATGGAATACTTCAATGGAAGAAACAAGAAGTATATTAATGACACAAAATATGAATACAGATATAATTTTAAATTTAGTTGAAAGATCAGGAAGAAAAGGATATTTTATAGATGTACAAAGATTAATTGTTAAGTGTTATTCTAATCTTCCATATCAGTATGAAGAAGCCTCAAGAAATATTTTTAGAAAGATAATGATTTTGAATACAGCTAAGTCATTAACAATAGAACCAAGTTTATGTGTAGGTGGAGTAGATGGTTACGTAAAAAAATTGTATTCAGATTTAAATATTGATGTATTATAAGGAGTTTATATGTTATTAGAAGAAATAAAAGAAAAATTTGCATCAATGAAATTCGAAAGTTCTAGAGAAATAGATAATATTGAAACAAATCATAGAGTATATGCGATAAAATTTGGTAACGAATACGGAGTTGGGATTAGCTTTACTTCTGATATTGAAGTAAATGAAGAATTTTCGAGCGTATCATTTAGAACTATAGAATTGAAGGATCAAGGTAAGTTGTTATATTTAAGTTGTGAGAACAGTGATCTTAGAAATTATTTTGCAAGCTTCTGTGTTAGTTTTATTGATGAAGAAAATATAGATGAAGTAGTAAGAGACCCTTTGGGATGGTGGCAAAATTGGTCGCAACTGCTTGGAAATAGAAAGTATGATAAAAAACCATATAGCTTGCTTTCTGAATTAATAGCAGTAAAATCTTTGTATGTGGATAATAAAGAATTAGTTTGGGGTGGACCAGATTTTAGGAGTCATGATATAGAATTAGGAGAATTTGATGTTGAAGTAAAAAGCACACTTCTAAAATCTAAAACGGAGATAACAATTTCAAGTTTATATCAATTTGATTTTCAAAAAAAATTATTTTTATATTTTATAAGATTAGAAAAAGCAAAAGATCGGAAGAGCACACGT
>ERZ650307.831-NODE-831-length-17584-cov-5.159165_pt1 | contig 17584 bp, 15 predicted proteins | sample MGYA00376243_ERZ650307 | MGnify/ENA primary metagenome ERZ650307 (study PRJEB26733, sample SAMN07839242) | wastewater metagenome | biome: urban; feature: artificial channel; material: waste water | place: USA: North Carolina | collected 2016-03-31 ... | reverse complement strand
ATTAAGTAAAATTGGTTGTGATGAAAAGGGATCATCTAGCGCAGATTGTAAAAGTAAAGCAATCATATCTTGTGTTTTGTTAGTCGTCATTTTTTTCTACCTCAGTTTTCGTTTGTTTAGTTTGCCGTGAACGATTTGAAAGCCTGTTTATCTTTTCATTGATGTTCTGTTCACGGCTTGTTCTTTTTTTATTTCTTGACTGAACCCTTTTTGAGTTTCAAGTGCCTTTGAAATTTTCTTATCAACCGTGTGTTCAGATGTTTGATTTTGAGATTGAATTTGACTGAGAGAGTTGTCAATTTTATTGATCAACTCTCTAGCTTGTGACTGGATTGTCGACAAGGATTTTTCAAATTGTTTAATATCATGGCCTTGTCTCGTCCAACTTGCAAGATAACCAAAACTATAATCGGAGCTGTTAATGCCAAAGTGTTTTGATACAATATAGGCCACACTCTCAGCTTCAAACTCTTGTTTTCGATAAACATTATCGCCAAATCTTGCTTGAGAGTTTGTGTGTAAAGTAGCATGAGTGATCTCATGGATTAGTGTCTTAATTGTATGATCAGCACTCATGCCTTTTGAGATGCCAATGTATTTTTCTTCTGGTACATAGAAACCATTGACACCCTTATATAATTCAGGGTCAATTGCTTTAATAGGAACTGGAGAAGTCGCCACAATTGATTTATATAGTTTTACAAAATCATCTCTAGGCATTTTTTCTTCAAGTTCATAAATTTGTTTTGGAATTTCTTTGCCGTCTGTTTGGCTGACATCAAAGACTGGAACAAGTTTAAAACCTTCTTTGATAATCGGTTTACCATTTTTATCAAGTAATTCTTTTCCATCTTTATCTTTGGCTTTATATGAAATTGGTGCCCAAATTTTAAGAGCTTTTGACCCTTTTAAAACTGACCGTTCAAATTCTTTTTTCCATTTATTAAAACTAGCAATGAGTGTAGCATTCTTATTTTGTGCTAAAATTAATTGAATGTTTTTATATGAGTACCTGTGAAATTTACTCATGGCATCTAAAAATAATTTATATTGACTGCTATCTAAATATTGATTGATACCATTTTTTAAGTGTTCAGATAGTGCTTTAGTGTCTTTTGAATTAATAGCATCAACAATATTTTGATTAGAAGATGCTGTTGGCTCAGGTGTCACTTTGTTTGTATTTTTATCCATAATATCCTCGTTTACTTTTTCAAATTGATTATTTGTTAAGAAAGTTTTCAGCTCCCTGCCATTGTCCTGGATTAAATCATCATTAACTGATAGCATGTTTATTTTTCCATTCTTTTCACGGAATACACCCAATATTGTTTTGTCCTCAATGTCATTTTGAAGGCTTGTTTTTAGATTTCCTTTAATGCGCATTATTGATGCAGGGAAACCAACACCGTCAACATCTCGAAAAGCAAGTAGTAAATCTTCATCTTCAGTTTTGATAGCTTTTGACAAATCAATTTTGCTAAATTTATCAATGTTAGAGAGATCATCAAAAACAAAAGACTTCGACTCAACAATATCAGGCAAGAGAGGTAGAACCATAGTCTTATCTTTGATAGCATTGGAAACCATAAGATTATCGTACTCGACCTTTCCTTCAGCTAGATCAATAAGTGTTTGTGCAGGCATATTTTCTTCTCCGTTTACAATTGGAGCAATACCAATCAAATGACTGAAGTTATCGTGACGAAATTCTGTTCTCATGACTTTAATATCATGGCCGTCTTTATAAAGATAATTTACATTCGTTCCTGCTAGATTATCTAAATACCACTTTGCTGTCTGTTGGATAGACAGCGCAAAGCGATTTAGTCTATTTACTTCAGACTTTGTGATTGAGTGATAACCCTGCTTATATATTGACTTTTGACTATCTGCTATGCTAAAATGTAATTGAACGTTAGCAGGAAAATCAGGAGGAGCAGTTTGTTCCTCAGGCTGTGATGCTGTCCTTGAAGGTTCGCCTTCTAAATAATCGGAATTGCGAGAATGCTCGCCCCTAACGTTAGGCTCTTGACCTTGGTCAAGGGCTTTTTTGTGTTCTAAATCATTACCGTTTTTGAGAAACTTCAATTCATCATTCCAATCATTTTTAGTTTGGCCATCATGAAGTGGTGGTAAATCAACCACGATAGGGATATTCTGCTTTTGGCACTCCTCAATCATTTTTAGGCCAGCTTTATCATTATCGACTGCTATAGTGATTAAATCGGGTCTTTGCTGAAAGACATCTGTATTTTCTAAAAACAACTTGAATTGATCGTTCAATTTACTTCTATCAGGATTTAACGACCACTTTTTATCAGTTAGTACATCCAAGACGTATCTTTTGACAGTTGGTATTTTTGATGTTGAACCGTCTAAGGCAACAAGCATAACATTGTCTAAACGGTCTTTGTTGAGTTCATAATAACTCATGAGATCAATCGGAGCTTCAGTTACTACTATCCGATTAGGAGTGCCAATTGAGACATTGATGCCACCAAGACCGTCTGAGTTATAAGCTATTTGCTTTCGCTTGATTTTTTTTTCAGGCAAATCGTAGATGCTTTGATTAGGGTCTATACCAACCATGCTAGTGCCTATGATTTTTCTATTGCGATCTAATGTTTTAAAAACAATTACAGGATCGTAATAATACTGCCCTTTAATGCTGTCAACTTCAGATATATCTGTGCGCCGTGTCGATTGAGATAAGACTCCCTGCTCAATAAAAAAATCAATCGTAGCATCAGATAGCATTCTTTTGCTATTCAGGAAAGCCCGGCCATCATTGAAACTATCATCTTCATACTTTTCAATATGATAAACAAAAGGGTCTTTGAGCGCTTTACTCACGACAATTTGGCCAAACTCGCCAGTTTTAACGTATTGATAGGCTTCCTTAAATTTAACATTTCTCATTTGCATCACAAGAGAGAAAACGTCCATATTTTTCCATGTCTCGTCATTTGAGTACCATGTGGCGGTATTCTTTTTTAAATCAAGTTTAAAAGATCTATGTTCTGTCCACTCAATGCCATCAAATTGCATACCTAAGGACTCGGCCACATCTTTAATTGACCTTTGTTTAAGACTTTCCTTTTCTGCCTCGTATTTGGCCTTTATAGCGTTTTTATCCATATTGCTAATAATTCCTTTCTAATTTGGTTAACGAGTGCGTAAGGGCTTGTTTTTGGGCTTCTGGTGCAGATTGGGAGATACTTCAAATTTAGACAGGTTATCAAGTAGTTTTTTTATCTCTTTAATATCCAGTTCTTCATCATATTCATTGATAAGATTAATATCACTCAAAAAAACATCATCTACAAGTGATGTGCCAGGCATAGCAATCAAAGTATTTGATGCTTCTCCGCCACCCTTAAACCAACCATAATAATCTTCAAATTCATGTCTATCACTTTCATCTCCAAAACTTCCGTCGATCAATAACGCATCTATCAAATCATCAGGCATAAACCCAAATTCATAATAATCAACTGCACCAACGTACCAAAGGTCTTGTCTTTTAAGATATGCTATTTGGGCTTCAGCTATGCTTTTTAGCTGAGCTTTTTCAGAGGATATTTGATAACGATCAGTTTCAGAAGCGATAGCTGTATCACGTGGCGATGTTGAGAAAAAAGACGTATCATCAAAAAAACTAGTTGCTTCACGTCTCTTTATTTCTTCAGCATGCCATTCCGCTGTTGATTTGATGTGATCAAATGATGTGGTTTCATTCATGTTATTCTCCCTAATTTTCATTAATTCTCTGATTGCAGACTGAAAATCATCAAATTGTTCTTGGGTTATTTCAATCATTTTGACAAACAATTTGGAGTCAAGTACTCTTTGCTTTTGAGGATATGAAAAGAGGTAGGGCGCTACCTCTTTAAATTCTTGATAAGTCATAAGGCGAATAGACTCCGTTACAATCATGTTCATGATTTCTGAAGATTTTGTTTTTTCGTCAATCCATTGATTGACTGACATTTCACGAATGGCATCAAATAAAATGTCTTTTGGTATTTTGTCTAAAATACCTTCGAAAAACCCAATGCCTGTGGCAGTTTCTTCAGCAACTTCCCGCTTCATTGATTTGTATTTTCTTTTAGTTATACTAGACAATCAAATGCTCCTTTCTTTTTTTGTCGCCAAATTTTCAGCACGTCGATCAATGGCCGGTGCTATAACATGGCGACAGTTTTTAAATGTCGCCACATTTTTAAAGTTGCAGCTTTGTTCCTGGTTTATATTTTGGCGACAAAATTTTTAGTGGCTAATCTCTAATATGTAGCTTTTGTAAGATAGCCTGGTCAATTTTCATTGATGGATTTTCAATAATTTGTTTATCCTTATCATAACTAGTCCAGATATAAAATGAATTAAGTGTTACATCTTCAGTCCCACAAAATTGATTTAGTGGAATGAATGGCGAGAAATATTTTGCTATTGGGTATCCCCATTTTTTCTTGATTTCTTGTTCTTCTGTTGTTTCTAACAGACAAGAAATCTCTGAAGGATATTCAATAATTACTGGAGAAAAATTATGAATGAAATTTTTGGGGTATTCAGTTAATAGAGGTTTGTCACTAACAATTTTACCGCCATTAAACATGTAGTAGTTTTGAGTCATATTTTTTCCTTTCATCATGCTGGCTGTTTAGATAAATCAATTTCTTCAATATCATCAAGATTGATAGAGGATAATAAATCATCTTGACTATCCTCATTGATTTGATAATCCCACCACTTTGATGGATCACTTTCAGAAATTTGATTGAACCTGGGGTGCTGTGTCAAATCATATTTTTTGCCACGATAGAAACGTAATCCCCTAATTCTGACTAGTGACTCATCATTTGGAAGTACACCAATTTCATCAGGAGTCATTAGACTTCTCCCTAACCGTTGAACACTCTCACTCGAAGAACTACTCTGACCTCTTGAATTTGAATGATTTTTTAGTGTAATTGTTTGCGTTCCCATTAAGTCTTTGCTGATATATTTCCAATCATCAGGCGAATTTCCCCCTAAATATACGAAACTATCTGCATTTGAAATCATAGACTTATACTCAGACTTATAGAGTTCTTCACTAATACCCGCAATTTCCTGTATAAATGTAGTGATAAAGATGCGATATGATCGCAGATTAGTGAACGCTTCTTTCATGTTTGGCAATTTACCGACACTTGCAAATTCATCTAATAATAGGTTTACTTGATTAGGTAGTTGCCCCCTATGGTCTTTGTCTGCAACTTTGACAAGTGTATTAAGCACTTGTCTTACTAAAATATTTGCTAAAAAATTATATGTCTTTTCAAATACTGGGATTTTAACAAAGACAACATATTTTTCAGTCCCCCATTTTTCAATATCCATATCATCACTAGAAGTTAAAGCAGCTACCTCTGGTGTGCTAAACACTTGGAAACGTGTTGTGGGCATACTAGTTACATTTATTCTGGTTTCGCCTTGAAAGTTGGCATTAAAACTTTTCCATGATTGTATAGCAAGATTATTACTACTAATTTTTTCTTCAAGTTCTTCAAACAAAATATCTAGTACACCAGGTTCTTCAGGCTGATCATACTTGTCGTTTAAATACGGTGTTAATTTAGTCACATCTTCTAGTGTTGCGTAGGGCATGCCTTCCTCACGACTATAATGCAAATAACCGAGTAAGGCAGTCAAAACTTGCTTTTCACTCATTGACCAAAAGGGTTGGTCACTTTTGGCATTTGCTTCATTTGTCCCATAAATAACCCCTTCAATCATTGAGCGCAATTCAGCATCAGTATTAATGTATTTGAAAGGGTTAAATTTATGGCTGTTTGAAAGGCTTAATAAATCAAAAACTCTTACCTTATAGCCTGCATCAAGGAACATTTTCCCTGTAGTATGAGCAAGAACCCCTTTAGGGTCTATAACCAGGTATGATCCTTGCATTTGCATCAGGTTTGGTAATAGAATACTGTAGCTTTTACCTGAACCTGAACCCCCAATGACAACAACAATCTTGTTCCTATCATGTATGAATTTTTTAGCACGATTATAGGTCAGCCTAATATCCATACTCAGTATGATATTTTGGAAAAAGTCAGGGTCTGAATAGGGCGCATATTCTTTGAGTGTCGCAAATCTTGCTGAACCGTACTCTTCTCCATGCCTATAGACACCAGTATCTCTTGTAGACCCGTAAATAATAAGCACAATCAAGAATAAGGCTAGACCGCAGGATATAGAGTACAAAGAAAAACGGCCGTCCAAACTATAGACAGCCGTATAATTGTTGATGTGAGTGTTTATCCAATTAAATTTTTCATTAATGGAAATCCCTTCAGCAGTTTGCCAAAGGTTATAACACCAATGACCAAGGTAAAAAAACATTGAAGCAATGACAACTATTGGGACTAGGTTTTTATCTTTACTCATTATCTAGTACCCCTTTTCACAGCTTTAACGTTGGTTTTGCTTTTCTGCTTTATATTACCCTTGACTTTTTTATAAGATTTTTGGACTTGTTTGGCATGTTCAATTCGTTCATCTAAAGTCATTTTGGTTGGATTTTTTAACACAGCGTTCGCAAATCTTTCAGGCCGTTTTGTTAGTTCATCTAACAAAAACTTGAAACCCTTTGTCGCTAATTTTTGATCGTTGACACGAAAAATGAATTCTTTATTTCCGTTCTTTAACTCATGAACGGAAAAAGGAAGGTTGCGTTCTTTAAACCAATTTTTCAGCTTATTAAAATCAACTGAACTATTTAGGACTTTTGAGTCAAGTTTATAGTTTGAATTAATCAGTTTATAAAGTTTGGTCTCGCCTTTGAGCTTAACCATTTTGTTTCGTTTATTGTACGTGTGGTTTTCATCAAGACGTTCTGCTAAAAAACCTATAGCGTTAATAAGTTCTCCGACGGTTTTAAACACAACATCTTTAATTAGCTTACTGGCCTCTCTTTCTTTACTATCCATATCAAGACCAGACTTTCTTGATGCTATTAATCAATTTTTGTTTTAAATCAAGCAATTCATCTAATAAATGACGTGCTTGATCTAATTCATCAAAATCTTTAGGAGTAAACCGCTTAAATTCATTGTACTTTTCAGTAATAACAACTTCTTGTTCGGCTATCACACCTTTGATTTTGCTGTGAAATTCCGCTTCAAGTTCAGTTTTGAAATTATCAAAGCCATCTACCTCATTGACACTAATAGGCACTTCGCTTTCAAGTCCTGTATGAGTAACTTCAAAAGCATCAACAGCTTCAGGTAGTGAGTCTTGATCGGCATCAGTATCAATGTGCTCAGAAGGGTCTGTAACTAAATCAGGTTGTAAATCACGATCAGATAGATTTGAAATGATTTCATCCTCTTCCTGAGTGTTATCACTAATTTCAGGTGCAACATTTATCACTTCACGTGATGGCTCAACTGTTTCTTCTTCAGGAAGCAACCTATTTTCTTGTTCTGACATTGAAGGATTAGGAGTCTCAGCAATCACTTGATTTTTTGGTGTTTTTTGACTCATTAGACTTTTTACCTTGTTAATGAAGCTAGACCCTTTTTTTACATGATAAAAATCTGCTAAAACCGCTTCAGGCAAAGCATCAAAAGGAAAAGTTAGCTCTTTTTCTGCAAGGATTTCGCCATTTTCGGATACTTCAGAAATCGTAACATAAGCATGTTCATCATTTTTTTTGCATCGATCATTATGCTGTTCTATAAATGATACGAGATCATCAATAGATTGCACATTGCCTGGATCTTTAAAGTTGATATTGTCTTTAAATTTATACATTATCTTCTACCTCGTTTTTCTTTGTGGGTTCAGAACGATAGAAACTATCTAAAATTTCACGCAGGTCACTTGGTTCAGCACCATGCAAAGCCATAAGCTCTGATATATAATCAGATTTTGCTGTAGCTAACTCTTTTTTTGTTGTATCTAATTTTTCCTTTGCCAATTTTAAGGCAGCAGTCGACTTTTCTACATCAATTTCAAGTTTTGAAATTTTGTTTTCTAAACTATCTACTTTTTTAGATGACATGATTATTTCTCCTCACTTGTATCTGCTTGACTCGTGCTAGTTTGAGTTGACGATTGAATGGTATTAGTAACGCTGTCATAAGGGCTTTTTTGGCCAGACACGTCATAGCCTGTATTATCACTACTTGTTGATGCAGTAGAGAAATTGGCAAGTTCAATATTATTAATCAAATACTTGTGATTAATATATTGATAAGTTAATTTAAGACTCGCAGATGCGGGCTGATTGTCGAGAGCTGTCTCTTTTGGCTTGGACTTGTCCGCAACTGCTGTATAGCTGTAGTTAACATTTACAAGGACAGTATTTTTATCAGGATTAATGTAAATATCCGCATCTCTAAATTTTTGATTGATCACATAGCCTTTATAAGTTTGTGCTACAGGTTCATTTTCTTGTGCTACGACCCCGTTATACATGCTTTCAGTCAAAAAGGGCTTATATCTATTACGATTTTCTTCTAAATCCTTTTTGGTGTAGTATGCAACTAAAAAGCTCTTAATTTCTTCAACTGAGAGCTTTTTAGTTTCTGTTTTTTTATCAGGTTCAATTTTTTTATTTTGGGTTTTTAGAACAACCTTATCTGTCGTCTTAGTGTTCCTGTTATTGCCAATTGCATAACCAATAACACCGCTTAGCCCTACAGCAATCATTGCAATGATTGCAATGATCCCCCTAAGTTTCTTTTTATCAACCATTTTCATGTAAATTCTCCATTAATTTCTAACTATAATCAATATAGTAACATTGTAGAACGTCAGTCGCAGAGATTATCCGCCAAGTGCGTTTACCGTTAAGACCACCGCCTGCATTTGTTTCAGAGACCAAAATACTACCATCTGGATTGACGACTTCGACCACACCAACGTGACCATAAGTTTTGTCTGAACCAACTGCTCCAGGAGGAAAACTTATAGCTTCATGTGCTTTTGGATTTCCTCTGTGAACTGGCAACCCTCTGTTTTGAGCTGTTTGCCACCAAAAACCGCCATTACCTTCAAAAGAACTTACCTTGTTTTTGCCAAGTTCAGCAAGTCTGTTGTAAGCACCCCAGGTACATTGGCCAAATGGATAACTATTACCTAAAGCAACCTGATCAGTCGGCTTTGGCGAAACCTTATCCTCATATCCCTGGGGTATGGTGTCAGTACTTCCTGAAGTAGCTGAAGATGTCGTTAGTGCTTTGTAGACCTGCTCTGATGCGTTTTGTCGCTCTTTTAACTTGTCCCCTGGATTTCCTTCCCAGTTTATTAAAAACCGTTGAGCGAGCGTTGAGGGGCTGTCTGAGCTTGATAGAATTGATTTAGCAATTGTCTGATAGCCTGGACTATCTCCATTGAACATGAAATCAATTTGAAGTTCCAAATCATACCACTTTTTATTTTTTGAATTTGCAAAATTCAAAAGTGCCGTATGTCTGACAGCTCCGTCAGACGTATCTGTCCATTGACCTAAACCAAGGCCTCTATGAAGAATATTAGGAAATCTACCATCATATATTTGTGGTCCACTCATTGACAGCCATGTTAAATCGTCCCAACTTGAAGCGCTAGCTCCAATTGGTGGAGACAGATAGTCGCCTTCAGCACGCTTAGGATTAATATTTGACTCTACAGCCCAATTTCCTAATGCGCCTGCGATACCTTTATCAGTTGCTTGGGGGAAATATTTAAGAATGATTGGTTTTAATTGTCGAGCTTTAGTCGCAATATCCCCAGATAAATCACTCATGACACTTGTTGTTTGTAAGTAATGCACTTTTGAAAAATAAAAGCCTGGATTAACATAACTCCACCCTGCATCAGTATTCAATTTTTTAAGCGTACTATTGACTAAAAACGCTGGCTTTTTATCATCTTCTTTATCTCTAACTTTTCGGTAATAGATTGTCAAGTTCTGTTTTGACAATGTACCAATAATATCCCCAGAAGCTATTTTTTGCCCATTTTTAACTCGTATACCATTGATATTGACGTAGGACAGATAAGTGTCTTTATCCTTAAAGATGCGAACTGTTGTCCCATTTCTATCAAGTTCGACCGTCCCATCAAGTGAAGCCAAAACAGTTTGCCCTACATTAGCCTGTATCGTCATACCATTGAAAAAACTATCTTTGGTATCAGCGCCATAGCGTTTCACTATCTCCAAAGGATTGTCAAATTTTACATCACTTTGTGAGTATAGCGGGTTATCAAGCTCTAACAAATCAGGGTAAGTGCCTTCTTCTGAGATATTTTCCAATTTTTCATTGAATTCATCTAGTTCATCAGAGTCAAATGCAAAATTGTCCAAGTTTTTTTTATTACTATAAACATCTTTCATTGTCTTGATGTCATTGGTATCATCATTTAACTTGTCCCACAAAACACTCATATAGTCAGAGTAACGACCAGTTTTAGTCAGTAAATCATCATGGTTCACTTTATAATACGTTTTATCCCACAGAGAATAATCTTCATTTTTCTCGTTCAAAAATAGTGTTACATCATCAAGATTAGTCCAGTAATCAACTTTGTCATCTGACCGTTCTCGATCATAAAGTGTCATCAATTTCCAACTATCACTTAAATCAAATTCCGATTGATAAGTCGTCGTTAGACTAAAAATAGACATCACGACAGAAATCATGAACAAAAAAACCAATCCGCCCACAATACCAAAAACTGATAACGGATTAGCAAAAAATTTCATTGCAGGCGATAGCAAAAACCTCATGAATTTAGAAGTATAACCAAAGGCACGACCTGTTTTTGATTTCTTCAGACGCATTTTACTGAGTCTTAACCTGTTGGCCAATTGCTTTGCTTTAGAATACTCGTCTGGTGTTCTGACAAAACCTCTACCATTAACTAGATTTAGTGTCCTGGTACTGAGACTATAGGCTAAACGGCCTGAGAAACTCCCTACTTTTCTGGCTCTCCTAGCATTAACATTGAGTCGATATTTGGTATAGTCAAATTTTCTAAAGGCCTGACGGGCTTTGACGGCATCTGAAAGAGTTTCATCTTCCTTAAACCCTGTTTCAAGCAATGATCTAGCTTTCATATGAGCAGAGCGCTTCAGACTCTTAGCAGTCCTAGATTTAACTGTTCCACCGTCTAGTTTTACAGCCGTTTTCTTTATCTTTTTAGAAACAATCTTTCTCCTTTTTGCATGGACTAGATTATTTTTAGCTAAAGCAATATCAAGACTAGACGAAGATGAAGCATTTAAAACGTCATGAAAATTCTTTTTAGCTTCTTGATACCCTTTTTTATCAACTTTAAAGGTTCTTTTGCTGTCAAGTCTATCATTACGTCTTGACACATAGCCAAGATCGTCTTTACGAACTCGTACAGCTTTTTGAGTGGCCAAGAAGTTCTTGCCTGCTCTAACAGTCACACGTTTAATCTTTGTTGTACGATTAGGCATAACACTCCTTTCTTTTTATTTTTATAAGTGATTATTATTATCCTGGATCAGTTTGACACAATTCATACAGTCTTGTATTTTTTGGAATTGGATTTTCAAAAGGAACAATTGTTTTACCTGCTACAATCAGACCTGTACCTCTGTCAGTTGGATCAGCACAATACTCCCCAAGTGACTCAGAAATACCAAGTGCATCTGAAATTTGCTGTAAATCATCACTTTCAATTTTTAGCAAGATGAAAAATTCAGTATTCTTGAACATTGCATAGCCGTACTTGTTGCTTAAAACCGTCATTGGTAACTGTGTGATACCAAGAGGGTTAGCACCATATTTCCGTATTCTAGCCCATGTATTTGAGAAATAGCTTGCTGTATAGTCATTCTCAAAGTGAATTTGAATTTCATCATAATAGAACCAAGTGGTCTGCTTCTTTTTACCTTCTACAATCATGTTCCACATGAAATCTTGAATGACTAGCATAGCAAAAGACTTTAAAACAGCATCACTTCCAATGCCTTTGAGGTTGAAAACAATGAAATTATTGGACATATCAACGTTGCTATGTTCAGAAAAGATGTTTTTACTTCCTGAAATGAAAGGCTCTAATTTAGTAGCAAGCGTTTGAGCTTCTGGCTCTACTTGCTCTTTCATCAGATTAGACCAGTCCACTAGTGTTGGATCACTAAATTTTTCATAAACCAAATGAGTCACACGATCAATCAATGCAAACTCGATACTGTCAACGTCCCCCAAAATCCTTGAAAACACACCTGTCAACAAACTGGCCTTTTGAGAGATTGGATCAATATAATCTTTGTCTCCAACGTCAGTCAATAGCGAGTCGTCCACTTTCTCCATAATATTGAGCTTTGTACTTGCGCCAGGGTGGACATCAATAACTTGACCGTTAAACTTGCGACAAATATCAACATACTCGCCTTCAGGGTCAACAATTACAATCTTGTCATTTGGAAATTTTAGTCGTGTTGGAATAATCTCATTTGACTTAATTGAGAAGGACTTACCTGAACCTGTTGTACCTAAGGCCATTGCAGTAGGTGCATTGACATCAGTCTGTCGATCTACTGTGATCATGTTGTTGGTCTCTTGATTTTGACCGTAATATCGGGCATTAGGACTACTACTTTGCAAGTCAACGTTTGTAAATGGCACTTGGGTAGCAACATTTCGTGCAGTAAAATTTCTTACAAATTGTTGGTCATTACCAAGAAAATTTACACCAATTGGTAAAATCGTATTTAGTCCTTCTTCCTGATGTGAGTATAGAACTTCAAGTGTCAGTCTGTTTTTAGAAACGGCTGATTTTGCTTTTTTGGCAACTAATTCTAACTCGTCTAAACTGTCAGCAATGAACAGAATATAGATGCCTGCTGAAAAGATTTTTTGGTCTGATTTGGTAACTTCTCTTTCCCAATCGTCCGCAGCACTTTTACCTTCAGCGGTTTTTTTAGAGACAGATAGCTCAGTTGGTAGAAAATCTTTATTACCTTGACGGATTTGCTTGATCTCGTCCGTCTCAATTGTGCCACGTTTACTGCGGATTTTTTTCAAGACTTCATCAGTCCCAAAAGGATTAGCCAGTAATGTAATATACATTTCACTACCAACATCTAGTAAGTCCTTAAATAGATGGTCTCCTAGATGCGTTGGATAGTCTCTAAGCGTGTAGACGGCTCCAAATTTATCATCAATTTCAAAGTATTTCTTTTCAAAGTTGATGTTCCTAGGTGCGACAAAATCCTTAGTCGTTTTACCAGTCATCTGTAAATCTTTTAAGCTATAGTTAGCAAATGACTCCGGTCTCAGCACTTCTGATAAGGCCTGCATGCGTTGTGAACCGTCCATTTTTGTAGATTTAACTTTGGCTTGCCGTAAAGACCGAGAATAGCTATTTAACGTATCAGTCAGTTGCTTTTGAGCTTGAACTGGGTCATCTGCCTGTGTTGTAATTGTCACGTATTTATTGACTTCAAACCCTATCTTAGTTTGATTTCTTGATACGATCATATCATTGTATTCAAGAGCAATCTCTCTAGCAATTTCTGTCATATCTGAAGTAACAGGTAGTAGTGCGTTTTCCATTCTATCTGTTCCAACTGGTTTATTATGGATTAACAAATGGAATTGATTATCTTCATGAAGCGCACTAACACCTTGTTCAAGTCGCTTGACAACTTTTAACTGATCTTCAATCTGAGCAGACATATAATTAATGTCTTGAAGGCTGATTGACTGAGAGTAAATGTTTTTGGCCACGTGCATCAATCCTGTTTCAAATAGTGATGCCTCATTTTCATATAGCGTTGCGTAGCGCAACGTGTTCTGTGTAGTAGGTTTATATTCTCGATTTAAACGCTCCACACGGCGCTTCTCAGCATCAGTTAACTGCAAATCCTTGATTTTTTTTGCTTTTTTCTTTTTAAAAATCATTTATATCATACTCACTTTCTCCATAATCGTAGATGCGTTCTTGTATCGTCATTCTAAATCTAATCCAAGTCATCACTTTCTTATCAAATTTAAACCCGATAAAAACACCTGGCACAATTAGTAATGCCATCAAAATTGATGTTATATCTTCTGAAACTTTGAGATAAAAACTCAAACCAACTTTTACAGCGACTGACAAAACCAGTGAAAAAATAAAAAACCACATACGTGGTGTGAAACTCGATACATTCTCGTAATTATTTATATCGGGGATAAAATCACTCCCGATTTCATATAACTCACTATCCATATTTCTCCTATCCGTTTGCGTTCATAAGTGATTTAGCAAGTCTTTGTGATCCATAAATCGTTAAGATATATAAAACCATTTGGACTATAACAATCATTGGGGCTTTAAATTTATCAAACTTATTTCCTAAATCAGATAGGATAAAAATATTTGATGTAATTAATTTAGGAAAGACAATCATAATCACGACTAACAAAAAACCTTGCAGAGCATAACCTGCAAAAGTTTTTAAGAAATTGACAGCGATTGATCGTAATCCGTCTTGCATAAAGAAAGCCACCATAATGGGTGCAATGGCTTTTAATAGATACATCTGGGCAAATCTAAGCATAATGACCAGTTGGCTCACTATGTCTCCAACCCACGAAGCAATCATGTAGAGTAAATTGAATACATTGCCTAAGATGCCTTTCCCGCCTTTCCATTCTTCAAGTTTGACACCTGAGTCAAGAAAATGAGCTATTATTTTAACTATTCTAACTGAAAAGAATAGAATAGTATCTAATATTTCTTTAGAATACATGATCATCAGAAAAGCAATCATGTACTTCAGAACTTCAGACATCACAACTGAGGGTTCTACTACACCCCCATTTTTGTGTGCTTTTTCTATCATTTGAAATAAATTCAAAACAAAAAAGATGCCCAACAGTATCAAGGCAACTTGTGAAACAGCACTCGAAACTTCTCCAACAAGATTATAGACATCAGGATTATAGCCTTTCATGCCCTTCTGTAATAAATCTAGTTTATCTGTGCTAAAATTCATTTACATCTCCTACTCCTATTGTGGCAAACTATTTAACTGTGCCACAATTGCCGTAAAAATTCCGCCAACACCACCTGCTAATAAGCCACCCATAACAATTGAGCCAAATGCTTTTGTGCGCTGTGAGCCACCATCTTCCCAATGAATAGCAAGGTTGTAGATACCAAAGGCTGAAATGGCTAGACCACCAACGATACATGCAATTTTTATCATATTTAAAACACTAATTACTGTTGCCATATTTATATTCTCCTATTTTTTAGAATTTTTCTTTTACAATCTTGACGAGTTGGGCAAACGCTGTTTCATTAAGCGTTACCCCTTTACCCATTCTACCTTCAGGACTCCATGTCCTGATATCAATCATTGGCTCTTTATCGTTGTAAGAAATTAAATTAATTTCTTTTCTCCAACCTTTTGTGTCAGTTGATAGGACACCAAGACGTTCAACAATTTCACATTTAAAATCACTTTGTTGATTTGACATGTCTCCTTCTTTCTAATTATAAAAAAACACAAACAATGAATTTGTGTTTTTTATCTTATATTTGAGTCGATTTAATATTTTTTGAACCAACCATAGACTAAAGTTCTAAGACCAATTGCAATAGCACTTCCAAAGACCATGACAACTATGAACCAAATTGTATCAAGTTTATAGTGATTAATCTGGATCAGTTGATAAAGTGACCAAATTGGTATGAAGCTAAATAAAACTGATAGGACTCTAATATTTTTGAATACAATCAATCTTATTGCCACAATCAGAGAACCTGGTACTAAAACCATTAAAACAATTTTGAAAAATGGATGCCACTTTTCAGCAAATTTTAAAAACTGATAGATGCTTTCTGAAATCGGTACATTTTTTATAACCCAGGCAAATGACTCTCCTAAACCTGAGTTAGCACCAGTAAAAAGCCCTGTATGATTAGGGTCAAATAATGCTGTATATGATATTACTGGCCATGCACAAAGTTCAGGAAATATAACAGCTAATACCATCACAAAGAACGACAAGGCAAACACCATAATCATAATTGGAATTGCAAGCATAAAAGCTATTCCTAAACTATTTTCTCCCATATAAACTCCTAATCTATTTGGTATTATTATATCACATTTTACAATGGGCTTCACACCCCATTCGAGCAGTCAACTAGTTGCTGTTTAGTGGTTCATTATTTAAAACGTGATATCAATTTGGCAATTGATTTACGTTTAACAAAAATTGCAACACCTGCAATCAAAATCAAACCTGCAATACCTGCAAATTTTGCTTTGGTTTCCCCTGTTACTGGTAAGGTTTCTTTTGGTTTTTCAGGAGTGGTAGCTTTTTTCGGCACAATAGATTGTTTTTCATCTTTACCGTCAAAATTGTGTTCTGTATCTTTCTTGACGTCCTTATCGTAGCCAGTTTCCTTGAAATAGAAAGTGGTGTTCTCAGGATATTTAGCAGTATCAACTTTTTCAGTCACAACTGTCTTAGCAAATTTTGAATCAGATACTTTATAATCAATTTTTCCTGACTTCCAAATGTCTGTTTCTTTGCCGTCAGGGGTGCGAGCTACTAGAATGGTCTCAAATGAGCGCTGAGTGCCATCTAAAATATCATCATGTGAAATATCCACATCATCATACATCGCCACTACATCGCCACGTGTGAACTCCTGAGAGCCATTTTCTAAGTGGGCTTTAGTTTTGATTGTGACTTTAGGAGTTTTAACATCAATGGTGTCATTTTTGATTGTGACCTTGGTTGTTTCATTGTCTTTAATCTCAATGATTTTAGTACCAGTTTCAGTAGCGTTGGCAGTATGACCGTCAGCGTACTTGACCTCTACCAATTCATACTTGCCTGCAATCAGTTTGTCAATAGTGGCTTTATCGCCAGTCGTGATTGTGTAAAGGACATCTTTGTTAAAAGCTGATAAGCCACGCAATAAGAATTGTGTGTTAGGAATGATTTTGCCTGTTTTGCTATCAACTTTGTTAAGGTCAAATGTCCCTGTTTTCAGGTCATTGTCTAAAGTTCCCATATCTAAAGTGAAAACTTTAGTTTTGTTTTCGGTATCATATGGAATTGTGAAAGTTGCTTGTTTGTCATAAAGTGAGCGATAGTTGTCAGGCACGTCACGTTCAACTAACTTATAGCTATTTTGAGCACCAATGTACAAGTCTTTAGTTGACTCGAAATCAGCATTTTCATTAGTTGTAACTGTGTCAGCAGTTTCGCCTTTTTTAAGCACGACTTCGCCATCAGGTCGTTTGATGTCATTTTGAGCAACAACATCAAACGTTACATTTGGTAGTGGTACTTTATCATAGACTGACTTTCCTTGCTTTTCTGACTCAGCAGAGTTGTAAACTTCTTTTTCTTTGTGACCTTTGACACGACCTTTTTGCGTGTCATTGTTCATAGAGAGCGTAATCGTTTCGCCTGCTTTGATTTTACCCTTGATTGGTGCTGTATTTAACACATATCCGTCCAAAGTTTTAACTTCGGTATAAGTTACTTCAGTATCATGCAAAAATTCCTTATCGATAAAACCAATGCCTTTTGAATTAGTTGTGACATCATAATCTTTA
>ERZ650307.828-NODE-828-length-17614-cov-5.372345_pt1 | contig 17614 bp, 11 predicted proteins | sample MGYA00376243_ERZ650307 | MGnify/ENA primary metagenome ERZ650307 (study PRJEB26733, sample SAMN07839242) | wastewater metagenome | biome: urban; feature: artificial channel; material: waste water | place: USA: North Carolina | collected 2016-03-31 ... | reverse complement strand
ATTCTTTGCATTGCGAAGCGCGTTACTGAAAGCAGAACGAACAGCAACTTAGCGAGCGTTACTGTTCAACGTTAAATTCCGTAAGTTTTTTTGTGAACGAAGGTCGCAGAAAGCCCGAGACCATACCGCACCAATTTATGCGATCAACATAAATTCTTTGCATTGCGAAGCGCGTTACTGAAAGCAGAACGAACAGCAACTTAGCGATCATCGCCAAGAACAGAATGGACAGTAGCGTCAGCATACAATAACAAGGTTAGGGTTCCCACAAAAGCATTGTAAATTTTTCGTTCCTGTCGTATAATAAAGCAAAGAAATATTCAGAAAAAATCAGATCAGATACCTGAATTACGTTACATCTGTCCTGATTATTTTTACGAATTCCAGGAGGCTTTTTAATGAAGAAAAATGGACACAGACTACTTACTCTTGCAGCTTTAGTCGGAACTGCCGCAGGTGTTATTCATATTGCTAACCGTTTCATAGATGCCACATCTCAGCTTAAAGATATGCTGGAACAGCCACACAGCAGAACCTATGACTGGCGTTTTGGAAAGATTTTTTATACAAAACAGGGACATGGCACCCCTATTCTTCTTATTCATGATATCATGCCAGGTGCTTCCGGTTATGAATGGAATGCCATAGAGAAGCAGCTCGCAACCGAACATACCGTTTACACCATTGATCTTCTTGGATGTGGACGTTCCGAAAAACCGGATATTACTTATACCAATTTTGTATTTGCTCAGTTACTCTGTGATTTTGCCAAGAATGTGATTCGTGAGGAAACCGATGTTATTGCCAGTGGTTTCTCAGGTTCTTTTGCGATCATGGCTTACCGTAACAATTCCGACCATTTCCGCAAGATCATGCTGGTCAATCCACCAAGCTTCAGTTCCCTGAAGCAGGCACCTTGTAAAGACAACAAGCTCTTTAAGTATTTTATCGAGCTTCCGATTTTCGGAACTCTGATCTATCATATGGTAGCTTCCCGCGAATCCATCAGCAGTCTGTTTATGGAAAAGCTGTTCTACAATCCCTTCCATGTAACAGATACACTGGTAGACACCTATTATGAATCCGCTCACAAGGGTGGTTCCAACGCCAAATATCTGTATTCCAGCTACATTGGCAAATACCTGAATATCAGCATTAATAATGCCGTAGAATCTTCCGATGCATGCATCTATATTATTTCCGGAGAAAAAGAAGCTTCCGCTTCTCTTATCGCAGAGGAATATCAGAAGCTGAATTCTTCCATTGAAACCGCTGTGATCCCGGAAACCAGACATCTTCCTCATCTGGAAGATCCGGAACATTTCCTGGAACAGGTAGCTATTTTCCTGTAAAAACAACTTATGATCCGGCACCAAAAACAAAATTTATCTATAGTAATTTTGGAAATCAACGTATCAAAAGAACATTGTTCATGTTCGGAGCCGTTGAGCTTCATGCAGTAATTTGTGGAAATGCTATAAACCAACAAAAAGCCAATAAAAAAAGAGTACTGTTTCACGTGAAACATGAGTTTTCCCTCAAACAAACGTGAAACAATACTCTTTATTTTTTACCAGACTCACAGCATGCATCCGGACATTTCTCTTATCTAAGTGCCTGCTCCAGATACATGTGTGTTGTATTATCGATCAGCTTATGTGTCAGCTCTGCCATATGCTGTGTACTCTCCTGATTCTCAGAAGACAGCCATGTCTTGATCATTCCCACGCATCCATTCAGACAAAACGCATACGCATACTCAATATCACGGTTGTCTTTCGGCAGACGAATTGACAAGCGATGCAGCACTGTATCTGCGATCAGTTTTTCTATACGATTCACAAAAGCCATATCTCCATTCTTTCCAAGAAGTGCGATACAAATATCCTTATTATGATCCAGGATCGTAAATATCTGCTCAATAAAAGGATACGAGCTCTCCTTATTATTAAGAGGATCCAGAGGATAGTCTGCCACCAGATGCGTGATTTCCTCCATCAATTCAGCCTCTATGGATTCCAGCATCTGATAGATATCTGTATAGTGAAGATAAAATGTGGAGCGGTTGATATCAACTTCTTCCACCAGTTCCTTTACCGTAATTTCCTTAATACTCTTCTTCTGCATAAGACGGGCAAGCCCCGCTCGCAACTGTGCCTTGGTCTTACGTACTCTTCTGTCAACTTTTTCCGCCATCTTAATTCCCCCTGCAATTCAAAAAAGCAAGCACGTTTCCTCCGCCTCAATCACCTGTTACTTACGATACTCTGCAACTGTCATACAATGCATAATGCATCCTTCAAACGAATAAAAGCATTCGCTTTCTCTACGCCGATCTGCATGATACCAGATATCTGCTGTTGTTAAGAATTGACAAGATCAAAATTGTTAACGACGCCGACCTACACGATACCAGATATCTGCTGCATATTTGTGTTGAAACATAGGAATCCTGTCTGCATTTAATATTACCAACTGCACATAAATTCAAAGGAAATAACGTACTTTTTGTCTATTATGCAGTTTTTTATTTGTAATAGACACTTCCATTATTATTTCCGTCTATTAATATACATTCAGTAAAGATTTAATGGTTGTATCTGTGGTATGTGTTTAGTATAATACATCACGTAAAGAAAATCAACACTTTGTTTGATAATGGAATATAAAGCTATTAATAGATTTTAATATGATTAATAGATCTCGTCACCATTACTGGAATAAAGTTTGATTAATCAACTATGTTTGATAATACAATTTAATAAGAAAGGGATAGGTAATATGATCAAAAACGAATGGAAAAGCTTACTTCGTAACAAGCTCATGCTTATCGTCGTAATCGCCATTATCGTAATCCCGATCATCTATGCAGGTCTGTTTCTGAAATCCATGTGGGATCCTTACGGAAACGTAGACAGCCTGCCAGTGGCCGTGGTAAACGAAGACAAACCTGTCGAGTATAATGGCAAGACCTTAAGCATAGGTAAGGACATGACGGATGAGCTGAAAGACAACGACTCAATGGCATTTAACATTGTAGACAGCAAGACAGCAGAGGACGGTCTGGCCAATGGAACCTATTACATGGTTATCAAAATTCCGGAAAATTTCTCCGCAAACGCAGCCACTGTAATGGACAACGATCCAAAGCAAATGGAGCTATCCTATGAGACAAACCCTGGAACCAACTATATCGCCTCCAAGCTCAGTGAAACAGCAATGCTGAAGCTTCGTGATAACATTGCTTCCAAGGTTACGGAAACCTATACAGAAACCGTTTTTGATTCTATCTCAGAAGCAGGTGACGGAATGCAGGAAGCTGCAGACGGATCCGGAAAGATCGAAGACGGACTGAATACAGCAGCTGATGGTAACAAAACAATTACCAAAAACCTTAAGAAGCTTTCCACCAGTACTCTTACTTTCGTAAGCGGTGCTGACAGTCTCACCGAAGGTCTTAAGACCTACACCGATGGTGTTGCAAAGGTTAACGATGGTGCAAAGAGCCTGGACGATGGTGCAGATCAGCTGAACAGCGGCGTTGCAACCCTCACAGAAAAGGTTCCTGAGCTGACAACCGGTGTGGATACTCTGGATAAAGGTGTTCAGCAGTACACCGCTGGTGTGGATGAGCTTAATAAAAATTCTGATGCACTGAAATCCGGTGCAAGCAGCCTGGAATCCGGTGCAAACCAGCTGAACAGCGGCGTTGCAGCTCTGACAGAAAAGGTTCCTGAGCTGACAACCGGTGTAGATACTCTGGATGAAGGTGTTCAGCAGTACACCGCTGGTGTGGATGAGCTTAATAAAAATTCTGATACGCTGAAATCCGGCGCAAGCAGCCTGGAATCCGGTGCAAATGCATTAAGTGCAGGTATTGATACTCTTTCCGACGGAGCAACACAGTATGTAGCTGGTGCTGACACTCTTGCAGATGGAACTACCACCTATGTGGCTGGTGCTGGCAAACTCGCAGCCGGTGCCAAAGAGCTTGCAAAACTTGAAGACGGACTCACAACAGTTTCCAATGGTATCTCTCAGCTGAATACCGGTGTTACCAAAGGAACCGATGACTCACAGTCACTGATATCCGGAACACAGCAGCTGGAAAACGGACTGAAAGCCCTGAACGATAAGGTTTCTGCTCTGAAAGAGGGAACAACACAGGAATCCATCAACAAGCTTGCAGCCGGCCTTACTTCCGCAAAGGATGGTATGGACACAGCCGCAGCTGGTATGAACAGTGCTGCAGCTGGTATGAACAATGCGGCAGACGGAATCAACAACGCAGCCGGATATATCACTCAGGCCGCAGGCATCACAAGTCAGACCAGCAGCAGTATCACAGACAGTCTGATCCCTGCTCTCCAGAATGCAGGCACACAGTTCTCACAGGTAGGTGATCAGGTCAGCAACATCCTTACAGGATACGGACAGCAGACAACGGAGGCACTTACTGATGCAAATACCAAGATCGGTACTGCCGGACAGACAATGACCGATTTAGCAGCACAGCTTCAGGCGATTCAGGCAACCGCTTCTGAGGACGGAACCATTTCCGCAGCAGCTCTGAATGATGTGATCAACGCTTTAAACAGCGTAGCCGGTGGAATGACTGGCGTGGACGGTTCTTACATGAGCAGCTATTCTGATCAGGTTTCACAGCTTGCAGCTGGTGTATCCGGTCAGCTCTCTTCTACTCAGGAAAATCTGAATACTGTTGCTTCCAAGCTTAACGAAGCAGCTTCCGGACTGACTCAGATCTCCGGAGGACTGACTCAGGGTGCCGGCACACTTTCTGAGGGTGCAACAACCATGACAGATGGTGCAAACCAGATGAGTGCAGGTGCAACAACCATGAGCGCAGGTGCAGAGCAGTTATCTGCAGCTACAAGTCAGCTTCCTACAGATCTGATCGCTCAGCTTTCTGCAGGTGTTACCCAGCTGTATCAGGGTGCACAGGCTGTAAACACAGGAACCAAGAACGTTTCCGCAGGACTTCAGTCTCTGGAAGACGGCACAGTCGAAGCCTTCCCGGCTGCAGCAGCAGGAATCAAAGCTCTGAACGATGGATTTGACCAACTGACATCTTATGATAAGCAGCTCAACGACGGTGCAAAGAATCTGAAAACAGCCGGCAAACAGATCACTGACGCACTTCCGGATATCAAATCCGGTGCAGGTCAGCTGGCAGATGGTTCTAAGGCACTGACAGATGGAATCACAACTTACACCGATGGTATTGCAAAGCTTTCCGAAAACAGTGCTGCTCTTACAGACGGCACCAAGAAACTGGCAACAGGAGCCAATGCTCTTTCCAGCGGTGCTGCTACTCTTGCAGATGGAACAAAAGCATTAGCCGATGGTTCCGGAACACTGACAACCGGAATCACAACCTACACCGATGGTGTTGCTAAGCTTTCCGAAAACAGCTCCGCTCTTACAGACGGTACCAAAAAGCTCTCAACAGGAGCCAAGACCCTTTCCAGCGGTGCTACTACTCTTGCAAACGGAACTAAGACATTAGCAAACGGTACCTCAACACTTCTCAGCGGTACCGAGAAGCTTGTAAGCAACAACAGCACACTTAACAATGGTGCAAAACAGCTTGCAGATGGCGCTGCCCAGATCCAGAGCGGTTCCTCTCAGCTGTATGATGGCTCCAAGAAGCTTGGAAGCGGTATGAAAGAACTGAAAGACGGTTCCAAGACACTGACCACAAGCCTCAGCGATGGAGCTACCACTGTAAAAGACAATTCAGCAAGTAATGAAACGATCAAAATGTTCGCAACTCCTGTTGTAAGCGATGAAACAAAACTTACCGATGTCCCGAATAACGGACACGCAATGGCACCTTACATGATGTCTGTAGGCCTCTGGGTCGGCGCACTGGCATTCTGCCTGATGTATCCTCTGGCTCAGTATAAGGGCAAACTGAAATCCGGTTTCGCATGGTGGGCAAGCAAAGCTTCCGTCCTTTATCCGGTAGCGATCCTTCAGGGAATCTGCCTGATCCTGCTGTTACGTGCATTTAACGGATTCACACCTGCAGAGATGGGCAAAACCGTACTCTTCGCCTGCCTGACATCAATGACCTTTACCTCTATCATGTACTTCTTCAACATTACTCTTGGTAAAGTAGGAAGCTTCCTGATGCTGGTATTCATGGTCGTTCAGCTTGCAGGATCTGCCGGAACTTATCCGGTTGAGGTTTCACCTTCATTCGTTGCAAAGATCCATGCATACGTTCCGTTTACTTATACGGTCGACGCATTCCGTGCAACGATCAGCGGTGGCCGGAGCATTACCACTTCCATTATTGTAATGGTTGCACTGTTAGTGATCTTCACGATCCTGACGATCCTTCAGTTCAATCACATGACCAAGAGAAAGAAAGCAGAAAAAGTTGTTCTCTTCGACTGGCTGGAAGAAAGAGGTCTTGCATAATACTTAGTTACTGACAGAAGCTCCCCCGAACCTTCTGTTAGATATAGAAAAATTAAAACTGTACAGTTGCTCAGATGAGCTTCTGTACAGTTTTTTTATATTGTCCTCGTCAATTCTCCACGCTATAATTATAGCAGTTATAGAAAATCAAGCTCGCCAGTACACCGTGCCTGATCTATGCAGCAGATTTCAGTTCAGAAACATTCCTGTCAGATTCAGAAGAAGCGGCAATATGACTTCTCAGATCTACTCACAAACCGGAGCTCTTTCTGACTGCAAGCCTGCGGTTTTCAATGGAAAAGCAACCTGGTATGCATCTAATCCACTGACCGCAAAAACAGACGGAATCATCACCTATGCTACACCATTTACTGTCTTCAGGGTAAAACCTGGAAAGCTATCGGCAATACAAAAAATACAACCTACACCGATAAAAAGCCAGGCACCGCAACCAAATACCGTATCCGTGCATACCGCATCACAAACGGTAAAAAAATATACGGACCTTATTCATCTGTAAGGACCGTAAAATAATAGCAACATAAAAACACCCCGGAAAATCCTGATCTGTGTGGTGTCTCCGAATATCTGATCATCAAGCGGATATTCGGAGATCACCTTATTATTTACGGATCTCCGAGGTGTTTTTATTTATTTTCTTAATATTTTATTTTTCCGCCTCAGCTGTTGGTGTTGCTGTGGCTTCTGTCTCTGTTTCACCGTTTACCATGGTTTCATATGCATTGAACATTTCTTTTACTGTCATTTTGTTTACAAGAAATACCTTGTCTCCAACGACAGCTGCATAATAGTTTGTGTCATATGTGTAGAAGGTAACGGTTGTCTGGTTCTTGTCAGAGTCTGTGAATACAGCGGTCATCTCCGGATCTGCAGCCGGTGTATAAGCGTCTGTCAGTCTCTTCTGTCCTGCCATGTTTATCAGCTTGTTGTAGAAGGTGGTAAAGGTTGTACTTTCTATTTCCTTACCATCCAGCTGATAGGTTGTTGTTTCTTTTTCGTTTCCGTCATCATCTGTGGATGTTTCACGTGAAACATTTACAGTACTTGTTGTTTCACCGTAAGTAACCTGGAGCTGATCCAGATTTTTTACAGACAGATAATTGACGATCAGTGACCAGAGATCTGACGGCGTCTTGTCAATAACTGCACTCAGTGTATCCGTTGACATTGTATAGATCTGTTTGTTATCTACCGTTACATATCTGCTGCCATCTCCTGCCTCATCGCCAACGTAAATGACAAGCTGTTTATCCACTGTGGTTGTCTTGCTGTCTGCATCTTCTGAGCTGCTGTCCGTGTCAGTAGTGTCGCTGCTCTCAGAATCGCTCTCAGAGGCCGTAGAATCGTTTTCTCCGGATTCTGTACTGTCTGTGCTGTCATCCTTCACCTCTTCCTGATAATCCACTGTAATCGTCGCATAGGGCTTATCAAGGCCATACTGGGAAAGATCCTCTGCATTGTAGTTTACAAACTGGTCAAATGCAAAGTTTCCAAGTCCGGAGGTTACATTTCCTGCTGCCGTTGTATCGGCAGACTCTTTATCGCTGCTTCCGTCACCGGAAACATTCCAGGTAGCTCCGTCGGAATTTTCTTCCAGGACATAGGAATCTTTATTCTCACTGACCTGGACCTTTTTCACTGTGGAAGAATCAATTGTCGGGAAATCTTCTCCCTGTGCATAATCGTAAAGGGAATTCATAAACGGAGACACTGTATCTGCTGCCACTACATATACCGTGCTGTCATCATCATCCTTGGAAATGTAATACTGATTCGTAGACGTATTCTCATCTCCGATGTTGAGCTTCGTTGTCCCATCAGCGGTATCAACGGTTACTGTGTTAGATGGAGAATCCAGTCCGTATTCCGTAAGATCCTCCACATCCTCCAGGACTCTGTCCGCTTCCACCGTTTCGATGGCGGAAGCTGCGGAATCCAGAGTTGTCTGATTTACAGGAAAAGCAGTCTCATCCTTTTTCACCCAGGAATCATCTTTTTTCTCAAAGGTCACTTCCTTCTTGTCTACGATAAATTCCAGGGATTTAATGTCATCCGTTTTCACGGAAAACACTTCTGTTTTGCTTTCCTCTTCGCTGCTCTCTGTCTTTTCTTCTTTGGATACGTAGGTGTTCAGTCCCACATAAACGCCGCCGAGAACTGCCAGAACAACAACTGCTGAAACAAGTTTGGTCGATTTTTTCATTATGCTTTTCTCCTCTTAAGCCAGATCAGGAATCCTGCAACAAGGAATACTCCCGGGATCAGACCAATGGTACAGATCTTCCAGAAGGCTGCATCATAATCGGTTACTGTCAGGCTTGTGGACTCAAGGCTCTTGGATGGAATAGAAACGGAATTACTGTCGTCTGTGCTGGTCATCCAGTTTAAGGACTCCAGAAGGAGCTTTTCATTTCCGCCGGATACCATCTGGTTTATCTGGCTCTCCATCAGATTTGCTGTGGAGTAGTAAACGATCTGTGTTTCCTTATCATCATCCAGTTTCTCAGTGATGGCAACACCAAGATCAAACGGTCCGTCTACATCTCCGTCTTCCTTTTCGATATTGCTGCTCTGCATATTTGTTTTGGAGTAAGCCTTGTCAGAGGTTGTCAGGATACTGTCGATGGTTACGGTATCTCTTACATCATCTGTTTTCTGAATGCCCTGCGCATACGGTGCCAGTACATAGGAGCCTGCAGAAGCTGTCTCAGAGCTTGCATCTGTGCTGTTGACTGTTGGTACAAGATAATATGGCATCTGCATTCCATAATGCTGATTATCACCCTCAAATACGATTCCCTCGGCACACTTTACACCATAGTTTTCAAGAACCGCATCAAAGTTCGGCAGATCATCCTGTGTATAATCCGAGAAGATCATAGCTTTTCCGCCTGCCTCCAGATAATCCAGGAGCTCTGTTTTTTCTTCCTCGGAAATATCGCTGGTCGGAGATACGATCATCAGGCAGTCTGCATCATCCGGAACCTTTCCCTCTGTGAGAAGGTTCAGCTCCTTGATATCAATGTTTGCTTTCTGGATATCTTCTTTAAAGCTGGAATCCAGATCTTTTTCTCCGTGTCCGGATAAGGTGTACATGATCGGAAGATCCTCGGATGTCACATAGCCGATCGCACTTGTGATCTGTCCTTCTCCATCAAATCCGGTAGTAGTCTGCTGCCAGGTATTATAGTCTACTGAAGAGGAATACATATCGTTGTAATTGATAACCTTGTTTCTGTCGCCGCAGACTACGATCAGGCTGTTTGACGCAAGATCATCGGTTGTATATTCCGATGCAAATTTCGGATTTACAACAGGGTCTTTCACCTCAACTTTAATATGCTTGGACTCATCTTTATAACGTGAAAGCAGATTGGAGATCGTGTCGTCCTCAGAACCGCTTGCCGCGATCTGATAAATGGTAACATCCTTATCCAGTGCCTTCAGTACCTTCTTTGTTTCATCACCGATGGTGTAAAGCTTGGATGAGCTTACATCCAGCTGTGAATATTTGGATGGGATCGCCCCGACGATCATATTGATCACAACCACGATCACGATAAAGACAGCTGCCATAGCCATGCTGTAGGAACCATTTTTGATATGTTTTTTGCTGATGGTGCCTACCAGCTTTTTCGGATCCGGTTTATGTTTCTTTTTGCCGGAGTCCTGTGCTGTCTCCGGTACGGCTGCCTCGCCTTTATTTTTCTTAAATTTCTCACTGAATTTCATTTCCCTTCACCCCCTAGTTCCAGCGTCTCTTCTGAATGGACTGCATGGTAAGGAACAGGCAGATCGCAATAACAGAAATAAAATAAACGATTCCTGTCACGTCAAACACGCCTTTTGTAAAATTATCATAATGTCCGCTCAGGTTAAATACGTTCAGTACCTTCTGGATACCACCCTGGAAAATACTGGATTTTACAACGTATACGATCACAAGGGCAATCTCTCCCACAGCTCCGATCACTACAGAGATCAGGACATTTTTGATCATGGTATAAATGATGATCGCGATCGCCACGATCAGAAGTCCGAATGCCACTGCAGTTGACATGGAGGTCTGTGAAAAGAATGAGGAAATTCCGTTCATCATATAGAAGGCGAACAGGAATACAAAAGTAAGTACTGCTGCAATTACCTGGCTTTCTGTAAGTGCTGACATAAATACACCGATCGCCAGATTCGCGCATCCCAGAAGGAAAAATCCCAGGATCCCGGTGTATGCGGAAGCATAGGAAATCGTTCCGAACTTACTCATGATCAGAGGATAAACGCACATGATCACGACCGGAATGGCAAACACAGCTACCAGTGCAAGATATTTTCCAAATACGATATCCCATACAGATACCGGTGCGGTCAGAAGAAGCTGATCCGTTTTCTGCTTGCGCTCTTCTGCAAGTACACGCATGGAAAGGATCGGCACACCGATCAGGAACACAAAGGTCAGTGCGCTTAAGGTAGTTTCAAATTTTGAATAGCCGCCTGAAAGCTGATATGCGGAAAAATAAATTCCGGTCAGCACCAGGACAAAAAATATGAAGAGATATCCAACCATGGAGGTCAGATAGCTTTTCAGTTCTCTTTTAAAAATCGCTGTCATGACTGATCCCCCTCTTTCTCATCAGAAGCCTTCTCTGGTTCCCCGTTTTTTTCTTCCTGAGTTTTTTCTTCTTCCGATGATCTGTCTTCTACCGGTTTCCACTGTGAGCTTTCCGGTTTTCCGGCGGATTTTTTCTCTCCTTCGGTAAGCTCAAGGAATACATCCTCAAGGGAAACTCTCTTAACCTGCATCTCGTAGATTGGACAGTTCGCTTTTGCCATAGCGTAGAAGACTTTTTCACGGATGTCCACATTTTCCTGAATGGAAAGTTTTGTTTTCCACAATTTTTCATCGCTGTCATAGGACATTTCCACTCCGGTTACGCCTTCGATCGTTTCCAGAGCTTTTCGAATCGTGTCTTTCTCGCCTTTTACCTTCATAAGGAGGCTGTTGGAGCCTGCTGCCAGACGTTCCAGATTATCCGGTGTATCGCTGGCTACCAGCTTTCCATGGGAAATGATCAGAACATAATCACACACTGCTCTTACCTCGGAAAGGATATGGGAGCTTAGGATAACCGTGTGCTTCTGCTTCAGGCCTTTGATCAGGTCACGGATCTCGATGATCTGCTTCGGGTCAAGTCCTACTGTCGGCTCATCCAGGATGATCACCTCCGGATATCCCAGGATTGCCTGTGCAAGGCCCACCCTCTGGCGATAACCTTTGGAAAGGTTTTTGATCAGACGGTCTTTCATGTCTGTGATCTTTACCATATCCATGACTTCTTTTATCTGCTTGTCTTTTTGGTTTCTTGGGATTTTTTTCAGATCAGCCGCAAATTTCATGTACTCAAGAACAGTCATGTCAAAATAGAGCGGCGGCATTTCCGGCAGATAGCCGATACATTTCTTGGCTGCCTCCGGTTCCTCCAGAATATCATGACCATCGATCATCACTTTTCCTTCTGTGGAAGCAATGTATCCTGTGATCATGTTCATAGTTGTTGATTTTCCTGCACCGTTGGGGCCCAGGAATCCGTAAATTTTCCCCTTTTCGATCTGAAAGGAAAGATGGTCAACTGCAGTATGATCGCCATACTTTTTGACCAGATTACTTACTTCGATCACTTTACTCTCCTCCTTTTATTCTCAGGGAAATACTTTTTTTAATTATCGATTTCCCATTTTATAAGATGCCAGAGGCAAAAGGTCCTGAAACTGAAGCCCTTGACTCTGGCGTCTTTTCAATACCAATAGAAAATGCCCCTGGATGAAACAGAGAATGGGGGAATCCAGGGGCATCTCTATCGGATTATAGTGTAAAAGTAATTTGTGATAAAAGTAGGATAAATTTGTGATAATTTTGTGAAACTCCCGGACAAAAAAATCTCCTGTCGGACAGATTTTGCCTTTGTTCGACAGGAGGTATCTTATGCCAGTGGCTCTCTGAGCGGTGTTCCGGCTTTTCTCGGATATTTGCCTGGGGTGTTCTTTACCTTCTCGATAATGACCAGGGAGCGGCCGATCTCGGAGCCCGGAAGGTCAAAGTACTGAATATCCCTGATCTTTCCACCAAGGATCTTTACTGCTTTCTCTGCTGCTTCTGCTTCTTCCTTTACAGAACCGGATTTATAGGAGACAAAAAGCCCTCCGACTTTTACATACGGGAGACAGTATTCAGACAGGGTTGCAAGTCCGGATACTGCTCTGGATACGCAGAGATCATATTTTTCTCTGTAGGCTTTGTTTTTTGCATATTCTTCAGCTCTTCCGTGAATGGCGGAAATCCCCTCCAGGCCCAGGAGCGCAAAGGTTTCTTCCAGGAATTTTACTCTTTTATTGAGGGAGTCCAGAAGGCAGGCTTCCACCTCCGGGAAGGCAATCTTCAGGGGAACACCCGGGAATCCGGCGCCGGTTCCGATGTCCATAACGGTTTTTATCTTACCCATATCTACAGCCTTGACGCAGCAGAGGCTGTCCAGGAAATGTTTCACGAGAACCTCGTCAAATTCTGTGATACCGGTGAGGTTCATGACTTTGTTTTTTTCTACAAGATATTCGTAGAATCGGATAAACTGGTTTTTCTGCGTGTCACTGAGTGTGATCCCAAGCTCCTCGCAGCCTTTTTCCAGGATTTCTAAATTGTACATGCAGCTTCCTCTCTTATTTTCTGTGTTTTATTGTTATTCGTTGTATTATCCGTGTTTATGTCCGGATCTGCTTTCCAGATATACAAGAAGCACGGAAATGTCAGCCGGGGATACACCGGAGATACGGGACGCCTGACCGATGGACACCGGTCTGTAGGCTTCCAGCTTCTGGCGTGCCTCAATGCGGAGGCTTCCTACATCTTCGTAATCAATGTCTTCCGGAAGCTTTTTCTGCTCCAGTTTCTTAAACTGCTCTACCTGCTTCATCTGGCGGCGGATGTAACCGTCATATTTGATGTTGATCTCTACCTGCTCACATACATCTTCCGGAAGCTCCGGTCTTTCTTTATCGATGGGTGCAAGCACCTTATAGTTAAGCTCCGGCCGACGGATCAGCTCTGCAATGGTGGTTCCGGATTTCAGAAGGGTACTGTTCAGAGATTCCAGAAGGCTCTGTACCTCTGCAGAACCACCTACGGTTGCATGTTCCACTCTCTCGATCTCTTCCTGGATCCGGCGCTCTTTTTCCTGTAATTTATGGTATGTCTCATCATCGATCAGGCCGACCTCCCAGCCTTTTTTGCGAAGACGAAGATCTGCGTTGTCCTGGCGGAGGAGCAGACGGTACTCAGCACGGCTTGTCATCATTCGGTACGGCTCATGGTTCTCCTTTGTTACCAGATCATCGATGAGAACGCCAATATATGCCTCTGAGCGGTCCAAAATCAGCTGTTCCCGGCCTTTTACCTCCATAGCTGCATTAATTCCCGCTATGAGGCCCTGAGCGGCTGCTTCCTCATATCCGGAGCTTCCGTTAAACTGTCCGCCACTGAACAGGCCTTTGATCTTTTTGAATTCCAGCGTCGGATACAGCTGCCGTGGATTGATGCAGTCATACTCAATTGCATAGGCGTTCTTAACAATCTTTGCATGTTCCAGTCCCGGAACAGAATGGTACATTTCATCCTGTACATCTTCCGGAAGAGAACTGGACATGCCTCCAATATACATTTCGTTCGTATAAAGTCCTTCTGGTTCAATAAATACCTGATGACGTTTTTTATCCGCAAAACGAACGACCTTGTCCTCGATAGATGGACAGTATCTCGGTCCGGTACCTTCAATCATACCGGAATACAATGGCGAACGGTCCAGATTATTACGGATGATCTCATGCGTTTTTTCGTTTGTATAAGTCAGCCAGCAGGACTTCTGCTGGATCTGTACAGACTCCGGATCCGTTGAAAATGAGAATGGAACTACTCTTTCATCGCCAAACTGCTCTTCCATTTTGGAATAATCGATCGTATTTCCGGCAATTCGTGCCGGTGTTCCTGTCTTGAAGCGGAACATCTCGATTCCAAGCTCTTTGAGTGAATCTGTCAGATAATTGGCCGCCTGCAGTCCATTTGGTCCGGTATAATTGCTGACATCACCGTAGATACATCTTGCTTTCAGGTACGTTCCTGTACAGAGTACAACTGCCTGGCAGTGATAAACTGCACCTGAATAAAGCTGCACTCCTGTAATTTTGCCTTCTTCCACGAGAAGCTTTGTGACTTCTCCCTGTTTAATGGTCAGATTCTCCTGATTTTCCAAAGTCTTTCTCATCTCTGTGCTGTAGGCCTGTTTGTCTGCCTGTGCTCTCAGTGAATGAACTGCCGGTCCCTTGGAACTGTTCAGCATCTTTGACTGAATAAAAGTTTTGTCGATATTTTTTCCCATCTCTCCGCCAAGCGCATCCAGTTCTTTTACCAGATGTCCCTTGGAGCTGCCGCCGACATTCGGGTTACATGGCATTAAGGCAATACTGTCTACGCTTACCGTAAACATTACTGTATCCAGCCCCAGACGTGCACAGGCAAGTGATGCTTCACAGCCTGCATGTCCCGCTCCTACTACAACAATATCACAGGTTTTTTCCAGTGTTTTTGTCTCCATTATTTATCTTCCCTTCTTATTTACCAACGCAGAATTTGCTGAAAATCTCGTTTACAAGGTCTTCTCCCACAGATTCACCCACGATGCGTCCAAGACTCTCGTACGCATTCATCAGGTCAATGGAAAAGAAGTCCTCGGACATTCCCATAGCAATACTGTCCATTACAAGCTTCAGGCTTTCCTTTGATTCTTCAAGTGCGGCCTTATGACGGGCATTTGTAATATATACCTCATCGTTAAAGGAAAGCTCTCCATGGAAAAACATCCTCTTGATCTCATCCTCCAGCTGACTGATTCCGGTTTCTTCCACAACAGATACCGGAATGACCGGGCTTCCTGTTTTTTCCTTTAATTCTTCAATATCAACAGCCGCCTCAAGATCTGTTTTATTGTAAATTACGATACTCTTCCGTCCGGAAAGTAATTCCATGATCTCGCGGTCATTATCATCCAGCGGCAGTGAAGAATCCACAACATAAAGGATCAGATCTGCGTTTTCCGCCATTTGTTTTGCCTTACCGACTCCGATCTTTTCGACAACATCTTCCGTTTCACGGATTCCAGCGGTATCGATCACGCGAAGCGTGATCCCGTTCAGAGAAATATATTCCTCCAGAATATCTCTTGTCGTTCCGGCAATTTCTGTAACGATTGCCCGGTCTTCTCCAACCAGAAAATTCAGAAGAGATGACTTTCCTGCATTTGGTTTTCCAAGGATAACCGTCTTGATTCCTTCCTGTATCATTCTTCCATCGTCCGCTGTTTTCAACAGTTCACTGATATTTTCACTCTCTTTTTCCACAATTTTCTGCAGTTCCTGTGGATAGTCTGTGAGGTCAAAATGTTCCGGATCATCCAGTGCCGTTTCTATATATGCAATCTGGTGAAGCAGTCTTGCACGAATTTCTTTAACAGCCCGCTGTACAGAACCCTTTAACTGTTCGACAGAACTTTTGAGTGCCATGGAATTCTTTGCCTGAATGACATCCATAACTGCCTCTGCCTGAGACAGGTCCAGCCTTCCGTTCAGAAATGCTCTTTTTGTAAACTCTCCCGGTTCTGCGATCACCGCACCATTTTTTAGAACAGTTTCCAGAACGCGTTTCATGGCATATACACCGCCATGACAATCTATTTCTACGGTGTCCTCACCCGTATATGTGTGAGGTCCTCTCATGATCATAACCAGTACTTCATCTACAACTTCTTCTCCATCATAGATAAATCCATAATGAATCGTATGGCTTTCGGCTTCTTTTATCTGCTTTTTTCCGCCCTTTGAGCGGTATACTTTGCTGATGATCTCCATGCTATCGTCACCGCTGATACGGATAATACCGATTCCTGAAGCACTCATCGCTGTGGCAATTGCCGCAATCGTATCTCCTGTCATCTCTGTCCTACTCCTTTCAGAGCATTATATTCTTCTTAAAGCAGGAAAAGATGCTACTCACACCCCGTGAAATAACATCTTTTCCATTCAACAACTTATTTACCTTTATAAACAACTACTACATGACGGTAAGGTTCATTGCCCTCACTGTATGTTTCCACGTACTTGTTTCCCTGCAGTGCAGAATGGATGATTCTTCTCTCATAAGGATTCATTGGTTCTAACACTACCGGCTTTCTTGTTTTACGCACTTTGAAAGCAATGTTCTTTGCCAGGTTTTCCAGCGTGTCTTTTCTGCGGCTTCTGTAGTTTTCTGTGTCTACTTTCACTCTGACATAGTCCTGCTGCTCTTTGTTAACAACCAGGCTGGTCAGATACTGCAGAGAATCCAGTGTCTGTCCTCTCTTACCGATCAGGATACCCATGTTCTTACCTTCCATAGTGATGCTCAGTGCACCTTCCTCATCAACTGTAGAAGTAACCTTTACCTCTTCCATATTCATGGCATTCAGAACATCTTCTACAAATTTCTCACAAGCTTCAATTGTAGCCGGCTCAACTTTTGCAAGTTCTGTCTCTTCTCTTACTTCTTTTTTCGGAGCTTTTTTGAAATCTTTCTCTTTCTTATGCTCTTTCTTAAATTCATTCTTAGTCTCAGTTTTTACTGGTTCTTTTTTCTCAGCATGCTCTGTCTTCTCAACTTTTGCTGCCTTTTCGACCTTTACAGGTTTCTCTTCTTTTTTCTCAGCTTTTACTTCGACTACAGGCTCTTCTTTTCTGCGGGCTTTGATAACGGCCTGTTTTCTACCGAATCCAAGGAAACCATCGCTTCCTTTTTCGATAACTTCATAATCAAGACGATCACTTGTTACTTCTAACTGAACTAACGCTTCTGTAATCGCATCATCAAGATTCTTTGCTGTTACAGTAATGTAATCCATGAATATATGCCCCCTTACTTATTCTCATTAAAATTCTTAACCATGTTGGCTTTTGAAGCAAGACTTCCCGGTTTCACATTTGCTCTTGCTTTTTCGAGCTTTTCTTCTCTTTCTATATCAGACATAGAAGAACTTTTTGTTGCAGAAGATTTGATGCTCTTTGTATTTGTCTG
>ERZ650307.822-NODE-822-length-17644-cov-5.224800_pt1 | contig 17644 bp, 15 predicted proteins | sample MGYA00376243_ERZ650307 | MGnify/ENA primary metagenome ERZ650307 (study PRJEB26733, sample SAMN07839242) | wastewater metagenome | biome: urban; feature: artificial channel; material: waste water | place: USA: North Carolina | collected 2016-03-31 ... | reverse complement strand
TTCCCTACACGACGCTCTTCCGATCTACTGTGGTACGGGGTTTTTCGAAGTAGACCCGCATCACGATCTCCAGCTGATCTTTCAGCTCGTCGCGCAGCACCTTGAGGCGTTTGCCGTATTCCAGGGCGGCGACCGGATCGTGGATGGAGCAGGGGCCGATCACCACCAGCAGGCGATCATCGTCGCCGGCCAGGATGTTGTGGATGGCCTGACGGGATTCAAACACGGTGGCCGAGGCGGTGTCGGTCGCCGGAAACTTCTCAAGCACCGCAACCGGGGGCAATAACTCTTTGATTTCACTGATACGAACGTCGTCGGTTTGATGCTGCATGACCAAGTTTCCTGCTAGATGACTGCGATAAAGAGATCTCAATCTAGCCCTGTGCCGGGTCGGTGTAAATAGAAAATTACATTCTTCGACAAGGAATTTTATTATCGCACCTTGCAAGTTTGCATAATGCTGCTAGGAGGCATGAAAAAAGCGGGGGCAGAGATGAAAAGGCCCGCACGAAGCGGGCCGAAAGGGCTCAGGCCTGACTGACGCTGGCCAGCTTGTCGAAGTAGTCCGGGAAGGTCTTGGAGGTGCAACCCGGATCATTGATGGTGACCGGCGTATCGGAGAGCGCCACCAGGGAGAAGCACATGGCGATGCGGTGATCGTTGTAGGTGTCGATGGCCGCGTGTTTGAGCTGTGCGGGCGGGATCACGGTGATGAAGTCGTGCCCCTCCTCCACTTCCACGCCCAGCTTGCGCAGCTCGGTCGCCATGGCGTGCAGGCGGTCGGTCTCCTTCACCCGCCAGTTGTAGATGTTGCGGATAGTGGTGGTGCCCTCAGCAAACAGCGCCGTGGTGGCGATGGTCATGGCCGCATCCGGGATGTGGTTCATGTCCATGTCGATGCCGTGCAACGGCCCCTGCTCGGCCTCGATGAAGTCGTCACCCCAGGTGATGCGGGCGCCCATCTTCTCCAGCACGTCGGCGAAGTGGATATCCCCCTGGATGCTGTGCTTGCCGATGCCGGTGACCCGCACCTTGCCCTTGATGGCGCCCGCCGCGAGGAAGTAGGAGGCGCTGGAGGCATCCCCTTCCACCAGGAAGTCCCCCGGGCTGACATAGGTCTGGTTGCCCTTGATGTAGAACACCTTGTAGTCGTCGTGCTCGATGACCACCCCGAACTGCTTCATGATGTGCAGGGTGATGTCGATGTAGGGCTTGGAGACCAGCTCCCCCTTGATGTGGATGCGGGTGTCGCCGGCCGCCATGGGGGCCGCCATCAAAAACGCCGTCAGGAACTGGCTGGAGACGGAGCCGTCGATGTGGACATCGCCACCCCAGAGCCCCTTGGCATCCACCACCAGAGGCGGATAGCCATCTTTCTTCAGGTACTGGATGTGGGCACCCGCTTCGCGCAGGGCATCCACCAGGTGGCCGATGGGGCGCTCTTCCATGCGCGGCTCGCCGCCCAGGGTGTACTCGCCGGAGCCCAGGCACAGGGCGGCGCACAGGGGGCGCATGGCAGTACCGGCATTGCCGAGGAACAGGTTGACCGGTGCCGAGACCGCGAAGCTGCGACCCAGACCGTGCACGGTGCACTCGGTCTTGTCGGCGGAGAGCTTGTACTTGACGCCGAGCTGGGTCAGCGCCGCCAGCATGTGGCGGATGTCATCGCTGTCGAGCAGGTTGGTCAGCCGGGTGGTGCCCCGGGCCAGGGCCGCCAGCAGCAGGGCCCGGTTAGAGACACTCTTGGAGCCGGGCAGATTGACCACCCCGGCCACGCTAGAAATGGGTTCCAAACGCAACGAATTCATAGACTTCCTGTTCGATCTCAATTAAATCACCTGACCGGACGTTAACAGCCCGCGTCCCCCGCGGCAAGTTCGACAGTGGCACGACCGCGGGAGAGGGCAGCCTGGGTCAGGATGGGTCTGAAAAACAGACGCCGGGGAGTCCCCGGCGTCTGGCAATGGGGAGACACGCCTCAACCGTGGCGTTTGGCAAAGTCATCCATAAAGCTGACCAGGGCCTTGACCCCTTCCAGGGGCATGGCGTTGTAGAGGCTGGCGCGCATGCCACCGACGATGCGGTGTCCCTTGAGGGCCAGCAGACCGGCCGCTTCCGACTCCGCCAGGAACAGCTTGTCCAGGGCCTCGTTTTTCAGCTGGAAGGGCACGTTCATGCGGGAGCGGCAGGCCACATCCACCTTGTTGCCATAGAAGCTCGACTGATCGAGGTAGCCGTAGAGGAAGTCGGCCTTCTCCTTGTTGCGTGCTTCCATCGCCGCCAGGCCACCCTGCTCCTTGAGCCACTCGAACACCAGACCGGCCAGATACCAGGCGTAGGTGGGGGGCGTGTTGAACATGGAGTCGTTCTTGGCGGTGAGCTGGTAGTCGAAGATGGACGGCACATCGGCGCGGGCCTGGTTCAGCAGGTCGTCGCGCACGATGGCGATGGCCAGACCAGAGGGGCCGATGTTCTTCTGGGCACCGGCGTAGAGGATGCCGAAGCGGCTCACGTCGAGGGGACGGGAGAGGATGGTGGAGGAGAGATCCGCCACCAGGGGCACATCGCCGGTGGCCGGGATGTCGAACATCTCGATGCCATCGATGGTTTCGTTCGGGCAGTAGTGCACATAGGCGGCATCGGCGCGAAACGCCGGCGTCGGCAGCAGGTGGGAGACCCCCTGCTCGTTCTTGGCGACCCCCTGGAAGGTCTGGATGTCCCCGTATTTCTGGGCCTCATCCACGGCGCTCTGGGCCCAGACGCCGGTCACCAGGTAATCCGCCTTCTTGTTGGCGCCACCCAGCAGGTTCATGGGCACGGCGGAGAACTGGCCGCGGCCACCGCCGTGCATGAAGAGCACCTTGTAGTTGTCCGGCACCGCCAGCAGGTCGCGCAGGTCCGCTTCGGCCTTCTCGGCGACCGCCATATAGGGCTTGCCGCGATGGGAAAGCTCCATGACCGAGGCTCCCAGCCCCTGGAAATTACAAAATTCGCGCTGGGCGCGCTCCATGACTTCAACCGGCAACATGGCGGGGCCGGCGCAGAAGTTGTAAATCTGTTTGCTCATGACGCTTTCCGTGAATGGATGTGTGTGATCGGTGACTCGAACGTTTTTACACGACAGCCCCCCGTGGGGGCAAAGGCTTTTTGGGATCCAGCGCAACCTTTTGCCCCGGCGCCACCGGGCCCCCATCAGACAAAAGCCCTGAACGGGCCAGGGCTTGCAGAGAATATGCATGGAAACGGGGGCGAGACAGCACGGACGGCTTTCTTCGCCCCTTTGTGGCAAATTTACAGCTTGGCGGTGAGCTCCGGCAGCAGGGTGAAGAGATCCCCAACCAGACCGTAGTCCGCCACCTGGAAGATGGGGGCCTCCGCGTCCTTGTTGATGGCGACGATCACCTTGGACTCCTTCATCCCCGCCAGATGCTGGATGGCCCCCGAGATGCCCACCGCGATGTAGAGCTCGGGGGCCACCACCTTGCCGGTCTGCCCCACCTGCAGGTCGTTGGAGACATAACCCGCATCCACGGCGGCCCGCGATGCCCCGACGGCAGCCCCCAGCTTGTCCGCCAGGGCGTCGATGAGGGCAAAGTGCTCTTTCGAGCCGAGTGCCCGCCCGCCGGAGACCACCACCCGGGCCGCCCCGAGCTCGGGTCTGGCGGAGCGCACCGCACGCCGCTCGATGAGCCGGGTACGGCAGCGCACCTCGGCCACCGGCAGCGATTCCATCACGGCACGCTCCTCCCCGGACCCGGCCTTGGCGAACGCGGTGGGCCGCACGGTGAGCACCTTGACGGGGGCGCTGCTCGCCACCCGGGCGATGGCGTTGCCCGCATAGATGGGACGCAGGAAGGTGTCGGGCCCCTCGATGCCGGTCACCTCGGCGATCATCTCCACCCCGAGCCTGGCCGCCACTCGCGGCAGCAGATCCTTGCCCTGGCTGCTGGCCGCCATCAGGCAGTGCTGGTAGTCCCTGGCCACCTCGGCGAGCAGTCTGTCGACCCCGTCGTTGAGCCCCTCCGCCAGCATGGGATGTTCTGCCAGCAGCACCCGGTTTACCCCCGTGAGGGCGGCGGCCTGCTTCCCCGCCTCCGTCAGCCCCTGCCCCAGCAGCAAGAGGTGCACCTCGCCCCCCAGGCGCCCCGCCGCCGTGACCAGCTGGGCCAGGTTGTCGGCGATCCGCCCCTGATGATGTTCCGCAATCACAAGTACGCTCATGGCAGCACCTTCATGTCATCCATTGATCCCTTGCTCCCCGGGGCCGCTGCCCCATGCATGGCGCTCACGCCTGCGGGAGGCATCCCTCTCATGCCCCTGCCCATCAGAGCACCCGGGCTTCGTGCTTGAGCTTGTCCAGCAGCTCGTCCACCGAGCCCACCCTGATGCCGGCGCTGCGTACCGGCGGCGCCATCACTCCGAGCTGCCGTGTCTGGCCGGCCGGCACCACCCCGAGGGCGGCGAACGGCTGGCTCTCCAGCGGCTTGCGCTTGGCCTTCATGATGTTGGGGAGGGAGGCGAAGCGCGGCTCGTTGAGGCGCAAGTCCACGGTCACCACGGCGGGCAGCGCCATGCCGAGGGTCTCGAGGCCACCGTCTATCTCGCGGGTCACCTGCAATTCCCCCTCCACCAGCCTGATGGCGGAGGCGAAGGTGGCAAGCGGCCAGTCATTGAGGGCGGCGAGCATCTGCCCCACCTGGTTGTTGTCGGAATCGATGGACTGTTTGCCGAGCAGCACCAGATCGGGCTGCTCCTGCCCGCACACCGTTTGCAGGGCCCGGGCCACGGTGAGCGGAGTCAGGGTCTCGTCGGTAACATAGTGCAGCGCCCGATCCGCCCCCAGCGCCAGGGCATGGCGCAACTGCTCGGCCGCCGCCTCGGGGCCGAAGGTCACCACCACCAGCTCGGATGCCACGCCGGCTTCCCGCAGCCTGACCCCCTCCTCCACCGCGATTTCACAAAACGGGTTGATGCCCATCTTCACATTGGCGAGCTCCACATCGGAGCCATCCCCCTTGACCCGGATCCTGACGTTGTAATCAACGACCCGTTTGACTGCGACCAGCAGCTTCATGGCGGTCATCCCTCATACCTGTTGTGTGGGTCCACCTTGTCGTCACTCACTTTTCTGCTGACAAAGTGGTTTACGTTTACGTAAACTACCAGCACTACCCTAGGCCAAGTCGAGCGCAGAGGCAAGATGGAACGCGAAGCAATGGAATTTGATGTCGTCATCGTCGGTGGCGGCCCGGCAGGCCTGAGCGCCGCCATCGCATTGAAGCAGCAGGCCCCGGCCCTCTCGGTCTGCCTGCTGGAGAAGGGGGCCGAGATCGGCGCCCACCTGATCTCCGGCGCCCTGCTCGATCCCGTCGCCCTCAAGGAGCTGTTGCCGGATCGCTGGCAAGAGGCGCCGCTCGGCGTCCCGGTCACGGATGATCAGGTCCATCTGCTGCAAAGCGACAACCGCGCCCTGCAACTGCCCAACTGGGCGGTGCCACCGCGCATGCACAACGACGGCTGCCACATCATCAGCCTCGGCAACCTCTGCCGCTGGCTCGGCAAGCAGGCCGAGGCCCTCGGTGTCGAGATCTACCCGGGCTTTGCTGCCAGCACCCTCATCGTGGAGGAGGGCCGGGTGCGCGGGGTGGTGACCGGCGATCTTGGCCTCGACAAGGAGGGCAACCCCAAGCCGGATCACGTGCCCGGCATGGCCCTGTATGGGCGCTATACCCTGTTTGCCGAAGGGGCGCGCGGCCACCTCGGCAAACAGCTGATCGCCCGATTCCATCTGGAAAATACCGCCCAGCCGCAGCATTACGCCATCGGCTTCAAGGAGGTGTGGCAGGTGCCAGCGGGACAATCCCATCCTGGGCGGGTGCTCCATGGCAGCGGCTGGCCCCTTGGTGAGGGAAAGGGCAACAAGAGTCAGGGGGGCTTCTATCTCTATCATCTGGCCCAGGATCAGGTGGCGGTCGGCCTTATCGTCGATCTCAACTACCAGAATCCCTGGCTCAGCCCCTTTGACGAATTCCAGCGTCTCAAGCACCACCCCCTCATCGCGGCAACGTTGCAGGGGGGCGAGCGCATCAGCTACGGCGCCCGGGCCATCACCAAGGGGGGCTGGCACTCATTGCCGCGCATGCACTTTCCCGGCGGTCTGCTCATCGGTTGTGACGCGGGCACCCTGGACTTCTCCCGCATCAAGGGGATCCACACTGCCATGAAGTCCGGCATGGTGGCGGCCGCGACGGTCGCCATGGCACTGCGAGGAGGGGATGAAGGGGGACGGGATCTGGCCGAGTTTCAGGACGCGCTGCTGCAAAGCTGGCTGACCCGGGAACTGAAGAGGGCCCGCAACGTTGGGGCCGCCCTGCACCGCTTCGGCCCCTGGCTCGGCGGCGCCTTCAACTGGCTGGAGCAGCGACTCTTTGCCTTGACCTCTCCTTTTACTCTGCTGGACAAGGAGCCGGATTACCGCCAGCTGCGCCTGGCCAGCCGTTGCCAGCCCATCGACTACCCCAAACCCGACGGCAAGCTCAGCTTCGACAAGCTCTCTTCCGTCTATCTGGCCAGCACCAGCCACGACGAGGATCAACCCTGTCACCTGACCCTTCAGGACGCGCGCATTCCGGTCGAGGTCAACCTGCCCACCTGGGCCGAACCCGCCCAGCGCTACTGCCCGGCGGGGGTGTTCGAGATCCTTGATGGGGATACCCGGCCAAGGCTGCAGATCAACGCCGCCAACTGCATTCACTGCAAAACCTGCGACATCAAGGATCCCAGCCAGAATATCGTCTGGACGCCGCCCCAGGGCGGCTCGGGCCCCAACTACCCCAATCTGTAACAGGCTTGCCCACGCACACCAGAGCAGATAACAAGGAGACGCAGCCCCGGAACACCGCCCGGAGACCGTTTCCTGCGCTTGGCCGGGGGCTGTCGCAGGGCGACCAGCAACCCGCCATTCCCGCCGGTGAGCCCGGGCCCTCCCCCACACCAGGGCGAACAAAGAAGGCGACGCCGGGATCGCCCGCATCGGGGTCGCCACGGCTGATCCGACCTCGCCGCTTTTTTGAGCGAACAGGCTGAACCCCTGATGAATAGGCCCTGACAAGCGGGTCCCGCCCCTGTATAGTTCGCCGCATTCAGGTTGTCCATCGGCCTCGTTATGCTATTTCATGGAATCGCTTTCTGTGCGATCTAAGGCCGCATGAACCTGTGCAACCATCCCTGATTACCCATGACTTCTTAAGGGGGGACAGATGATCACCGCCTACATTCTCAACAACAAGGTGCTGGACATAGTCACGCTCGGGCCGGATGACATCGTTCCCGACAACACCGTCTGGCTGGATGCCTACAAGCCGGACACAGCGGAGCGAGAATGGTTGACGGGCCTGTTCCTGGAGGAGGTGCCGGACAAGGAGGAGCTCGATGACATCGAGGCATCCGCCCGCTTCTACTGGGACACCGACGGTCTGCACATCCACTCCCTGTTTCCCCAGCGCATCGGTCGCGACACCAAGGGTGTGCACGTCTCTTTTACCTTGCGCAACAACCTGCTGATCAGCATCCGCGAGGATGACATCGGCCTGGTGCGTTTGCTGCGCCACTACATGCGTCAGGACAGACTGGAGGTCGAAGATGCCCTCGACATCCTGCTGGAGGTGCAGAACCTCAAGGTGGAGTACCTCTCAGACCTGATCGAGGATGGGTACAAGACCCTGGAGAACACCGCCGATCAGATCTTCGAGCCGGACCAGATCAACCCCATGCTCAAGGAGCTGATGGCCCAGGAAGAGGCCAACGGCCAGATCCGTCTCTCCCTGCACGATACCCGCCGCGCCCTGCGCTTTCTCAAACGCAGCCTGCGCCAGCGCATGACGGGGGAGCAGAACAAGTGGATCGACGAGATGCTGCACGACGTGGAGTCCCTCTTGCCCCACACCCAGTTCCTGTTCGACAAGATCAACTTCCAGCTGGAGGCCTCCATGGGGGTGACCAATCTGGAGCAGAACAAGGTGATCAAGATCTTCTCGGTAGCCGCGGTCATCTTCCTGCCGCCGACCCTTATCGCCAGCATCTACGGCATGAACTTCGGCCGCATGCCGGAGCTCGCCTGGGAATACGGCTACCCCCTCTCCCTGGTGCTGATGGTGATGTCATCGCTGGGCACCGGTCTCTTCTTCAAGCGAAAAGGCTGGCTGTGACGCCGGAACCCGGCAACTAAAGACTGCGGATTGGGGGGCATGGCCCCCCGATTAATTCCCGGCCGTTGCCGGCCTTGCAATGGCCTGCCCTGTGCCCCATATCCCCTTCATCACTCGCACTGCATGAATGGATACCGGGCCACCATGACCCTCTACCCCGAACACCGTTACGACGATCACGGCCAGTTGCGCCCCCCGCTCTGGTTCTGGCCCATCGCCCTCTTGCTGACCCGCTCGGTCTGGCTGTTTCTGATGGCGGGGGTCACCCGGGAGAGTGGCAGCGCCATCCTGACCCTCTTCTACCCGGACAAGCTCACCCTCTATATCAGCCTGCTGACGGACGTGCCCGCCATGCTGGCGCTGCTCGCCTGCGGCGGCACCCATCGCCAGACCCACAGTGCCAGAGCCTGGCTCAGACGCCACAGCCCCTTGCTGCTGCTCTGCTCTGCCGTCAGTGGCCTGCTGATGCAACTGCACAGCCTCAATCTGCAGCAGTGGTCGTTCAACTGGCCCACCGCCCTGGTGCTCATCGCCAGCCTCTGGGCGCTCTGGTATCTGCTGAGAAGCCGCCAGTTGCGGGATTATGCTCTGGATCAGCCCCACTGACAGGCTGGTTCACTGGCGCGTGACCCGGATCTGCAGAGTCTGGCGTTCGCTGCCGCTGGCCCCGCCCATGCCTGATGGATTGGCGATCGCGGCCTCCCGGCTGCCTTGGGTTGTGGAAAGCTCCCCCACCGTCAGCCACTGGCCCGGGGCGCCGCTCACCTCGGTGGCACTCTGGCCGGTGTGTATGTTGCCTCGCTCCACTCTTGCCTGTTCACTGCTGAGGGCCACCTGCACCCTGTCCCCTATCAGGGTCGCGGTGGCGTAGAGACCGTTCATCAGCGGCATCATGCCCACCACCCTTCCCCCCTGCCACTGGTAAAAGGTGACCGGCTGATAGGACCCCATCTGCAACAACACGGGCCGCCCGGAGAGGCCACGCACCTGCCAGTTGTCACTCTGGCTGCGTTCATAGTGCCGGGCATCCCCCTCCAGCAGCCACTGCCGTTTGGCATCCAGGCCCAGCCCCACTCCGGCCTGCTGACTGCTGGAGGCGCCATCCACCCGCCACTCGATGAGCAGGCTTTGGGGCGGCTGGTTCACTTGCGCCAGGGTACGCTCGGCCTCCTGCAACTGGGCGGGGGTTCCGCTCAGTACCAGCTGGTTGCCCATGGCGCTCACCCCGAGATCCGGGTAGATCTCCTTGAGCGTCTGCACCGCGGCATCCGCCTCGAATACCGGTATGACCTTCACTTCGGCCCTCAGGGGCAATGCCAGCAACAGGCAGCACCCCAGCCCCCAATACCCTGATCCAGCGCGCATCTTCTCCTCCCGGCGTTCACCGCCACCCTCTCGCTTCCTGCCATCATGGTCCATGACGCCCCGATTGCAACGGGCCTAGTATGCAACCCCACACAGAGGCACCTGATAAAGACTCGTTAAGATACCAATCAATACAAATAAAAATGGTTATCATTTGTTGTCACAACAAAAACCCTCGGATACAATTCGGACTCATTTTTTCGAGTCAGCCTCTGATGAAGCCAGAATCCGTCGCATCCACCCCTGCCGCCATCCACCTTGCGCTGCTCATCAACATGCTCTCCATGGGCTGCATGATGATGGTGATGCCCCTTGGCCCGGAACTGGTAACCCGCCTGGGGATGCTGCCGGAGCAGACAGGTTACTTCAGCGGCGGCGCCACCCTGGGAGCCGCCCTGCTGGGCCTCCTGGCCGCCCCCTGGCTCGATCGGGTCAACCGCAAACCCGCCCTGCTGGTACTGCTGGTCCTGCGCTTCCTGCTCTTGATGGCTTGCGCCCTGGCCGAGGATAGCCAGACACTGCTGCTGCTTTTCATCCTGTCCGGCTGCGTGGCCGGCCCCCTGGGGGCCATCCTGATGGCGGCGGTGCTGGATCTGGTACCGCCCGCCGAGCGGGGCCGCCGTCTCGCCTACGTGGGCATGGCGTTTTCCCTGGCCGCCATTCTGATCGTGCCCGCGGCCCTCGTGCTGGCCCAGTGGTCTGGCTGGCAGAGCCCCTTCCTCTTGTTTGGTGCAGGGGGCCTGCTGCTGGCCCTGCTGTGTGCCATCTGGCTGCCGTCCCTGCCGGTCAACCGGGCCCCGGCAGGCCAGGGGATGCGCCAGTTGCTGGGGTCACCGCTCTGCCAGGGAGCCCTTTTCATCCTCTGCCTGCAGATGTTCGGCCACTTCCTGCTCATTCCGCACTTTGCCAACTACTTCCAGTTCAACCTGGGTTTCCCGCGCGAGCAGATCGCCAGCCTCTATCTGTGCGGCGGCCTTGCCAGCATGGCCACCATGCGCCTGTGCGGCGGCTGGATCGATCAGGGCCGCGCCCAGGGCGCCATCCTGCTCACCAGCCTGGCCCTGGCCCTGATCACCCTGGTGGGCTTTGCCTTGCCGGCAGGCCTGCCTCTCTATCTGCTGTTCACCCTCTTCATGGCCCTGAGCTCCGCCCGTGCCAGCACCACCCTCGCGGTCACGGCGGCCATTCCGGCCCCCCATCAGCGCGCCGCCTTCATGTCTTTCCAGGGCTCGGTCACCAATGTGGCCGCGGGCCTCGGCAGCCTGTTCTCCGCCAGATATCTGGTCTCCGACGAGGGGGGCGCCCTGCACGGTTTCCCCACCCTGGCCTGGATCAACATTGCGTGCACCCTGGTGGCCTGCGCCGGTGTCTGGTTCCTCATCCGGGGCCTGAAGAGCACAAGAGATAACAATAATCCTGCCTCTGGCACCGCCAGACAAGGAAGTCAGTGAGCACCGGATCAGAAGAATCCGGACCCCATAACCTCAGTTATATCCATGGAGTTTTTGACAATGCAGTTGCAGCACGGCCTCTTTAAACTGAACCCCATTCTGCTCTCCCTTGGTCTGCTGGCCGTACCGGGCCTGGCCCAGGCCGAGTCCGTCAAGGCCAACGAGACGGTGGTGGTCACCGCCACCCAGACCAAGCACACCGAGCTGACCGCCCCGGCCAGCGTCTCCGTGGTCACCCGCGCCGATCTGGACAAGATGAACGTCAACAACATCGGCGATGCCCTCAAGCACGTGCCCGGTGTCAACATCATCGGCACCAACCCCACGGGTCGCAACGAGATCAAGATCCGCGGCATGGGCGGTGACTACACCCTGCTGCTGGTCAACGGCAAGCGGGTCAACGCCCGCGAGACCCTGGGCAGCTCCTTTGGCAACGACTTCGACTTAAGCTCCATCCCCATGGCCGCCATCGAGCGCATCGAAGTGATCCGCGGTCCCGTCTCCTCCCTGTACGGGGCCGATGCCCTCGGCGGCGTGGTCAACGTGATCCTGCGCCAGGCCAAGGAGAACACCGAAGCGGCCGTCGGCTACACCCACACCATGCCCACCAAGGGGGATGGCGGGGATGCCAACCAGGGTAGCGCCTTCGTCTCCGGCGCCCTGATCGACAACAAGCTGCTGGGCAGCGTGGTGGTGGAAGGCTATCAGCGCGACAACTGGAAGAGCGATCAGTCCAACAACCCGGACGCCGATGCCCTGGAAAAACGGGAAGTGGTCAACGTGCTGACCAGCCTGAAGTGGCTGGTGGCCGACAACCAGGACATCGACTTCGATCTGGGTTACAACCAGAACGACATGGACAGCTACTTCAACAACGTGCCCCGTGCCCCGACCGCACCGGCCACCCCCCACAACGTGCAGAAACTCGATCGCCTGAGCCTGGGGCTGACCCATAACGGCCGTTGGGAACACTTCGACAGCCGCGCTCGTTACTACTTCGAGCAGACCGATCTGATGGATGACTCCCAGCTCAACGGTGGCGCCGCCGACATCACCCAGACCAACAACACGGTGGATGGCCAGTTGAGCGGCTACCTCGGGGATCACCTGCTGACCTCGGGTGCAGAGTTCCGCAAGACCGAGCTGGAGCACAGCCGCAGCATCCAGAACGGCAGCGTGGATGCGAGCCAGAGCGCCCTCTACCTGCAAGACGAGTTCGGCTTTGGGGATTTGGCCCTGACGCTCTCCGGCCGTCTGGATCACCACGAGACCTATGGCAACGAGTTCAGCCCCCGTGCCTACGCCCTCTACTCCCTGAGTGACGAGTGGGTGATCAAGGGCGGCGCCGGCAAGGCGTTCAAGGCCCCGACCCTGGCCCAGTCCAGCGAAGGGTTCGCCACCACCGCCTGCCGCGGCGCCTGCAAGGTGATAGGCAACCCGGATCTGAAGCCGGAAACCTCCGTCAGCTACGAGCTTGGCACCGCCTACAACGCCGATCGCTTCGGTGCAGGCGTGACTGGCTTCCACAACGAGATCGAGGATCTGATCCAGAGCGATCAGTGGGGCCCGGGCTACCGTCCGACCGTCATGACCTACCTCAACGTCAAGAAGGCCCGCATCAAGGGGCTGGAGCTGACCGGCTGGTTCGACGTGCTGGACAACGTGCAGCTGACCGGCAACCTGACCCTGCTGGACTCCGAAGACAAGAGCACGGGTGACGATCTGGCCAAGACCCCGGATCACACCGGCAACCTCGGCCTGGACTGGCAGGCGAGCGAGCTCGTCAGCGCCAACCTGGCCTGGCAATATGTCGGCAGCCAGGTGATCAAGGTGCCGGCCCGCAACTCCCAGGCGTTCACCTCCAAGCACTACCAGACCCTGGACGTGAACACCAACTGGACCGTCACCCCGGCCCTGGACTTCAAGCTCGGCATCACCAACCTCACCAACACCCAGCGTGACGAGGTGGCGACCGACGCCGACTTCATCCTGGAAGGTCGCACCGTCTACGCTGGCGTAGATTACAAGCTGTAAGCTCTCCCTGCGGGAGCCCCGAGATCGGGGCTCCCTTTTTGCGTTTCTACTGCCCTGTATCAAAGGAGTTGTTGCGTGCTCAGATACCAAGCTCAGCTGTTCTGGCTCGGAGTGCTGCTCCTCTTACTGCTGATTTCTCTGTCACTGGCCACAGGCGCCGGTGTCTATGGTGGCCGCGAGGTCGCCGGTTTCCTGATGGGCGATCCCGCCTTCGTGGCCGATGAAAAGCTCGCCATGATAGTCCATACCCTGCGCCTGCCCCGTACCCTGGCAGCCCTGGTGGTGGGGGCGTCACTCTCCCTGGCGGCCTCCATGCTGCAAAGTGCCACCCGCAACCCTCTGGCCGAACCCGGCCTGCTCGGGGTCAATGCCGGCGCCGTCTTTGCTCTGGTGATCGGCCTCACCTGGTTTGGCGTCGAATCCGCCTACGGCTATCTGCTCTGGTCCGGCATGGGGGCCCTGCTCGGCAACCTCATAGTGCTGGGTCTCGGCCTCATGGTGGGGCGCTCCAACCCCCTCAAGCTCATCCTGGTGGGGGTCGCCCTCTCCGCCACCTTCGGCGGCCTCTCCAACTTCCTGCTGCTCTCCAACCGGGTGGTGCTGGAGCAGTTCCGCTTCTGGAACTTAGGGTCCCTTGCCGCCTCCAGTCTGGAAGCGGTACTCACCGTGGTCCCCTTCGCCCTGGCCGCCCTGCTGCTGACCCTGGCGCTCTGTCGCCCTCTCACCCTGATGCAGATGGGGGATCACCAGTCCAGGGCCCTCGGCATCCGCCCCACCCGGGTGCGGATCGGCGTGCTCCTGGCCGCAACGCTCTCCACCGCCTGCGCCATCGCCATCGCTGGTCCCATCGGCTTTGTCGGCTTCCTCGCCGCCTACTGCGCCCGCCTGGTGGAGCCGGTGCGCCTCGCCATCCAGGTGCGCTTCTCCGCCCTGTTCGGGGTGCTGTTCCTGCTCGGTGCCGACATACTGGCGCGCTGGCTGCTGCAGCCGTTCGAGCTGCCCAACGGCGTCATTCTGGCGCTGATCGGCGCCCCCGTGCTCATCCTGGTGGTGCGCAGCGGCGGCTTCCGCTCCCTGCTGGCCGTCAAATAAGGTGCCCTCCCATGAATAACCCCATGCACGACACCCGGCCCGAGTTCCCACTCCCCACCGGCACCCTGCGCCTGCGCCTCGGCCACCGCACCCTGCTGCTGGAGCGCCGCGCCTGGCTTATCACCCTCGCGCTGATCGTCGCACTGGTGTTGCTCTCCCTGTTGGCCCTGACCCTGGGCTCCGGCAAGATCACCATGATGGGTGTCGTCCAGACACTGCTTGGGGAGGGGAGCCGGCTCGACCAGGTGACGGTGTTCAAGATCCGGCTGCCGCGCATCGTCGCCGTGCTGGTGGCGGGCGCCGCCATGGGCCTCTCCGGCTGCCTGGTGCAGACCCTGGTCCGCAACCGCCTCGCCACCCCGGACATGATAGGGGTCAACGAGGGGGCATCCCTTGCCATCATCATCTTCTCCCTCTATCTGACGCTGGGCACCTGGCCCTGGTGGGCAGCGCCGTTCGGCGCCCTGTTTGCCGCCGCCGTGCTCTATGCCCTGTGCAACAAGCCCGGGGAGCAGGGCTACCTGTTCGTGGTGATCGGCATCGGGGTCTCCGAGCTGATGAACGCCCTCGGCCAGTTCGTCATGTCCACCCAGTCCCTGGTGCACCTCACCAGCCTCTATCTGTGGAACATGGGCAACTTCGTCGGTCAGGGCTATGGCACCCTGCTACCGGTGAGCCTGCTGCTCCTGCTCATATGTCCCTGGACCGTCTGTCTCTCCCGCTCCCTCGGCGTGCTGCGCCTGGGACCGGTGACGGCCAGCACCCTCGGGGTCAACGTGAACCGGGTCCAGCTCGGGGTGCTGGCCCAGGCCATCATCGTCGCAGCCCTTGGCACCGCCATCGGCGGCCCCGTGGTCTTCATCGCCATGGCGGCCCCCATACTCGCCTCCTGGCTCAGCCGGGATCGCATCGTGCCGCTCTGGATTGCCGCCCTGTGCGGCGCCCTGATGCTGCTCGCCAGCGACACCCTGGTGCGGGTGCTGGCCAGCCCCCACGAGGTGGCCACCGGCATCATGACCCGCATTCTCGGCGGCCTGCTGCTGCTCTTCATCCTGCTCAAAGATCGCCAGAAGGCCGACTGACCATGGCATTCATCCATTTTCAATACAGACCGAGGGCCGCCCGATGACGCTCACCGTGAACCGACTCCAGTTCGGCTACCCGCAAAAGACCATCTTCAAGGAGATCTCCTTCTCCCTCCCCCGGGGCAAGCTGGTGGGGATCGTCGGCCCCAACGGCGGTGGCAAATCCACGCTGCTCAAGCTCCTTGCGGGACAGGAGCAACCCCGGTCCGGGGAGATCCTGCTCAAGGAGAAGCCACTCGGTGCCTATGGCGCCAAAGCCCTGGCTCGGGAACTCGCCTATCTGCCCCAGCGCCCCCTGGTCCCCCCCGGTATCCTGGTGGAGCAGCTGGTGCAATATGGCCGCCATCCCCATCAGGGCTGGTTCAATCAGTGGAGCGAGGAAGATGCCCGCATGGTGGACTGGGCCCGGGAGCGGATGCAGCTTGATGCCATCTGGCACCAGAGCGCCAGTTCGCTGTCCGGCGGTCAGGCCCAGCGGGTGTGGCTCGCCATGGTGCTGGCACAGGATGCGGACATCATCTTGCTGGACGAGCCCACCAGCGCGCTGGACATCGGCCACCAGACCGAGGTGATGGAAGCCATCCATCGGGTCGCCGCCGAGGGCAAGACGGTGCTTATCGTCATCCACGATCTCGCCACCGCCGCCCGCTACTGCGACGAGCTGATTGCCCTGGGGGATGGCGCCATCCAGGCCATGGGCCCGGCCCGGGAGGTGGTGACCAAGCCCCTCATCGATCGCCTCTACCAGACCGATGTGGACATACTGCACGCCCCCGGCGACGGGGCCCCTGTCATCGTGCCCCGCCGACGCGCTGACGAAGCGCCTCGCCTGCGCGCCGACCATGGCGTGTCGGCCTGAGCCATACCCTGTGCCAGAGAAAGAAACCGCCTGATGGCGGTTTCTTTCTCTGGGCTTTGCGTTGGCGTTATCCGGGCGCTGGCATCGTGCTCACAGCAGCAAGACGGTGAGCACGCCCCCCGGCAGGGCTTGCCAGTGCAGGGTGGCGCGCCAGCCGGCGGGCAGGGTCGGCGTCAGCGGGCATTTGAGCTCCAGGGTGAGAGTCTGCGCCGTCATGGCGAGCCAGCGGGCATCGAGAAAGTCAAAGTAGCGCCCCACCCGGGAATAGAGCCCCTTGAAGAGGCTCTCCTTGGCGGAAAAAACCAGAGTCAGTCCCTCTGCCAGGCTCAGCTGGGCGTCGTGAACCCCCGCCTCCAGCCGTCCCCACTCCTCCCCATCCATGATGCCGGGCCAGAGCTGCGCCCCTTGGTCGCCATCGAGCCAGGCCTCCAGATCCAGCCCGATTCCCTCCTGGCCCGGACGCACCGCACACAGGGCCACCCCCTCTCCCGCCAGCCGGCTGTGGCTGATGCTCCCCTCAACCCCTTCAGGCCAGAGCGGCTCCCGGGCCGCTCCGATGGCCACGCTGCATCCTGCAAGACCGAAGGGACGCAGGGCCTCACGGGCTGCGAGACGCCCCGCCAGAAACTCCCCGAGGCGCTTGGGGGCAGCCCCCGGCAATGAAGCAGGCAGGATGATGCCCTGGGCCCCAAAGCACTCCGGCGAGAAGGCGGCGGGCTCGAAACAGACCCGATGCAGAGGCAGCGTCTCAAGACCCGGCAGGTACAAGGTATCGAATTGACGGACAAAGGATCCATCTAGTGAGGGACAACGAGGCAACATGCAAGGCTCCTGACAAGGGCCTGCGATGGTACCAAAGCAAGCCGAGGTCATGCCACAAATACAAATGACAACGCTTCTCACTTGCTTTGTGGTAGCATGTCCCCGCCCATTTGGGCCCCGGTTTTAGGCTGACAGGCAGGCACGCCCCACAGGGCCCGCCCATCATGGGCCGAGAGTGCCGCCGATTTCACCCATAAGGATGTCACCATGAAGATCTTCTCCCCGCTGGCCACCTTGCTCATGCTGGCCAGCCTGACGGGCTTCCAGGCCCAGGCGGGCAGCCGCCAGGTCATCGATGCCAACGGCCAGTCCCAGAGCGTCCCCGATGCGCCCCGGCGGGTCGTCGTGTTGAGCGAACTCGATCTCGACAGCGCCCTGACTCTGGGGGTGCAGCCGGTGGGCACCGTCAATGGGCGCGGCCAGTCCACCCTGCCCCGCTATCTGCTGGACAAGGCGGGCAAGGAGATCGCCGTGGTCGGGGATCTGGACAACCCCAATCTGGAGACCCTCATCGATCTGGAGCCGGACCTCATCCTCACCGGCCAGACCAAGCCCGAGCTCCTGGCCCTGCTCAAGGAGATCGCCCCCACCGTCGTCACCGGCAACTGGGGCGAGCCCTGGAAAACCGTGTTCAACCGCAGCGCCAATGTGATGAACAAGGAGGCCGAGGCCAAGGCCTTCCTCGCCCGGTATGACGCCCGCCTGGCAGAGGCCCGCAGCAAGCTCGCC
>ERZ650307.820-NODE-820-length-17664-cov-8.140440_pt1 | contig 17664 bp, 15 predicted proteins | sample MGYA00376243_ERZ650307 | MGnify/ENA primary metagenome ERZ650307 (study PRJEB26733, sample SAMN07839242) | wastewater metagenome | biome: urban; feature: artificial channel; material: waste water | place: USA: North Carolina | collected 2016-03-31 ... | reverse complement strand
GCTCAGGCCAGCCAAGCTGGTGTAAGGAGTCGACAGGTCTGGCAGGTCATAGTTCGCGGCAGCGATCTTTGCACCGCTCACAGTATTGCCAGCAGCGTCTTGCGAATCACTACGGAACAGTGGATCAGCCGAAGCCAGCATCGGGTTGGCGTTGGCGTTGGCGTTTTGTGGGAAGTGCACAAAGTTGCCGCGACCTGGGTTGCCAGCTGCGTTCAAAGCAGTGATAGCGGTCGCGCCACCAGAGAATGTTGTGGTTTGGGCCACATTGATGATGTACCAATCACCGTACAGACCAGTTGTAGGAGTATCGAAACCTGCAGCAGATGCAGCAGCTTCTGTGGTGTAGTTGGTCAAAGTGCCATTCAGCACGGATGCCGTGCATGGCGCAACGCCATTCACATGCTTGATAGCAGTGTACAACGAACCGGTAGTGCCAGGAATGTCAGCCATGTTGAAGATTTCAACATAGCCTTCACGTGTGTTGTTAGCCTTGTCTGCAGCAGACATAGCAGGGTTCAGACGGTCCAGCACAAACGATTGAGGAACACCCTTAGCCAACGCTGGCAACGTGCATGAGCCGTCAGCGGTGGTAATAGCGGCAACGCCATCGGAACCAGCACTCACGGCAGCAGTCCACACATCGCCAGGCGACATAAACACCTGGAAGTCGAGAACGTCATCAGAATTCAGGGCACCACGGAAGCGCACCTTCATAGCCTTGCCGTTCACCGTGTCTGTGTTCACAACGTGCAGAACGGTCATGTTGCCGTTTTGAGCGTTGAAGTAAGGAACGATCAGCGAGTGACCGATACCGCCTTGCGATACTTGCAGCGAAGTAGCGTCAGTCGTGTTCATCGTCGTTGCGGTGAACGTAGCGCCAGTACCAGACACAACATCAGCAGAAGCGACGCCGGCAAAGCCCAGGCCACCAATCATGGCAGCAATGCTCAGGGCCAGAACATTTTTTCTCATATCAAGAACTCCAGTTAAAAAGTTGGTAAGCGCAACTACCACGATTGATTACGCTGGGGTATGGTAGCACAGCGCGCGAGAGGCCTGTCTAGTTCAAAGCATCCGGCAAACCCCTCTTGTTGAAGAAATGCAACACTTGATTGATACACCACAATTGTGGAGCACACCCCGTGTGCGGATAGACGCCATCAAAGGTCTTGATAGTGCCACCACTGGCCGTCTTCCAGCAGCCATGTCTCGTTCATGTAAGTTTCCACCCGATCGAGCTTGAGCATGAGGATAGCGGGTTTCACCCCCAACCTCACCTGCACGTCGCATTTTTCCGCTTCACACTCCACTTTTGTCACAGTCGCATCAACCACAGATGCACCCGCACCAAACTGGAGCTTGTACTGCTCAGCCGTGCGCACCTTGCGGTACCCCGGGGTGGAGAACTTGTAAGCCTCTTCATAGTTCGCGCTCATGCGCGCTTTCCAGTAGTCTGTGGCACGCTTTTCGACGACTTTTTCAGGCGTTTGCGTCCCCAAGGATGCACAACCAGCAACCAAAGCCACGGTGGCAGCGATTGCGGCCATGCGAAACCCGTTACACAAGAAATATTTGTTACTCACAACAAGACTCCACATTCATCATTCATATAAAAGCGCGACTGGATGTTTGCACCGACAGAGCGAGGCCGCCACTGCGCAGGACGCACCCCAGCCCCGAGCGCATCACTACTGAGGGGAAAACGTTGACACGGATGGCGACGGAGTCGAAATAGGCGTCGGCGTTAGCTTGCGGCCATCACCCGAGCCCGAAATCTCCCTCAGGCCTTTCAAACTTTCGCGCAAGTCCTCGCTCACCTCGCGAATGTCCACATCGGTGCGAACCACTCGCGGGGTGATGATGACCAGCAGCTCGGTGCGCACGCCGTTCGTCCTGTTCTGAGCAAATAGGTTCCCGACCAAAGGCAAGTCTTGAAGCAACGGCACGCCGTTCTTGCTGGTGGTTTGGTTGTTTTTGATCAAACCACCCAACACGATCGACTCACCCGAACGAACCGCCACCTTGCTGCCAATCTGCCGCTGCAAAAATCGGGGCTGGGTGGTGCTGGACGCCGCATCCTGCACCACATCTGTGACCGTCTGGTCAATCTGCATGGCAACGATATTGCCCGAATTGACCGATGGGGTGACCGCGAGGCTGACCCCCGTATCCTTGTATTGGAATGTATTGGTGGTGGATGTGCCAGCTGTCGATGTATCAATGGTCGCGGAAACCACCGGCACCTGATCCCCCACGGACATGGTTGCCGTGTGGTTGTCCAGCACCATGAGCGAGGGGTTGGACAGCATCTTGACCAACGACTTTTGGGCCAAAGCGCTGATGGTGGCTTTGAGCGTACCAGCGCCATTGCTCAGGGCATAGGTAAACCCGCTCGACACAGTGGATGCGGCGCTAGACGTGAGCCCCCCTACGTTGCCAATGCCGCTGTAACCTGAGCGGGCATCTCCGCTGAACGCCCACTTCAGCCCGTATTGCAAATCATCGTTGAGCGTGACTTCGATGATGCTGGCATCAATCAAAACCTGCGTCAGCGGCAAATCGAGCCGTTTGAGCGCCGCTTCAATTTTGTTGAATTCGGCACGCGTACCCCAAATCAGGACCGAATTATTCAAGTCGTCCGCCACTACGCGAATGGAGCCGAGCGTGGCAGACACAGACGCTTGGCCAGACGTGCCTTGTGCATTGCGATTGCTCGAGCTATTGCCCCCACCCGTGGCTGAAGTGCCGGAAAGCAAGTTACCCGCCCCAAGCCGGATGCCGCCGGCACTTCCCGCAGTGTTACCGTAGGTGTTGCCCCCAAAGATATTGCTCGCACCACCTTGCCCCAACGTATTGGAAGACGCAACCCCCAGGCCGGGGGCAACGCCACTATTGGCAGTCGCGGCACCAGAACCAGAGCCCCCAAACAAGCTGGCCAGTACGCCCGCGAGATGGCGTGCGTTACCGTTTTGCACCTGGTAGATGTACAACTGTGGTTCGGAGCCACCGTCGCTGGGTTTGTCCAACTTGTCAATCCAGCGCTTGGCCTCTTCAAGGTAGGACGCACGGGGTGTCACGACCAATACGCTGTTGATTCGCTCAATGGGCATAACGCGCAAGGCGCCAAACAAGGGATTCGCCTCCCCCAATGCAGGCGCCCCCCCTCCGACGGCTGAGAGTGTGCCACCAGGCGCTGGTACGCCCGATGTGGTTGTGGCTGGCGCAGCAGCAGCCCCACCGCCGCTGACCAAGCGCAAGGCGGCCTCCACTTCTTTGACAGATGCGTGCTTCAGGGGGAACACCCCGACCGACATGCCCTTGAGCAAGTCCACATCGAAAGTGTTGACCAACTCCATCCAACCTTCTGCCTGCGTGCGGGTGCCCATCATGACCAAAAGGTTGCGAACGGTGTCCACCCGCACCAGGGCTTCAGCGGGGACCATAGGCCGCAGAATGGTTGCCATTTCTCCGGCACCGATGTACTGCAAAGGAATAATGACAGCACCGTAGCCAGGCGCAATGGCGGGACTGCTGCTGCCCATCTGCCTCACAGCACCCGAAATGCCTTTGAGCGCATCGGCTCGACCCGCGTGGAAAGTGCCGCGCGCATCACGCACCAGCGCCAAGCCATTGGCCTGGAGCGCGCTCTCCAGCAAAAACACCGCTTGGTCTGGGGCAATGGGGTTGCGTGTTGCCAAAGTCACCGTGCCTTGCAGAGGTGGGTGCATCACATAGTCCACGCCCAGAATGTCGCCTAACACAGTGCGAATGACCTCAGCAACCGGCGCCTCTTCAAAACGGAAGGAGACTGGGGCGCCGCTCACCGCAGAGACGGTCTTGGGGGCAGCGATGACTTGACCATTCCCTCGGATGATGCGTGGCTCTGCCTCTGGAAGGGATTCGGTCGCAGGCTTTCCATCTGCGGCTGTCTTTTCGCCAGCAACGCGTGGCTTTTCAGGCTGCGTTTGCAATGTCGACTGGGGGGCAGAGGAAGACTGCGGCGCAGGCTGAGCACTGACCGCAGGAGTCGTGGGCACGGGCTGCGCCTGAGCCAATTGGCAGGCAGCCAGGACAGAAGCAGCAAGTACGTAGCGTGAAGAGTTCATCGTAAAAAACGGGTTAAATATGGGCAGCGCACTCAGCGCGATCCACCAAAAACGGCACGAGAACGATTCTCGGGAGCGGCATTGGAACCTGCTGCAGGCGGCGACCCAGGTGGCTGCTGCGCCGCCGCATCTCGCCCAGCGCCCTCCCGGGGTGGCACAGCACCGGGCCGCGCTTGCGGCAAACCCGAGTAGGTGGCAAGGGCGGCTCGCTGCAACGGAACTACACGGGTCTGGCCACTCTTTTCAAAAGAGGCCTGCGCACCACTGACGGACTGCAGCTTCCAGCCGTCCAAATATCCGTTGAGCGCAACCCGGCGATCCTTGCCTTCGTAGAAGATGATGATGCCGCCTCCAGCCTGCCCCTCATACACACCGGTGAGCTTCGCTTGAGCAAACCAGTTGACGGGCTCGGGGGACTCCACTTTGGGCGGAGGTGGAGGTGGCGGGGGGCGCCGTGTGACAGAAAAGAGCGGTCGCTCCAGCATGCGCAAGAACTGACTGGTATCACTCTGGCCGGGGCCCGGCAAAGACGGAAGCAGTGCATGCAGGTCTACTTTGACAGGCGAAGGGGGTTGCCACTGCATGTTGCGCAGCTCTCCCCCGGGCGTGATCCAAATCCAAGCGATAGCGCCCAGCAGCAACAGATTCAATACCACGAGCAGTGGAAGTGCGTTGCGCCTCATTTTTGCCCCCGCAAAACACTGAAACTGAACTGCACAGCCAAACGCGGCGATACCCCAGCGGGAAGGGTTTGCAGCCCTCCTATCGGCTGGACCTCCATGTCCTGAATCAGGATGAGTGGTATTTGAGTGGAGAGCACCGCCAAGGCACTCTCAAGGGCCAACAACTCACCCTCCGCACGGAAAGACAGGGGAATGCGCTCAAAACCTTTTTCAGGCTTTGGTGGCAAAACTTGGCTGCTGCTGATCTGGAAACCTGCGGCCGTAAGAATCTCGCGGATGCGTTGCTGCGCAGCATTTCCAGCCTGAGCCGTATCCTGAGAAACCGGGTAGACGTATTGATCGCCAGCTTTACGGACATGCTCCAGCAACAGTGCAACATCAGACTCTTGCGCTGCAAGCCCCTTCAGACGGGCGTAACGGGGCTCCAATTGCTCCAAACGGGCACTGGCGTCTTGGTGTTTTTCATAGACATAGAGCCCAAGCGCCACCAGCGGCGCCAAAGCGAGCAGCAGACTGACCAATAAGGCAAGCTGGCGACGGTTTTTCTGCATGTTCACGGCTGCCCCCCTTTGCGTACGGGCGCCGTTGCAGGAGACGAAGCCGCTGGCGTCGGCGCCGTAACTGTAGACCGACCGCCAAACGTAGCACCTCCCCCAAAAGTAGCGCCTCCATTCGCCCCCGTTGAACCACTAGGCGCAGGCGTAGGTGGCGGTACAACGACTGCGGCTTGAGGATTGCTTGCAGCAGGTGATACTGCCGACGCAGGTTGCACAGAAGCAGAGGCGGCCACCACAGGTGCTGACGCTGCGGTATTTGCCGATAGCGCCATTGCACTACTCAAACCCGCAGGGGCTGCTAAGGGCACTGTCTTGATGCCGAACACCTCTGGGTCCAGCACCAGCTCCACGGAAAACACCTCTTTCCCGGTGATTCCAAAACGGGTTGCCGCCGTCGGGGCATGCACCTCCTTAAAGCCAGGCACATCTCCCAGCAACTGCATCAGTGCAGAAGCATTGCCCGTCTGCCCACCGAAAGAAAGCTTATTTCCTTGCAGCCTGAAACTTTGCAACGCGACATCATCAGGCAGCACTTGCGTCAGCTTGTCGAGTACCAACAAAGGCTCGATCCGGCCATTGGTCAACTCGGCCAAAGCACTCAATGAATCGACCGAAGCCATGAGCTGCTCTCGCTGCCGTACGGCCGAGGCAGACTTTGCTGCGATATCTTCATAGGCGGCAGCAGCATCCATCGCACGAGCGCGCAGCTGAATGGAGGGCGTAACAGCAATTCCCCCCACACCCAACACCAGCCCTGCCAACAACATGAAGCCCCAACGGCGGCGGCGCGCACAAAAAGCTTCGCGGGCAGCCTCGCCATAACCGGACAGTATTGCGGGAGCCCTTGCACCACAGAGCACCCAGAGCTCGGGCGCGCCATTGGCCGAAGCAGCCGAAGCAACTGCAGGCAAAGTAGCCAAATACTGGGCGACCTGCTTGCGCGAAGCGATGACGAGTTCAAAAGCCCCCCCTACGGCCAGACTGCGACCCTGATGACTGAATCCCCATACCAAATCCGAAGGATCAAATGGGCTGGCACTTCGTGCCTCAAGGGCCATCGCAGCCATCGCGTCTTCATGTGCCATGGCAGGCAGACTCAAGGACCGGCGAAGAACATACTCATCAGGCAACTCCACTGCCGAGAATTGCGGAGCAACCCGGGCACTGGCTTTTTGCCCCCCCTGCCAGACCGACTGCTGGCCGTCGGCCTGATGCAAAAGTACTGCAGGTTGAGGAGTGAGCCAGGCAAACACCAGCCACTGGTGCACATTGCGCCAAGGCTCGCGCATGTCACGCCACAGCAGGGCAAGGTCAACGCCCAAAAACCGGGCATCAGAGGATATGAGAGACATGAATCTTTCTGTCAGGGACTTGAGCGAGGTGGAACGGGCTCAACCTCGCGCTGCATATGGAAGGTGGTCCAGGGAAATCCGTCGCGAGAACGCGGGTTGATATCCACGTAGCGCGTGACAAGGTAGGCACCGCCGTCTGCTGCAGAAACACGGGCCTGCAACCGATAGCGCCGAACGGTTCCTGAACCAACAAAGGCAGCATCCAGTCCGGTCATGTCAATCCCCGGCTGGCCCGATTGACGACGAGAGTCGATCTGGCTGACCAACTCGGCATTGCCCCCTGCCAGCATCTGAAGAACCGCCGGTGGCGCGGCCATGGGATTGACCATGCCACTGCCTCGTATGTCGGCCGTAACAAGGCCAGAAAGTCTAGCATAGAGGTCGTAATTGACCCCAGGCACGCGCATGAGGTCTTCCACCGCCTCAAACCGTCGGGGAATGCCTTGTGCCGAGCGCTGCTCACGGTAGTCCACGATCGCCTGCGCTACAGGTGTCGCAGCGCCTTCGGCCAAGCCGCCTGCGACCGTTAACAAACGCACAAGCAAAGGGATCTGGGCACTGTTGATGTCCACCAACCCATTGAGGGGCATTACCTGCACACCTATCTCTTGGCCCATATATTGGACCGGTACCGTAGTCATGCGATCTACCGGCTTCGGTTCTGCGCCCATCTGCTGCAGCACCAGCTGGATTGCGGCATCCCCCAACGCACTGGCTTGGGCGCCTTGCCTGGCCAATGACAGCATGCGAGCCTCGTCGCGCACGGAACGGCTCAAGCCTGTGACGATGATAGAGAGTGCCATGACAATCCACAGCACGGCAACCAAGACCACACCACGTTGGTGAATCACCCGCCCGCCAACCGCACAGCGGATTGAGCGAGGAGCAATCGACAATCGAGACACGGGCAACATGCTCAACGCGACCCACCAAATGTGGCCATGCCTGAGCCAAACGGATCACTCCCAATCAGGGGCCGCATAGCAACAACCAGCGGAGGCCAAACTCCGCTGCTGCGGGTAGCAAGCGACACCAAAACATGGGTGGGCAGGCGCTCCTTGGACTCCCATGCAGACTGCCACTCCGGCTTGTCCTGCCCTGCGTCCTGATATTGCAAAGAGAAGTTCGTCAAATCACGAACCAGCACTTCAGTGGTTGCACCCTCCCAATCGCCAGGGAGTACAGGCTCATCCATGGGCATGAACTGAAGAAGCAAAGCGGCGGAGCTACCAGAATTCGCTTGGCTCAAACGAAAAAACTGCCGTCCGGCAGCACCGTAACGAGCAGGCATAACGCCCACCCACACCAACTCCTTGGAATCGGCACGTAAGAGATAAGGGCTTTCGTCCACCGACGTAATGCCCGTGCGCCGCTGACCCGAAACACGGCCCAGTACGGATTGCAAAAAGCCTGACGTCACCCGAAGTTCGTCGTTGCGGGAGAGGCGTTGGTCCACACGCTCCTCGGTCTGAGCGGTAGCGCGCAACGCAGAACCCATGGCAAGCACCAGCAATGACAGCAAGGTCATGGCCACAAGCATTTCCACCAACGTGAAGCCGCCCAAATGGCGAGAAGACGCCTGGGGCCGCCAGAGGGAAGCAAAGCGTTTCATAGCCTTGCGCCTCCTTGGGTGGGCTTCTTTTGCGCGCGCAGGGTTACCAATTCCAGTTGCCGAACGCGCCCCCCCTGCGGCCAGGAGACGACCACGCGAATTTCGTGCAGCGGCGTGACTGTAGGGCCGCTGACTTCCGTGGGATAGGGCGCACTGGCCACACGCCAGTCAAACCCTGCCACCTGCCCCGTTTCGGCCCAACCCTCTTCAGGGATTGCATCGCGCATGGCCAAGATCGACTCCGCCAGCACGGTGGCACGCTGATAGTGCTCCATGTCTCCGACAGCCCGAACGCTGCCGCCCGATGCGCGATAGAGCATGCCCAAGGAAATAGCCATGATGGCAAATGCCACCAGCAATTCCAGAATGGTGAAGCCGCCTTGACGACGTGCAGACAATGTCACGGCAGCAGAGCCTCCTGCGTAACGCGCCCTGACAGCCAGTCCACGCGCAGCCGAGTGCCGGCACCTGTGGGCCGCAGAATCTCAATGCTCCCGCCAGTGGCCCCGCCTTGGGGCAGGAAGCGGATGGCGGCTACGTTCTGGGCAGTCTCGGTGCTCGCCACGGTGGCTTTGACATCCAGTGAGGTGGGCAGCACTTTGGGTGCAGCACCATCCACCCGATACACGCGCTGGCGCATGTCCAACGAAAAGCGTACTTCACGCCCCTCGGTCAGCGCCTTTTGCCGGGCTGCCCGCATCTGCCCCATCATGGTTCGCACGGTGTCCCGGTATTCAGAGGTGGCTTTGAAGCGGTCGTATGCCAAAGGCGTAAGCGCAGCCAGCATAGCCATGATGGCGAACACCACCAGCAGCTCCACCAAAGTGAAGCCGCTAGGGCGCTGAAAGCCCCTGCGGCGGTTGGAAAAAGCTGCGGCTGCGTACACGATGGTTCCTGCTGCACGGCACCCACCGGGCCGCTCCATGCAAATGCCTCAGGCCTTATGGCTTATTACGGATGTCTGCAGCTTCGCCTTCGCCGCCGGGGGCGCCATCGGAGCCAAGCGAGACGATTTCAAAATTACCGTTGCTGGGGTTGGCATAACGGTAGGCGTTGCCCCAAGGGTCCTTGGGCAGCTCGCCCTTGAGATAGGGGCCGTTCCAACCGTTGACGGAGCCAGGGCGCTTCATCAGCGCATCCAGCCCCTCTTCCGTCGTAGGATAGCGGCCCACATCCAGCTTGAACAGTTCCAAAGATTTGTCTAAATCAGCGATCTGGACGCTGGCCGTTTTGGACTTGGCACCGCCCAACTGGTTAAGCACCTTAGGCCCCACCAAACCTGCCAGCATGGTGAGAATAGCCAGCACCACCAACAACTCGATCAGGGTAAAGCCCTTGGAGCGATGCACTCCAGCGCAAGGCGTCTTACCAAGAATGCGTTGAACGAGGGAAATTGCCATAGGAAGGCTCCTTGCACGAAATGGTGAAAACAGATGAAAACGGATTAGATTGAGATTCGATGGAACAACTGCGCTGGCTACACAGCCAGATCGTTGACCGAAAGAATCCCCATCAGGATGGACACGATGATGGCTGCAATCAATACCCCCAGCACCAAAATCAGCACCGGCTCGACCAGAGTCAACAGGCGTTTGATGCCGGTTTCCACCTCACGATTCAAAATAGCCGCCAGCTCCAGCATCATGGGGCCTACGCGGCCAGTTTCTTCCCCAACGCGGACCAGATTGATGGCGAGGGGCTCAAAAATGCCGGTAGATTGAAAAGCCTGCACCACCCGCCCTCCTTCTTTGACGATGGGGGCAACCCGCACCAACGATTGTTGCAACACGACATTACCCACCGTATCGGTAGCGATGTGCAAAGCCGTGAGCATGGGAACGCCATTGCCGAGCAAGGTTCCCAACGAGCGCGAGAAAAGTGTGAGTTGGTATTTCAACGCAATGCTACCCACCACAGGCAAGCGCAATAGGCGCGACTGCCACCAGATGCGCCCAGCAGGGGAGCGCAACCAACGGCTCGCCAGCCATCCGAGCACCACCACAGCAATACCCATGACCAGACCGTACTGAGTGAAGGCTTTACCCAGGCCCATCACGATGCGCGTGGGCGTAGGCAAGGCATCGCCCATCTCTGCAAACAGCTTTTCAAACTGGGGCACCACAAAGCCCAGCATGACCACCAATGAAATGATGGCCACCGTGACCAGAATGGCAGGGTAAATGGTGGCGGAGATCACGCTCTCGCGCAGCGCGCGTTGGCGCTCCAGATGCTCCACCAACCGATCCAGCACGCCAGACATCTGGCCACTTGCCTCACCAGAGCGGACCATGTTGATGTAGAAGTCACCAAACAGGTTGTTATGGGCTTGCAAGGCTCGACTGAGCGGGGTGCCGCCCTTGACCGCCTCCAGAATGCCCTGCAGCAACTCACCCACGGCGGGTTTGTAACTCATCTCGATGAGCACGCGCAAAGCGTTGTCCAGCGCCAGCCCGGCACGCAGCATGATGGCCAACTCCGAGGTGAAGGCCAGAACATCTTTGGACTTGACGGGGCTTTTATCGACCCGCACCTTGGCCGGACGGAAATCCGCCCCCTCTGCGGCAGGAGTCACCGTTTGAAAGGCCTGCGCAACGCCGGTGCGAGCCGCCTGCTCTGCATCCTGCACGGCCAGTGGAGTCAGCCCCTGGCTACGCAGCTGGCGAATGGCCGCGACTTCGCTGGCAGCACTGAGCCGCCCGGTGACCACATTGCCGTCTGAAGCAGCGGCGCGCCAAAAAAAATCAGGCATCGGACTGATCCTGGGTGACGCGGGCCAACTCGTCCAAAGTAGTCACTCCTGCGGCCACCTTGCGCAACCCGTCTTCGTGCAGGCTCAACATGCCCGACTGCAGTGCGATACCGTGCAGCACGCTCGCATCACGCCCTTCCAATACTGCTTTGCGCATGGATTCATCCAGCACCAGCAATTCATGGATGCCGGTGCGACCCTTGTAGCCAGAACCACGACATTGCTCACACCCCACAGGGCGGTACATCTGCGTGCCAGGCTTGCAAAACCGCTCCAATCCAGAGCTCTGCACCAAGGCAGGCTCCATGGTGTGAGGCTCTTTGCAGTGTTCGCACAGGGTGCGCACCAGCCGCTGGGCCAGCACACCATTGACTGCGGAGGTGATCAGGTAACGCTCCACCCCCATGTCCTGCATGCGGATGATCGCCCCGGCTGCGGTGTTGGTGTGCAGGGTAGACAGCACCAAGTGCCCCGTGAGCGCGGATTGCACCGCAATCTGCGCCGTCTCACCATCGCGCATTTCACCGATCATGATGATGTCCGGGTCCTGCCGCAGGATAGAACGCAGTGCGTTGGCAAAGGTCAGGTTGATCTGGGCATGCACCTGAATCTGGTTGATACCTTCGAGTTGGTATTCCACCGGATCTTCGACGGTGATGATTTTCTGGCTGGCCGAATCCAGCTTGGCCAGCGCCGCATACAGGGTGGTGGTCTTGCCGGAACCGGTAGGTCCGGTCACGAGCAGGATGCCGTGGGGCTTGGCCAGCAAGGCGTTGAAGCGCTCCAGCGTATCCGCTTCAAAACCCATCTTGTCGAGATTCAGGCGCACACTGGCGCGGTCCAGAACCCGCATCACCACGCTTTCGCCATGCACAGTGGGCACGGTGGAGACACGCAGGTCGAGCTCACGCCCCTTCACACGCATCTTGATGCGGCCGTCTTGCGGCAGGCGGCGCTCGGCAATGTCCAGGTGCGCCAGCAGCTTGACCCGCGAATTGACCGCGGCACTCAGGCGCGGCGGCACAACCTCGGCGTTGTGAATGACACCGTCCACGCGGTAGCGCACATGCAGGCCATCGTCAAAAGGCTCAAGGTGGATGTCCGAGGCACGCATGTCGATCACGCGGCTAACGATGGCGTTGACCAAACGGATCACCGGGGCTTCGCTGGCCAAATCCTTGAGGTGTTCGACAAAATCTCCAGCATCGCTGCCCGCATCGAAGTCGTCGCCCCCCTCATCCACCTCCTCGCTCACCGGCTCGGACAGGGCCTTTTCAATGTCGGCCTCCAGCGCCAGGTGGGGCCGGATGGTGAGCCCGGTGGACAGGCGCAGGGCCTTGAGTACGAAGGCGTCCTGTGGGCGTGCCATCGCCACAGCCAACTCGCCATCGACCACGGACAGCGGATAGACCGCATTGGTGTGCAGGAACTCGGGCAACAAGCCAGGCACTTCCGGCGACTCGGCAGGAAATGCGTCTGCCGCAATGAAAGGAATATTGAGCTGGCGCGCCAACGTGTGCGCAACATCAAGCTCAGACACAACACCCAGCTGAATCAGCACCTGCCCGAGCAGATTACCCAGCTCCTGCTGCGCAGAAAGCGCCCGCTCCAGATCTCGGGCCGACAGCTTGCCGGCCTTGACCAGCATTTCGCCCAGCCGCTCGCGCTCAGGCGCAGGCTGTGACGAAGGGTTTGCAAAGGAGGGTTCTGTGAGTGTCATGCGGATCACTGGATCACTGGGCGTGGCATTTCGGCACCGAGCCTTCACAGGCGCGACGAAATCAGGCGAATGCCAACAGCCTGGAAGGGCCAGAGTGTATCCGCGCCGGCTTCTACAGTGCGGTATGCAACCTCAAAGCACCGACCGGCGCCCGCGATCCACCCAGGGGAAAAGCGTGGCAGCGACATCTTTTTGCTATTATTTTTATAGCTGCTCGCGCTTTTATATAAAGCCCTACCCCCTGATTTGGGCATAATTTCAAAACTTTACCTTCCGCGCACTTGCCCCATGACACCTACTTCCACTCTTTCGCGTTCAGGCTGGGGGCTCCCAGTAGTCGCAGTGGGCTTGCTGGGAGCCTTGGGGGCGGGGGGATGGAAGCTGCATACCGATCTGGCGCAGCCCGGTGGCGCCCTGTCCTCGCAAGGCCCCCTGCTGCTGGCCCCCATGATCGGGGTGATCGAGCCCTGCATCCTGCCCGGCACCAGCGCGCAGCAGCCCACCGCGCTACGAGAGAAATGCGGTCAGGCGGAAGGCTCTGCGGCAGCGCTGGTGGAATCCACTCTGAAGGAACTGGCCCCCTCGGGCATCAAGCCGCAAGAAAATTGGGAACTGGGCTACACCCTGCCCGTGCCTTTGCTTCAGCTCTTCAAAGAGCAAGAGGGTGAATGGCAAATTGACCAGCCGCTGGTCGACAAACTGGCACGTACCGTGCGTGACAGTGAGCGCCCCGCGGTGGTGTACCTGTTTGCAACCCACTTCGCCTCCCACGCCCCCCTGGAGCTGGCTCTGGCGTCAGACCCCAGCAACCTGGCCCAAACCCGTGAGGGGCCTATGCCTGCGGGCAAGTACTACGGCGAACCCGTTTATTACTGGAATATCGCGGATCCACAGGCCCCCGTGAACCTGCGGCGCAAGGAGGCCGCCACGGCCATGGTGAATGCCCTGTGCGCATTGGAGCCCCGTCACCGTCGCAAAATCCGCGCAGTCACCCTGCTCGGCGAGGTGCACCATTACTTTCCAGACTTTGAACAGGGCATGGGCTTTGGCGGGCCCTACCGCGTCACCGACTACAGCGCGGTTTCTCGCGCAGGCTTCCGTGATTTTTTGCGAACCCGCTTTGGAACGCTGGAGGCGTTGAACCGGGCCGTGGATGGCAGCTTTGCATCATGGGATGACATCGACCCTCCATCGAAGGACATCCGCACAGAACCCCTGCGGCATTTCCATGAGCACATCGACTCCTACGCGCAAGGCGTGCTGCCGGTTTCCGGCTGGGCCTTTCGCGCTCACCGCGCACCGGGCAGCCGCGCCCAGGTGCTGGTGTACCGCAATGGAGAACTGGCCGGACGCGCACCTGTCCACCTCAGCCGCCAGGACGTACTGCAGGCCAAGCCCGAATTTGGAGATGCCAACACGGGCTGGCGGGTAGACCTGGACTTCCGCCAATGGCAGACGGGCTTGCACCGGCTGGACTTCTATCTGCAAGAAGACATGCGACCGCTGGTGTCGCTGGGGTCCCGCCAGATCGCAGTCATGGACCGGCGACAGGCCACCCCACTGGAGCAGCCCATGCGTGGCAGTCTGCCCCATGCAGTGACACAAGCCACCGCGGGATCAGGCGCTTCACCGCAAAACTCTGCCATTCCTGCTTGGCAAGTGCATATCGACAGCCCGGCGCCGCTGAGTTCGTATTACTACAACCCGCTGGTTCCGCTCTGGCATGCCTTCCGCGCCAAACAGGTGGCGCACTACATCCAGGAGTTTGGCAAGGCAGTGGTGCAGCCATCGTGCCTGCGCGATACGCCCACCTATACCCACCAGATCGTGCCCTTCGCCAACCCCGGGTGGGACGCGCAAAAGTTCGCAGTGGAGGAATCCCTCGCGGGGTTGAAAGACATCCGCCTCGGCGTCAGCCTGTACGGAGAGGCGAGCTATGGAGACTCGTTCGGCTCCTGGTATGCACAGCGCCAGCGCCTGAGTGCCGCCCATACCGGTCCACAAGCTTATGGTGTGACCGAGTTCCATCCCCTCAAGGGCCTGGATACCAATGAATGGCGCAAAACACTGAACGCCCACCAGCAGCGGGGAGCTGCCTTTCTGTCCTTCTTCATGGAGCCGCAATGGCAAGGACAGCGGGTAGAGCGCGGCCACAATATCTTTTCTATCGACCCGCAGAATCCCCAGTTCCAATCAGATGCACTGTACCGGGCTGCGCAAGAGGCGCTGAAGCATTGAGCGACCGAGCCCGCTTGGGCAAGGAAGATCCCAACCTCATTACCGCCTCCTGCGGCGCACACTCGCCGATCAGTCAAACAACTCTGCTGTGGCTAAAGGCAGCCCCTGGGCATCTTTGGCCGACAGCAGCGGCTGGCGACCTGACAGTTTCCAATCAATGGCCAGCGTCGGGTCATCCCACGCAATGCAACGCTCGAAGGCAGGAGCGTAGTAGTCCGTGGTCTTGTACAAAAACTCCGCCATCTCGGACAGCACCACAAACCCATGCGCAAAACCAGGGGGCACCCAGAGCTGGCGGTGGTTGTCCTCACTCAGCTCCTCAGCTACCCACTGGCCAAAAGTGGGAGAGCTTTTGCGGATGTCCACAGCAACATCGATCACCGCACCGCGTACCACCCGCACAAGTTTGCCCTGGGGTTGCTGGATCTGGTAATGCAAACCGCGCAGCACACCCTGGGCACTGCGGCTGTGGTTGTCCTGCACAAACTGGTGGTTGGTACCGGTGGCGTCGTTGAAGGCCTTCTGGTTGAAGCTTTCAAAGAAGAACCCTCGGGCGTCACCAAACACCTTGGGTTCGATGAGGACGACTTCAGGGATGGCTGTGCGTATGACGTTCATGGGGAAGTTTGAAGAGAGGGAGGAACGGAGCGCAAGGGCTGCATACCCGCGCCCAAGACTTCAGGGACAGCAAAGCCTTCAGGCGGCAAACCTTGCAAGCGGCGCTCGTGCATGTGTACGTAGGCAGATTCGAGGTCGCGAGTGAATCGCTCGGTATCGAAAAGCGGTGTGGAGGAACGAACAGCCTTCAAGTGCGCACGCATGCGCTGCAACTCATGCGGGTTGGTCGCCAAGCGCAAGGCCTGCGCTTCGTACTCAGGCAGAGAATGGGTGACCAATTCCGGCAGCCCCACCGCATTCAACAAACTGGCAGCCACACGGCCTGCAAAGGCCTGACCCATGCAGGTCACGACTGGGACGCCGGCCCACAGTGCGTCACTGGTGGTGGTGTGAGCGTTGTAAGGCAGGTTATCGAGCAGAAGATCTGCATGCGCATGCCGAGCCAGGTGCTGAGCCAACGGCGCACGCCTGGCAAACACCAATCGCTGCGAATCGATACCATGAGATTGCGCCGAGCTGCGCAGATGACTCTGTGCATCGGTATCACTACAGACCAACCAAAGAACGCTGCCGTGCACAGCTGCAAGTAGCCGCATCCAGGCCGCAAAAAAGGCAGGAGTGATTTTGTAGACGTTATTGAAGGCAGCGAAAACAAAACCTCGCTCAGGCAAGCCCTCATCCACCCGGGAAGGCACCTGCGCAGCAATCACACGCTGCGTATCGTTGACTTGATAAGTGGCGGGCATCTGTACCACTTTTTCCACGTAATTTGGGGCCAATTCAGCAGGCGTGACCACCGGATCGCCCACCACATAGTCGTAAGCAGTACTACCCATCGTGCCGGGGTAGCCCAGGTAGCTGACAACAACCGGTGCAGGCTTGCGTAGAAAAATCGAGGGACGAGAATCGCGCGTGAAGCCTTTGAGGTCAATCGCGATGTCTACCCCCTCATCTCGCATACGCTGCGAAATTGCAGTGGCGTTGTCTTGGCTGACATCCCAGAACTGGTCGAACGCTGCTTTCAAGCGTTTGCGCATAGGAGAGCGATCGTCCGGGCCGAAAGATACCGCGATCACCTCGAAGCGGCTGCGATCATGACGCTCAAAAAGTTCGGCCATGAGGTAAGCAGTAGCGTGCTCGTGGAAGTCTGCGGAAACATACGCCAAACGGATGCGGCGTTGCAATGCTGGCCTGGCCGAGCGCTCCCAGGCATATGGGTTAACACCTTCACGCTCCATGACGCGGGCGACTTCCGCAGCAGCACTGCGGCAATGTAGCTGCGGATCATCGGCATAGGCCAAGGCGTCAAATGGTCGCAAAACCATGTCACCCGATGAAAGCGCCTCGTTTAAGCCCAGTGCAGCCTCGTCCATCGCGTTCCAGTCACACACAGCAGCAGCAGAACGCCACAGCCCGAACCAGGCCATTCGCCGCAGAGCCGAACTGTGGCAAACCACTGCGCGGAAAGTCTCAACCGCCTCCGCGAAGCGCTTGAGTCCAAAACAAGCATTCGCCCACGACAGTCTTGCCGCAGAGTAATCTGGAGCCAACGCCAATGCCCTCTCGGCAGCCTCCAAGGCTTTCGTGGAATCCCCTGCATCCAACAACGCTACGGCAAGGTTGTTCCATGCTTTGGGGTCAGCAGGTTGAATGCGAAGGCTGGACTGAAGCAGTTCAATAGCCTCAAACCAGCGCCCTGTCTGCCCGACCACGGTGCCAAGCAAATGCAGGGTCAGCGGGTGTCCAGGCGCCAGACCAAGTGCCTGGCGGTATACCTGCTCTGCAGCAGGTAACTTGCCATCCTTCTGCAGAGCAAGTCCCTGGTGGAGCAATGGGATGACGGGATCAAGGTCAGGCAACATACGGCGCACGTGCGATCTGGCGTGGGAATGGTCAGTAGATTTTTTCCTTCAACACACGCTGCAGGTACTGCCCATACCCGTTCTTGGCAAGTGGCTTGGCCAGCTTCTCCAGCTGAGCCGCATCAATCCACCCATAGCGCCACGCAATCTCTTCCGGGCAGGCAATC
>ERZ650307.806-NODE-806-length-17764-cov-17.023999_pt1 | contig 17764 bp, 13 predicted proteins | sample MGYA00376243_ERZ650307 | MGnify/ENA primary metagenome ERZ650307 (study PRJEB26733, sample SAMN07839242) | wastewater metagenome | biome: urban; feature: artificial channel; material: waste water | place: USA: North Carolina | collected 2016-03-31 ... | reverse complement strand
TTTTGCCGGCGGACGCCCAGGCGGCGTCGAGGGCGGCGAGTTCGTGCTCACGGCCGAGGAAGTGGGCGGCGCCAGCGGGGAGGTGGGTGAGGTCGGTGCGGATGGGGGCGTTCTGGCCCGTGGAGGGCGCTTCGGCCTCTGGCGAAGAAAGCGTGCCGGGCGGCGGCGCTAGCAGCAGGTCGGCGATCTCACCGGCCAGCTTGGACAGCACCGATTCCCATTGATGCTTTTTCATGCCTGACAATTTTTTGTCATCAGTTGGTCGCGCCTGGATAGTCTTCAGCCAGTCGATGCGCCGCCACTCACAGGGGCGGACGATCAGCGGAATCACCCGGATGCCTTGCTCTTGACGCCGTTGCAGCAACCGTGGGACTTCCTGGTCGAGGATGAATGGCGAGGTGAGAAAATCAGCCGAAATCAGCAATACCGCCACATCGCAGCGCTCGATGGCTTGCTGAATTTCTGGACGCCAGTCATCGCCAGCGGCAATGCGTCGATCCTCCCAGACGTCCAGACCAGTGCGGGCAAGCACGCCGAGCTGTTTGACGACACGGTTCTTCCAGGCTTCGTCCTGGTGGCTATAGCTGATGAATATTTGGCGCACAGCATGGATTCCGGGGTGGTTTCTCGATGCCCGCCCCGGCGTTCGGCTTCGCGCTTGATCGCTTGAGAAATCCGGTCAGGAGGGCGGCGGGGCGGATGATGCGAGAAATTATGCCAGAAGTCTGCGCCACGGGATGGCGGCGTGGCGCTTGCTGCGCGCGCGAGGCATGACGGCGTGTCTGGGCATGGCGATTTGTTCGGTGTTGTTTTGCGCATGCCGCGCCACACGTCCAGCACGCCGTGCCCCTGCGCGCAGGCGCGCTATTACGCCGCCGGCCAGCCGTCCCACGGCTCCAGCCGTGCGCCTTTGGGCAGTTTGCGCAGGCAGCCGGCCAGCATTTTGTAGGTGTCCAGTTCAAAGCCCGGCTCGGCTTCCAGCACCGGCTCGCCGTCGCGCCAGCTGCCCAAAAAGCGCCAGCGGTCGAACACATGGCGCTCGACGCTGCCGCTGACCGGGTCTTCTTCCACCACCGCCATGGCGCCGGCAAACGGCCAGGGTTGGCGCTGCATGCGCGCCAGCGCCGCCAGCAGGCGTTGGTTGTGCTGTTCGGCGCTTTCCTTGCCGATGCAGGCGCCGTGGCAGCGGCCAAGCTGGCGGGCAAAGCAGGGTTGGCCTTTTTTGCCGGTCACCCGGTCAATGCCCAGCACGGCGTGGCACAGCCGGTAGGCGTCGGCGACGTCGGTCAGGGTTTTTTTGGCTTCGCGCGCGCTGCGGAACACGCCAAACACGCTGTCGGCCTCGCCCAGGTCCACTTCATCACCGCGAATCAGCCGGGGCACGAAAAAACCATCTTCGCGCGGGTAAAGCTGCCAGGCGCACAGCTCGCGCTCGCGGCGGCCGCGCACATTGTGCACGGGCTGCAAGGTTTTGATCTGGCGCGATTCCACCAAAAGCGCGCCAAACTCGCCAACGGTGTCGATCCAGTCGATGCGCGCCACTTGCTGGCTGAGGCGCATTTCTTTGTTGATGCGGGTGTCGGCGCTGAAATGCGACAGCACCCGGCTGCGCAGGTTGATGCTTTTGCCCACATACAGCGGCGCGCCGCCGGCGTCCCAAAAGCGGTAAACGCCGGGGGTGTCGGGCAGTTCGTCGATCAGGTTGGCGTCCAGTTGCGGCGGCAGCGCCGCTGGGCGGCCCATCAGCTGGCGCACGGCGTGGGCGATGGCGTCGTCGCCCAGCTCGGCGCGCGCCGCGCCCAAAAAGCGCCACACTGCTTCGGCGTCGTCCAGCGCGCGGTGGCGGTTGGCGCAGCCCAGGTTAAAGCGGGCAATCAGGCTGTCCAGATTGTGCTTGTAGTGTTGCGGGTAGAGCAGGCGCGACAGCTTGACCGTGCACAGCTGCTGGGCGCGCCAGGGCAGCTCCAGCCGGCGAAAGGCGTTTTTTAAAAAGCCGTAGTCAAAGCGGGCGTTGTGGGCGATGAACAGGCGGCCGTGCAGCAGTTGCAGCAGCTCGGCGGCCAGCGCCTCGAAGGGCGGCGCCTCGGCCACCATGGCGTTGCTGATGCCGGTCATCTGCTCGATAAACGGCGGAATCGGCATGCCGGGATTGACCAGCGCACGCCAGGGGCGCACCTGATCGCCGTCCACCAGCAGGATGCCGATTTCGGTGATGCGGTCGCGGGTGATGTGGCCGCCGGTGGTTTCCAGGTCCACGATGGCAAGGGGAGTGTCAAACACGCAAGTTCTCTCAAAACGCCGGCCGCCCGATGCGACCGGCTGGCATTGTGACAGGCCGCACCGGGAAAGTCATAGTGCCGAGGCGCAGTTTTTTCAGGCGGGGGAATTCCCGCAGGGGCGCGCTGTGATTACAATCCGCCCCGGATTTTGACGAGAGGCCCACCATGACCGCCACCCTGCCCGCCGCCTTTGCCGACCGCCTGAGCCGCATCCTGCCTGCCGACCGCCTGGACGGTGTGCTGGCCAGCTTTGCTGCGGTCAAGGACGTGGCTTTTCGCATCAACACCCTGAAAGCACAGCCGGACGCCGTGCTGGCCGGCCTGCGCGCCGCCGGGCTGAACCCACGGCCGGTGGCGTGGTCGCCGCTGGCCTGGGTGGTGGACGCCGCCGCCAAGCGCGCGCTGACCGAAACCCCGGCGTTTTATCAGGGCGAGATTTACATCCAGAACCTGGCCAGCCAGCTGGCGCCCTTGGCGCTGGCGCCGCAGCCCGGCGAAATGGTGCTGGACCTGGCCGCCGCGCCCGGCGGCAAAACCTGCCAGATGGCGGCGCTGATGGACAATCAGGGTTGGCTGTCCGCCGTCGAGCCGGTGCGCGACCGGTATTTTCGGCTCAAGCACAATCTGGACCAACAGGGGGTAAGCATCGCCCACTGCTACCAGAAAGACGGCCGCGCGGTGGGCGCGTTGACGCCCGAGCGGTTTGATCGGGTGCTGCTGGACGCGCCGTGCTCCAGCGAGGCGCGCTTTGATCTGAACGACCCGGATTCGATGGCGCACTGGAGCCCCGGCAAGGTGCGCGAGGTGGCGCACAAGCAAAAGCGCCTGCTGCTGTCGGCCATTCATGCGCTCAAACCGGGCGGCGTGCTGGTGTATTCCACCTGCTCGTTTGCCCCGGAAGAAAACGAATGCATTGTCCATGCCGCCCTGCACAAGCTGGGCGACGCGGTGGAAGTCACCCCGGTGGAGATCCCGGTGCTGCACCAGCCAGGGCTGACCGAATGGGACGGCAAGACGCTTAACCCGCAGCTGGCGCACAGCGTGCGCGTGCTGCCGGATAGCTTGGTGGATGGGTTTTATCTGGCGCGGCTGGTCAAGCAGCGCTCAACGCAGTAAGCGCCGCTGACACAATTCAGCTCGCGCAATATGACAGGGGTTGCCACCGCGCCAGAAAGGTTTGGTTTGCTTGCGAGCGGGGGGCGGCGCTTATGCTTTGCTGGCGCTCACTGCCGCCACAATCTTGATTTCCACCTTCCAGTCCGGGTTGGCCAGCTTGGCCTGCACGGTGGCGCGGGCCGGGGTTTGGCCGGGGATCACCCAGGCGTCCCAAGCGGCGTTCATGGCGTCGTAGTCGGCCAGGTCGGCCAGAAAGATGGTGGCGTCGATCACCTGGCTTTTGTCGCTGCCCAGGTCGCGCAGCACGGTGTCGATTTGCGCCAGCACATTGGCGGTTTGCGCCTGGGCGTCGGCGTCGAGGTTTTCCGGCACCTGGCCGGCCAGCCAGGCAATGCCATTGCACACCACGGCTTCGGCCAGACGGGCGCCAGGCAGGTGACGATGCAGGGTCATGAGGTCATCCTTAATCAGGGTTGCAGGAAAGAAATCGCCCATTCATGGTGGGCGGGTTGAGCAAAACAGCCCGGCGGGCCGGTGGGCGCGTCGGGCTGTGATGGCGTCAGTCGCGTGCTTAGCTGGCGGCGCGCAGGCCCAGCGAGAACTCGCGCAGGGCGCGGATACCGCTGGCTTCGGCGCGGGCGCACCAGTCTTGCAGGTCGTGCAAGAGTTCGTCACGCGAACGGCTGGAGCGCTCCCACAGGCGGGTGAGCTCCTGGCGCATGGTGTAGATGGTGTGCAGCTTGTCGCTGTGCGCCAGCAGGGTGTCCAGCGCCACACGGTCGCATTCCGGGGTGTCCTTGGCATCCTGCTTGAGCCAGATTTTCATCTTGCGCGGCAGGTGGATGCCGTGGAAATCCGGCAGCTTGGCCGATTTCAGCAGGCGTTCGATTTCGCTGGCGTATTCGCTCTTCAGCTGGCGGGCGTACTGGGCGGCCACGGCGTAGCGGTTGGTGATGATGGTCTGCAGGGTGTCGGCAGCCAGCGGGGCGGCCGGCTGGCCCTCACCCAGCGCCAGATGCGGCGCCACGCGGCGCACCTTGGCCAGGCCGACGATTTCCAGCATGCGGATATACATCCAGCCGATGTCGAATTCGTACCATTTATACGACAGCTTGGCCGAGGTGCCAAAGGTGTGGTGGTTGTTGTGCAACTCTTCCCCGCCAATCAGGATGCCCCAGGGCACCAGGTTGGTGGCGGCGTCTTCGTTTTCAAAGTTGCGGTAGCCCCAGTAGTGGCCAATGCCGTTCACCACGCCGGCCGCCCAGAACGGAATCCACACCATCTGCACTGCCCAGATTGCCAGGCCAGCCGGGCCAAACAGGATCAGGTCGATGGCCAGCATCAGGAAAATACCCTGGCCGTTGCGCGGGGTGTAGATGTTGTTTTCCAGCCAGTCGTCCGGCGTGCCGTGACCAAATTTATCCATGATGGACTGGTCTTTGCAGGCCGCGCGGTACAGCTCGGCGCCTTGCCACAGCACTTTTTTCAGGCCGAGCACTTGCGGGCTGTGCGGGTCTTCCGGGGTTTCGCAGCGGGCGTGGTGCTTGCGGTGGATGGCCGCCCATTGCTTGGTGATCATGCCGGTGGTCAGCCACAACCAGAAGCGGAAAAAATGGCTGGGCAGCGGGTGCAAATCCAGCGCGCGGTGCGCCTGGTGGCGGTGCAGAAAGATGGTGACCGAGGCAATGGTGATGTGGGTCAGGCCCAGGGCCACCAGCACATAACCCCACCACGGCAGATCAATCAGCCCGTTCAGGTATTCCATTTGACTTCCTTTCGTCGAATGACGTAACAGGTCATTTTACCGCAATTGCCGCCTGTGGCGTGCAGCCGGCAAGATTTGCCGGACAAAATCGGCTACACTGCCGCGCTCATCGCCTGTCCCAACATCCACGGAACAGGCGTGCTACGCTGAATTCAACCCGCGCGCCCCGCCCTATCCCTGCTGGCGCGTTGCGCCCCATCCGGGCGCGCTGCCGTGGAGCCAATCACAATGGATGCCGTCAAGATTTTCATTGCCCTGCTGGTGCTGGTGAACCCGATCGGCGCGATTCCGATTTTTATCGGCCTCACCCCGGACGCCAGCGCGCAAGAGCGCAAGCGCATCGCCAAAACCGCCTCGATTGCCGTGGCGGTGATCATCCTGACCTTTGTCGCCCTGGGCGACTCGCTGATTCGCCTGCTGGGGATTTCCATGGGCTCGTTTCAGGTGGGCGGCGGGATTCTGGTGATGATGATTTCGCTGTCGATGATGAACGCCGCGCCCACCGCCACCAAAACCACCCGCCAGGAAACCGAAGAAGCCGGCGGCCGCGCCAATATTGCCGTGGTGCCGCTGGCGCTGCCCTTGCTGACCGGGCCGGGGACGATTTCCACGGTGATTATTTATTCTGGCCACGCCCACGGCTGGTGGGCGTATCTGAGCCTGGTGATCTGCGCCTTGCTGATTGCGCTGGCCTGCTATGTGGCGATGATTGCCGCCACGCCGGTGTCGCGCATGCTGGGGCAAACCGGCATCAATATCGTCAACCGGGTGATGGGCATGCTGCTGGCGGCCCTGTCGGTGGAAATCATCGCCGATGGGGCGGTGAAGCTGTTTCCGGCGCTAGGACATTGAGCCCCCGCTGGATGGCGTAAGCCGACCTTGGCGCACGGCGGGCGCGGCCTGCTGTGCGGAGTTTTGCCCGCCGCCCTCAGCGGCGGTTTTGCCCCCGCTGTGTTGCGACGCAATGAATTTTTGTCGGGCCAAGGTGACAGCGCCTTGCGCCGTGCTACAATTGCGCCTATTTTTTTCCACGCATTGAACCACTTATGTCCCGTAATCTGCGCAATATCGCCATCATCGCCCACGTTGACCACGGTAAAACCACCCTGGTTGACCAACTGCTTCGCCAATCCGGCACCTTCCGTGACAACCAACAGGTTGACGAACGGGTGATGGACTCCAACGACCTGGAAAAAGAGCGCGGCATTACCATTCTGGCCAAAAACACCGCCATCGAATACGAAGGCACCCACATCAATATCGTGGACACCCCGGGTCACGCTGACTTTGGCGGTGAGGTGGAGCGCGTGCTGGGCATGGTGGACGGCGTGGTGCTGCTGGTGGACGCCCAAGAAGGCCCGATGCCGCAAACCCGTTTCGTCACCAAAAAAGCGCTGGCCCTGGGCCTGCGCCCGATCGTGGTGATCAACAAGATCGACCGTCCGGGCGCGCGTCCGGGCTGGGTGGTGGACCAAACCTTCGACCTGTTCGACAAACTGGGCGCCACCGACGAGCAGCTGGACTTCCCGATTGTCTACGCCTCGGGCCTGAACGGCTTTGCCAAGCTGGAGCTGGATCAAGAATCCAACGATATGCGCCCGCTGTTTGACGTGGTGCTCGCACACGTGCCGACCCCGCCGGGCGACGCCGAAGCCCCGCTGCAACTGCAAATCTCCGCGCTGGACTACTCCACCTACACCGGCCGCCTGGGCGTGGGCCGCGTGCTGAACGGCCGCATCAAGCCGGGCCAGGCCGTGGTGGTGATGAACCACGAAGACCAGGTGGCGCAAGGCCGCATCAACCAGGTGCTGGGCTTCAAGGGCCTGGAGCGCGTGCCGGTGGACCAAGCCGAAGCCGGCGACATCATCATCATCTCCGGCCTGGAAGACATCGGCATTGGCGTCACCATCTGTGACCGCGAAAACCCGGTGGGCCTGCCGATGCTGTCGGTGGACGAACCGACCCTGACCATGGACTTCATGGTCAACACCAGCCCGCTGGCCGGCACCGAAGGCAAGTTCGTCACCAGCCGTCAGATCCGCGACCGCCTGAACAAAGAACTGTTGACCAACGTCGCCCTGCGCGTGGAAGACACCGGCGACGCCGATCTGTTCCGCGTGTCCGGTCGTGGCGAACTGCACCTGACCATTCTGCTGGAAAACATGCGCCGCGAGGGCTTCGAGCTGGCCGTGGCCAAGCCGCGCGTGGTGTACAAGGAAATCAACGGCGAGAAGTGCGAGCCGTATGAAAACCTGACCATCGATCTGGAAGACGGCCACCAAGGCGCGGTGATGGAAGAAATCGGCCGCCGCCGTGGCGAGCTGACCAATATGGAATCCGACGGCCAAGGCCGCACCCGCCTGGAATACCACATCCCGGCGCGCGGCCTGATCGGCTTCCAGTCCGACTTCATGACCATGACCCGCGGCACCGGCCTGATGAGCCACGTGTTTGACGACTACGCCCCGGTGAAGGCCGACCTGCCGGGCCGCCACAATGGCGTGCTGGTGTCGCAAGAAAACGGCGACGCCGTGGCCTACGCGCTGTGGAAGCTGGAAGACCGCGGCCGCATGTTTGTCAGCCCCGGCGACAAGCTGTACGAAGGCATGATCATCGGCATCCACAGCCGCGACAACGATCTGGTGGTCAACCCGATCAAGGGCAAGCAGCTGACCAACGTGCGCGCTTCCGGCACCGACGAAGCCGTGCGCCTGACCACGCCGATCAAGCTGACGCTGGAATCCGCCGTGGAATTCATCGACGACGACGAGCTGGTGGAAATCACCCCGCAATCCATCCGCATCCGCAAGCGTCACCTGAACGAACACGACCGCAAAAAGGCCGTGCGCGGCCTGCTGTAAGACTGGCTCGGGCCGCTTGGCCCCACAGTAAAAACCCCCGCTGGCGCTTTGCGTTGGCGGGGGTTTTTGTTTAGGCATGACGCCTGTTACGCTTGGTGGGGGGTGAGACGTACTCACCGAATGCAGTAAAACAGCCCTGACTCGACATGCGCAGACCGTGCCGATCGTCCCGGCAAATCCACCCCGCAGAGCTCCACGGGCATTGGCGCATTGCGCTCAGCTGCGCAGTTCTGCCCGATCGCGGAAGTGCTCCAGCGCTTCCGGGTTGGCCAGCGCGCCCAGATTGTTCACCGGCTCGCCGTGAATCACGTTTTTCACCGCCAGTTCGACAATCTTGCCGCTGAGGGTTTTCGGGATATCCGCCACCTGCACAATCCGCGCCGGCACATGGCGCGGGCTGGCGCCTTGGCGAATCTGCCGGGCGATGCGTTCGCGCAGCGCGTCGTCCAGCGTGACGCCGGGGCGCAGTTTGACAAACAGCAGCACCCGCTCGTCGCCGTCATGGCGCTGGCCGCAGGCCAGGCTTTCCAGCACTTCTTCCACCCGCTCGACTTGCCGGTAGATTTCCGCCGTGCCGATGCGCACGCCGCCGGGGTTGAGCACTGCATCCGAGCGGCCGTAGATCACCATGCCGTCGTGCGCGGTCAGCTCGGCAAAATCGCCATGGCACCAGACATCGGCAAAGCGGGCAAAGTAAGCATTGTGGTATTTGCTGCCGTCCGGGTCGTTCCAGAAGCCAATCGGCATGCTGGGGAAGGGCGCGGTGCACACCAGCTCGCCTTTTTCTTCGCGCACCGGCTGGCCGGCTTCGTTCCAGATGTCCACCGCCATGCCCAGCCCCCGGCATTGCAGCTCGCCGCGATACACCGGCAGCACCGGGCTGCCCAGGGCAAAGCAGGAGACAATATCGGTGCCGCCAGAAATCGACGACAGCTGCACATCGGCCTTGATGTCGCGGTAGACATAATCAAAGCCTTCCGCCACCAGCGGCGAGCCGGTGGAGAAAATCGCCCGCAACGCGCGCAAATCATGGCTGCGCGCCGGCGCCAGCCCTTGCTTGGCGGCGGCGTCCAGGTATTTGGCCGAGGTGCCAAAGTGGGTGCCGCGCTCGCGGGCGAACCAGTCCCACAGCAGTTGGCCATCCTGGGCAAACGGGCTGCCGTCAAACAGCAAGAGCGTGGCTTCGCTGGCCAGGCCGCTGACCAGCCAGTTCCACATCATCCAGCCGCAGGTGGTGAAGTAAAAAAACCGGTCGCCGGGGCGCAGATCAGCGTGCAGCCGGTGTTCTTTCAGATGCTGCAACAGCGTGCCGCCCGCGCCGTGGACAATGCACTTGGGCTTGCCGGTGGTGCCGCTGGAAAACAGGATGTACAGCGGGTGATTGAACGGCAGGCGGGCAAATTCAATGTCGCCGCCGGGGTGTGGCGCCAGCCAGGCGGCCCAGCTCACCACGCCGGCCAGCGCCGCCACCTCGCCGTCGCCAGTGTAGTTCACCACCACCACTTGCGGCGCGTCCGGCAGCCCGGCGGCAATCGCCGCCACCTTATCCGCCACCGCCACCCGCTTGCCGTTGTAGTAATAACCGTCCGGCACCAGCCACACCTTGGGCGCCACCTGGCCAAAGCGGTCCAGCGCGCCATCCACGCCAAAATCCGGCGAGCACGACGACCACACCGCGCCCAGGCTGGCGCTGGCCAGCATGGCGATGATGGCTTCCGGCATATTCGGCAACATCCCCGCCACCCGGTCGCCCACCCCCACGCCCGCCTGGCGCAAGGCTTGCGCCGCCTGCGCCACCTGCTGGTGCAGCTCGGCCCAGCTTAACCGCCGCTCGACCTGCCCTTCGCCACAAAACACCAGCGCCTCGCCGTCATCCCGGCGGCGCAGCAGGTTCTCGGCCACATTCAAGCGCCCCTCAGGAAACCAGCGCGCCTCACGCATCGTTGCCCCTGGCGCCAGGGCGACATCGCCCGGCTCGCCAATCACCCCGGCTTCGTCCCACAGCAAACGCCAGAATGCGCCCGGCTCGGCCAGGCTCCACGCGTACAACGCCGCCTGATCCGGCAAATCCCGCCCGGCCAAGGCCGCTGCGCGCGCCCGAAACTGGGTCATCGCGCAGCCGGCAACCCGCTCCGGGCTGGGCGTCCACAAAGGAGTGTGCATGCTGAAATCTCCCTGATCACCGCCCGGCGCTGCCGGACGGTGTGATGTCTGTGCAAAATTAAGTTATTCGTGTGACTGTAACGAAAAAATCTGTAGCCATTTCCGCTTTGTCATGCTCGCGCAGCCACGGTATAGCTGGGTTCAAGCCTCCAGCAAATAGGATTCGGAGCGAAGTTCTGCCCCAGCTCATCCCTTCGCTATTCACTTCCCCGCTTGGCCAACAAGGCCCGCGCCACCCGCGAGGCCGGTGGTTTGCCCAAAAAGCCGCTGATCAAGGCGCTGGCGTCCAGCAAGGCTTCCAGCGACACCCCGCATTCCACCCCCAGGCCATTCAGCAACCACACCACATCCTCGGTGGCCACATTGCCCGACGCCCCTTGCGCATACGGGCAGCCGCCCAGCCCGGCCACCGAGCTGTCGAAGGTCGCCAGCCCGCATTCCATCGCCGCGACGATATTGGCAATCGCCATGCCGTACGTGTCATGAAAATGCCCGGCCAACTGGCTGGCTGGAATCTGCGGCAATAGCGCGTCCAGCAGCCGGCGCACCCCGGCTGGCGTGCCGACGCCGATGGTGTCGCCCAGCGAGATTTCCGTGCAGCCCATCTCCAGCAGACGCAGGCTGACGTCGGCCACCGCCTGCGGGGCGATGTCGCCTTCGTAGGGGCAGCCGAGCACGCAGGAGACATAGCCGCGCACCGCCACGCCGTGCTGACGGGCGGCGGCCAGCACCGGGGCAAAGCGCGCCAGGCTGTCGGCAATGCTGCACTGGATATTGCGCTGGGAAAAACGCTCGCTGGCGGCGGCAAACACCGCCACTTCACGCGCGCCGGCAGCCAGCGCGGCGTCAAAGCCTTGCAGATTGGGGGTGAGCACCGGGTAATGCAGCGGGCTGGCGGCTGGCTGGAGCGCGCGCACGATGTCGGCGCTGTCGGCCATTTGCGGCACGCGCTTGGGCGAGACAAAGCTGCCGGCTTCGATATGCGTCAGGCCAGCGGCGGCCAGGCGCTGGATCAGTTGCAGCTTGACGTCGGTCGGCACCGGCGTGGCTTCGTTTTGCAAGCCGTCGCGCGGGCCGACTTCCACCAGGGTGATATGAGAGGGATAGCGCATGTGGGGCGTCCTGTGGTGAATCACGGCGGTCAGGGCAGCACAAAGTCCAGCAGGTCGCTGCCTTCGCTGACCTGCTCGCCCACGGCAAAGTAATACGCCGCCACATGGCCCGGCCCGGGGGCGACCAGGGTGTGCTCCATTTTCATGGCTTCCAGGATCATCAGCGGCGCGCCTTTTTCCACCGCCTCGCCCAGCGGGGCGAGCAGCGCCACCACCCGGCCGGGCATCGGCGCTTTCAGGTGGGTGTCGCCGTGCTGGATGTCGGCTTCGGCGGCGTACGGGTCGGGCAGGGTGAAGGCGGTCAGCCCGCTGGGCAGATACACCTGCAAGGCGTCGCCGTGTTGCAGGCAGTCGGCGTGCAGCCGGCGGGCGTCCAGCTGGATGCTGAGCTGGCTGCCGTTGCGCTGGGCGCGCGCCTGGCCGACTGCGCCATCGGGCAAGCTCAGCGACCAGCTGCCGTCGGCGTGCAGGTGCGCGCCGATGCTCAGGGCGTGTTCGCCGTATTGCAGCGCCAGGCGGCGCTGGCATTCGGCGTTCAGCCGCCAGCCGTGGCGCGGGGTGGCGGCGGCTTCGCCGGCCAGCAGCCAGCAGGCGGCGGCCACCAGCGCGTCGGCGTCGGGCAGGGCGCTGGCCGGCGGCAGCAGCTCGGCCTGGTGGCGGGCAATCAGGCCGGTGTCCAGGTCGGCGCCGGCAAAGGCCGGATGGCGCGCCAGCCGGCGCAAAAAGGCGATATTGGTGGTCAGGCCGAGCACGCGGTAATCGGCCAATGCTTGGTCGAGCCGCGCCAGCGCCTGCTGGCGGTCGTCGCCCCAGACAATCAGCTTGGCGATCATCGGGTCGTAGTAGGGGGTGATGGCGTCGCCTTCCTGCACGCCGGTGTCCACCCGCACGCTGGCGCTTTCTGTGGGCGGACGCAGGCGGATCAGCTGGCCGGTGGCCGGCAAAAAGTCGCGGTCCGGGTCTTCGGCGTAGATGCGCGCCTCGATGGCGTGGCCGTGGATGCGCAGCGCGTCCTGGCGCAGCGGCAGCGGCTCGCCGGCCGCCACGCGCAGCTGCCAGGCCACCAGGTCCTGGCCGGTGATCATTTCGGTGACCGGGTGCTCCACTTGCAGGCGGGTGTTCATCTCCATGAAGTAAAAGCGGCCGTCGGGCTCGACGATGAATTCCACCGTGCCGGCGCCGACATAGCCCACCGCGCGGGCGGCGGCGCAGGCGGCTTCGCCCATTTCCTGACGGCGGGCGGCGTCCATGCCGGGGGCGGGGGCTTCTTCCAGCACTTTCTGGTGGCGGCGCTGCACCGAGCAATCGCGCTCGAACAAATACACTGCTTCGCCGTGCTGGTCGGCAAACACCTGGATTTCGATATGGCGCGGCTTTTGCAAATAGCGCTCGATCAGCACGCGGTCGTCGCCAAAGCTGGCGCTGGCTTCGCGCCGGCACGAGGCCAGCGCATCGGGAAAGTCGGCGCTGCGCTCAACAATGCGCATGCCCTTGCCGCCGCCGCCGGCCGAGGCCTTGATCAGCACCGGGTAGCCAATCTGGTCGGCTTGCTGGTGCAAAAAGCCGGCGTCTTGTTCGTCGCCGTGGTAGCCGGGGGTCAGCGGCACCTGGGCGCGCTCCATCAGCTGTTTGGCGGCGGATTTGCTGCCCATGGCGGCGATGGCGGCCGGCGGCGGGCCGACAAACACCACGCCGGCATCAGCGCAGGCCTGGGCGAATTCGGCGTTTTCGGACAGAAAGCCATAACCGGGGTGGATGGCCTCTGCGCCGCTGGCGCGGGCGATGTCCAGAATCCGCTCGGCGCGCAGATAGCTGTCGCGCGCCGGGGCCGGGCCCAGTCGCCAGGCTTCGTCGGCCAGGCGGACAAAGCGCGCGCTGGCGTCAGCGTCGGAATACACGGCAATGGTGCGGATGCCCATGGCGCGGGCGGTGCGGATGATCCGGCAGGCGATTTCGCCACGGTTGGCGATCAGCAGTGAGCGGAACATAAATATCCTTCAATCGCGAAGTTCAGGGCTTTTTCGCCGGCAACCAACCCGGCGGGCGTTTATCGAGAAAGGCGCTCAGCCCTTCGCGCGCCTCGGGCTGGCTGCGCACGCGGGCGATGTGCCAGGCGGTTTTTTCCAGCAGGGCGTCGTCCAGCGGCGAGCCGGCGCGCAGGTCGGCCAGCAAGAGCTTGGCTTCGGCCTGGGCGGCGGGCGCGCCCTTGCACAGCTCTTGCACCAGCTTGCCGATGCGGGCGTCCAGCTGTTCAGCCGGGCTGATGTCGTGCACCAGGCCCAGCTGGCGCGCCAGCGCGGCGTCGATGCGTTCGGCCGACAAAAAATACCGGCGCGCCTGCCGCCAGCCGATGGCGTCGGCGACATAGGGGCCGATGGTGGCCGGGATCAGCCCCAGACGCACTTCGGACAGGGCAAAGGTGGCGCTGTCGGCGGCAATCGCCATATCGCAGGCGGCGGTCAGCCCGGTTCCGCCGCCAAAGGCGGCGCCGTGCACGCGGGCGATGGTGGGTTTTTGCATGCGGTACAGGGTTTTCAGCATGCGCGCCAGCGCCAGCGCGTCGGCGCGGTTTTTTTCTTCGCTGTAATCCGCTGCGCGGCGCATCCAGGCCAGGTCGGCCCCGGCGCAGAAACTGGGGCCGCGCCCGGCCAGAATCACCACGCGCACGCTGTCGTCGCCGTCCAGCACGACAAAGGCGCGGGTCAGCTCGGCAATCAGCGTTTCGTTAAAGGCGTTGTGCAGGTCGGGGCGGTTCATCCACACCGTGGCGATCGGGCCGTTGCGTTCCAGTTCCAGGGTTTCGAAGTACATGGTGGCGTCCTTGTGGCTACATGCGGAACACGCCAAAGCGTGTTGGCTCAGCCGGCGCATTCATCGCGGCGGACAGGCCCATGGCCAGCACGTCGCGGGTTTGCGCCGGGTCAATGACGCCATCGTCCCACAAACGGGCGCTGGCATAGTAGGGGTGGCCCTGACGTTCGTATTGCTCGCGCACCGGGGCTTTGAGTTTTTCTTCGTCCTCGGCGCTGAATGCCTCGCCCAGTTGCTCGCGCTTGACCTGGGCCAGCACGCCGGCCGCCTGTTCGCCGCCCATCACCGAAATGCGGCTGTTGGGCCACATCCACAAAAAGCGCGGGCTGTAGGCGCGGCCGCACATGCCGTAGTTGCCGGCGCCAAAGCTGCCGCCAATCAGCACGGTGAACTTGGGCACCCGCGCGCAGGCCACGGCGGTGACCAGCTTGGCGCCGTCGCGGGCAATGCCGCCGTTTTCGTATTTTTTGCCGACCATAAAGCCGGTGATGTTCTGCAAGAACACCAGCGGGATATTGCGCTGGCAGCACAGCTCGACAAAGTGCGCGCCCTTGAGCGCCGACTCGGAAAACAAGATGCCATTATTGGCGATCACACCCACCGGCCAGCCGTCCAGATGGGCAAAGCCGCACACCAGGGTCGTGCCATAGTTTTGCTTGAATTCGTCCAGCGCGGAGTCATCCACCAGCCGGGCGATGATTTCGCGCACATCAAACGGCTTTTTGGCGTCTACCGGAATCACGCCATACAGCTCTTCGGCGGCGTAGCGCGGCGGCTGGCTGTCGCGGCGCACTGGGCCCGGCGGGCGCTGGCGGTTGAGGTGGCTGACAATCTGCCGGGCCAGGCCCAGCGCGTGGGCGTCGTTCAGCGCGTAGTGGTCGGCCACGCCAGAGATGCGGGTGTGCACATCGGCGCCGCCCAGTTCTTCGGCGGTCACCACTTCGCCGGTGGCGGCGCGCACCAGCGGCGGGCCACCCAGAAAAATGGTGCCCTGATTGCGCACGATGATGGATTCATCGGCCATGGCCGGCACATAGGCGCCGCCAGCAGTGCAACTGCCCATCACCACGGCGATTTGCGGAATGCCGGCGGCGCTGAGATTGGCCTGGTTGTAAAAGATGCGGCCAAAGTGATCCCGGTCGGGAAACACTTCGTCCTGCAAGGGCAGAAAAGCGCCGCCGGAATCCACCAGATAAATACATGGCAGGTGGTTTTCCTGGGCGATGTCCTGCGCGCGCAGGTGTTTTTTCACCGTCATCGGGTAATAGGCGCCGCCCTTCACCGTGGCGTCGTTGGCGACAATCATGCAGTCGATGCCGGACACCCGGCCAATGCCGCTGATCATGCCGGCGCCAGGGGCATCGTTGTTGTACATGTCCCAGGCGGCCAGCTGTGACAGTTCCAGAAACGGCGCGCCAGGGTCCAGCAACAGGTCGATGCGTTCGCGCGGCAGCAGCTTGCCGCGCGCCACATGCTTGCTGCGCGGGCCTTCGCCGCCGCCCAGCGCATTGCGGGCGATTTTTGCGCGCAGGTCGGCCACCAGCGTGCGCATCTGCGCGGCGTTGGCCTGAAAATCTGCTGCGCGCGGGTTGAGTTTGGAATCAATAATCGGCATCTTGGCCTCCGTTGGACGATAAGGATGTCGCTCAGCCTTGTTCGGCCATCAGTTCACGGCCAATCAGCCAACGGCGGATTTCGCTGGTGCCGGCGCCGATTTCATACAGCTTGGCGTCGCGCAGCAGACGGCCGGCCGGGTAGTCGTTGATATAGCCATTGCCGCCCAGGCATTGGATGGTGTCCAGCGCCATCTGGGTGGCGCGCTCGGCGGCGTACAGAATCACCCCGGCGGCATCCTTGCGCACTTGCCGACCGCCTTCACCACGATCCAGCGCCTGGCCCACCGCATACACATAGGCGCGGCTGGCCGACAGGCTGACGTACATATCGGCCAGCTTGCCCTGCATCAGCTGGAAGTTGCCAATCGGCTCGCCAAACTGCTGACGCTCTTTCAGATAAGGCACGGTGATGTCCATGCACGCCTGCATGATGCCCAGCGGGCCGGCGGCCAGCACCGCGCGTTCGTAGTCCAGCCCGCTCATCAGCACTTTCACGCCTTCGCCCACCTGGCCCAGCACGTTTTCTTCCGGCACTTCGCACTCGTCAAAAAACAGCGGGTAGGTGTTGGAGCCGCGCATGCCCAGCTTGTCCAGCTTGCTGCCGGCCGAGAAGCCCTTGAAGTCTTTTTCGATCAAGAACGCGGTGATGCCGCGCGGGCCGGCGTTGACGTCGGTCTTGGCGTACACCACCAGGGTGTCGGCGTCGCCGCCATTGGTGATCCACATCTTGCTGCCATTGAGCACATAGCGGTCGCCGCGCTTGTCGGCGCGCAGTTTCATGCTCACCACATCCGAGCCGGCGTTGGGTTCAGACATCGCCAGCGCGCCGACATGCTCGCCGGAAATCAGCTTGGGCAGGTATTTTTGCTTTTGCGCCGCGGTGCCGTTGCGGCGAATCTGGTTGACGCACAGATTGGAGTGCGCGCCGTAAGACAGTGCCACCGAGGCCGAAGCGCGGCTGATTTCTTCCATGGCGATCATGTGCGCCAGGTAACCCATATTGGCGCCGCCGTATTCTTCTTCCACGGTGATGCCCAGCAGGCCCATCTCACCCAGCTTGCGCCACAGCGCCGGCGGAAACTGGTTGCTCTGGTCGATTTCAGCGGCGTAAGGGGCGATCTCCTGCTCGGCAAAGTGGCGCACGCTGTCACGCAGCATGTCCAGTTCTTCACTCAAGGCAAAATGCAGGCTGGTGTACGACATGGTGTCAATCTCCTCGGTGGTGATCCGCGCGCCGTGCGGCGTGGCCGGCTGTGCTGCGGGAATTTATAGTGTGAGTGAGTGTATTACGCTTACGTAAACGTAAATCAAGCGGCGAGTGAAAATCCTTATGCGCAGTCGGCGCGCAGGCCCGGTGGCTGCAACACGCTATGGCAGTATTGCTCCAGTTGCTCGATATCGTGCATCACCTGCTCGATGTCTTCACGTTGCTGAATCAGCTGTTTTTTGCGCGTGGACAATTTATTCAGCAGGGTCAGCGCCTGCGACGATTCATCCCGCGCGACTTCATATAAATCAATGATTTCTGCGATTTCCGACAAAGACAAGCCCAGGCGCTTGCCGCGCAGGATCAACTTCAGCCGCACCCGGTCGCGCGCGGCGTACACCCGGCTGCGCCCTTGGCGGGCCGGGCAGAGCATGCCTTGCTCTTCATAAAAACGAATGGTGCGCAAAGTGACGCCAAACTCGCTGGATAACTCGGTGATGGTGTAAGTGCGACGCATCGCGGGGCTCACTTTTGTTACGTTTACGTAAGCGTAAACTATGCTTTTGCATTTGGCAAGCGAGTGGCGAGGTAGGTGTGTTTGCACTGGTGCGGTGGGGTTGGTGTGTCAATGAAATGCCAGCGTGGCGGCGTGTTGGCTGAGTGGGTGATTTTTTACATATATAAGGAATAAAGCTGAAATCGGGGTGGCCTGTCGTGCTGGCAGTCTGGAATGGGTGGGTGTGAGGGTGTTTGCGTGCGGCCGGCGGCGGTAAATCGCACAGTCGGACAGCAAAAACCGCACCGTTTTGCCGATTTTTACCGGCTCAGGCAAAA